>Ga0134125_10006132_pt1 | contig 13627 bp, 14 predicted proteins | sample KB31751_FD_96464 | JGI IMG/M metagenome (GOLD analysis project Ga0134125, IMG submission 96464) | Terrestrial soil microbial communities with excess Nitrogen fertilizer from Kellogg Biological Station, Michigan, USA - KB3-175-1 | ecosystem: Environmental > Terrestrial > Soil > Unclassified ... | reverse complement strand
TCGAATACGGCGAGCTGCGCTTCACCTTCAACGAACGCGACTTCTCCGAGCGCTGCGAGCAGGCCGCGCGCAAGCTCGGCTTCGTCGGCGGCCGGCTCGAGGACCACGAGGCCGAGGACCTCGTCAACCTCGTCGTCAACGGCGAGGTGCACGACCCCGCCTCGGCGCTCGGCGAGCACGTCAACGACTGCTGGCCCGAGCTCGTCGGCCCGTCCGAGCGCTCGCTCGTCCACTGGCTGCGACGGCTGATATTCCGCAGCGCCTGGCTCGACCAGCGCGTGAAGGAAGGCGAGCTCGACATCGCCTTCGACGAGCTCACCCACACCTTCGCCTACGTCCAGCCCGACCGCGGCAACGAGCCGATCGAGCTGGCGCCCGAGCCCTCATGGGGCCGCGTGGCGTACCGCGCGGCGCGCTGAGCGGCGCGCCGCGCGCAGCAGCTACGCCTCTTCCCGCACCGCCTCCGCGATCGCCGCCGCGCCCGCGTCGCCGACGAGCAGCTCGGGCCGCAGCGTGCGGCTCGCAAGCAGATCGATCGCCGGGAAGCGGCGCTCGCCGGCCAGCGCCGCGTCGAGGGCGACGACCGTCGTCTCGCCGCCGAGCGGCGCCGCGGCCGTTCCGATCACCGTCAGCGAGCCGCCGTCGGGGATGTTGCGCGCCGCCGCGAGCGCCTTGCGCGCCGCGGCGAGCGGCAGACCGTCGAGCGAATCGATCAGCACGACGGCGTGGCCGCCGCGCGCGGCCACGCGCTTGCCGTGCTCGACCGCACGCTCGACGGCCTGCGCCTGCGCGTCGGCCGGCGCGGCGAAGCTCAGCGCCGCAGCCGGCTCGAACGGGCCTTCGCGCCACTCGGCGATCTCCTCGGGGCGGGCGCCCGTGAGCACTGCCGCGGTCTCCAACTCGGCGTCGCCGAGGTCGGCGAACGCCTTGGCGAGCCGGCGCAGCGTCTCGCTCTTGCCGGTGTGGGCCGCACCCACGATCGCCACGCGCGATCCGCGGCCGATCGGGGTCAGGAACTCGACGGCCTGCACGGCAGGGTCGGACGCCTCGAACGCGAAGCGTTCGCTCGGGAACGCGGCCGGCAGCTCGTCGAAGCGCACGCCCTCGGCGACCTCCTCAGCGGGGCGGCCGTTGATCCGCTCGACGCGCACGAGCGACGGATAGCGCTCGGAGCGGCGCGGCGGGCGCGCCGGCCCGCCGACGCGGTCGCCGTCGACCAGCTCGCAGCGGCGCACCTGTGCGGCCGAGACGTAGACGTCCTCGTCGGAGGGCGTGCCGCCCTTGCCCAGGCGCAGGAAGCCTGAGCCGTTGTCGCCCAGCTCGACGACACCCTCGACCGTCTGCTCGCTCTCCTCGCGCGCCTTGGCGCGCGCGGGCTTCGCCTCGTCACGCTCGCGGGGGGCGGGCTCGCGGGGGCCGCGCTCGCGGCGCGCAGGCCGCTCCTCCGCCGCGGCTTCGACCTCGCGCTCGCCGCGCTCCTCGCGCGCACGGCCGCGGCCGCCGCGCCGGCGGCGCGGGCGCGACGGCGCCGCCTCGTCGCCGTCGTCGTCGGTGGCAGCGGCAGGCTCCGTGGCGCCGCCGCCCTGACGCGTGACGATCGCGTCGATCAACTCCTCCTTGCGCAGCCGGCGGAAGCCGTCGATGCCCAGCTCCGAGGCGATCGCGTGCAGATCGGCGAGTGGGCTGTCCGCGAGCGCGGAACGTTCAAGTACGGGCATGGTCCTCCTGTCGGGATGAAATCGGTGGGCTCCGGCCGCGTTGGCGTCAGCGGCCGGCGATCGTTCGAGCCGGTGTTCGGGCTCGGCGCGGGGAACCCTAGCGGACGCACAGGGACGGCCACCTGACCCGAGGATCGTCGTGCCTGGCAAGGACGCAGCCGGTGTGGCGTACTTCGTACGCGAACCGGCGAGGACGCCGCCAGGCGCGGCGAGGCGCGGGTCAGGCCGGCTCGCGGCGCAGCGCCTCGGCGAGTCGCGCATCGGCTGCGAGCTCGCGGCGCCCGGCGAGCACGTCGCGCACGGCGACGAAGTCGGCTGCGGCGGCGACGTCGTGGACGCGGAAGACGTGACCGCCGGCGTCGAGGCCCCAGGCGAGCGCTGCGAGCGTGCCCGCCTCGCGCTCGCGGGGTGGGCGACCGGTGACGGCGCCGATGAAGTCCTTGCGCGAGAGGGCGAGCAGCAACGGGCGGCCGAGCGCGTGCACGTCGTCGAGCCGGCGCAGCGACTCGACCGTCTGCGCCGGCGTCTTGCCGAAATCCGGACCCGGGTCGAGGATGAGCTGCTCCTCGGCGACGCCGCGCGTCCGCGCGAGCGCGATCCGCTCGCGCAGGAACGCCACGACGTCGGCGGCCATCCGGCCGTCGTAGCGGGGATCGAGCAGCTTCTGCTTCGGCGCCGCGCGCGTGTGCATCAGCACGAGCGCCGCGCCGGTCTCGGCGCAGACGTCGGCGAGCGCCGGGTCGCGCAGGCCGCTGACGTCGTTGACGATGCAGGCGCCGGCGCCGATCGCGGCGGCGGCGACCGCCGGCTTGTACGTGTCGACGGAGACGACCGCGCCCAGCTCGCCGGCGATCCGCTCGATCAGCGGCACGACGCGCGCGATCTCCTCCTGCGGATCGACCGCCGGTCTGTTCGTGACGCCGGACTCGCCGCCCACGTCGACGATGTCGGCGCCGGCCGCGAGCAGCTCGCGCGCGAGCGCCACGCGCGCCTCCAGCGTCCGGTGGACGCCCGCGTCCGAGAACGAGTCGGGCGTCGCGTTGACGATCCCCATCAGCCACGGACGCTCGCCGAGGAGCAAGGTGCGGGCGCCGGCGCGGACGGTCAGGCGGGGGACTGCGGGCTCGCTCATGCGCGAGCGAGCCTAGCGCGCGCGGCGCGCTGCGCACGGCTGGCGGGCTGCCCGACCGCGGGCGGCGTCGATCTCAACACGAGCACCGGCGTGCGCACGCGGTGCTTGGGCTTGTACTTCGGCGCCTTGCCGATCCGCAGCGTCGCGCTCAGCGTCGTGCGGTTGCCGGCGCCGTCGGCGACGACGATCCGCAGCGTGTACCGACCGGGCTTGCGGTAGGCATGCTCGGCGCCGTGGAGGATCGACTCGCGCGCGCTGCGATCGCCCCAGTCGACGACGATCTGCCTGACGCCCGAGGTCGGGACGCCCGGCGTCGGGGTCGCGGTGCCCGTCGCCGTGTCGAGCGCCCGCAGCGTCAGCTTCAGCGTCGCGCGGGCCTGCCGCAGTCCGCTGAGGCGCGCGAGCGCGAACGGTGCGACGGAGTCGACCTTGACGCTCGCGGCCGGCGCGGCGTACTGCTGGCCGCGACGGTCGAGCGCGGTCACCTGCCACGTGTGGACCCCCTGCGCGAGCGGCGCGGACGGGCGGAAGCTGCGCCGGCCCGTGACGCCAGCCTGCGTCCCGTCGATCGCGACGCGGAAGTAGCGGCCCCACGCCTCGTTCGAGCTCGTCCACGACAGCGACGGCCGGGCGCTGCGCTGGAAGCCGCTGAGGCGGATCGGCGCGAAGCGGCCCGGCGGCTGGTCGACAGCGGCGAACACGATCGCGCCTCCCTCCATGAACGCGACGGCGATGTCGCCGGTGTCGTCGCCCGCGGCGAGCAGGCCGTTCGCCGCGTCGGTCGGCCCGTACTGCGGCTGCGAGATCGCCTGCTCGGCGCCGAAGTCGCCGCCGTCGCGGTAGCGCGCGTGCAGCTCGGGCGTCGCGCCGGCCGGCGTGACCTGCCACGCGACGAGCATCTTGCGCGCGGTCGCCGTGCCGGGGACCGCGTAGCCCGGCGCGCTGTTGGCGACGAGCGCGTCGATCCCCAGCAGCGACGACGGCTGCACGTCGCCCAGCAGCGGCAGCGCGCTCGTGGCGTTCGTCGTGTCGTCGCCGGCGACGACGAGGCCCTGACCGGTGCCGACCGTCGCGATGCTCGGCGCGGTCGAGCCCTGGCCGGAGGCAAACGGCGTGGCGTCGACCGGAAACGGCGTCTCGAATCGCGATCCGCGCAGGCGGCGGAAGACGGCGCGGGTGCGGACGGTGCCGCCCCCGAGGACGAAGTTCGCGCGCACGGCGACGCCGGTGAAGCTGTCGTCGTCCTGCGTGCTGACGACGGGCAGGTCGGCGGAGGTCGCCTGGACGCCTTCGAGCACGAGGCCCGCGAGCGCGTCCGCGACGACGACGCTCGGGCTGGTGCGCCAGATGCGCCGAGCGAAGACGTGGCCGGCCTCCCCCCACACCGCGACCGCGACGCCGTCGGCGGAGGCGGCGACGCGCGGGCGGGCGCTGCCCGCGCCGGCATCGTCGGCGGCGTTCGCGTCGAGCGGCGGACCGATCACGGTCCACGGGCCGCCGTCGTGCTCGTAGGCGACCCGCACGTCGTGGCCCCCCGCCCCCGGCGTCGTGAAGACCGCATAGCCCTTGCCGTTGACGCTCAGGTCGACGTTCGGGTCCGACGCGCCGCCGCCGCTCCACAGCGTCTGGCGCACCCAGCCGGTGCTCGCGCTCGCGCGCGTGTCGGCGTAGACGTTGCCGCCGTTGACAAAGACGACGAGCACGCGCCCGCCGTCGCCGGCGGCGACGGAGACCTGCGTGCCGGCGCCGCCGAGATCGGGATCGAACCGCTCGGGCGACCCCCACGCGCCGTTGAGGAGGCGGCTGACGAAGACGTGCTCGACGCCGCCGTCGTCCATCGTGTAGCCGATCGCGCCGGTCCCGTCAGCCGCGAGGTCGAGGCTCTCGAGCGCGTGCAGCGGACCGCTGACGACCGGCGTGCCGGCGAACAGGCCGGCGCGCGCCTGGGTCGCCCCGAGCGCAAGCGCCAGTAGCGCGACCGCTGTGGCGAGCAGGCTTCGCAGCGCGGGAGCGAGCCGCGGACGTGGCGCGAGGGTGGGATCAGACATGGAGCGACGGCGCCCGCGGCATCGCGTGCTTCAACCGGCGGGCGCCGCGAAAGTTACGCGACGCGGATGACGCGTCCGCGGCAGCCGACGCTGCGCCGGGCGCCCGGCTGGCGCGACCGCGCCAAGCGGCGAGGATGGTCGGGAAGAGGGCGGCGATTGGGGCCGGCCTCCTCGGCCCCGCTCACCTGTCCCCCTCGTTTCCCGACGTGACGCGGCGCACGACTCCCTGCTGGCCGATGCGCGAACCCCCCGGTCGGCTCGGCCTCGCGGTGCTTCCGCCGTCGCTCCGACACTCCCACGACGGACCCTGGGAATGAAAGCCGTATGGTAAGAACGCTGACGTTCACTCAGCGAAAAGGCATCCGGATCGCCGGGTCGTGCGAACGGCGGGTCGCGGGCTCCGGGACGAGCCCGCCGCGCGGGCGCGCCTACAGGCCGGAGAGCTCGGCGGTGATCTCGGAGACGCTCGCCTTCGCGTCGCCGAACAGCATCGCCGTCTTCGGGTCGTAGAAGAGCGGGTTGTCGATGCCGGCGAAGCCGGAGTTCATCGAGCGCTTCAGGACGATCACCGACTGCGACTTGTCGACCTCGAGGATCGGCATCCCGTAGATCGGCGAGCCCGGGTCGTCGTTCGCCGCCGGGTTCGTGACGTCGTTGGCGCCGATGATCAGCGAGACGTCGGTGCGGCCGAACTCCGGGTTGATGTCATCCATCTCCTTGAGCTGGTCGTAGGGCACGTCGGCCTCCGCCAGCAGGACGTTCATGTGGCCCGGCATGCGGCCCGCGACCGGGTGGATCGCGTACTTGACCTCGACGCCCTTCTTCTCCAGCGCGAGCGCCATCTCGCGCACCGCGTGCTGCGCCTGCGCGACGGCCATGCCGTAGCCGGGCACGACCACCACCTGGCGCGCGTACGCGAGCTGGATCGCGGCGTCCTGCGCGCTCGTCGAGCGCGCCGTGCCGCCGGCGCCCGCGCCGGCAGCGGCGCCGGCCGGCGCCTCGCCACCGCCGCCGAAGCCGCCGGCGATGATCGAGGGAACCGAGCGGTTCATCGCGACGGCCATCAGGTTCGTCAGGATCGAGCCCGACGCGCCGACGATCGTGCCGGCGACGATCAGCGCGAAGTTGTCGAGCGCGATGCCGGTCGCAGCGGCCGACAGGCCGGTGAACGCGTTCAGCAGCGAGATCACGACCGGCATGTCCGCGCCGCCGATCGGCAGCACGACCATGTTGCCGAGGATCCCCGCCGCGACGAGCACGCCGAGAACGAACAGCGCCTGCGAGTGCGTGCCGGCCGCGATCGCGACCGCGGAGCCGACGCATACGATCAGCAGGATCAGGTTGAGGAACTGCTGGCCGGGGAGCTTGATCGGGCGCCCCGGCAGGATCTCCTGCAGCTTCCCGAACGCGATGTTCGAGCCCCAGAAGGAGATCGAGCCGATGATCGCGGCGAACAGCGAGGCGATCATCGACTTCGTGTACCAGTCGCCGCCGGCGCCGGGGAAGCGGCGGCGGAACTCCGCCCACGCGATCAGCGCGACCGCGCCGCCGCCGACGCCGTTGAACAGCGCGACCATCTGCGGCATCGCCGTCATCTTCACGTTGCGCGCGGCCGGGACGCCGACGATCGTGCCGACGATCACGCCGATCGCGATCAGGATCGCCGTGTGGCCGTTCGGGACGACGCCCTCCTGCAGCAGCGTCGCGACGAACGCGATCGCCATGCCGACGGCCGCGATCTGGTTGCCGCGCACGGCCGTTCTCGGCCCCGCGAGCCCGCGCAGGCCGATGATGAACAGGATCACCGCGAGGATGTAGAGCGAGTCGATGAAGTTGTGGTTCTGCAGGAACGAGGTGGCGAAGAGGCTCACGACCCCTCCCCCTCGTCCGTCTTGGCCGCCGGCTCCGGCTTTCTCTTGAACATGCCGAGCATGCGGTCGGTCACCAGGAAGCCGCCGACGACGTTGATCGTGCCGAAGGCGATCGCGATCACGAGGATCACCTGGCCGAGCGCGTCGTGCGCGCCGACGGCCTCGCCGATCACGAGCAGGCCGCCGAGCAGCACGATGCCGTGGATCGCGTTCGTGCCCGACATCAGCGGCGTGTGCAGCGTGTTGGGCACCTTGGAGATGACCTCGAAGCCGACGAACGCCGCCAGCACGAGGACTCCGATCTGTGTCACCAAGTCCATGTCTTCTCAGTTCCTCACGTTCACGCCGGCTGGGCGGCGGCGGCCTTCGCGCCCTCGTGGACGATCTCGCCGCCGCGCGTGACGCACGCCCCGGCGATCACCTCGTCGTCGAAGTCGAGCGCGAGCTGGCCGTCTCTGACCATCAGATCGAGCAGCGCGTTGATGTTGCGCGCGTAGAGCTGCGAGGCGTGCTCCGCCATCGTCGAGGGCACGTTGAGCGGCGCGACGATCTTGACGTCGTGGCGGATCACCGTCTCGCCCGGCTCGGTCAGCTCGCAGTTGCCGCCGGCCTCGCCGGCGAGGTCGACGACCACGGAGCCCGGCTTCATCTTCCTGACGGCCTCCTCGGTCACGAGGATCGGCGCGCGGCGGCCCGGCACCAGCGCCGTCGTGATCACGACGTCGACTCTGCCGATCGCCTCCGCCATCAGCTCCTGCTGTTTGGCCTGCTGCTCGGCGGTCAGCTCCTTCGCGTAGCCGCCCTCGCCCTCGAGGTCGCCCCCGAGATCGAACTCGAGGAACGTCGCGCCGAGCGACTCGACCTGCTCCTTGACGGCGGCGCGCACGTCGAAGCCCTGCACGACCGCGCCGAGCCGGCGCGCCGTCGCGATCGCCTGCAGGCCGGCGACGCCGGCGCCGAGCACGAGCACGGTCGCCGGGCGGATCGTGCCGGCGGCGGTCATCAGCATCGGGTAGAAGCGACCCATCTCCTGGGCGCCGATCAGCGCCGCGCGGTAGCCGGCGATGTTGCTCTGCGACGAGAGCGCGTCCATCGACTGCGCGCGCGAGATGCGCGGAACGGCCTCCAGCGCGAACGCCGTCGCGCCCGCGGCGGCGAGCGCGCGGACGCCGTCGGCGTTCGTCAGCGGTGCGAGGAAGCCGATCAGGACGCTGTCTCTGCCGAGGCGGACGACCTCCTCCGCATTCGGCGGCGCGACCTTCGCGACCACGTCGCTGCCCCACACGGCGGCGGCGTCGTCGGTGAGCACGGCACCGGCTTCCTCGAACTGCGCGTCGGGGATCATCGCCTCCGCGCCCGCGCCGCGCTCGACGAGGACGTCGTGTCCGGCGCTCGTCAGCTTTCTCACGACCTCGGGCACGAGCGCGACGCGACGCTCGCCTTCGACGGTCTCCTTGGGGACTCCGATTCTCATAAGCGCGCGAACCCTACCGGCCCGGCGGACGGGAAGTCGCCAGCGGGCCGCGGACTTTCCCGCCGGCTGACATCAGCGTACGACGGGCAGCCCGATCGGCTCGGAGCCGTTGAGCGCGAGCGCGAAGCGGCGCGCGAGCGTGCGCTCGTCGAGCGCGCGCGCCGCGGCGGCGACGCCCGCGACATCCGTGCCGGTGAGGACCCACGTCGGCGCCTGCTGCTCGAAGCGCGTGGCCGCGACCAGTCCGGCGCCCGCGCCGAGCGTTTGCACGACGCCGCCGGCCGGGTCGAGCAGGCCCATCCGGCGGCCGTCCGACGAGAAGCGCACGTACACGCCGCTCGCGGCCGGGCCCTGGTCGATCAGCGCGAGCGCGGGATCGCCGCGCAGCTCGCTCCAGCGCCCGACGAAGACGCGCGTCGTGTCCTGCCCGACGCCGGTGCCGAGCGCCTGGCGCCCGGCGATGGCGCCGACCGCGCCGAGCCGGTCGGACGCCGTCGTGCAGGCGGCGTCGACGTCGTCGGCGCACTCGAGCACGACCGGATAGCGCTTGCCGCCGGACCCGTGCGCGAACGGCTCGGGGAACGAGCCGACGACCGCGGGGACGCCCCGCGTCGCGCTCGAGTCGTGGCGGTCCCACCAGATCGCGTCGCCGTCGTGCACCGTGGCGTCGACAGCGCCCGCCTGGCTCCCGATCCCGTTGATCGCGAGGAACCAGCCGGCCGGCAATCTGCCACGGCCCGCCGCGACGTGGAAGTCGCGCGCGAGGAGGTGCGTCGCGGTGTCGGACGACGGCAGGTCCTGGTAGATCCGCGCGCCCACCTGCTTGGTGCCGAAGTCGCGCGTGACGAGCACGCGCACGCTCGTGCCGCCGGCGCCGCTGCTGAGCCCGCAGCCGGCGAGCGCGGCGGCGAGCGCGAGGCCCAGCGCGAGGAGCGCGACGGCATGCACGACCGGACGAGGGGGGCGATGATCCCGCGGGGCGTTCAGAGGCCGCGATGCTAGCGCGGCGCGGCTCTAGACTCCGTCGCCCGTGGTCAACCTCACGCGCATCTACACCCGCCACGGCGACAAGGGCGAGACGCATCTCGGCGACATGAGCCGGGTGCCGAAGACGCACCCGCGAATCGAGGCGTACGGAACCGTCGACGAGCTCAACGCGCACCTCGGCGTGGCGCTCGCGAGCGCCGGCATGCCGGAGCGCTACGTTCCGTGGCTCCAGCACGTGCAGAACGACCTGTTCGACGTCGGCGCCGACATCGCGGTGCCGCACGGCGGCGACAAGGCGCGGCTGCGCGTGAGCGCCGAGCAGACGAGCTGGCTCGAGCAGCGCTGCGACGAGGTCAACGCGGAGCTGCCGACGCTCAGATCGTTCGTGATCCCGGGCGGATCGCCCGCCGCCGTGCAGCTCCACGTCTGCCGCACGGTCTGCCGGCGGGCCGAGCGGGCGGCGATCGCGTGCGGCGAGGAGGAGCTCGGCGAGGAGGTCGTGCGCTACCTCAACCGGCTCTCCGATCTGCTCTTCATCCTCAGCCGCGGCGCGGTCGAGGGCGACGAGCCGCTGTGGGAGCCGGGGCGCTTCCGCTGACCGGTCCGCATGCGGACGCGGACGCCCTACCTGCGCATCGGGCGAGCCGGCTCAGGTAGGTTCGCGTCTGCACGTATCGAGGACCTGCGTCGAATTGGGGGAATTGGGGGATGCGCCTCACGCTTTGCGGTGCCGTCATCGTGTTCGCGCTCATCGTCGCCGGCTGCGGCGGATCGAGCTCGAAGTCGGACACGAGCGGCAGCAGACAGACGACGACCAGCGCCGCCACCACACCCAAGGGCGAAGACACGAACGTCTTCTACGTCAACAGGTACCCCAGGCCGAGAAACCCCGGTCCGCACCCCGGCGCGAGAGTCGAACAGCTCGTCATCAGAGACGTCAGAAAGGGCACCGGCCCGGTCATCCACGCGGGCGACACCGGGGTCTTCGAATTCATAGCGACGAACTGGGGCACCGGCAGATCGCTCGAACAGGCGTGGCACAAGAGAAGACCGTTCTCGACGCCGATCGAACACAACGTCGTCATCGACGGCTGGTGGCAGGGCATCCCCGGGATGCGCGTCGGCGGCCGGCGCCAGATACTCGTCCCGGCGGCGCTCGGCTTCACGCAGAACGAAGAACTCGCGGACGCAATAACGTACTTCGACGTCGTGCTCAACCAGGTGATCCCGCCCAGGCTGGGCGGCGGTGCGGCCAGCTCCGGCTGAGATCCACACACCGCCGCGCGATCGGCGCATCGCGCGGGCGCGCCTGCCAACGTGCCGGGCCTTCCCGACGCAGCTCAGGAGCTCAGGCACATGGCACAAGGAACGATCGTCTCCGGCCGCTCGGCCGTGATCAGCGGCGCCGGATCCGGCATCGGGCGCGCGATGGCGCAACGCCTCGCGCGCCACGGCTGCCCGCTCGCGCTGTGCGACTGGAACGAGGACGACCTGCAGGAGACGGTCGCGACGATCGACGGCCCGGTGCTCGCGCGCAAGCTCGACGTGCGCGACCGCGGCGGCCAGATGGCGTTCGCCGCCGCCGTGAAGGAGTGGGCGCCGCAGCCGCTCGGGATGGTCTTCAACAACGCGGGCGTGACCGTCTCGCAGACCGCCGCCGACGCCGCCCATGAGGACGACCAGTGGGTCATCGACGTGAACATGTGGGGCGTCATCCACGGCACGCGGGCGTTCCTGCCGATCCTGCTGGAGCAGAACGCCGGCGCGATCGTGAACGTCTCCAGCGTCTTCGGGCTGATCGGCTTCCCGACGCAGAGCGCCTACTGCGCCTCGAAGTTCGCGGTCCGCGGCTACACCGAGTCGCTGCGGGCGGAGCTGCGCGAGACCGGCGTGCGGGCGATCGCGATCCACCCCGGCGGGATCAACACGAACATCGTCGAGCACGCGCGCTTCCACGTCGACGACCGCGGCAACAGAGACCACGCGACCCTCAGACGCGACTTCAGAAGAGTCGCGCGCACCTCGCCCGAGAAGGCGGCGGAGATCATCCACACCGGCGTCGAGCGTGGCCGCGACCGCATCCTCGTCGGCCCGGACGCCGGCTTCCTCGCCCTGCTGACGCGGGTGGCGCCGGTGCGCTACTTCGACGTCATCAAGCGGCTCGAGCCGCTGATGCGGCGCTGAGCGGGCGCGTCTACGCGACGCGCAGCTCCTCCCCCGCCGCGACGACGACGTCGCCGCGACGCAGCTGACGGCCGCGCCGCCCCTCCGGCTCGCCGTTGACGGTGACGGCGCCGGCGGCGAGCAACTCCTTCGCCTCGGCGCCGGAGTCGACGACGCCGGCCAGCTTCAGCAGCTGGCCGAGGCGGATCGGCTCCTCGCGGATCGGCAGCTCGCGCACGCCCGGGAGCCTACGCGCCGGTCGGTCGCGGCTGCTGCGACCCGCCGCAGCCGCGGGCGCCGCGCGCCAGCTGCGCCGGCGTGGGCGGGTCGCCGCTCAGCAGCCGCGGAACGGTCACGAGGCTCAGATGCAGACGACGGACGCGCGGCAGGACGATGAACTTGAGCGCGCGGATCGTCTGGCCGCGGTTCTCGTGCATCAGGACGATCGCGCCCGGGCGCATGCCGCGGAGCATGTTGCGCGCGATCCGCGCGTAGCCGGCGCCGAGCGAGTCGGCGCTGTCGACGGTCCACAGCACCTCGACGAGGCCGAGGCGGCGTGCGGCCGCATCCACTGTCGCGTCGTGCACGCCGTAGGGCGGGCGGAACAGCTGCACGCGTCGCCCGGTCGCGCGCGCGATCGCGCGCTTGGTCGAGGCGATCTGCCGCATGACGGCGGCTGGCGCGAGGAACCCGAGATCGGGGTGGGTCCATGTGTGGTCGCCGAGCGCGCCGGCGCGCTCCTCGGTGCGCAGCGCGGACGGGAAGCGGGCGAGGTTGCGCCCGACGAGGAAAAACGTCGCCGGCGCATGCGCAGCGGAGAGGATGTGGACGGCCAGCTTCGTATAGACGCCGGGTCCGTCGTCGAACGTGAAGGCGACCCATGGCTTTGCGCGCCCGCCGCAGTACACCGGCTGGCCGCGGGCAGCGAGCCGCGCGAGCGCGGCGGCGGCGCGTTCCTGCGCAGTCGCCGCACGGCGCGTGCGGCGCGCGGGCCGCTTCGCCGTGACGGCCGCGGGTGGACGCACCGGAGCCCGGGGCGCGCGCTGCACGCCGGCACCGCACCCGCCGAATGCGACGGCAAGCGCGCACGCGGCGTGCGCTCCGCGAAGCCTCCCGTTTCGCACGTTTGCAGGATCTCACGCCGTGGCACGAAATTCGTGAGCGTTGCGTTAGCGGACGCCACGCAACTTTGGCTGCGCGCGCCTGTTGGGAGGACTGCCCACGGCGCTTCCGGGCGCCAACTACGAGGAGGCGACGTGAAACTGATCGGAGTCGGCTTCGGCCGCACGGCGACGATGTCCTTGAAGCATGCGCTCCCGGAGCTTGGCGCGGGGCCGTGCTTCCACATGATCGACCTGATCATGGGTGAGCACAGAGAGCGCGATCTCGCGAACTGGGCGCGGATCGCGGCCGGCGAGCGTCCGGACTGGGACGAGGTGTTCGACGGCTACGAGTCGACCGTCGACTGGCCCGCCTGCTCGCTGTGGGAGGAGCTGATCGAGGCGTTCCCGGACGCCCCGGTGCTGCTCAACGTGCGCGACTTCGACGGCTGGTACGCGAGCTGCCAGAACACGATCCTCGCGGTCAAGCAGGCCGCCGCGGCCGGCGCGATGCCGGAGGACGCGAACCGGCCGGCGCCCCCGCCGGAGCTGTGGGGCGTGATCGAGCAGCTCGTCTGGCAGGGGCCGGACCTGGAAGGCCAGTTCGAGGACGAAGCGCGGACGCGCGCGATGTACCACCGCCGGATCGAGACGATCAGGTCCGCCGTGCCGGCCGAGCGGCTGACCGTGTGGGAGCCCGGCGACGGCTGGGAGCCGCTCGCCGCGATGCTCGACGTGCCGGTGCCGGACATGCCGTTCCCGCGCCTGCACGACACGAACGAGTTCCGCACCGAGTTCGGGCTCGAGCCGCTGCCGGCCTGAGGCTGGGACGGGGCCGCGATCCCATCGACGCGGCCCCGCCTGCGGTCAGCGGCAGCTCGCGCAGGCGCCGTGCAGCAGCACGTCGTGGTGCTCGACGCGCAGGTTCAAGCGGTCGGAGAGGCGGTCGATCGCGCGCTCGAGGCCCGGGTCGTCGAACGCCACGAGGCGTCCGCAGGTGTCGCACAGCAGGTGGTGGTGATGGTGGCCGTCGGGGTCGACGCGCTCGAAGCGCGCGTGGCCCTGATCGATCGCGAGGCGCTCCACCAGGCGATGCTCGACGAGCAGGTCGAGCACGCGGTAGACGCTCGCGCG
>Ga0134125_10006129_pt1 | contig 13633 bp, 12 predicted proteins | sample KB31751_FD_96464 | JGI IMG/M metagenome (GOLD analysis project Ga0134125, IMG submission 96464) | Terrestrial soil microbial communities with excess Nitrogen fertilizer from Kellogg Biological Station, Michigan, USA - KB3-175-1 | ecosystem: Environmental > Terrestrial > Soil > Unclassified ... | reverse complement strand
TCTTTCATCTGCAGCCATTTGCTGTATTCAATGGCAGGATTGTCGTCCGATTTTTTTCTTGTTTTGCCTTTTTCTTCGGGGTCAGCTACAAACACATGCGCATGATGAACAATCTTGCGATTACCGGGTCTTAGCTCGGCGGCGACTATCCATCTATCTTCCGTGAAGTTTGTGGGAACGCTTATATATGTATATTCATCAGGGCCTGTAGCAGCCAATTTGTGTTCCGGGATTGAGATGACGACGTCGGGCTTCCCGATTTTCCAGCCGTCGGAAAACGTCGGCATTGGCGGCATGTCTTTCGGATTGCCTTCCGCCTTACTCCCATTCACCCAAGCAAAAATCGTGTCCTTTTCTTTTTGTGATAGCTGCGGATCGTTCGACCATGTGCCATAACGGGGGTCGGCTTTCCATGGCGGCATTTTACCCGTCCCGATGGCTTCCTTAATGGCCGCCGCCCAGGGCCGGGCGTCGCGATAGGTTAGCAGCGACATGGGTGCAATGTCGTTCGGATGATGGCAGGTCACGCAATGCTTATACAGGATGGGCGCGACATCGTGGCTGAATGTCGGCTCTGCCGCCACCGTGTTCGCTCCATAAGCAACCGTACAAAGCAGCGTCCCCGCGAAAAGGCCAATGATTTTCATAACCCGGCTTTCCATATCATATGCCAGAAATCGGCGTCGTGCAGACGGTAAATAGCAGTGTTTTCACGAGTGTAACGGACATATTCAACGCTCGCGCTACGCTGTTTACATATGCGCGAGCTGGCCGGCGCTTGGATAGCGCTGTTTTCAATGGCTGTCATCGGGGTAGCCAACACTTCCCTGCCCGCCTGCACGGCCGACGCCGCAAGATACAAACCTTGCGAGCTGCATTTCGAATGGAATCCAGGTGAATTGCCGGCGGGTCAGTCACCATTCCATTACGAATGGCTCAACGTCGAATTCCGCGGACCGGACCAGACAACCTATTTGATTCATCCATTTTGGGATGGTGGCAACCGGCTTCGCGCGCGCTTTACGCCCGACCTTGCGGGTGTCTGGCATTACCGAATCACGTCGCCCGTTAAGCGATGGGAGGTTCGGGATGCGACGTTTACGGTGGCCGACGACAGCAGCCCCGGTTGGGTGAGCGTGGCCAACGTGCGTCATTGGTGGACGGACAACAAGCAGCCGCACCTCTGGGTTTCCGCCGAAGTACCGTGGCTACGTTTGGATCAAAATGCCTTTCAATCGTTTGCCGATGCGCGAAAGGCCGATGGCTTTACGCATCTTCGCGGAGTGTTGCTCAGCGGAGGGGTTGGCGGCAATGGACCACTCGACGCCAACGGCAATCCGAATTTTGCTTACTTTTCGAAACTCGACGACCGGCTGCTTTACGCAAACGATCGGGGCTTCGTACTGGATCTGGTTCTGGCGGATGAAAACTTTGTTTCGACGGGGGTTTTTGACCAGTGGCAACTGCGTGACGACCTCATCAAATATGTCATCGCGCGATATTCTCCGCTCAACGTGAGCTGGCAGGGACTGAAAGACTTTGAAGATCGCGTGGGAAACCGGGCGCTACTAAAGGAACTGGCCGCTCTTTTGAAGAAGAACGACTCCTTTCATCACACAATGAGCACCGATGCCCGCCTGACATCGTCGATGCTGCTTCGCGATGGGTGGGAAAACTACATTATCGAAGCGTCGCCGGATCCGCAGCTTGCGGCAGTGGAGCGGCAATTCACCGCTGCGCCGCAGGTGCACATCATTCAAGGAGTGGAGCCGGATGCGTTCCGGCATGAGCTGTGGCTGTCCACGACGAATGGCGAATATCCGACCATGCGCTATGAAGCGTCGCAAAATCCGGCTAATATCGCCGCGATGAAAACGTGGATCACCGTGATGAGCGGCGTCCGGCATTGGGAATTTGAGCCGTTTTATGACGTGGATGGCGCGCGCGCCGTGGGCCTGGACAACGTGGAATATCTTCTCTATGCCGCTAAGCCCGGGACTGTTGAAATCGACTTTTCCGAGAAGCATAAATACAATCCGCGATGGATCAATCCGCGCACGGGCGAAGTTACCGAATTGAAAGACGTAAAGCAGGACACTTACAGTCAGACCACTCCGGGACCCGGCGATTGGATTCTGCAGGTGCCGCGCGACGGCCAAAAAGAGCATATGCTGAAGAGCTATAAATTTGAATCGGTGCCGGCGCCGGAGCAGGTGCCGGAACTGAACGCCAAGAGCATTCCATTCGAAATTGAAGCGCCTTCCGGCCACAAACTCGACGGAAACGCGCCAGTGCGTTATGGCGCAAAGATCACTCGGGCGAACCGTTCCACGCGGTTGATGCAGTATATGTGGATTGGCGAGGTGATGGCGGATGGCGAAGGCCCGCGTGTACTCGCATTGGGGGCTTCCGGCAACTTCGAAATTCCAGCAAAACTCATCAAGAAATATCCCGCAATTTTGAATTTGCGGTTGAACGCCATTAATGCCAACGGCAAGGCGTATTCGCTCGAAAGCGCGTATCAGATCGAAAAATGAAAATCCTGGCGCTCGATACTACCGGCGAGTTCGGCAGCATAGCGCTAGAACAAGACGGCGCGCTGATAGCGGAGGCGCATCTTCACTCTCCCGATGGTTTCGCGCATCTCATATTCAATGAAATTGACCGCTTGCTTGCGCGGGCAGATTGGAAGATTGCGGATATCGACTGCTTTGCCGCAGCCAGCGGGCCGGGCTCGTTTACCGGCGTCCGGGTGGGAATGACGGCCGTGAAAGGGCTCGCGGAAGCACTCGGCAAACCGGTTGCCGCCGTTTCGAAGCTTCGCGCGCTCGCGCAATTTGGAAGCGCTGAACGCCGAGTAGTAATGATCGACGCGAGGCGCGGAGAGATATACGCCGCAGTCTACAACTCTACGTTGTGCGCGATCGTTCCGGACGCGATAACGAAACTGCCTGCGTGGCTGCACTCGCTGGATGCGGGCGATTACGAATTCATCACGCTCGCAGGCGATGGGATCGAAGGCGCACTCGCCGGCACGGCGTTTACGGAAATGAAACACACGTCAGCGCCGCGCTCCATCGCATCCGCAGTCGCATTTTGCGCGCATTTGGATGCTCTCGATGGCAATCTTGTATCGCCGCTGGTTGCCGATGCGAATTACGTGCGCCGCTCCGACGCGGAATTATTGTGGAAGGACCGCTGACCGGTTAGCTACCACGCAGCCGGTCGGCAAGTTCCCGTTTCGAAATGGCGCCCTCTTTAATCACGCGCCAATAAGGCTCGGTAATGTCGATGGTAGTGGCACCGGGTCCGGTGCGGAGGCCGCCGTCGAAGACCAGGTCAATGCGGCCGTCCATCGCCGCGAATAGTTCGATGCCGCTGTTGCATGTCGGCTGTCCGGAGATGTTCGCGCTGGTGGCTATAAGCGCGTGGCCGACACGCTCGACAATTGCGTTTGCGAGCTTCGAGTGAAACTGCCGTATTCCGAGGCGCCCGGTGTTTCCCGTAACCTTTAACGGGACCTTCGCGGAAGCCGGCACAATCATCGTCAGGGGACCCGGCCAAAAGTGGCGCGCTAGAAGATAGAAGCGGCTGGTGAGTTCCTTAGCCAATTCTTCCGCCATCAAAATATCGTTGATGATGAGCGGCAGCGAACGCACGTTATCGCGGCCTTTGGCCTGAAAGACACGTCCGACGGCCTGCAGATTCAAAGGGTCGGCCATGATGGTGTACAGCGCGTCCGTGGGAATGCCAATTACTTGCCCGCGCCGGACGGCCTGCGATGCGCGGTCGATCACTTCATCGGAAGGGTTATCGACGTCAATTTCAATAAGATCGGTTGCCACGTAAAAAATCTAAAGGGTGACGCAAGAAACCGGCGTCATTTTGATACAAAGCGCAACTTATGCACTATAACAATTTGTCAGTTTAGCGAGCGCCGATGGCTTCGGCAACCTGAACGGCCATATCGTAGCGGCCAAACGGGGCGCTGAGTTGGACGCCGCGAGTTATCGACCGGACACTTGAAACCATTTCCCTGGCAATCGCAATGCCCTCGGCGCGCGCACGCTCCGCAGTGTCCGCATTCTTCATACGGCGCATGTATTCTTCGGGCACGGGCACGCGAAGCTCGTTTACCATGAACTCCGCATTTCGATAGCTGGTGAGCGGCCAGATGCCGGCGATAATCGGCAACTTCGCATCTTCCGTGCGTTTCATGAATGCTTCAAGCAGCGCAAGGTCGAAGACCGGCTGGGTCACTACATACTCGGCGCCGGCTTCGACTTTTCGATAGAAGCGGCGCAGTTCCTCGTCGAGATTGATAGCTCCCGGATTCGCCCCTACGCCGACTACGAGGCTGGTTTGCGCGCCGATGGGGTTGCCGCCAATATCCAAGCCACGGTTCAAGCCAGCCGCGATGTTGGTAAGCCCGATGGCATCGACATCAAAAACTGCTGTCGCATCCGGATAGGTACCCATGCGCGGGGGGTCGCCCGTAATGCAGATCAGGTTACGAACTCCTGTTGCATGCGCACCCAGCAGTTCCGATTGAATACTGAGAATATTGCGGTCGCGGCAGCAAAAGTGAAGCACCGTTTCAATGCCCGCGTTTTGTTGAATGATCTGGCAGGTAACCTGCGCACTTAGCCTGGCGCTCGCACGCGGGCCGTCGGGCACATTGATGCAATCGATGCCGTTGTCCTTGCATAGCTTCGCGCCGGCAACTTCTTTTGAAGCGTCGGTTCCGCGCGGCGGCAGAATTTCGACAAAAGCGACAAACTTTCCGGCGGCAAGCTTCTGGCCCAGTTGCGATTTCGTTTCGATAGCAATTTTGGGCAGCCCGGCCGGTTTGGCTTCGGCAACCGGAGTTTCCACTACCTCTGCCCGCTGGGTCGCCCGCACGGGTTGCAGCGAACGAACTTCGCTTCGAATCGCCTTGATATGTTCGGGCGTTGTTCCACAACAACCGCCGACCAGACGCACACCGGCTTGCAGAAATCGCCGCGCATATTGTGCCATGTATTCGGGCGAGCACAAGTAGATGTTTCTGCCTTCGACTCTCGCCGGCAACCCGGCGTTGGGCATTGCGCTGAGCAGCTTGGAAGTAGAGCCGGCAAATATTTCGATTGTTTCCAGAACGACCTTCGGTCCGGCGGAGCAGTTAATGCCGATAACATCTACGGGCCACTCGGAGAGGCTTCGCGCAAGCAACACCGGTTCCGCTCCGTCGCGGAGGCGGCCATCGTCGCCAACCGCAACCTGCGCAATGATAACCATGTCCGGCCCGGCCGCATCGCGCGCGGCAAACACCGCTTCGCGAAGCTCGTTCAAATCGTAGAAAGTTTCGAGCACGAGCGCGTCGATGCCCGCGGCCACCAGCGCCAGCGCCTGTTCCCGAAATACGGAACGAGCCTCGACAAGCGAGATGCGGCCCAGCGGCTCAATGGGAACGCCCAGGGGACCAATGGCACCCGCGACAAATGCCCTATCGCCGGCGGCTTCACGCGCAATCCGAACGCCCGCTTCGTTGATCGCCAGCAACTTCTCCGAAAAACCAAATGCGCCGAGGCGAACGCGATTGCCTCCGAAGGTATTCGTTTCGAGCAGCTCGGCGCCGGCCTTCACATACTCCTGGTGAATTTCCTTCACCATTTGCGGAGACGACAGATTCAATTCATCAAAACAGCGATTGATGAAAACGCCCTTGCCATAGAGCATGGTGCCCATGGCTCCGTCCGCAACCACCACTCCGGATTCCAATTTGCGGCGGAATTCCGTCGCGCGCGACACAACATTCGTTTCGAGGACAGTCATCCCTGACACCGCTTCAACTTCCTTTCCCTTCTCGGCTTATCGCTGGCAATGCGCGCAGAAATAAGTGGAGCGTCCACCCTGCTGCTTTCTCTGAATTGGTCGCCCGCACCGCGTACATTTCCCGCCGGCGCGGCCATATACGAGGCGCTCAAAGTCATCGCCATGGTTGCGGAACCCACCCGGGCCTTTATATGCCTTATAGACAGAGTGTACCGCGGCTTTAAGGGTCTCTCGAATGGCTTGCCGGAGGGCTTCCAACCGGGCGCTGCTCAGATTCTGTACGGGAACAAATGGCGATACTCTGGCCCGGAAAAGGGCCTCCGCAGCGTAGATGTTGCCAAGACCCGCCACTTTGCTTTGATCCATAAGGAATAGCTTGGTTGGCAGGCGTGAGACTCTGGCAATCGCGGCGAAGCGCTGGGCAGTGAACTCGCGGCTCAAAGGTTCCGGGCCCAGCTTCTCGAAAAGCTGATTCAACTCGTCAGTCGGATAAATGTGGACGCGTCCCAATGCCCGTGCGTCGGTAAATACCAAGGCGCGTTTTCCGCTCAGTTGCCACCAGGCGCGGACACTCGGTCCGGATGTTTTTTCCGCCGCCTCTAATCGCAGATCGCCGCTCATTCGGAGATGGATGCGAAGGCTGTGGTGGTTCGAAAGGTCGATGACTATGTTTTTCGCCCGGCGGCGGATATGGCGGACGGTCGTTTTTGAACTAAGCTGCTCGATATCCTGGTGCGCCTGGGGACGGGTCACCAGCGGGCGAACGACATGGGCCGCCTGAAGCCGCGCGACTTCGAGGCCGCCGTCGCGCAGCGTTCTTACAACTGCCTCGACTTCCGGGAGTTCAGGCATGAATCTCAAGTACCGCCGGGTCCCCCGGCTTAGCGTCCAGAGACGAGGCGGCGCTGCCGCGATTAATAGCCACCTCCAAGTACCCTGAGCTTCCGGCGTAGGCGAAAATCTCCGGGCCCTTCGCCTCTCCAAAGGTGGAGTAAAAATGATCTATTGGATTAGATTTTATGTTGATACTAAGTGTATTATTATCAGCTAACAACAAGTTTTTAGGAAAGCTTGTAATGATATTTCCAAAACGGTCCACACTTAGCACGATTCCCGTCCAGCGGCTAGCGGATTCTCGCGAGGGCTGCAACTCCGGGATTGTAACGATCTCCGGCAGTTCCGGACCGACCGACTCCCACGCAATATCGCCCGCGGCCAAATGGGCGGCCGACGGCGCAAATATGTCCCGCCCGTGAAACGTGTTCGAGGGTTCAGGAAGAAACAAGCTTGGGTTCGTTAATTCGCGGGCGGCACTGGGGCCTTTGCGGACAGCCAGGGTCAGGACGCCGTTATCCGGAGCGATGAAGGTCTGGTGGTTGCTTCGCACTGCGATGGCCTTGCGCGCGGTGCCCACTCCGGGGTCCACAACAATAACGTGGATGGTTCCCGGAGGGCTGAATGCCGCTGCTTGCGATATTGTGTAGGCGCCGGAAATAAGATCGGCGGGCGAGACATCATGCGTAATGTCGATAATCTTCGCATCCGGGCAAATTCCGGCGATGACGCATTTCATCGTACCGGCATAGTGATCCGATAGGCCGAAATCAGTCGTTAACGTGATGAGCGGTCGTGCCGTTGAGCGAGCCATAAATTGCTAAAATTGTAATCTCAATATATTTTTCATTTTGCGCCGGACGCACACCGCGCCGTATTGCGCCGCGAATCCTGTCATGAATCGTTTCTATTTCGACCATAATGCCACCACGCCGCTTGCCCCCGAGGTAGCGCAGGTGATTACGGAAGCGCTAAGAAGCGGATTCGGAAATCCTTCCAGCGTTCATCAGGAAGGTCAGCGCGCAAGGCAATTTTTGGAGACGGCGCGCCGGCGCGTAGCCCGGCTGGTAATGGCAGATCCGGCGGAGATCGTATTCACCAGCGGCGGAACGGAATCGAACAATCTCGCCATACTTGGGTGCGTGCGAAACGTTGAGACTGGCTGCGCCCGGCACGTCATCACCACTGCCATCGAACACCCGTCGGCTCTCGAGCCCTGCCGGCACCTCGAAAGGGAGGGCGTCGATGTCACTATCCTTCCGGTGAGTGAAGACGGCGTGGTCGATCCGGAAGACGTCCGGCGGGCACTTCGGCCGGAAACCGTTTTGGTCAGTGTGATGCACGCCAATAATGAAACGGGAGTCATCCAACCGGTGCGGGAGATTGCAGCAATTCTGCAAGCGGCGCGTGACCAGGGGCAGGATGTATATCTTCATTGCGATGGGGTGCAGGCACCAGGTCGAATTCCGGTTAACCTGGAAACGCTTGGCGCCGATCTTTACTCAATGAGCGGACACAAGCTGTACGGGCCGAAGGGCGTCGGTGCGCTTTATGCGAGGAAGTCCGTTCGGCTATCGCCGACGCAATTCGGCGGCAGGCAGGAACACGCCAAGCGCCCCGGGACGGAAAACGTCACGGCAGCCGTCGCCTTGGCAGCCGCTTTGGAGCTTGCTTCGACATCGGAACGGCTGGAAAAAATAAAACTATTACGCAATCGTTTTGAGTGTAAGTTGTTTGTAGAATTGGAGAATATCTCAATCAACGGTGGTGGCGCGGAACGGCTTCCCAACACCAGCAACATCTATTTCGACGGCGTGGACGGCGGGTCGTTGGTGATTGCACTTGATCTGAAAGGTTTTGCGATTTCCAGTGGTTCTGCGTGTTCCAGCGGTTCGATCGAGCCGTCGCACGTTTTGATGGCGATGGGAAAATCGCATAAAAAAGCGCGGCAATGTGTCCGCTTTTCAATGGGATATACGAATACATTGCGACAAGTGGATGAACTAGCTGATGCGGTCGCTGCCACCGTGCGGCAGTTTCGTGCCAGACGGCACAGTTCTTCCCAAAGGAGTGTTCCCGGTGTCCCTGCATGAGCCGCAGGCTGCTGAAAGCGGCGTGATTGCGGTCGCTATGTCGGGTGGGGTGGATAGTTCCGTAGTTGCCGGCCTTCTGCAGAATCAGGGCCACGCGGTAGTGGGCATGACGATGCAGCTTTGGAATCAGCGCCGGTTACCGGAATTGCAGCCCGAATCCGGAGTCACTGGCCGTTGCTGCTCCCTTGATGACGTCTACGATGCGCGCTATGTCGCTTCCCTGCTCGGCATCCCTTATTACGTTGTCAATTTCGAAGATCGTTTCGAAGAGCAGGTTGTTAAGCCCTTTGTTCAGGACTACCTGGAAGGCAGAACGCCGGTTCCCTGCACGCTTTGCAACAACTTCATCAAGTTCGACCAGTTCCTGGAGATGGCGGATGGCATTGGCGCCGAGAAGATTGCGACCGGCCACTACGCGCGCGTATCGAAGAACGCGGAGACCGGGCGCTTTGAAATGCGCACCAGCCTCGATCAATCGAAAGATCAAACGTATTTCCTTTGGGGCCTGACGCAGGAGCAACTGTCGCGCACTTTGTTTCCGCTTGGCGGGAAGGTGAAGACGCAGGTGCGCGAACTGGCGCGGGAATTGCATCTGCCGGTGGCGGAAAAGAACGACAGCCAGGAGATTTGCTTTGTACCGAACGGCGACTACGCGGGTTTCATTGATGCCTACTTCCGCGAGCAAGGCGTCGCGAGAGAGGAGCAGACCGGCGAGATTGTTTCTACAGACGGCAAGACGCTCGGCCGCCACGCGGGGACTCATCATTTCACGGTGGGGCAGCGGCGGGGGCTTCGGGTCGCCGCCGGAGAACCGTTGTACGTTATCGAAACCGATCCGGCAAAGCAGCGTGTGGTTGTGGGCCGGAACAACGATTTACTGCGGAATCGGTTGATCGCTCGCGACGTGAATTGGTTATCCATTCCGCCGATTGCCGCACCGGTACGCGCCCAGGTAAAGATCAGGAACAAGCATGTGGCTGCGCCGGCGACTTTGCACCGGCTGGCCGACGACCGCGCTGAAGTGCAGTTTGACGAGCCGCAGCGCGCTATAACACCGGGCCAGGCGGCTGTCTTCTACGACAGAGACCTGGTGCTCGGCGGCGGCTGGATCGAATAGCCATCGTTAGCTACTCTAAACTTTGGCCAGTAAGAAAAACGCGCTCACCATCGGCATTGAGTACGCGCTAGCCAAAGCGATTGTGGGTATCCTGCGGTTTACGCCTACAAGCGTTGCTTTTCCCGTCGCGAGAATGGGCGCTGCCGTATTGCGCGCCGCAGTCCCTAAGCTGGCAAAGACCGCGCGCCGGAACCTGGAATTCGCCTATCCGGAGTTAACGGAAGCCGACCGGACCCGCCTCATTCACGGCATCTTTGGCGGGCTGGCCCGGTCTCTGGTCGTGTTTTCCAAATTTCCCGCATTAAACGCCAGGAACATCGGTCAATGGATTCGCTACGAAGGGCTGGAACACTATGCCAGCGCCAAGGCCAAGGGCAAAGGAGTTCTGGTCGCCACCGCGCACCTGGGCAATTGGGAATTGAGTGCATTTGCACATGCGTTGATGACCGAACCGATGCATGTCATGGTTCGCCCGCTCGATAATCCTTTGATTGACCGGTTGGTGGAGCACCGCCGCCTACTCTCAGGCAACCGGTTGCTGTTAAAAAAAGAGGTCGCCCTTTCCGTTGTCCGCGCGCTGAAGCAGAATGAAGCAGTCGGTATTTTGATCGATCAGAACGCCGCTCCGGAAGAGGGCGTTTTTATCGATTTTTTTGCGAAAAAGGCATGTGCCGGTTCCGCTTTTGCAAAGCTTGCCGCGCGGACGGGGGCCCCGGTAATTCCGGGCTTTGCGGTCTGGGAAGAACCGGAAAAGAAGTACGTACTGCGATTTTTTCCGGAGTTGAAAATGACGGGCGACACGCAGTCAGACACGCAAACGATTCATGCCGAGTTCGAGCAGATCATCCGCCGATATCCCGACCAATGGATGTGGATCCATCGCCGCTGGAAGAACCGGCCGCCTGGCGAACCTCCTCTTTATTGACCTTGGCCGTGGGTGCCATACTGAAAATTACACCCCTCAACATGCCTATCCGACCGAAAGCTATTTGTTTGTTGAGCGGCGGCCTTGATTCCTCTACTTGCCTTGCGATCGCCATGCGGGATGGCTTCGATTGTTATTGCCTTTCCTTCGACTATGGCCAACGCCACCGGATTGAGCTTACGGCGGCGTCTCGCGTCGCTAAGAATTTGGGCGCGAAGGATCATCGCGTCGCAACCATCGATTTACGTATCTTCGGGCAATCGGCATTGACCGATACTATCGAAGTGCCTAAAGGCCGGGGCATTGAGCAGATGGGGAGCAGCATACCTGTGACCTATGTGCCCGCGCGCAATACGATTTTTCTTTCGTTCGCGCTTGCCTATGCCGAGGTGGTTGAATCTTCCGATATTTTCATCGGCGTGAACGCGATCGATTATTCGGGCTATCCGGATTGCAGGCCGGAGTTTATAGAAGCGTTCGAAAAATTGGGCAATCTTGCAACCAAAGCCGGAGTGGAGGGCCGGACGGAACTGCGGATCCATACCCCCCTGGCACAAATGAATAAGGCAGCTATCGCGCGAACGGCGGTGGATCTGGGCGTCGATCTCGCGCTGACGCATACTTGCTACGATCCCGATGAACGAGGGATTTCGTGCGGTGAATGCGATGCCTGCCTTTTGCGAAAGAAGGGATTCGCCGAAGCGGGATTACAGGATTCCATCGTCTACGCGAAATAAGCGGAAGCGAAAAGAGAAGCAGTGAAAGTAGCGGAGATTTTCTATTCCATTCAAGGCGAAGGATCGCTCGCTGGTGTGCCCTCCGTTTTTGTTCGAACGAGCGGATGCAATCTTCGCTGCGTCTGGTGCGACACGCCCTATACGTCGTGGCACCCGGAAGGCAACGAGCTTTCGCCGAAGCAAATTGTCGGAGCGGTTCTGGCGTATCAAGCCGCGCATGTGGTTATCACCGGCGGCGAGCCTATGATTGCTCCTGAAATTTCCGAACTTGCATCGCAGCTTCGCGCGCACTGTTTCCATATAACGATTGAAACGGCTGGAACCGTATATCAATCGCTTCCATGCGATTTGATGAGCATTAGCCCTAAGCTGAAAAATTCAACCCCCCATATACGGGACGAAGGCCGCTGGGCCACACAGCATGAGCGGCTGCGGTATCAGCCGCATGTATTGCAGCAGCTTGCTTCCGAATACTCGTGCCAGTTCAAGTTTGTTGTTAGCGGGCCGGAGGATCTTGCGGAGATTGAAGCGATGCAGCAGGAAATCGGTTTTGCTTCGACGAATGTGATTTTAATGGCGGAAGGAACGGATTCGGCAGCCTTGCGGGAGCGCTCGCGCTGGATCGTCGAAATTTGTAAGAGAAAGCATTATCGCTTCAGCCCGCGCCTTCATGTGGATATCTGGGGCGCGCTGCGCGGCGTGTGAAGCAAATTGCCGAATTTTCAGATCAAAAGGCAGGTTCGTAGAGAATAGTTCTTCATGTTTCATTACGAGCCTAGCTGCACTGGTGAACTGGCGGCGCTTTTGCAGGAATGCGCTTCTAAGCGGCAAACCATCGAATTGGCCGGATGTGGGAGCAAGTCTACGATGGCCGGCAATGTAGAAGCAGCCGACGTTTCGATTTCGACTAAAAGTTTGAACAGGCTGCTTGCGTACGAACCGCGCGATTTAACGGTCAGCATTGAAGCGGGCATGGAGTTCCGGAAATTGCAAGCTCTTCTGAAAGAGAACGGTCAAATGATCGCGCTCGATCCTGCGTTTGCGGAACAGGCGACCATTGGGGGCATTGTGGCTACAAATTCCAGCGGCCCGATGCGCCGCGCCTTTGGAACCGCGCGAGATCTGGTAATCGGAATGAAGTTCGCCACGCTCGAAGGCAAGCTGATCGAAACGGGCGGAATGGTGGTCAAAAACGTGGCGGGGCTCGACATGGGCAAGCTCATGATCGGCAGTTTTGGCACACTCGCCGCGATTGCCAGCCTTAATTTTCGCGTCCACTCGCTGCCGGAAGCAACGGAAACCTATCTATTCCCCTGCCCGGAATTGATTGACGCGCTGAAAGTCCGCGACCGGGTCATAACGGGTGTTCTTCAGGCTGCGGCGGTCGATATACTCTCTCCGGCAATCGCATTGCGCTTAGGCTACCGCGGCCATTTACTGGCAGTGCGTATTGGCGGCCGTGAAAATCTACTCGCGCGTTATCGCAAGGAACTGCCGGATGGGGAGCGGTTGCAAGGCGTCGACGAAGGGCGCTTCTGGTCTGTCGTTCGGGAATTCTCATCCACCTTTCTTGAGGAGCATTCTGAAGGTGTAATTGCCCGGGTCTCCACTACTCTCAGCGGCATAGCGGGGCTGCCGAAAACGGTCGCGGGTTCGTTTATCGCGAGAGCCGCCAATGGAGTGACCTATTTTTACTTCGGAAATTGGTCTGTAGCGGCACCTTGGTGGCGCAAGGTGGAAGAGACGGGATTTCCCGGCGTAATCGAACATGCTCCTGTAGAGATTCGCCGCGAGCAGAATTTGTGGAGCGGCGGTAAAAGCGGGCCGCAACAAGCCGCATTTGTCATGATGGAAAAAGTGAAGCAGTTGTTCGATCCCGATCGTTTGCTGAACCCCGGACGGCTCTATGGCAGAATCTGAAACCGCCGCACTTTCGCCCCAAACACATAGTGGTCCGGCGCAAGCCGATTTGGATAAGTGCGTCCATTGCGGACTATGTTTGAATGCCTGCCCTACTTATCGCGAATTGGGCGTGGAAATGGACTCTCCTCGCGGCCGCATCCAGCAAATGATACGAATTGCAGGCGGCGAAGCCATTGATGAAACGTATGTC
>Ga0134125_10006127_pt1 | contig 13634 bp, 7 predicted proteins | sample KB31751_FD_96464 | JGI IMG/M metagenome (GOLD analysis project Ga0134125, IMG submission 96464) | Terrestrial soil microbial communities with excess Nitrogen fertilizer from Kellogg Biological Station, Michigan, USA - KB3-175-1 | ecosystem: Environmental > Terrestrial > Soil > Unclassified ... | reverse complement strand
CCGACGGTGTGCCTGCTGTAGGGTACGCTCGTAGGATTCGTGCGAGAGGTGACCACGGTAGTCCTCAATGCTCGCGCTCACTGCGCGAAGTTCGAGCAGATAGCGCTCGGCGTGTCCATAGGCCTTGGCATAGCCACGTGCGAGAATGGCGTCGATAAGGGCGCGCCAGATCAGCACGGCCGCCACCAGCCGACCGTTCGCCTTGGCCGTATTCACGAGCGCGGTCAGTATTACGTAGTTACGCCCCCGCCCAACTCGCTGGCCCGATCGATGGATCGCGCGCTGCGAGGGCGGACGCAGCTTTATCGTGAGAGTCGTTCGCTTGGCACGAGCGCTAGTCGGTCCGTGTCCGCAACAACCATGTCGGAAGCGCAGATCGACAATCTAGAGCTGTATGAATTTGGGCTATAGAGCCGCTGGCAAAGTCAGTTTCCCGCTTCGCTCCCGGACTCGCGTCACGTGCTCGGCGCGGGCGGGAGGCGATTGGGTGCATCGATCCACTTCTGCAGGGAGTCGAGCATCGGCGGCAAATCGTTCACGAGTGCATTCCAGATCAGCCGGTGATCAAGGCCTTCTTCGTACCAGTGAGAAGCGATGTCGCGGAATCCCTTGGGGCCTGGCCATGCAATGCCAGGGTCGATCTCGCTCAACGTCTGATTGGGAATGCCCTCGAGTGTCCTCAGTATCGTGCGCAATCAGCTCCAATGCTCTGCGGCCGGCTCGCACCGCTGCCGGCCCGACGCCGCGCGGCGTTGACGCCCGTCCACTGCGGGAATTGTCAGAAGACACGAACGAGATCGTCGCCGACGGCGCTGCCAGAACTCCGGCAACCGGCGCATGCCATCGTAGTCGCTGAATATCCGTAGCAGTGCCCAGGATCGCTCGGCAGACGTCTCGTACGCGCACGAGGTCGAATATCGAGAAACGTTGAGTTGACGGCTCTAAAGGAGGTCGACGTCGCTGGCACCGCGTGCATGAAGCCAACCCGATTCGAGAAGTTCGTAGTTCTCCTTGTGCTCGTCGGCGGGAGCTATCTGATCGATTGCTTCGTCGCCCGCCACGAGCATCCCGAGTTGGCCTGGTTCCAGCGAGGAGTATTGGCCCTTTACCCATTCGCCTTTCCCACCACGGTTCTTCTCTTCGCCGTCGGCCTCTACTTCGTACTTCGAAAGAGCCCGTGAATTCTCGTACGTTAGGAAGCACGCGGCAAGTCGCCGTCGGTACGTCTATATGGCTCTGTAGCACGCAACGAGGCCCGCAAGGACAGATCGCGGCGCCCTGGAAATCGATCCCATCACGCGGCAGTCACACTTTCGGCTAAGTGTGCGGCAGCTCGTCACTACCGTAACGGCACTGATGCTGGCAGGTCTCACAATCGCACTGAGCCAAGGAAATGCCCCCTCTATCGCACTGCCCTTTGCCGCTATTTGGCTCTGGTTAATCGGCGGCAATCTACTGATCGGCTACCCACGATTCAGGCGCTTCATCAAACGAGCGCTTGCTGAGGCAAACTGGACCAGGACGTTCCAGTTGCTTACCCATCGAAACATTCCCTCGAAACGTGATCTGCTGCGAATTAGCCGACACTGACGTTGCACGAACACGATCCAAACAGGAGGCGAGGAAAGCCGGGAGGCGGTCAATGTCCACCCTTGCATCGATGGGTAGGGTTCCTGAAAGCGTGCAGATCACAGTCTGCCTGATTTCTTGCCGACACCCAAGTTGTGGGGATCTTCAAGTGCACACTGACATCAACCCGACCTGGAAAAGAACTGTGTTCTGTGTTGCAGACCGTTGAGTCAGATTCGCCGGAGTTCCGGTTCAGCATGCAGGTCCATTATGACTCGTGGCGCGTCGAGAAGCGTTCGACGCTTGACGACTCCGAGACTGTAGACCAGCGATCAGCGACGGTGGTGAGATGTTAGTAACGTGCCCCCCAACGCCTCCGAGTTGGACCAGGTGCTCCCGGCCTTGGATGCGGACTCCGAAGCCAGCATTGGCGATTGGAAATGAACCGTTGGTTGCGGGACTTTTGTGCCGACCGACGCTGCTCGGTCGTGCTTCGTGGTGCATTTTGCAACGGGCTCGCCACGCGGACCGGTTTCAATTGATTCAATGCGTTACGATTTGTGCCCTACCGGCTCTCGCCCTTTGTAAACCGTTGGTCGGCGGTTCAAGTCCCTCAGCCGGCAGAAATCTCAACTGGGATCACATAGGCTGAGAGCAGTAACGAGCCGACAAGGGTTGGTTTGCCCGCTCTTTACTCTTGGTTGACTCGCCTGTGTACGACGCTTGGCGTCCGGCCTGCTTCCGGGCATTCGCCCCGAGCGCTGATCACTCAGTCACTCGTGCCCAAATAACCAAGTAACGCCTTGGAGTCAGACGCAATGGCGACGGGGCGAGGGCTCCAACAGCGCCTCAATTCCGCAAGAGGTTCCGATCTGGCTATAGTGGTCAAGGTGTGGCGCAAACGGCACGGATATGCCTAAGAGGCTGTACAGTACGCCTAGGCAGTTACGCGAGTCCCTACCATGAGAAATACAATCCTGAAACTGGCTCTCGGCACGGCAGTCTGCGCGGTAGTCGCGGCGCTTCCCGTAGCGGCGGCGCACGCAGCCGACGCGACAATCCCACTTTCCGCCAACTGCGCATCCCTCAAGGGTTTCGCAATTCCGGCCTCTGCCATCGGCCTGCCCACCGGCGGCGCCACGGTCGAAACTGCAGTAGCCGTCAAGTCATCCGAGCCAAAAAACGTGGACGGCGACTTCTGCAAGGTCACGGGGATCATCAAGAACGCCACGGCCTCGACTGCTGTATTCGAATTTGAAGTCAACCTGCCAGATGAGTGGAACGGCCGCGCGCTGCAGATGGGCGGGGGCGGGTATGACGGCTCGCTCGTGAATGCCTTGGGACCGTACACACTCCAGCCCGCCGGCGAGGCCACGCCGCTGAAGGATGGTTACGTCACCCTCGGCAGCAACGGCGGTCATCGCGGTGGCCCGGGATTCGACGGCACCTTCGGCCTGGACGATGAAGCGCTGCTCAACTACGGCAAGGAATCGATCAAGAAAGCGCACGACGTGGCCATGGCCATCGTCAAAAAGGCCTATGGCCGTGCGCCGCAGCGATCCTATTTCATTGGTGGCTCACAAGGCGGACATGAGGCGCTCGACGCAGCTGCGCGCTATCCCGATGACTACGATGGCGTCGTCGCCCACTTCCCGGCGTACAACGTGACCATGCTGCACCTGGGCTCCTGGAATGTCGGTCGCGCGCTGTATGCGGACAACGGCGCCGGCTGGATGGATGCGGCGCACGTGAAGCTGCTCACCGATGCCGTGTTCGCCAAGTGCGACACGCTCGATGGCGTCAAGGACGGGATCATCAGCAACGTGCGGGGCTGCGACGCCGCGTTTGACGTCAAGACGCTGCGCTGCCCGAACGGGAGCGCCGGCGACAGCTGCCTCTCCGACGCACAACTGAAGGCGGTGGCAACGATCAGTTCGGATTACAAACCGGGCGTGCCTGTCGCCGGAATGACCACATTCCCGAAGTGGGCTCTGCTCGAAGGCGCGACCTTCTCGGGCCCCTCGAACTTCGGCAAGGTCAAGCAGCCGTCCAATCCGCTCTCCGGCAAGGAACCGCTGCTCTACAGCGCGGGCGACGGAACGATCAAGTTCATCATCACGCGCGATCCGAAGTTCGACACGCTGCACTTCGATCCGAAAAAGTACAAGGATCGGATTGCGACCGCCGCGTCCATCATGGACGTTACCGACCAGAGCCTCGAGCGGTTCCGCGCGAAGGGCGGAAAGATCATCATGACGCACGGTACGGCGGACGACTTCATCACGCCGCACAACTCGATCGCCTACTACAAGAGGCAGGTTGCGCAGTTCGGGCAGAGCCGGCTCGACAGCTTCATGCGCTTCTACGAGATCCCCGGTATGGGGCACGGCTTCGGCGTGTTCAACGGGAAGTTCGATTCTCTGCCGGCGCTCGAGCAGTGGGTAGAGAACGGCAAGGCACCGGCGGGTCTCACCGTAATGGACGGCAATCCGCATGCAAACCGGACCCGGCCGCTGTGTGAATACCCGAAGTATCCGAAGTTCATCGGAGCGGCCGGCACCGAGAACTCCGCGGCGAGTTTCACCTGCGTGGAGAAGTAGTGCGCAGCTGAGGGGCCGGCGGGTGTGAAAGGACGTACGCCGCCGGACTGATCCAGCGAGCCCTACCAGTCGCGCGCCTTCCGCTCCCTCTCCGCCCCCTCCGCACAGCACTCCGCCAACGCTGCTCGCAATTCCCTCGCCTTAGGTGGCTTCCCCAGCACCCGATCCACGTGCGGCAGCGATTCGACGTCGGCTCCTGGCCGCTGTCCCCACCCCGTGAGCAAAATCACAGGCGTGTTCGGCGAGGCTTCCTTCACTGACTTGGCGACCCCGCGCCCATCCAGGTGCGGCATCCCCAAATCCGTGACCACCACCTCGAACGGCTCTTTCTTCCCCCGGGCCGCATGGAATGTGTCCACACCGTGCCGGGAGTCACTGGTCGAAACAACCACGTGTCCTTCGGCTTCCAGCGTTTCCTTCAGCGCATCGAGCACCAACGGATCGTCATCAATCACCAGAATCCGCAGATGGGCACGCCGCGCAACCGCCCCGTTTCCGAGCCCTACATCTAAAGGCGCGATAGCCTCCGACACTGGAAACACAATCCGAATCCGTGTCCCCTGACCCGGCGCGCTCTCGATCTGAATCTCGGCGGCGTGCCGTTGTACAAACCCATATACCATGGCGAGCCCGAGCCCCGTCCCTCTCTCGCCTTTGGTGGTGAAGAACGGCTCGAGACACCGCTGACGGGTCGCCTCATCCATCCCGACGCCAGTATCCCCAACTTCAATGTATACGCCGCCGTCGGCAGCCGCGGTCTTCAACGTCAGCGTGCCGCCAGAGGGCATCGCATCCACCGCATTGAACACCAGGTTCGTGAGCGCCTCGCGAACCTCGCTCTCGATCGCCATCACAAATGGCAGCTCCCGAGTCAGCTCCGTCGCGACGGAAATGACGACCCCGCGCTGCAGCGGCATATCGCTCCACCGCGCGCGAGTCAGCTCGAGCACTTGATTGACGAGGGAGTTCAAGTCGGCAGGCAGCAGAACCAGCTGAGGCTCCCGGCCGCGATAGAACTCCCGCATCCGAGCCACAGTAGAGGCGACGTCATCGATGGCCCGCAGAACGATAGGCAGACACTGACGTGCCCGCTCGCTCAACGTCGGATCCGTCTCCAGCAGGCTCTCTACGTACAACGATATGGGCGAAATCGCGTTATTGATGTCATGAGCGATTCCGCTCGCCATCTGCCCCAGCGCGCTGAGCCGCTCCTGCTGCAGCGCCAGCTGCTGAGCCTGCCGCAGCTCAGCCGTCCGCTCCTCAATCCTTTGCTCCAGCTCGCTCTCCCAAGCCCTTTGCAGCCGTGACAGCTCCACGTGTGTCCGCACGCGCGCCAGCAGTTCCCGAGCCGAGAACGGCTTCACCAGATAGTCGGTGGCGCCGGCATCGAGGCTCTCGACAGCCGACTCCTCCCCGGCGCGGGCCGACAACAGGATGATCGGCAGCGTCTGAGTCTTCTCCTCAGCCCGAAGAGCCTTGATCAGGGCAAATCCATCCAGCCGCGGCATCATCACATCCGACAGCAACAGGTCGGGCGCCGAGGCGCGAGCCGCTTCCAGCGCAGCCTGCCCGTCGGATACCGCCAGAACGTCATAGTGATCGCCGAGAATTCGAGCGATGTAGTGGCGCATGTCAGCATTGTCGTCAGCCAGCAGAACACGTGGCCGCGGTGCCGAAACCGCCCCCGCTGGCGCCTGCGCATCCGCTGCCGCCTCGCCCACCCCCGCCGCATCCGCGAGATGCCACTCCTTCACGGGAGCTGCGGCGGGCGACCAATGTGCAGCTTCCTTGACGAACGCCTCTGTGCTCCGATTCGCCTCGCTGCTCCGGTGACCTGTCGCGGCCGCACTCTGCGCGACCTTGTCCGCCGGCAGATGCGTCGACCCGTTCTTGAGATCCACGACGAACCGGCTTCCCTTTCCAACCTCGCTGTCGACGTGTACGGATCCTGAATGCAGCTGCACCAGCTCCCGCACCAGCGATAGTCCGATCCCCGTCCCCTCGTGCGTCCGCGACGCAGCCCCCTTCAGGCGATGGAAGCGCTCAAACAGCTTCGGGATCTCCTCGGCCGGAATGCCTACTCCGGTGTCTTTCACACTCAGCCGCACACCGCCATCTGCCGGCTCGAGGCGCACGGTGATGACACCCTGAAAGGTGTGCTTGAACGCGTTCGACATCAGATTGAGCACGATCTTTTCCCACATCTCCCGATCCACGTAGATGGGCTCGGGAAGAGCAGGGCACTCGATCTTCAATTGCAATCCGGCGCGCTGCGCCGCCGAGTGGAAGTGACTGGCCAGCTCGGCGGTCAGTCTCCCAAGGTCCGTAGGCTCGTACAGCGCCTGCACGCGCCCCGCCTCGATCCGCGAGAAATCCAGCAAGGAGTTGACCAGCTTGAGCAACCGGAGACAGTTCCGGTGAGCCATGTCCAGGCGCTCGCGATGCGGCGATGAAGCGGTGGAGGGATCCAGTGCCGCCAGCTCATCCTCCAGAGGCCCCAGCATCAAAGTGAGTGGCGTACGAAACTCGTGACTGATATTGCTGAAGAACTCCGTCTTGGCGACGTCAAGCTCCGAGAGCTTCGCATGAGTCTCCCGCAGCTGCCGCAGAGCTACTTCGAGCTCCTGACTTCGTTGCAGGACCTCGCGCTCCATGTCCCGCGTCCTGCCGCGTAGCTCATCACCCTGCTCACTCGCACGCACCAGGTCGGTGACGTCCTCGACACGATGCAGGACGTATAGCACCTCGCCCGAGGGTGACAGCACCGGCAGGTTCTTCGGGCTCCAGTATCTGGCTTCGAAACTGCCATCGGGCCCGCGAATGTCGTACTTCTGCACGGGCATGGTGTCCGGCTGCCGCGTCTTGAGAACGCGCTCGAGCGAGGCGCGCAGGTTGTTCGTCCCGCTCGCGTTCGGGTCGTCGGGGTTGTCGGGGAAGACCTCGAACAGGCCGCGGCCGAGGGTGTCTCTGGTGGTGTGAGTCGCGCGCCAGCGCGCGTTCGTGCCCGCGACCATCGTGAACCGGGGTGCGTCGGGCAGCAGCACGAGCAGCACCTCGGAGGATTCCTCGAACAGCAGTTTAAAGTCGGGCTGACGGTCCATTCTGCTCGCCACCCCGCATCCGGGGCTCTGCCATCGGTCTATCGCCTTCGAGACTACAAAAACCCCCGCCGGGCAGGTGTGAGCTCCTGCTCAGCCAAGGTCACTGAAGTGGCCGCTGCCTCGTGAAGTGGCCAGGCCACCCACCATATGCTGCAACGCGATGCCGCTACTTGGCCACCTTTTCCAGCGTCTCCCAGCTGCGGGTCGTGACGTCTGCGCCGAACGCTCGATGACCCGCATGAAAACCGGCCCCTGCGGACCGGGCACACCGCACTCTGGCGCGGATCGGAATCCGTTCGGAACGTTGATGCTGCGACTAGGGACTGGTCGCGGCCTCCGTCCTCACGTAGGTCCGTTCGCGATAGAAGTACGCAACCCCGATAAACAGCGTCGCCACCACCGCCATCAGCTTCGCGAAGAACATGAAGTAGGCGGGACCGACGAGGGCGTACGTAGATACCTGGGCGTGCTGCGTATCGAATGACCCGCGAGTGACCGTAGGCGTACGGTCCTCCGCATTGAGCAGACTCACGCGTCCATGCTGCGCATCGACACTGCCGACCAGAAACGTCCCGTCGAGCGACTCCGTCCTGCCATCCGGCTTCACCACGTACACACCGGTCTGCCCGTCGAAATCGATCTTCTGTCCCGGGACGATCGCGCTCGCGTTCGCCAGGTGCACCCAGGTCGCCGACCCCACTTCAACGGTCGAGGCGTCGAGCGGTCGCACCATGTAGTGATTCACCGCCGCGGTGAACAGATTCCCCATGCTGATGGAGAAGTAGAACAGCGCCATGATGAAGCTCTTCATGGTCAGCGGCGCCTGCTTGTAGGAAAACTCGAGTCCGGTGATGGAAACGAGCACTTCGCCGCACGTCAAGATGGCGTAGGCGAGGATTTGCCACCAGAGGCTGACGACGTGTCCGTTCTGGATGCGTGACTCGATCCAGGCGATCACGATGAACGAGCTCGCCGTCACGAACAGGCCCACTGCTATCTTGCGCAGCGGCGTGACCGCGAAGAGCTTCGACCACAGCGGATACACGACGTAACTGAAGAACGGCGCAAAGATCAGGATGAACACCGCGTTGACTGCCTGCACCTGCGCCGGCAGCAGCGTGATGCCGAAGCCGATGTTTTTATCCATCAGCGAGGAACGCGCCTGCAGCGACCAGCTCGTGCCGTTGCTCTGGTCCCACAGCGACCAGAAGACCGCGATGAACACGTAGATGACGAACAGGTTGGCGACGGTCTTCAGCCCGATGGGACCGAACACGTCCTTGAGCCAGACCTTGCCGGCCGGCGGAACGACGGCGTAGCGCTTGCGCCCGAACCAGAAGACGACGGTCGCGACGATCATCATCGCCGCCGGCGCGCCGAAGGCCACCGTCGGACCGTAGTTGGGCAGCAGCCACGGGCACAGCAGGATGGAGATCGTGGAGCCCGCATTGATCGCCAGGTAGAACCAGCTGAAGGCGCGCTCGATGAGATGCTGGTTGGCGTCGGTGAACTGATCGCCGACGTTGGTGGCGACACACGGCTTGATGCCGCCGGTGCCGAAGGCGACCAGGAACAGCCCGATGGCGAGCGCGTGCTGGCCGCGGCTCAGGGCCAGCGCGATGCAGCCGATGGCATACACGACCGAGAACGCCAGGACGGTGCGGAATTTCCCCCAGAACACGTCCGAGACGACCGCGCCCAACAGCGGGAAGAAGTAGGCGCCGGACTTGAACAGGGAGGCCCAGGTCGTGGCCTGGGCCTCGCCGAACTGCAGGTACTGCACCAGGAACAGCGCGAGCATCGCGTTGATCCCATAGAAGCAGAACCTCTCGGCAAACTCATTGACGACGATGAACGGGATGCCCCGCGGCATCCGCGCCGCTTCCGATCCCCCTGCGGCGCTCATGCTGGGCACTCCAAAACGTGGGCCGCGGCAACACCCCGGGCAGGTGACTTGATATGGCCCTGCAGGGCCGCCGAGCTTCGGTCCAATCCTCACCCCCTCATTTCCTGCCCGCGTGCCGGGCGTTGCCCGGGCTTGGCCGTCTAACGGCAGCGGCCGGGGGCCGGGAGTGCTACCCTCCGGCCTTCCAGCTGGGCTGAATTGTATAAGGCTAATAGGGGGAGTGGGACGTGAACACTGATCCGCGCGAAACGCTGGCCAAATCGCCGATGTGCTGGCTGCAGATCCTGGCAGTCATCATCACCATCGGGCTGAACGGCCTGGATGGATTTGACGCCCTCTCCATGAGCTTTGCGCTGCCCGGGGTCGCCACCGAATGGGGCGTGAAGCCCGGGGAGCTGGGCATTCTGGCCTCCATGGGCCTCATCGGCATGGCGTTGGGGTCGCTGTTGCTGGGGGGAGTTGCGGATCGGATCGGGCGCCGCAATACGACACTGGGCTGCCTCGTCCTGATGACCTTTGGCATGTTCATGGCGACTGGCGCCAACAGCGTCGTGGATCTGTCGGTCTATCGCGTGCTGACGGGCTTGGGGATCGGAGGTCTGCTCGCGGCGATCAACGCGATCGCGGCGGAGTACGCCAACACCCGGCGGCGTGATTTCTCGGTCGCGATCATGTCGATCGGTTATCCGGTCGGCGCCGTGCTGGGCGGCCTGGTGGTCGGGGAGCTGCTGAAGACCCACAATTGGCGCTCGGTGTTCTACTTCGGCGGTGCCGTCACGGCGGTATTCATTCCGCTGGTGCTGCTGTTCGTGCCGGAGTCGGTCTACTGGCTGGTTCGCAAGCAGCCCGCCGGCGCGCTGGAGAAGGTCAACAAGGTCATGACTCGCATGGGCCATGCGGCTGTGACGTCCTTGCCCGCTATTGCGGCGGAGCTGCGCAAGCGCTCGTTCTCCGATGTCTTTGCGCCGGCCTATCTGGCCATCACGGTGCTGGTGTCGGTGACCTACTTCTTCCACGTAACGACGTTCTACTACATCGTGACATGGGCTCCGAAGATCGTCGTCAACATGGGTTTCACCGCGTCGCAGGGGGCGCGCGTGCTGGTCTGGGCGAACGTCGGCGGCGCGCTCGGCGGCGTCATTCTGGGGGTGTTGTCGCAGCGGTTCGCGCTCAAGCCGCTCACCATCACAACGATGGTCCTCGGGTGCATCGCCGTTATCATCTTCGGCCGATCGCCGCACGAGCTGACGGCGCTTTCGGCGTTGATCATTGCGTCCGGATTCTTCACCAACGCGGCGATCTCCGGCATGTACGCGATCTTCGCCAAGGCCTTCCCGACTCACGTGCGCGCATCCGGCACTGGAGTGGCGATTGGTATCGGGCGCGGCGGGTCCGTGATTGCCCCCATCATTGCGGGCTATCTTTTCCAGGCGGGAGTGTCCTTTTCGACGGTCTCCCTGATCATGTCGCTCGGCTCGCTGTGCGCGGCGGGAGTGCTGTCGAGGCTGAAGCTCAAGCCCGATCAGGCCGAGCATCTGCCTGAGAGCGCGCCGATCGGCGGAGCCACGGCCGCCTGAAATGCTTCCGCTCCGGCGGGCGGCGCGTGCCGCTCGCCGGAGCTCGACGGCGCGCGTGCGCGGAGATGGTCGCGCATGACCGCATCGACTGTGGGATCGCCACCGGCTCCGCTCCCGCCGTCCTCCTGATTTCCGATGCCTCGATCTCTCTGACGAGGCAGATCCCACCGCAAGCGCCTTCCGCTCATTCACGATTCAGCTTCGCGCAGCTACTGTGCGCCGGCTGCGCTCGAGGCGTGGCATGCGTTGCACTGGCACCACAAGGAACTTTTTTCCTTGGGCGTTATTCAATAGGCCTCTAGTCGAGCGTTCCCGCCGACTGTTGGGCTGAAGCTACATATTTGGATACACATGAACGGAGAATGGGGATGATCAAACGATGGATAGTCTGCGGCGCGATTGTGCTCGCCCCTGGGTTGGCGGCAGCCGGCGATGAAGTGGGTCAGGTGTACATCAACCCGCAGGTGGGAGGATTCGTCAGCGACTACCGTCGCGACACCCATGATCAGATATTTCCCGGCTTCGGGTTGGGCTACAACTTCTCGAAGTACTTCAGCGCGGAGATCAACTGGAATAGCGTGCGGCTCGACGACCGTTTCGATTCGGGCAGTGTGAAGCTCCACTCCCTGTCGGGCGATCTGCTGGGCATTCTCAATCGCGGCAACACCTTTGCGCCGTTCGTGTCCCTCGGCGGCGGGGCCGTCGAGGACAGTCCCTCGCAGGCGCCGGGCTCGAGACACGCAATGGAAGAGGCCGGAGTGGGTGCGCTCATCAAGCTCTGGGAGAGCCCCGATGACTCCGTGGCGTTCTCGCTTCGTCCAGAGATCAAAGCGAGGTTCGAGGACTACGGCCACACTCACACGACTGACTATCTGGGACTGGTCGGGTTCCAACTGTCCTTTGGCAAGGGAACGCCGCCGCCTGCGGCCGCCGCTGCTCCGCCGCCACCTCCGCTTCCGCCACCCCCGCCGCCGCCTGTCGCTCAGGCAGCGCCGCCGCCCCCGCCGGTCAACCCCCGTTGCCCGGAAGGTGCGCCTCCTGGAGCAGCGCTGGACCAGTTCGGATGCCCGGAGAAGGGATCGATCACGCTCGAGGGTGTGAACTTCGAGACCAACTCCGCGGTGCTCACGACCAGCTCCTACCCGGTGTTGGATAAGGTCGCCGACGGACTCGTGAAACATCCCAGGCTCAGAGTGGAGGTACAGGGTCACACGGACAGTACCGGAGCGAAGGCATACAACATGGCTCTATCCGCGAAGCGCGCGGATGCCGTTCGTGAGTACCTCTTGCACAAGGGTGTGAACACACAGCAGATGGTCTCCAAGGGCTACGGACCGACTGAGCCCGTCGCGTCCAACGCGACGAAGGAAGGACGCGCCAAGAACCGCCGTGTGGTCATGCAAGTTCTGGAGAACCCCGGCGACGTAGAGGTCAAGGGCGCCGGGTCCGCAGAGGTCCAATAGCGATTCGCCTCCTGCCTGTGTGTTCAGGCAAGCCGCGGTTCCGTGAAGGGGCCGCGGCTTTTCTTTTGCTTCGACGACAGGGAACGCCTTTTGCTCCGGCGCGCAGGAGACACGCGGCCTGTGCTACCTTTACTCGGCGCTCGCGCGCCTCGCCCTCCGGGCCGTCCTCACGGGCGTTATCAAAGATTTCGGTCCCCACGTCGTCCGAGGTGAAGCTTCATGGGTATTTCCGGCTGGCCGCAGCGAACACTCTTCGCCGCCCTGATCGTGCTGGCGGCCTTCTCGACTTCGACGGCGTTCGCTCAGAAGAAGCTCACCGACGAGCAGAAGGCCTGCCCCAGCAACGACAGCGGCTTGAAGCTCATCCATGGGTTCTGCGCGACCGTTTTCGCCGACAAGCTCGGACATCCTCGACACATGGTCGTGGCACCGGACGGTGTCGTGTACGTCAACACGTGGAGCGGTGTTTATTACGGCAACGACAAGCCGCCTGCGGGCGGTTTCCTGGTGGCCCTGCAGGACACCACCGGCTCGGGCAAGGCGAATGTCGTGAAGCGCTTCGGCGCGACGGTGAAGTCAGGCGGTGCGGGCGGCACCGGTATTGCCCTCTACAAGGGTGACCTGTACGTCGAGATCAACGACAGGATCGAGCGATACAAGATGTCTCCGGGGCAGATCGTACCGGCCGGCAAGCCCGAAGTGATCGTCTCGGGCATGCCCCTCGGCGGTGACCATCCGATGCATCCGTTCGCGATCGATGCGGACGGCTGGATGTATGTGGACATGGGCACGGCCACCAACGCGTGCCAGCAGGAGAACCGCATGCCCGGATCTCCCGGCATCAACCCCTGCACGGAAACGCAGACGCGCGGGGGCATCTGGCGTTTCGATGCCAACAAGGCCGGCCAGAAATTCTCTCCCGCCGAGCGCTACGCCACGGGAATCCGCAACGCCGTCGGCATCGTCGTCGCGGCGACCGGTCACGACGTGTATGCCACTCAACATGGCCGCGATCAGCTCTCGGAGAACTGGCCGGATCTGTACAAGCCCGAGCAGGGTGCGATATTGCCGGCGGAGGAGCTGATCAAGGTCGAGAAGGGTGGCGACTACGGCTGGCCGGAGTGTTATTACGACGCGGCGCAGAAGAAGCTCGTGCTCGGTCCGGAGTATGGCGGCGACGGCGGCAAGAAGGTCGGCGAGTGCGCCAGCAAGATAGCGCCGCTTGCGGCGTTCCAGGCGCATTGGGCGCCCGATGACTTGCTGTTGTATGACGGCAAGGAGTTTCCTGAGCGTTTTCGTGGCGGTGCCTTCATTGCATTTCACGGTTCGTGGAACCGCGCGCCGTTTCCTCAGGCCGGCTACAACGTCACCTTCCAGCCTCTGAAGGACGGCAAGGAGAACGGCCGCTGCGAGATCTT
>Ga0134125_10006125_pt1 | contig 13636 bp, 11 predicted proteins | sample KB31751_FD_96464 | JGI IMG/M metagenome (GOLD analysis project Ga0134125, IMG submission 96464) | Terrestrial soil microbial communities with excess Nitrogen fertilizer from Kellogg Biological Station, Michigan, USA - KB3-175-1 | ecosystem: Environmental > Terrestrial > Soil > Unclassified ... | reverse complement strand
TTCTCCTCGTCTGGCTTGGAATGGACCAGCAATACGTCGCCGTCGCCATTCTCCGCGTTTTTCAGTGCCTGGCCAGTTCCGACCGCCACTACGCGCACATCGATGCCGGTCTTCTTGGTGAAGATTGGCAGGATATGCTCGAACAAGCCGGAGTTCTGGGTCGAGGTCGTCGACTGGACGACAATAAACTGGTCTTCGGCCTGAGCGATGCGTGGCGCTACTGTGCCTAGGAGGGCCGCAAGGGCAATATGCACCACGGTCCTTCGATCTAAGTTCAATGTCATGGGCGTTCTCCTATACTCAGAGCACCAGGCCGCCGGCGAGGAAGGCCTGAGCCACATCGCTGTCAGGCTGATCAAAAAAACTCTTGGCCGACTGATGTTCGATAATGCGGCCGTGGTGCAAAAAGACAATGTCGCACGCGAGCCGACGGGCTTGGCCGACATCGTGCGTAACAACTACGATCTTAATGCCGTCGCGCTGAGCATCTAACAGCAATTCCTCAATGGCGAGCGTCGAAGCGGGATCAAGACTCGCCGTCGGTTCGTCGAGCAGCAAGATATCGGGCTCGAGACTCAGCGCCCGCGCGAGACACAGCCGCTGTTGCTCACCCCCGGACAGTACCCGTGCCGGCGTTGCCGCGCGGCTTTCCAGACCCGCGAGTCTGAGGGCATCGCCGACGCGGATGGCTCGGTCGCCGCGGGCGATGCCGCGCAAACCCAGCGCATGCCAGATATTGGCGGCGGCCGAGCGACGCAGCAAAACTGGCTTTTGAAACACCATCGCCTGACGGCGCGCGAGCTCGCGGTCCAGGCGCTTGCCACCCCACCGCACCTCGCCCGCGGTCGGCGTGATCAGCCCGTGCATGAGCCGCAGCAGTACACTCTTTCCCGCGCCGTTCGGCCCCATGATGACGGTGATGCCGCTCTCCTTGATGGTGAGATCGACCCGCTCGATCACGCGTTTGCCGTTGGCTTCGTAGGATAGCCCGCGCAATTCCAGCGGCAGCAAAGGGGTATGCCCGTTGATGGAGACCTTGGAATCGTTGGGCGCGGCTTGATCAAGCATAGGCCAGACGTGTAGCAAAGCGCAGCACACCCATGAAAGCCGCATTAACGGCGAAGGCCGTGAGCAGAAGGACGATGCCGAGCGCGAGCGCCAGCGCAATTTCGCCTTTCGAGGTTTCGAGCGCTATTGCCGTGGTCATGGTGCGGGTCACATGGTCGATATTGCCGCCCACGATCATCACGGCGCCCACCTCCGCGATGGCCCGTCCGAAGCCCGCGAGCACGACGGTGATCAGCCGGTAACGGCCGTCCCACAACAACGTGGCGACGATGGCGCTCGATGAGGCGCCGAGCGAGCGGAGTTGCTCGTCATATTCCTCAAGCAGGTTCTCGCACGCCTGGCGAGTAAGGGCGGCGATAATAGGGACGACCAACACCACCTGGGCGATGATCATCGCGGTCGGCGTATAAAGCAGTTGGAGTACGCCCAGCGGACCGGCGTTCGATAGCAACAGATAGACGAAGAGGCCGGCCACAACTGGCGGCAGGCCCATGAGCGCACTCAGCAGCGCGGCCACTGCGCCCCGGCCGGGAAAGCGGTAGACGGCGAGTGCGCCGCCAACTGCGAAGCCGATCGTGCTGGCGATCGCCACGGCTAGGAGGCTGACCTTGAGCGACAGCAGCACGATCTCAACCAATCGCGGATCGAGCGTGACGATGAGCCTCACTGCCGTATGAAATGCTTGGAGAAAATCGGCCATAGGGATGGTCGGGTGAATGCCTTGCCCAGGGACGGACCCCTGGGAATTGATCGGACGTTATCTAAACCGATTGGCCGAGAAAAGCCTTAGGAGGCAGCGTGGCAGAGAGCGCCTTGACTTGCCGAGTTGGGTCAGCCGCTATATCACCAAGCCACCTTTTGTGAGGCTATTTTCCCGCATGCCTGGGCATATCGATGCTGGGCTAGGTCTTAACGAAAGGGAGTAAGCGTGGAAGAAACCCCAGATGGCAGCGGCGGGCCGGACCGGCCGGCACGACATGTTTACTCGCGCAAGCGAGCCCGGGGCTTTCCCAAGGGTCGCCAGCTCGAGACCGACTCGCTTCAGGAGATAAGGGAACTGCTCGGTGATAAGCCGCGACGCCCCGATCTATTGATCGAATATCTTCACCTGATCCAGGATCGATATCATCATATCTCGGCGCGACACCTCCGCGCGCTGTGCGAGGAAATGCGTTTGCCGCAAGCGGCCGCCTACGAGGTCGCGACCTTCTATGCCCATTTCGACGTGGTGAAAGAGGGCGAAAGTCCTCCCCCGTCAACCACCATCAGAGTGTGTGAGTCGATCACATGCGCCATCAAAGGCGCCGAGGCCTTGTACCAAGCGCTCAACTCGGGTGCCGATCCGGCCAGGGTGCGCGTGCTACGCGCGCCATGCATGGGGCGCTGCGACACCGCGCCGGTCGTCGAGGTAGGCCATTATTTCGTCGACCGGGCCACGGCGAAGGCCGTCGAGACGGTGGTCGACAGCGGCAAGCGACATATGGACATTCCGCGATATGAGACACTGGCCGAGTACCGGGCCAAAGGCGGGTATTCGGTGCTTGAGCAATGCCGAGTTGGCAAGCTGCCGTTCGACACCGTCAACAAGCATATGAGTGACGCCGGCTTGCGCGGGCTGGGCGGCGCAGGCTTCCCCGCCGGCCGCAAATGGCAGATCGTGCGCTCCTATCCCGGACCTCGGCTGATGACCATCAACGGCGATGAGGGCGAGCCCGGTACCTTCAAGGACCGCTATTATCTCGAGCGCAATCCGCAACAAATGTTCGAAGGTGCACTAATCGCGGCCTGGGCGGTCGAGGCTGAGCGCATCTATCTCTATATGCGCGATGAATATCCGGTGGTGTTGCATATTCTCGCGCATGAGATAACGGCGCTTGAGAAGGCCGGCATCATCGACAAAGGTTTCATCGAGCTTCGCCGCGGCGCCGGCGCCTATATCTGCGGCGAAGAATCGGCGATGATCGAATCAATCGAGGGCAAGCGCGGCTATCCGCGCAATCGTCCGCCATATATCGCTGAGGTCGGCCTGTTCGGGCGGCCGACCCTCAATCACAATGTCGAGACGCTCTATTGGGTCCCGGAGATCATCAAGAAGGGCGCGAAATGGTTCGCCGATCACGGCGTGAATGGCGCCAAGGGCCTGCGATCATGGTCTGTGTCGGGACGGGTGAAGAAGCCCGGCGTGATCGTTGCGCCGGCCGGCATCACCGCACGCGAGTTGATCGAGATGGCCGGAGGTATGGAAGACGGCGAGACCTTCAAGGCCTATCTGCCAGGAGGCGCGTCGGGTGGCGTGCTGCCGGCGAGCCTGGCCGACCTGCCTCTCGATTTCGGCAGTCTCGACAAATACGGCTCGTTCGTTGGTAGCCATGCCATTGTGGTGTTCTCAGAAGGCGATGACGTAGCCGATATAGTGATCAATCTCTTGCGCTTCTTCAAAAATGAGTCGTGCGGCCAATGCACACCATGCCGCGTCGGTTGCGACAAGGCGGTGGCGCTGCTCGAGCAACGGCAATGGGACAAGGAGTTACTCACCGAGCTCGCCCAGGCGATGCGCGACGCGTCGATCTGCGGACTTGGACAGGCCGCGCCAAATGCCTTCATCTCGGCCATGCAGTTCTTTTTAGACGAGCGGCTGGGAACCGAGATGGCCGGACGCGCTTAAGGAAAAGAAACGATGACAGACCAGCTGCTATTCACACTCGACGGAAATGTGGTGTCGGCCCGGCCGGGTGAGACCATTTGGCAGGTCGCTCAGCGAGAAGGAATTGAGATCCCGCATCTCTGCTGGCTGCCGCAACCCGGCTATCGCGCCGACGGCAATTGTCGGGTCTGCATGGTCGAGATCGAAGGTGAACGCGTGCTGGCCGCCTCCTGCATCCGTAAGCCTGCGCCCGACATGGTGGTGAAGACCTCGAGCGACCGTGCCGTCAAGGCGCGCCATATGGTTATGGAGCTGCTGATCGCCGACCAGCCGCCGCATCAGGATTCGCCCGACCGCGTCTCGCCGTTTTGGCACTGGGCTCAAGTCCAGCGCATTGAGACCTCACGCTTTCCGGCCCATGACATCATCAAGCCGGACCTGTCCCACCCGGCGATGGCGGTCAATCTCGATGCCTGTATCGATTGCGGGTTATGTGTGCGCGCCTGCCGGGAAGTGCAGGTCAACGATGTGATCGGCATGGCGTTCCGGGGCATCGGCGCGAGGCCGGTTTTCGATTTCGACGATCCAATGGGCCGTTCTACTTGCGTCGCCTGCGGCGAATGCGTGCAAGCGTGTCCCACCGGCGCGCTGATGCCGAAATCCATCGTTGACCCGATCACCCAACACGGCACCCGCGAGGTGGATCGCGAGGTTCACTCGGTCTGCCCCTATTGCGGGGTCGGCTGCCAGCTAAGCTACCAGATTAAGGACGACAAGATTGCCTTCGTGCAGGGCCGCGACGGCTACTCCAACGAGAACCGGCTGTGCGTCAAAGGCCGTTTCGGCTTTGACTACGTAACCAATTCGCAGCGGTTGATGAAGCCGCTGATTAGGAAGCCCGGGCTGCCCAAAGGCGTCGATGTCGACCCGGCCAATCCTTACACGCATTTCCGCGAGGCGAGCTGGGACGAGGCTCTCGATGTTGCGGCCATTGGACTTGCTAAGGTCGCCGAGCAGCACGGCAACGGAGCCATCGCCGGATTCGGCTCGGCGAAATGCACCAATGAAGAGGCCTATCTGTTTCAGAAGCTCATCCGAACCCGCTTTCGCAATAATAATGTCGATCACTGCACGCGGCTGTGTCACGCCTCGTCGGTAGCGGCGCTGATCGAGGGCATCGGTTCCGGTGCGGTCACCGCAACCTTCAACGAGGTCGAGCATGCAGACGTTGTGATGATCATCGGCGCCAATCCGACCGAGAACCATCCCGTTGCCGCGACCTTTTTTAAGCAAGCGGCGAAACGCGGCGCCAAGCTCATCGTCATTGATCCACGTGGCCAAGCGATGCGCGAATACGCTAGCTACATGCTGCAATTCAAGCCGGCGAGCGACGTGGCGCTGCTCAACGCCATCATGCATGTGATCGTCGAAGAAGGGCTTTTCGACGTTCAGTACCTGCAGGCCTTCACCGAGAATTTCGAGGGCCTAAAGAAACACGTCTCCAGCTACAGCCCGGAGTCGGTTGCCTCATCCACCGGCATCGACGCCAAGACCATCCGCGAGGTGGCCCGCACCTTCGGCCGCGCTGAGCGCGCTATGATCTTCTGGGGCATGGGCATATCGCAGCATGTGCACGGCACCGACAATGCCCGCTGCTTGATCGCACTATCCTTGATGTGCGGTCAGGTCGGCCGGGAGGGGACCGGTCTCCATCCGCTGCGTGGCCAGAACAACGTGCAGGGCGCTTCGGATGCCGGCCTGATCCCGATGTTCTATCCGGATTATGCCGACGTGAAGAGCAACGCGGTACACCAGAAATTTGAGCAGCTGTGGAAGACGCCGCTTTCAGAGAAGCCCGGCCTGACCGTGGTCGAGATCATTAATGCGGCGAACGCTGGCGAAATCAGGGGCATGTTCATCCAGGGCGAGAACCCGGCGATGTCGGACCCAGATCTCGATCACGCCCGCGCCGGCCTCGCCAAGCTCGAACACATGGTGGTGCAGGACATCTTCCTGACCGAAACGGCGATGATGGCCGACGTTATCCTGCCGTCCTCGGCGTGGCCGGAAAAGTCCGGCACGGTGACCAACACCAACCGGCAGGTGCAAATGGGCCGCAAGGCGCTACCGCTGCCAGGCGATACGCGCCAGGATCTGTGGATCCTGGTCGAGCTCGCCAAGCGGCTCGGCCTAACTTGGAACTATAGCCATCCTTCCGAAGTGTTCGCCGAAATGAAGCTTGCCATGCCCTCACTTGACAATATCACCTGGGAGCGGCTCGAGCGGGAATCCTCGGTGATCTACCCATGTCCCGAGCCGGATCATCCGGGCGAAGCGGTGGTATTCGGCGACGGCTTCCCCACCCACACGGGGAGGGCTCTTTTGGTGCCGGCCGATGTGTTGCCGCCGGCCGAGGTGCCCGACGACGAATATCCGCTGGTATTAATGACTGGGCGGCAACTGGAGCATTGGCATACTGGTGCAATGACGCGCCGCGCGAATGTGCTCGATGCGCTCGAACCTGGACCGACGGCGAGCCTCAACCCAAGGGAACTTACCCGTAACGGCATCAAGCCTGGCGAGCGGGTCCGGGTGACCACGCGCCGCGGCTCGATCGAGCTTACCGCTCGTGCTGACCGGGCCGTGCAGGAGGGTACGATCTTCATACCGTTCGCCTATGTGGAGGCCGCGGCCAATATCCTCACCAACCCGCAGCTCGACCCAATAGGCAAGATCCCTGAGTACAAATATTGCGCGGTGAAGATCGGCCGTGCCCATGGCGACGAGCCCCATGTGCCGATGCCTGATATCAACGTGACAGCGTCGGGCCTATAGGCTCAATGAGCATGGACCTACCTGAAGATGTCGTCGGCGTCCTTCTCGCCGGCGGCAGATCGAGCCGCATGGGCGGTGGCGACAAATGCCTTTTGCCGCTCGCCGGCCAGCCAATATTGGCCCACATCATCGATCGTCTCAGGCCGCAGGTGTCGGACCTCATCATCAATGCCAATGGAGATGTGGCGCGGTTCGAGGCGTTTGGCCTGCCCGTGATCGAAGATCGCCTCGATGGTCAGGCGGGACCGCTCGCCGGAGTCCATGCCGGGATCGAATGGGCCCGGTCCAATCGGCCCCGGAGCCGGTTCATTGTCACCGCGGCCACCGACACGCCCTTCTTCCCCGCCGACATCATCGCGCGGTTCCGCGCTGCCATTGGCGACGCCGAGCCTAGGCTGCTCGTCGCCCGGTCCGAGGAGGGAGTTCATCCAGTCTTCGGGCTGTGGCCTGTGTCGCTCGCGCCAGCGCTCGAAGCGTCCGTGAAGAATGGGATGCGCAAGGTCCAGGCCTGGGTCGCGGACCATGACGCGGAGCAGATCTTCTTTCCGGCCATGGAGATTGGCGGCCGCAAGGTCGATCCCTTCTTCAACATCAACCGGCCTCAGGATCTCGCCCAGGCGGAAGCCTTGCTTGAGGCCGCAGGATGAGCCCGCGTGCATTCGGCATCACCGGATGGAAGAACTCCGGCAAGACGACGCTCACAGCGCGGCTCATCGCCGAGCTCACGGCTCGCGGCTATCGCGTCTGCGCTATCAAGCATGCCCATGAGAGCTTTGACATCGACCAGCCTGGCCGGGATTCCTACCGTCTGCGAGAGGCCGGAGCCCAGCGGGTGTTGTTGTCTTCGCCAAAGCGCTGGGCCTTGATGCACGAGCTTGGCGGCGATCCGGAAATGCCGCTCGAGCGGCTCCTGGGCGAGACCGTCGATTTTGACCTGGTCATGATCGAAGGATACAAGCGTGAGCCGTTTCCGAAAATTGAGATCCGACGGGATGGTGGCGCATCTCGGCAACCATTGGCGGGAAGCGCGCCTCAGATCGTTGCGATCGCCTCCGACCGGCCCGGCGAGGAGGCGGACGCTCTGCCCGTATTTCATTTGGACGATATCGGCGCCATGGCCGACTTCATCACCGCTCATTTGAGGCTCGGAGCGGGATGACGAGAAGGCTCGCCGACGATTGCTTCTTCCACGACAAGGACCGGATACCGCACGTCGAGGCGCTTGCCATCTTGAAATCCCGCGTGCAGCCGGTCGTCGATGTCGAAAGCATCGATTTGCATAGGGCCCAGGGCCGCTACCTTGCCGACTCCCTTCTGGCGCCAAGAGACATCCCGGCGCACGACAACACTGCGGTCGACGGTTATGCCTTCAGCCACTCAGGATACGATCGGCAGGCGGGCTCGCGATTGCGGATCGTCGGCGAGGCGGCCGCGGGTCATCCCTATCCGAGGACGCCATCCTCGGATGAGGCCGTCCGCATCTTTACCGGCGCAGTCATGCCGGCCGGGTTCGATACCGTGGCGATGCAAGAGGATGTGCGCGTCGAAGAGCAAAATGGGCAGTCCTGCGTCAACATCCCGCCCGGTTTGAAGCAGGGCGCAAATCGCAGGCTTGCCGGTGAGGACGCCAAGCTCGGCTCCGTGCTGGTCCAGGCCGGGGCGCGCTTGCGGCCACAAGACGTGGCGAGCGCCGCCGCGTGCGGGCTGGACCGGCTTTGTTGCTACGTCCCTCTGAAGGTCGCCATCTTCTCTACCGGCGACGAGATCATGCGCGCCGGTGATCCATTCGTGCCGGGGAAGGTCTATGACGCCAATGCGCCGATGTTGGAGGGGCTGATTGAGGTCGCGGGAGCAGTGCCGGTTGATCTCGGCGTCCTCCCGGATCGAGCGGATCGCGTGCGCGAAGCCCTCGCCGAGGCTGCGCGCGTCCACGACGTGCTTGTAGTTTCCGGCGGCGCGAGCCAAGGCGCCGAGGACCATGTAACTCCATCCATCGACGCCATCGGCAAGCGTCATCTTTGGCAGATTGCTATCAAGCCCGGACGCCCGATGAGCTTCGGCCAGGTCGGCGATTGCGTTGTGCTTGGACTCCCCGGCAATCCGGTCGCGGTATTTGTTTGTTTCCTGATGTATGTGAGGCCGGTGCTGGCGCGTCTCGCCGGCGGCAGTTGGCCGGAGCCCATGCGCTATCCAATGCCAGCAGCGTTCGCGCAGACCAAAAAGCGGGGGCGGCGCGAGTTCTGGCGCGCCAAGCTAACCCTTAAGCATGGGCGGCTTGCCGTCGAGAAGTTCGCTCGTGACGGATCAGGGTTGATCTCCTCGTTGCGGGAAGCCGACGGTCTAATTGAGGTTGCCGAGGAGGTGATGGAAGTGAGGGACGGCGAATTGGTCGATTTTATTCCCTTCACCGAGTTTGGCTTGAAGCCGCGCAGATAAGTCAGGCGACGTGGCTGGTGAGCGCGCCCTCCACGCGATGGGGATGGGTGAAAACCTCAAAGCCGTCTTTGCGTGCGATCGCGACCAGCGTCATGCCGGCGGCGTCCGCCATGCGGACTGCCAGCGCCGTGGGGGCCGAGACGGCGACGATCATCGGTGCCCCAATCGCGGCAGATTTTTGCACCATCTCGACCGAGACCCGGCTGGTTAGCACGATAATGCCCTGGCGCGGGGCCGCATCTTCGTGAGCAAGTGCGCCAGCAAGTTTGTCCAGCGCATTGTGACGCCCAACATCCTCGCGCACGGCAATCAAGCCATTTCCAGGGTCCCAAAAACCTGCAGCGTGCACCGCACGTGTCTCCTGATTGAGTACCTGCAAAGGAAAGAGCGAGTCGATCGCCTCCATGATTTGAGCCGGTGCGTAAATGCCACCTTCGTGCACTGTAGGTGGTGGCCGCATTGCTTCGACCAAGCTCTCAATGCCGCACAATCCGCATCCTGTCGGACCCGCCATCTTCCGCCGGCGCCCCAAAAACTCGGCCGCGTGAGGTGCCTTTAGCCAAATCCGAAGCTCGATGCCGATGTCGTCCTCGACGACTTCTACGCTTTCGATCGCATCGACCGAAGAGATCACGCCCTCGGTAAGGGTAAAACCGACGGCAAAGTCTTCAAGGTCCTGAGGCGTCGCCATCATGACCGCGTATGATGCGGTGTTGAAAGTGAAGGCGATCGCCGTCTCCTCGGGAACGGCACGTTCGCTGCGAACCTCACCATCGGCGCGCCATATGGAGCGGCGAACGCGAACAACCGGACTAGCCAACTATTTGCTCCTTACGCTACCCGCCGTGGCACCTAATCAACCACCGATCGACGGTGTTCTGCCGCAATCCGGAGGTTGACGACCAGCAGCTTCGTCAGAGTGTACAAGTGTTGCCAGTTCGTTGTCGAAACGGGCGTGCAGGATTGCTATTGCATGTTGCTCGTCAGACCACCGACGAAGATCACTTGGCTTCGATTGTTCAAACCGAATGAACTCATAAAGCGCTTGAGCGATGATGTAGGCCTCGCGTTGAGTCACGTTTCTTGGATCTGCCATGAGCCGCCCATGCGTTCTCTGGTCCTCCCGGAGTTGCCGATCCCGGCCACTCACGCCATGAGGATGCTAACTCTGATTCACGAAGACAAGAAGCCTCGTGATCGTAGAACGCCGCTTTAGGGGCCAGCCTCCAGGGCACTCCTCATCACGATGACTAATCTGCTTTTGGCGCAAAGCGGAGGTTTGCCGTCGTGAGCGCTGCGGTTTTAGCGAGACTGAGGGGCCGCTGTTGTCGCGGCGCTGCACGTAGTTCGTGACCTTCTGGTAACCCTTCGAGCTTAGGCTCTGTCTTCAGCTATTCGGGGGTTCAGTTGCGGAGGGTCGTTGCAGTCTTGGCCGCGGCAGCGGTCGGAGTAAGCCTGTTTTCCTGCTCGGAAGCCCGTCCACCCGATACCAGTCGTTCGGCGGCCATGAGTTATGAGACCTCAGTACCGGTTACTCGGACGCCGCTCACTCCACCCGGTACCACACCCGGCCCATTATACGCGGATACGCCGTCGTCCCCTCCTTACCACGACCCTCTCCCGGAGGGGAGACAGCCCGTTGGCAATTGGAACGCGTCTCCCCGCTGGTCCAGCATACAGGGCGATGGCTGCATCGTGGTAGATCAAGCGGCTGGGGCCAGAGTCGGCAGCATGAACGTCGAAGAGTGCTCGTCAGGACAAAGTGCCGAGCAGATGCCGGGGGGCCGTTACTGACGGCTTTCTAAAAGGCATCTTTCGCAACTAGGCATTGCGCCAAGTTGCATTGGCACTTAGCGGACGTTCTCAATAGCGCGTCGTCACGTCAGCTTTTGATCCATAGCGGACGTCATGGAGAGTACGCTATCGAGCGGTAGCTTTGGCAATTCAAAGCGCCTTACACCATGGCAACAGCTTTCCAACAGAGCTGAGACGAGCATTCCCGGTGCCTTGGTGGTTGGCGGCAATAGCGCGTCCATTCAAGCTTTTCAGGCAGCGGTTTCAAGGGGCGAGAACTCGGCTGGATCGATCGCGGGATCGTCTGACCTTCGCGTCTGTGGCCGATTTTGATATATTTCGACCGAGGCAAACCGTGGGGATGGTTATGCCGGCTAGCGGCATGAGGGACTGCCCATTTTGCGCCGAACCAGTGCGCATTGCCGCGGTACTTTGTCCGCATTGCCGCTCAGATCTGCCGCCTTTCAAGTATGCAAAGCCGAAGTGGTCCGGCAATCTCGGCACTATCCTTTTCTGGCTGCTGCTTGGCTCCCTTGGCGTCTATGCCTGGTCGGCCTTCGAACATCAGTCGAAGCCATCCGCTAGCGCCTCTCGAACCGAGCCCGGTTATTGCACTGCCGCCCAATACGACAAGGATCGTGTGACAATGGCGTTCGCCTTCGGGAGCGGCGTCCTCCAGAACCTTCCCGAAGAACAGGGCTTCGGCGTACTCGTCAACGACGCCTATTGGGCCCGGATGAATTACAGGGCAAAGGTCGGCTTCATGCGCAGCCTTGACTGTGCCATTGCGGGTCCAGGCAAAGCGCTCGCTAATACCGACGTGCGCTCGCAAGGGACTGGCGCGCTCCTTGCCAAATGGGAAGGAGGGACACTTAACGCGCCTTAGTTTTTCCCACTGAGCCACCGAATACAGTGAGGCCAATTCGAAGCTTGAGCAACCTCGCGAACCATTAACTGGAAAACGAGAAGGTCCGGAATCGCACCGGAAGCGGCACCGGCCGGGGCGGACACTTCTCAGAATGACCCAAGCAGACGTCGAGACTGAACGCCGAATCTCGCCAGAAGCCTCGAACATGATTGCGCGTTAGGAGACCTCGTCGCGGTCGCCTCACCGGTTTATAGTCGCTTATGTGCAACGCGATTAAATGGAGCTTTGCCGCCGCGTACACGCTCGCGCTTTTCCTACTCGCTGTGGACACTTGGGGGTGGCTGAGCGACGACCGAGATCCGCTCTCAGGCTTATTCCTGATACCGCTCGGAATGCCCTGGACCTTGTTTATAGGACCCGTTGGCAAGTTTGATCCGTTCGGCGGCGTATCTCCCGCCGTGCTCGTGATGCTCGCGCCAGCGGTCAACTTGGCCATCCTTTTCTCGATCTGCTCCACCTTGCGCAGACGACATTCTCTATCGGAGCGCTAGGATAGCCCGGCACCACGGCAACCGTGTTATCGGTTCCTTTGCGCCAGCGCGGAGCGCCAGGTCGGCGGCTCACCGAGAAGCCGCTGTTGAGATCTCGCGCGAGCCTGGGGGTGGGAAGGTGCCCTTCACCGAGGAACAGCTAACGGTTATGGGGGCCTGGCTGCCGAGAAATATCGGCCCTACCTCATCCGCAAGTTTGGGAAGTGAAGCTTGAAGCGGCAGGGCCCGAAAAGTGAATTTGTCGGTTTTCTCTTGGGAATGGCGTTCGCACTTTTGCTGCTGACATGCATCGCCGTTTTGGCCTCGCTCTACTGGTGAAAAGGGCGCCGACCGAAGCGAAGCGCGCACGAGAGCCCGTTAGGCGCTGCGGTTAGCACTTCATTCAAAATGAATTTGATCGGAGTTTTGCGGCTCTCCAAGCCCGATGTAATTTTTGCAAAACGGGAGAGGAAGGAGTGCTGCGATGCGACCTTTTCTCATGGGGTTAGGAATAGTTGTTGGTCTTGTAATCACCGCACAGAATGTGCGCCCTGAATGCTCGATGGCCACCATGCCCAGCGTGGAATGGGTTGCGTGCCTAATCCAGTAGCCGCTGCAAATTGCATGAGCGAGTTGACCGGGCTACTCGGCAAAGGGCGACCCCTTGCCGAGCCCTTAAAGAAGAAGCCCCGCGCGGGGGTTGCGGGGCTTCTGGGTTCCATTTGACGGAACCGAATGATGGGAGAGGGAACCCCATGACTGGGAAGAGACATAACACTTAATCCATTGAGAACAGGTGCGGCGAGGATCAACATTTTGTCGCGCTTTTTAGACGACCTTGGCCATCCTAGAAAGGCGTCAGCCGAAGCCGCTCGGCTGACCAGGGCGGCTGGAAGCGTCGGACCCGATCGGCTTGATAGCTCTGAGGTGCAGCGGTCTAAAACTCTGCGAACGCGATCCTGGCAGCTCCAACTATGTCTTGGTTGAGAAGCTTGGCCATCTTCTTCACATAGCGCTCGCGCTGTGAATCATTGTCGATGGCTGCAAGTTGCTCAACGAGCTTCGTCCAGAACACAACGATTTTTTCCTCATCAGCCATTGGCGTTTCGGCCATGAGCTTGTTCAGAGTTGCATATAGCCGGTCGGCTTCAGTGTCCTGTACCGGGTGCTGGTCGTGATGCAGAATTTCCGCCGCCAGTTCGTTGCGCATACGTTTTTGAAACTCTGCCATGTTGATAATCTTGGCCATATTGTTCGAACGCCTCATAGGCTTTGCTGAGGTTCAGGCATTGCCTTGCCTAGCTCAGCTAAGAGCTTGCCAGGGTCGGGATCGTTGCCGCTGATCAGGCCAGGCCGTGCATCGCTTATCTTCTCGCTTAGCGCCTTCACTTCATCTTCTAGCTTGAGAAGGTCAAGCAGGGCTTCGTGGCCTGTTGATCGGCTGAGGATCGAAGATAGCGT
>Ga0134125_10006124_pt1 | contig 13638 bp, 14 predicted proteins | sample KB31751_FD_96464 | JGI IMG/M metagenome (GOLD analysis project Ga0134125, IMG submission 96464) | Terrestrial soil microbial communities with excess Nitrogen fertilizer from Kellogg Biological Station, Michigan, USA - KB3-175-1 | ecosystem: Environmental > Terrestrial > Soil > Unclassified ... | reverse complement strand
TTGGATAATTGCTTTGTATTCTCTTGCTAGATCTTCATTTAGTCCTCTAATAATATCATCTTTGGACACAGAGGAAGAGGACGTTGTTCCAGAGTTAACTGATTGAAAAGTATTATTATTGTTATTGTTTGACATATTTTAAATATCATCGTAATGGTTAATATTATTTCTGTCATACATTATACTGAATTTTGTAAGTTTTTGTCTGGATTACTAAATAATATGACTTTTGATGTTTGAAAAAGATTATAATGTAGGTATGCTTTTGATATTATTGATTTCTTATATCTAATGTAAGATAGAAAAAAAAGCAAAAATTGTTAGTTTGTCTTTCATTCTATCTTTATTTCTTTTCCCTTGGGTTTTGTTTCTTTCTTTCTGTTAAATGTTACTTCTAGTATGCCATTATTATATGTGGATTTTGCAGATTCAATATCTATTTCTTGTGGTAATTCTATAGTTTTATGGTATTTTCTATGGGGATCATTTGATAAAACTTCAATACTACCATCAAAAGCATTTACCTTTATTTCTTCTTTTTTTACGCCTGGCATCTCTAGTACTACTTTTACTTCATTGTCTGTTACATTAACATCAGCCAATGGCTCTCTTTCAGCAGTTATCTCTGGTCTGGTTCCAAATCTGGAAGTAGAAGTAAGCCCACCACTCTTGCTGCTACTGCTGCTACTTCCGAATGGCTTTACATTTCCAAATTCCTGTATATGTGGTTTGCCATCAGGTCCAATTGTCATTGAATATCCATATACTATTGGTCCTACCTCTCTAACTTTATTACCTTCTTTTGTTTCATACTCTCTTATCAATTCTTTTGGTGCATTTGATTGGATATCTGTAAATTGGTCATACATTCTTTGTATTTCTCTTTGCATATCATCAAATTCTCTGAAAAAATCTCTATTACTAAAAAAATCTCTGCCTGTTTCGCTTCCAAAGAATCTTTTAAACCAGTCATAGGGTAAAATATCTCTATTACTCATAAGAGATAGTACATTGATCATAGTTTAAATAAATATATATTTCATAAAAGCAATAGAAATAGATTTTTTTATATATAACAATAGAATAAATTGTTTCTCTATAGAGTATTAATGTCAAATTATTTGTTTATATTTTATGATAACTGTAGTAATATGAGTATTATAATATGGCTTTAGAGAATAAAGATCAAGGCATATTAGGCATACACCATGTTACAGCCATTGCTAGTAATCCTCAAAAGAATTTTGAATTTTATTCAGGCATTTTAGGATTAAGATTAGTCAAATTAACTGTAAACTATGATGATCCAACAACTTATCATTTATACTATGGTGACGAAATAGGACGACCTGGAACTATACTTACATTTTTTCCATGGGAAAATATACCCAAAGGATCAAGGGGGACAGGTGAGGTGGTTACCACTTCATTTTAAATTCCTTAAAATGCTATCGAGTATTGGTTCAATAGATTTAAAGATAAAGGAATAGAACATTCTGAACCTAAGAAACGATTTGACAATAATGAACAAATTATAACATTTTATGATTATGATGGATTAAAATTAGAACTTGTAGCCAATAAAGAGGCTGAAAATCGAAAGATAAATACTTGGAAAAATGGTCCTATTCCTGTAGATTATACTATCAGAGGATTTTATTCTGTTACCTTGTCTTTAGAGGGATATGAAGAATCTGCATCTTTATTAACTAATGGAATGGGATTTTCCAAAATAGCACATGAAGGAAATAGGTTTAGGTTCCAAATAAAAGATAAATTTACTGAAGAATCGCTTAATAATCTTGATAGTAATAATAAAGAGGATCAAAGACTACATTCTACATCATCATCTTCATCAATTGTTGATATAGTGTGTTTACCCTATACTCAACCAGGAACAATGGGAGCAGGCACAGTTCATCATGTTGCCTGGCGTACTCCAAATGATGAAAGTCAATTAGAAATGCGTAAAAGAATTATAAAAACAAGATTAAATGCTACACCCGTTATTGACCGTCTGTATTTCCATTCAGTTTACTTTAGAGTGCCAGGTGGGATTTTATTTGAAATAGCAACAGATCCTCCTGGATTTCTGATTGATCAAAAACTCCAAGAATTAGGGCAAAAACTTGTTTTACCAAAATGGTTGGAACCTAGGCGACAATATCTTGAAAAAACATTACCCTCTATCAATATTTCAAACATAGACCAAACGAAATTTGGAGTATAATCAAATGATAATAGTAATAATGGTCGAATAAAATGACTTCTAAAAACCTTAATTTTATATATCGTTTTATTCCTTCATCCAAAAATTCAAAAGAAAAATATGATGATTATTTAAATGATAAAGACAATTTAGCTTCGAAAAGTCCTGGCACATTATTGTTACTTCAAGGAACAGGGGTAACGAAGATGACTTAATAACGCTTGGTCGCTTGATTTATCCACATGCAAATTTACTGTCCTAGAGGTAAAGTATTGGAACATGGTATGCCCAGCTTCTTTAAAAGATTAGCTGAAGGTGTTTTTGATATTGAGGATCTTAAATTTAGAACGCAGGAATTGGCAAAGTCTGTTAACGATGCGTCATTACAATACTCTTTTGATTTAAGTAAAACAATTGCTGTAGGCTTTTCAAATGGTGCAAATATTGGTGCTAGCCTACTTTTACTTTATCCTCCGGTTATAGCAGGAGCTGTATTGTTTAGACCAGTGATACCTATCATTCCCAATAATTTGCCTAACTTGTCTGAAAAGAAAATAGTGATTTTATCAGGACAATATGATCCCATTGTTTCAAAAAAACAAGCAGAAGATTTATTTTCATTATTGAAAAAAACTGATGTAAAAGTATCAATACAATGGCAGGAAAGCGGACATGAAATAACTCAAGATGATGTACAAATTGCTAAAAAATGGTATTCTGCGAATTTCTAATAGTAATTTAAAAATAAATTAGATGATGGGATGATGAAAATAAATATCTATGAAAAACTACTACTAATCTTTCTTAACATCATTCTTTAATATGTTGGTTTCTTCTTATTAATATGAAATCAGCTCAAATCAATAGGTATGGACGCAGTGAAGTGATAGAGATTAACCAAAATACGCCTTTACTCAATCTTTCTTCAGAAAAGATTCTAGTTGATGTAAAAGCCGCTGGTGTAAATCCAATTGACTGGAAAATTAGCGAAGGTTACATGAAACAAATGATATCACTTCAATTTCCATCAACCCTGGGAATGGATTTTTCTGGAATTATCAAAGAGGTTAGTAAAGATATTTCTACGGAAGAGTATAAACAAGGAGATGAAGTTTATGGACAAGCTTCAGTAACAAATGGCGGAACAGGCGCATTTGCAGAAATTGCTCTTACAAATACAGACAATGTTGCTCTAAAACCAAAAAGTCTAAACTATGCTGAGGCAGCAGCCTTACCGCTTGTAGGTGTTAGCGCCTGGCAAGCACTTGTGGAAAACATGGAATTATCCAAGGACCAGAAAATCCTAATCCATGGCGGTGCTGGAGGCATTGGTTCAATTGCAATTCCACTTGCAAAGAATCTGGATGCATATGTTGCTACAACTGCAAGTTCAGATGATAAAGAATTTGTACAAAACCTTGGAGCTGATGAAGTAATCGACTACAAGAGCCAGGATTTTGAGGAATTAGTTCATGATTATGATGCAGTTTATGATACAGTAGGTGGCCAAACATATACAAAATCCTTTAAAGTTTTAAAGAAATGTGGAATAATAGTATCGATGTTAGAGCCGCCGAACTCTGATCTTATGGAAAAGTTTGGTGTAAAAGCTATCTTTCAACTTACACAAGTTAATAAAGATAGGTTAACTCAATTGGCAAAGTGGATAGATAAAAATAATATAAAGATTCATGTCGACAAAACATTTTCACTTGATGAAACTGCAAAGGCACTTGATTATGTAAAAGATGTTCATCCTAGAGGTAAAGTCATAATAAAAATATAAAGGAAATATAACAAAATAAAAATATCTGATTTTTTTGCATTCGATAAAAATCAATTTTTATATCTTAATTACTTTATAATGAACCTATTCAAATTGTAGTATTAAAGTTCAAATTCAATAATCTAATTCATTGATAATCAATAACAGATGTCAGTATTTGAACTAGAGTATCAAAATCCCATGAACCATCATATCTTGTCCCATTGATATAAAAAGACGGTGTGCCATTTACACCACTTTGTATACCGCTTCGAAAATCCTCTCGGATTTTAGGTACATGTATATGGTTCTTCATATCTTTATCAAATCTCTCTAAATCTAGTCCTACTATCTTTGCATATTTTTCTAAATGCATATCATCTAGTGCTTGTTGACGTTCATACAAATAATCATGCATATTCCAAAACTTATTCTGATCTGCAGCTTCTTCTGCTACTTCTGCTACTCTTTGAGCATGAGGATGAACTTGAGATAGAGGAAAATTGCGAAATACAAAGCGAAGATTGTCTCCAAAATAATCTTGAATTTGTTTAATTATTGGATAAGCTTGACCACAATAAGGACATTCGTAATCTCCATATTCAACCAAAGTTATAGGTGCAGTATCAGGTCCTAAAATATGATCCCGATTTCTATTAACCGGGATATTAAGATTTGAATATTCACTACTCATTTTTATTTTTCATTTACTATTTTTTTTTGTTGTTCTTGTTTTTTTTGTATTGATTGAGTATTATTGATGTTTTTGGTGTCTAATGATTCCAGCGCCTTTAAAATCCCTGCGGCACCCGGGTTGATCCCTATTGGAGAAATATAGCTCCAGTGGATGATTCCATCTTTGTTAATTACAAATAATGCCCGTTCACAAATACCCTCTTTTTTGTTATATACTTCATAATTTCGAGCCACTTCTCCCTTGGGCTCAAAATCTGAAAGTAAAGGAAAGTGTAGATTTCTTGCCTTTGCAAATGCAAGATGGCACCAAACTCCATCAACTGAGATTCCTAATATTTCAGCACCAAACCGTTGAAATTCAGGTAAAATTTCATTATATAATGACATTTCATCCCCACAAACTGGTGAAAAGTCTGCAGGATAAAATGCCAAGATTACTGGACTTCCACGGAAATCTTTCAAAGATACTGTTTGATCTGGTGTAGTTTTAAGAGTAAAATCAGGGGCGATAGTTCCAGGTTTTAATGCTTCTTCTGATGATGATGAATGTTTTAAATGAGAGGACATATACTTATATTTTTATTTAAGAATTATACTTTATATTTATTTAATAAAATAATTCTCGTTTTAGAATCAATTTTTATGTCCATTTAATTAAATTTCTTTTGGAATATCTACATCAATATCTATATGCCGCTATATTTGCTATTTAACTTTTAAAACAAATTATACATCGAACCTTCATCTAGTACAGCAGAACCATTATTTATCTGGATATGCTAATAGGGAAATCTCGCTCATACTGATCCATTAAACCGGTCGATACTCTACATCCACTACAATGTTGTCAGGATGACCCTTGCGTCCATTAACAATGACTTTGTAATTGGAGCTATCGGCATTTGCAGAGACCATAGGATCGCCTTTAATATCTAGAAAGAAAATTAGATCTTCACAACATTTAAGGCGATATTAGTTGATTAGGAGAATATGCCTAAGTTCATGTAAAGCAATTCTTTTTGAAAGTTGCAATCATTGTAATAAACAATTAGAAATGGTACTGTCACAGTTGTAATCGTTTAGTTAAAAATCGAATGCTATAGTAGCTCTCGGCACTATGTTGCTATATAATAGTAATACCAGGTTGTATAACTATAATAATCAGAAAATACTTATACAAATCAAGGTCGACGCAATCATCAAGGGCCTTGTTGATGGTGATGGCCTTGACTTGTACTTCTGGACTGATATACCTTCCGGAAAATTTGAAGAACTAGCCACAATAAAAACAAAGAAACTATCTAATTGAGAGGAGGCTTCTTACACTACAGAGATAAAGCCAAAAGCGTAAAGGATACTAAACCATTTATGCAAACCTGTACAATAACTACCGGCGGATTGGCAGAGACTCTGATACACTCAAAGTAGAAAAATAGCATTTTATATTAACAGGTATTGATAATAATAATTTTTAACCATACTATTTATCATATCAAATTATTCTTTATCTTATATTGTTAATTAATCAATTAAAGAAAAATTGTATCTTTATTCCATCAGGATCATAAACATGAAAAGAAGATGGTTGCTCCTGCTGCATCTCCGATATCATGGTTGTTTCATTAACCGGTATTCCCAAGCCAACGAAACGGCGTTTAAGTTCATCTATTTCTTTTTTGTCATAAGGTAATCTGACTGCATAATGTTCAAGTCCAGGCTTACTGTTTTTATCATTATTCGGTAGAATATTTGTCCCAAGCCAAATGTTTGTTGCTACATGGTGATGGTAATGATCTGCTGCAAAAAAATAAGCACCAGGAAAAGATGCCGTATGATAAAGGCCAAATATGTTATGATAGAATTTCCTAGATTTATTTAAATTGGATACATGCAAATGAACATGTCCTATAGTCGTATCAGAAGGCAATCCGGTCCATTTTTCATTAGGATTTTGAATAAATAGGTCTTTAACATCCAGAGGCTCAGTAACCATGTAAACTTTATCTCCATTCCATTTCCATTGCGAAGGTAATCTATCTCTATAGACCTCAATTCCATTGTAATCAGGGTCATGAAGATAGATTGATTCAGATACTGCATGATCTGCCATACCCTCATAAAATTGAGGTTCAAGGTTTTCTTGTATATGGCGTAAGAACGCTGCTAAATCTTTTCTTTCTGAAAGCAGTATAGCAAAATGATAGAGTCCTGCTTCTTTTTTTATTATTTTGTCTTTGATTTTGTTATCATTATCTATCTCAGTTAAAACAAGTAATGGTGAAACTCTTTTCTTTTTTTCAGAGTCCGCATCATTATTTGTATTATTTTCAGTATAAGTGAGAAAAGCTATTTTTGTATTGGATTTTTCTTTTAAATTTCTAAAGCCAAGAATTGATTGATAAAAGTTAACAGATTCTTTTAAATTTGAAACCCTTAGATGAACATGGTCTATTTTTAATGAGGGATTAATAGCAAAAGAAAGATCGTTATTATTTTCATTTATACTCATACTCATACACATACATTACGAATAATTTGTATATAATATTAGTAGTAATACTTAACTTATTAAGAAAATGCAGATTTACTACGTGTAGTTAACCTAATTATAGAAGTTTACTGTCATAAAAAAGAGAATTTATTGTATAAATTAAAATTCAACTCTAGAATATTTGATATCCTTATCTGATGCAACACCTTATATTTTAAAATGAAATTAGACGGAAACCTAAAACTAATGAAAACTCTTGATGATGCATGGAATAGCCAGGATTGGGATACATTTAACAAGCGTCATGCAGAAGAAGTTGCTATATACTGGCCAGGTCAACCTGAACCAACAAGAGGACGACCAAATCATAAATCAGAATCAGTTGAATTTTTAAGACTTTTCCAGACAATCATATTGACAATGATCCTTACAAGATATTATTTGGACAGGATGACTGGACTTGTTCTGTAGCTAATTTTACAGGAACATTCAAAGGCCCAATGAAAGGATTTGATGGCAAAACTATTGAGCCTACAAATAAGAAATTTCAGATAGAATTTTGCACAGTTGCACATTGGAAGAATGAAGAAATTGTAGAAGAGAAGCTTTTCTATGATTTAGTAGGTTTGATGAAGTAAATTGGTGCTTTGTAATACAAATAATTTACAGCAAAAATCCTTTTATTTACAAAGTTACTAGGTTCCTTTGCGAAAGCAATTAATCATTACAAACAACTCGACAAAACAAAATGTTTGAACGGTTCAAGGAATGAAATAACTAATAAAAAAGGAAAAAAAATTTATTATCCAAATGGATTTGGTAAATCTGCTCTTCCATATGTATCAACAGTATTAGGATCTATATAGTTTAGTGGTTCTTAGGGAATGAGTTATCTATTTTTCCTTTCTCATGATTATTTTAATTGTTATTGCTAATGAATTCCAAAATCTTTTTATACATGGAGTTGTTAATGTGTTATACAAGACAATACATCGTCAACAAAGGGATTGCATAAAGGAGAGAATAACAATTTCCCTTCTTTCTTTTATGGTATTGTTATTAGATTAGTATATTGATTTCCATCTATTTTTAACGATCTCCTTAATATAATATCATTTAATGATGAAAAGATGTAAATTAGGAGTTAATTAAATTAAAATTTCTCCAAAGACGTGCCAGCCTTGAGATGCATATTGTAAATAATACTTTAACACTTTTGACATTTTTTAGAAATAATATGGAGAGAAATGCAACATCATAGCAATAAAAAGGCAATGTTATGACTAAATCTGTTCGAAAATTAAAAAAAATATAAGTAAAGAGTGAAAATAATAACGAAAACAATCACTTCAGTTCTCTTAACCATATAAAAGATAAGGTTTAAGATCTGATAAAGTATTAAAAATGTGAAAGTGTTAGAGCATAATAACATTAAAACAAAGTATATGTAATATTTCGATAGTTGATTATATCAAATCCCTTTTAACAAGTAAGTGCTAAAATTACTATTAATATTTGAATCTCTATGTTGGCTGCTCCGGATGGAGTTACAAAGGATGGATTGGAACATTTTACCCATATTCTCTTGAAAATAAAAATTGGCTGCCTTATTATTCAAAATTCTTTAAATTTGTAGAAGTAGATTCAACCTTTTATAGTATTCCGTCTAGATTTATAGTAAAGGGTTGGAAAGATAAAACTCCTGATGATTTTAAGTTCGTCCTAAGATTCCCAAAGGTAATTACACATGAGAAGAAAATGCATAAAGGCGATGTGTCAAAAGATTTATCTGTATTTTTTAATAATATAGGACCAATAGTAGACAAAACTCTCCTTCTATTAATTCAGCTGCCTCCTTATTTGACAGAAAACAAATATTTTGACTCGTTACAAAATATGGTAAATATATTAGATAATAAATTCAAATATGGTATAGAATTTAGGGATTCTTCATGGCTTAATGACAAGATATACGATTTTCTAAAAGATAACAAAATAGCCTTAACTTGGAGCGTAAGAGATGAATTGAAAACACCTCCAATAGTAACATCAGGTCAAATATACATTCGTTTTATAGGCGATAGAAGTATAGATGACAAAGAATTTGGTAAAATTGTAAAGGATAGGAAAAAAGAAATGGTCGAATATGTTGATATCTTAAATAAAACAGATTTGGAAGGATATCAAAATATAGCAATAGCCTTTAACAATCATTTTGCTGGTTTTGGTCCTCAGTCAGCAAATACTTTTCTAAAACTAATGGACAAACCTGAAATAAATGATTGGACAAAAGAGATAGAACAGAATGAGAAAAATAATGGCTTTTTTATAGATAACAAACATCAAACAAGTATTTCTGATTTTGCCTCTTTTAAAACATTATAGAAAATCATGATTTATTTTTCTAATGTTTATTCATTTACAATTATGACATAAACATTAACTATGACTTATACAGTTTTACACTGAGTAATACATTTAAACATTATATTTATTTAGATAGCATGAAAGTTGGAAGACTTGCAGTAATTCTGAATATAGTTAATGGTATTCAACATATAAAAAATTATGAAGTTCTTATTCATTCTACTTCTGTTAGATAATCATCTGAAAACCTCTAGAAATGACAGCAACAAAAATTACATCAAGAGGTTATTTATTTGATATATATCATATTAAAGATAAAGCAATTTTATGGATAAAAGAAGAAAATGATGGAAATACCAAAAGATATGAATATTTATGGCCTTCTTTTGTTTATGTTGCATCTGATAAAAAATCCGAATTAGAGTTATTGTTAAAAGATGAGAAGATATTATCTTTTATCAAGGACTATGAATTTATTTACAAGTTTGAATATCCATCTGACTGCAATAAGAGAGATGTTTTAAAATTAATTTTAAATGACTCATCTCACCTAGTTACTTTAGCAAAATACATTGAGAATCTTTGCACTTGCTTTGATCATTATAGGCTATATAATGTAGATGTTTTGCCTGAGCAGACTTTTTTGTATGATAAAGATGTTTATCCACTTGGGCTTTATAATGTAAATGAAAGACCTGAAAAACCGACTGGTCTTGATTTTAAATTAATTGCTGAAGAGGAAGGTAATGACAAGAATTCCATATCTTCATTTGATTATGTTATACCAAATTTTAAATATTTATCATTTGATATAATTTCAAAGAAAAAAACAATAACTGTGAATAATCTCGATGACAAAATTCTAAAAATTATTGTTACTGTGTTTGATAAAAAAAACAATGCTAAGGAAAACTTTCTAGTTTCAAAAGAAGATGAATCTGAAACACTACTAGAGTTTTCAAATCAAGTTAAAAGACTAGATCCAGATATTATTTTAACAAAAGGCGGTGATCAATTTTTGTTTCCTCATTTATTATGTAGGGCAAAATCCAACAAAATTGAATCTCAAATATTGCTAGATCTAAATAGAGAACCAGATATCGATTTTTTACAAAAAAAGTATAGATCTGTATTAAAAGCAGATTTATCAGAGAACTCAAACCCTAACCTAACATCCTCATTATCTTCATCATTTATTTCATATGGTAAAGTGTATTTTAAGCCTAGGCCATTTTATTTATATGGTAGAATTCACATAGACAGTAACAACTCTTTTATTTACAAAGACAATGGACTTGATGGTCTTGCAGAAATATCAAGGGTCTGTAGAATACCTTTGCAGATATCTTCAAGATCCACCATAGGAAAATGCCTTAGCAGCCTGTATTTTTATAATGCACAAAGAAAAGATGTATTAATTTCATGGAAGCCCAAAGTATCAGAAACATTTAAAACCTTTAATGATTTGCTGATTGCTGATAAAGGAGGATTTATTTTTGAATCAAAACCAGGTGTATATGAAAAAGTAGCTGAATTTGATTTTGTTTCTCTCTATCCAAATATAATGCTGAAAGAAAATATTTCTTCTGAAACTATTAATTGTGATTGTTGTAGATACGAATCAGAGAATAAAGTTTCAGGCCTTGAGTATCTTTATCATACATGTAAAAAGAAAATAGGCATTGTTCCACTATCTTTAAAAACTGTTTTAGATAGGCGTCTAGAATACAAAAATAGAAAAAAGAATATCGTTCATTGCTGCTACCACTATAATAATCAACTTTCTACTATTGTAAATAACAATAATAATGATGAATTGCTAAACTGTTATGATAACAGGCAAACTGCATTAAAGTGGATTTTGGTAACATCTTTTGGTTATTTAGGTTTTAGTAACTCAAAGTTTGGAAGAATTGATGCACATATTGCTGTCTGTGCTTTTGCCCGAGATATCATGTTAAAGACATCAAAGACTGTAGAAAGTAGTGGATTTGAAATAATACATGGTATAGTAGATTCTATCTGGATAAGAAAAAAAAGCAAGACAAATATCAAATCTATTAAATCTGAAAATAAAACCATTTATTACAATTTAAAAAAAGAGATTGAAGATAAAACGGGTTTTTCGATATCTTTTGAAGGAATTTACAAATGGATAGTTTTTGATTCTTCTAAAGAAGGAGATCTAAATGACATGCCAGCATTAAATAGATACTTTGGAGTTTTTGAAGATAGTGCCACAATTAAGACTCGAGGCATAGAAGCAAGAAGACATGATACTCCACCACTATTTGCAAAGTTTCAAGAGGAGTTATTACAAAAGATGTCATTTGCAGATAGTGTTGATGATATTAAGAGAATGATTCCCTGTTTAGAAGGCATTTATAAAAAATATAATGATTTAATTTATTATAAAAAGGTCCAACTTTCTGAACTTGTGTTCACCAAGAGAATTTCTAAAGATAGTGATGAGTATTTTAATAACAAAAAAAGGAAAACAATTGAAAGTTGTGTTATTCAGCTCCTTTCTAATAACGGAAAATCATTATTTGCAGGGCAAGAAATTAAATATATTATTACTGATTTTAATAATAAAAATAATCTGCAAAGAGCTATTCCTATAGAATTGATTGAGCAAGATTCAAGCCTTAATTATGATACTACACGGTATTGTGAATTGTTATATGATTGTTATAATTCTATAATTAAATATTTTAAATAAATGATTTATTTTGTTATTAAACATTTTAAGTTATCGTGTTAAATTAGAAAAAACATGATTGCAAAGTGAAAAGAAAGATTTATTAATAATGCTGAAAGAAAAAACCTCCTCTAGCACAATAGACGATTATATACATCAAAATATATTTTCTATTTTTTATCTATTATCTACATTAAAAAAGTTACTACATTGATATATTTTAATCAAAAACATCTACATCTAGATGATTGTCCTTTACAATCGTTTTACAAATGCTTTATAGTTCAAGTATTATTCACATTCTTATCCGAATATATAAGTTTGAGTTATAAACTTGCTGCTGCGATAATGGATAATGAAAGAAAGTAAGCGCTCCTCCACCTCCAAGGAAGTTACTGAGTTATCAGTAGAAACATAATACCAAATCACGAAAAGGATTACGATGACTGGCTTGAGCGTTTTATGAGATGAGAGGCAGTTTCCAGGCTATCTTGGAACTACCATTATCGCCCCTGAGGGTAATGCTTCTTCTTCTTCTGTGCGGTATATTATTAATCGCTTCAAAGATCATGCTTCGCTGGATTCATGGGAAGATTCAGAGGAAGCAATCAAACTATTAGAAGAAGTGAATAATTATACTACTATGTATTATGAGAGCAACTGGTCTAGAGACATGATTTAGTTTGCCAAGGCTGAAATATGGATCTACGTCTCCTCCACCTCCCAGGTGGAAAATGGTTATAGTTTCATTTATTGGGGCATATTGTATTAGCTCGGTAGCGCAACATATGCTTAGTCTTTACGTAGGACAAATGCCATTGCTTATTAACTTACTTATGACTGTAATCCTAGTTCTTGGTCTTACATATTTTGCAATGCCTCTTTTAAGTAGATTGTTTAGACGCTGGTTATAGCCCGAAACCAATGATATGGGCAAGACAAATTGACGAATCTATTATTGAAAACGCTGTGACAATATACAATTATATAATAACTAAGCAAAACGAAAAAGACATAAGATTCAATAAAAGAAGGTAAAAAAAAGTTTTTGTATTGCTTTCAGATTTTAATGGAAATAAAAAATTTGGATAAATGGTAACGATCGCAATAAAGTTTGAGTGATTTATATGACGACATATATGTATCATTGTCATTTATTAGAACACAAAGATCATGAAATGATGCATCTTTTTGTTGTATTACCACAGGAAATATTGAATATTATGGAACATATGCGCGATTGTCATAATATACATATGCATATGGAGCACATGTAGAATAACATTAAGGAAGACTATTCAAGCAATACTTAATTTTATTTAATATATGATTAGAATTGTGAATCTATTATTGGTAGAGAATTTATCTCTGATGTCTCCGTGACTCCGGTTAAGCACAAATTATAGTAG
>Ga0134125_10006123_pt1 | contig 13638 bp, 8 predicted proteins | sample KB31751_FD_96464 | JGI IMG/M metagenome (GOLD analysis project Ga0134125, IMG submission 96464) | Terrestrial soil microbial communities with excess Nitrogen fertilizer from Kellogg Biological Station, Michigan, USA - KB3-175-1 | ecosystem: Environmental > Terrestrial > Soil > Unclassified ... | reverse complement strand
GCCAATCACCTGCAAGGTGGTGGACGAGACCACGGTGGAGATGGACCTGCCGGCGCCGTTGGCGGTGGGCGACCGGGTTTTCGACAGCGTTTGGATGCTGCCACGGCACAAGCTGGCGAGCGCTTATGAGGCCGGCAAGTTTGAACACACGTGGGATAGCGGGACGGCGCTGGGCGAGCTGACGGGCTTGGGGCCGTTCCGAGTGGCCGGGTTGCAACCGGGGCAGGAGATCCGTCTGGAACGGAACCCGCAGTTTTGGCGCAGCGATGCCCAGGGCCGGCGGCTGCCGTTTCTGGACAGCATCGTTCTGCCGGAGATCGCCGACTCCAACCTGCGGCTCACCATGTTTCTCCGCGGCCAATTGGACGGCTTGCCGCAGATCAACAGTGGTGACGCGGCGCGTTTGGGGCGCCTCGACTGTTGCCGGGTTCTGGACGCCGGCGCCGGGCTGAACCCGGAGATGCTGGTGCTCAACCAGGCTCCGGGACGGGATCCGGCGCGGGACTGGTTCCGGGAGGTGTTGTTCCGGCGAGCCATCAGCCTGGCGGTGGACCGCGGCAACCTGGTCCGCAATGTGTACGGAGGCAAAGCGCGGGCGTTGGCCTCGCTGACCAGCCCCAGCGAAGGCCGGTGGGCCGATCCCACCCCGCCGTCACGGCAGAACCTCGAGCAAGCGCGGCGGCTGTTGCAACAAGCCGGGTTTCAATGGCGGGCCGGGCGCTGGTATGACCGCGCCGGACATGCCGTCGAGTTTTCGCTGATCTATCCCTCCTCCAACGCCGATCGCGGGCGGATCGCGGTCTTCCTGCAGGAGGATTTGCGCAAGCTGGGCATCCCGGTGCAGGTGACGCCGCTCGATTTCAATTCCTATCTGGACCGGCTGGCGCACCGGCGCGACTTTCAGGCGGCGCTGCTGGGGTTGTCCATTCCGGACGCCGACCCGAACGTGGAGGGCAGCGAGTGGAGCCTGGACGGCGGGGCGCACTTCTGGAATCTGGCGCCGCAGCATCCGAGTGCCTGGGGGCGGCAGTTGGATGCGCTCTTCCGGCGGCAGTTGACCACCACCGATCCGGAGCAGCGGCGGCGCGACTATGCCGCCCTGCAGGCGATCGAGCGGGAGCAGTTGCCGTTCATACCGCTGGTGGCGCCCGACATTCTGGCGGCGGCGCGCCGGAGGCTGCAGGGGGCGCAGGCGGCGCTGCTGCCTCCGCACCTGCTGTGGAATGCCGATCGGTTGTACTGGCCGGTCGCAGGCCATTAGCCGGGGCTGGTATGCTTTGGGGGAAGCTCCCCCGCCATGTCCGCGCCCATGCCGGTTCCGGATTCGCCCCTCACCCTGCTGCAGGACGCGGAGGCCTTTCGCGCCTTCGTCGCCCGGCAAGGGCCTCCCGATCGCGCCTATTTTGTCGCGCAGGCGGAGGCGCTGGCGCAGGCGGGGCGGCAGGATCCGCATCCGGCGAGGCCGTGGGCCGAGGTGCTGGTGGAACAGGCGCGCGCCGGCGGAGTGCGGGCGCACCTCGGGCTGGCGCTGCGGGCGCGGGGCAACCTGGCATTTTTGAGCGGCGATTACGGGCAGGCGGTGGAGGATTATCGCGCCGCGGTGGCGGAGTTCGAGGGGGAAGAGGTCGAGCAGGGACGCACCCTGAGCTCGCTGCTGCATCCGCTGGCCATGCTGGGCGATCACCAGGGCAGTCTGGAGGCGGCGCAGGCGGCGCGCGGCTGCTTCGAGCGGGCCGGAGATCCGCGGCGGCTGGCGCGACTGGACATTAATCTGGCGAGTGTGTGGTTCCGTGAAGACAAGTTCACGGAGACGCTGGAGGCCATCGAACGGGCCGAGGCGGGGTTGCAGGCCTGCGACCCGGAGCAGGAAGATACCGAGGCCTGGGCGGCGATCCGGGTAACGCGGGCGGTGGTGCTGATCAACCTGGCGCGTTTCGAGGAGGCCGAACAAGCCTACCAGGAGGCCCGCGACTACGCCCGGGCGCATCAAATGCCGGGGCTGGCGGCGCAGGCGGAGTACAACATCGGCTACCTGTATTTCCTGCGCGGGCAACATGTGCAGGCCATCCACGCCCTCGATCAGGCGCGCGAGACGGCGCGCGCCGCCGGGGACAAGCTGCACCTGGCGCTGTGCGATCTGGACGAGGCGGACGTGTGCATCGAGATGCATCTGTACGCCGACGCGCTGCGGCTGGCGCACTCCGCGCTGACCCAGTTTCAGGCGCAGGGCATGCCCTACGAGCAGGGCAAGGCGTTGTCGAACCTGGCCATGGCGGAGTTGTTTCTGGGACACCAGAACGCCGCGCTGGAGCGGCTGCAAGAGGCGGAAGCGGTGTTTGCGGCGGCGCAGAACGAGTTTTGGGTGCACATGGCGGCCCTGTACCGCGGGGTGGTGCTGCTGCAGATGGGACGAAGCTATGAAGCCCTGCCGCTGAGCCGCCGGGTGGGGAAATTTTTTGAGCAGCGCCGGGCCCGGACGAAGGCCATCTACGCCGGAATTTTGCAGGCGCGGGCGCTGCTGGCGACGGCGGATCCGGACGCGGCGGGAGCCACGGTGGAGCGCGTGCTGACGGACTTGCAGGGCTTGCGCGCGCCCTGGCTGGAGGGGCAGGCGCACATCGTGGCGGGGGAACTGGCGGAAGCGCGCGGGGAGCGCGCCGCGGCCCTCGGGGCCTATCAGCGGGCCATGACCGCCATCGAAGCCATCCGCGGTCAGATCAACTTCGACGAGCTGCGGATTTCCTTCCTGCGCGACAAGAGCCGCATTTATGAGCGCGCCGTGGCCCTGCTGCTGGACGATCCCCAGCCGGACGCCGAGGCGATTTGGGCGCAGATCGAACGCGCCAAGTCGCGCGCCCTGGCGCAGGTCATGACCGGAGGCTTTACGGCGCTGCAGCCGGGAGCGGGGGAAGGCAGCCGCGTGGTGCACCAGATGCACCGGCTGCGGGAGGAACTGAGTTGGTATTACCGCCGCTTGAACGCCGAGGAAGCCGCGGCGGTGGCCGCCCCGGGAGCCGGAGGCGTGGAGGCGGTGCTGGAGGCGATCCAGTCGCGCGAGCAGGAGCTGCTGCGCGCCATTCGGGAGCTGCCGGCGAGTGAATCGCGGCACTGGGAGAGCGAGGCGGGGGCCAGCCCGGAGAGTCTGCGGGCGGAGCTGGCCGGGGTGAACCTGGTGGAGTACTTCCCCTGCGGGGAGAACTTCATGGCCGTGGTGGCGGGGCCGGACGGGATGCGGGTGCGGCGGCTGGAGGGGGAGCGCGGCACGGTGGAAGCCGCCCTGCGGCTGCTGCGCGCCCAGGTGGGCCGGGAGGCGATGGGGAGCGAGTACTATCATCGCCGCGGCGCCGGGCTGCAGCAGGCCACCGAATCGCATCTGCGTCTGCTGCACGAGATTCTCATCGCGCCGCTGATGCCGTGGTTCGATCAACCCCACGTGGCCTTTGTGCCGCACGGCATGCTGCACGCGCTGCCGTTTGCGGCGCTGCGTGACGGATCGGGCTGGCTGCTCGACCGCCACAGCACCTCGCTGGCTCCCAGCGCGCGGATGTGGATGCAAATGGCGCGGCAGGCGCCCAGCCCGTTCCGCGGCGGCATGCTGGTGGCCCCCGAGACCCAGGCCGCGGCGGAGGAGATCGCCGCCGTGCAGCGCCTCTGTCCGAAGCTCGCCCTGCTGACCGGGATAGACGCCAGCCTGGAGCGGGTGCGTACGGCGGCGGGCGCCGCCGCCCACCTCCACCTGGCGGTGCGCACCGTGCGCCACGGCGAGCAGCCCAATGCCGCCGCGGTCCCGATGGCGGATGGGCGCTTGAACGTCATTGACATGGTCAACCTGCGGCTCCAGGCCGACCTGGTGGTGCTGTCAGGGGTGGGGAGCACGCTCGGGGATCTGGCCCACGCCGACGAGACCCTGGGCCCGGCCCGCGCTTTTCTCTACGCCGGCGCGCGCGCTGTGCTCTATACCCTGTGGCCGCTACCCGACAAGTTGTCGGCCGAGTTTCTGGAATGCTTCTATCGCGCCTGGAACGGCGGGCAACTGCCGCCGGCCACCGCTCTGCACCGTGCCCGGGCCGAATTTCGGCGGCGCTACTCCCATCCGTACTTCTGGGCGGCGTTTCAGTTGTACGGAAGTTTGCAGTGAGCTGCGCTTAGCGGCCTTGCGCCAGCCGTTGCGCCAGCCGCGGCGGCAGGCCGGCCTCGAGGATGCGCTTCTGCGCCGCCTCCAGGTCGTAGGGCACGCGGTGAAACACGACCTTGCCGGATTCGGGATCGAAGAGCACAAACGCCGCCCGCCAATCATGATCGCGCGGCTGGCCCACCGAGCCGGGATTGATGAGGTAACGCTCTTCCGGCCGCAAGCGCAGCTCAAGGTGATGTCCGCCGGCGTGGGCTCCCGGCTGCGGCTCGGCGGCGGACTCCAGGCGGCGTACCTGATCATCACCGAGCACAAAGCCGCCCTGCAGATGCGAGTGGCCAAACCAGTGCACCGCGGCCGTGCTGGCGGCGAACGAGGCGGCCGCCTGCACCGGGTCGAGCAAGTACTCGTCCTCGTCGAGCGGCGAGCCGTGCACCAGGGCGTGGTCGCGCCAGGGCAGGGGGCCGGCGGGCAATTGTTGCAGCCACTGCCGTTGCTCCGGGTCGAGGCTGCGGTGGGTCCATTGGGCGGCGGTGGCGGCCACCGGATTGAACCACTCGATGCCGTAGAGGGAAGCGCAGGCGCGGTCGTGATTGCCGCGGATGATCACCGGGGTATGGGCATGCACCCAGGCGCTGGCCTCGTTGGGACTGGCGCCATAGCCGACCACATCGCCCAGGCAAACGCTGGCATCGTAGTCGCCGGCGGCATCGAGCACCGCCTGCAGCGCCTCCCAGTTGGCGTGTACGTCGCTGTAGATGAGGACTTTCAGAGGGGTACCCGTTTCAGTGTCTGCCTATCATCGCAGATTTACCCGGAGGCGCGCGTCGCCAGAGCGGCGCGCAGTTCCCGCAGTTCGCGCTGCAAGTCGCCCAGGCGGGCGAACACGGCGGTGGCTCGCAGCCACTGGCGGTGTTCAAAGGCGGGCGAACCGGAGAACATTTTGCCGGCGGCCAGATCGCCGTGGGTGCCGCTTTGGGCGGTAATGATGGCGCCACGGCCGACGGTGCAATGTCCGGCGACGCCTACCTGGCCGGCGAGCAAGGCCTGATCTTCGATGTTGGTGCTACCCGCCAGACCGACCTGGGCGCAGATCAGGACATCTTCTCCCAGGCGGCAGTTGTGGCCGATCTGGGTGAGATTGTCCACCTTGGTGCCGCGGCCGATGACGGTGGCCTCCAGACTGGCGCGGTCGACACAGCTATTGGCCTGGATTTCCACCTGGTCGCCGATCACCACGTGCCCGACCTGGGGAATTTTTACATGGTGGTGCTGGGCATCGGTGGCAAAGCCAAAGCCGTCACCACCCAGCACCACACCGGGCTGGAGAATGACATCGTCGCCCAGTTGTGTGCCCTCGCGGATCACGGCATGAGCATGGGCGAGGAGACGGTTCCCGGCGCGGACGTTGGGGTAGAGGACCACGTGGGGATGCAGGACCACGTCGTCACCCAGCACGCAGTCGGCGCCGATTACGGCGTAGGCGCCGACATGGCAGCGGACGCCCAACCGGGCGCTGGGATGAATGCGGGCGCTGGGGTCCACGCCGGGCTCGGGGCGCCACGGAGGCCGCAGCAGGGACACCGCCGCAGCCACCGCCAGGGCGGGCGAGGGCACGCGCAGCAGGGCCGGCCCACCCGCCGGCAGAGCGGGGAAGTCCTCACCCACCAGCAGGGCGGCGGCCGGGCAGCGGGCGGCCTCGGGCGCACGGCGAGCGTCGGTGACAAAGCTCAAGTCCTGCCGGCCGGCGGTGTCCAAGCTGGCGATGCCGGTGATTTCCGGATCGGTCTCCGGGGCGTTTGCGTGCAGGTGCCGGGCAATCTCGTGCAGGCGCATCAACCCACCTCCTGATCCGGCTTGGGCGAGCCGGATTGAAATAACGGAAATTGGCCAAGGTCGGGCGTGGTGGGACGGCGGCGGCGCGGCGTGCGCACGACCTCCACCGGCAGCAGTTGCAGCAGCGCGGCGGAGGGCACAAAGACGTGCTGCCAGGGGCTGTCGGTGTGGGGTGGAGTCAGGTCCACTCCCTCATGGACATGGAGCAGCTCGGTGGCCAGGATGCCTTCCAGCCAGCTGCCGCCCCGGGTGCGGACGCGCACCCGCAGTCCCGGCAGGGGAATGACGCCGCGGCGCGGCGGCGAGGTCAACTCCGCCAGTTGGGCAAAGTCGCTGACGAAATACACCGCCTGCAGCTCACCGCGCTCGATGGTCTCTGTCTGTCCGTCGGGCAGCAGACACTCCAGCCGGTCGTTCCCGCGCAGCCGGGCAGGGTCCAGAAACCCGCACACCCAGCGGGCGGGGTGGAGGCGCAGGGCGGCCTTTTTTAAGGTGGCTGAAGTCAAGGTGGGTGCTGGGTTTGATTGCAAATACGTCTGGCGCGGGCCGTACAACTCTAGTATGATTCCAACTGAATCAGGCCGACCTGAATCTTTAAGTCATTGTGGTTCAGTCACTTGGAGGCATTGTGGGAGAGTCCCCCGGGGCCGCCTGCGATGACCCGGCCCTGCAAGCTTGCCTGCACTGGGCGCGGGTCGAGAAAGGCTTGGCTGCCAATAGTTTAGCCGCATACCAGCGCGATTGGGAGAGCTTCTCCCGCTGGTGCGGCCGCCACCAGGTGGCGCTGGGCGGCTGTACCCGGGACCATATCCGTCAATTCCTGCTGGACCTGCGGCGCGAGGGGCGGGGAGCGCGCAGTGCCGCCCGCTGCCTGGTGGCGGTGCGCCAGTTGTTTACTTATCTGGTACGCGAGGGGGAATTGACCCAGGACCCGACCGCCGGACTGCGCGCGCCGGCGTGGGGCACGCCCATCCCGGAAGTGTTGGCGATCGGCGAGATGGAGGCCCTGCTGGCGGCGGCCGCCATGGGGAAAGCCACCGGGGCGCGGGACCGGGCGCTGCGGGCGCGCGATCTCGCCGCCGTGCACCTGCTCTACGGGTGCGGGCTGCGGATCAGCGAACTGTGCGGGCTGCGCTGCCAGGATCTGGACCTGGAGGCGGGGACGCTGCGCTGCCAGGGCAAGGGCGGAAAGCAGCGGTGGGTGCCGATCCATCGCCGCGCGGTGGCGGCGGTGCGCGAGTACCTGCAACAGCACCGTTCGACGCTGGTCGGAGATCTCCCTGGCTGCCGCGCTTTGTTCCCCGGCCGGGGAGGAGAGCCGATCACCCGGCAGGCGCTGTGGGCCCGCCTGCGGCGGCATGGCCGCACGGCCGGGCAGGCGGTGTATCCCCACCGGCTACGGCACAGTTTTGCCACTCACCTGCTGGAAGGCGGCGCCGACCTGCGCAGTGTGCAGGCGCTGCTGGGGCACGCCGACATTCAGACCACCCAGATCTATACCCACGTCGTCAGCGGGCGGCTGCGCGAGGTGTACCGCGCTCATCATCCGCGCGCCTAGGAACCCACTGTCATGGCCGATTTCAACTTTCTGCTTGCCACGCGACTCAACCAGGATCAACAGAACGCGCTGCGGGTGCTGGAGAATGTTTGCCGCAAGGCGGGGCTGAACGTCTATTTGACCGGCGCCAGCATGCGCGATCTGCTGACCACCCAGCCGGTGCGGCTGCTGAACCTGACCACCGAGGGGAGTCCGCTGGTGCTGAAAGACGCGGTGGTGGCGGGCGGCGCCGAGCGCTTGAGCAGCCGCGCCGAACCGGCGGGCCTGTTTTTCAGCCTGCTGGGGTGCCGCATGCGGGTGGAAGCGGCACGGGGCGGTTCGATCGTGGAGGATTTGCGCAGCCGGGCGCTGACCCTGAACGCCATCGGGCTCTCGCTCAACCCCGGCTCGCGCGGCCTGCCGCTGGACCCCACCAACGGTGTCGCCGACATCGAAGCCCGGCTGATCCGCATCTCCCATGCCTACGTGTTCCTTGAGGATCCGGTGGCGTTGCTGCGCGCCGTGCGCCTGGCGGCGCGGCTGGACTTCAAGCTGGAGGAGCGTACCCAGGCGCGCATGGAGTCGGCGCGCGAAGGCGACTATCTGGCGCAGGCCACGCCGCAGGCGCGGGGACAGGAGTGGGAAGCCATCGCCTACGAGCCCGACCCGGCGGTGGTGCTGCGCGAGTTGGAACGGGAGGGTTGGCTGGAGCGCGCCTTTGGCGCCGGCGTGCGCACCAGCCGCATGAATCTGGCGGCGTTGAGCAAGCTGACGGCGACGCTCGAAGCGTGGGAATTGCTGGGGCGGGCGGTGGATACCGGGGCGGTGGCCACGCCGTTTCTGATGGCAGGCCTGGCGGCGGGCGATCAGAACCGGCTGGGACAATGGATGCCGAGCCGCCATTTGGGTGCGGGGTGGAAGAAGCTGCAGGCCGAGGCCGCGACGCTGGAGAAGAAACTGTTGGCAGCCGGGAGCGGAGGCAAGGCGGGGTTGCGGGGGATCTTTGAGATGCTGGACAAGTTCAGCCCCGAGGCGGTGGTGTACGCCAGCCTGAACCCTTCCAATGCCAAGAGCGGGCGCAAGCTGCGCGAATTCCACGCCGAGGCGATGCAGCACCGGCAACGGCTGCCGCTGAGTCTGCTCCGCGCCCTGGGGGTGCCGCCGCGTTCGCAACGCGCGGAGGCGCTGTTGCGCCCCTGGTTCCTGCGTCTGCTGGCCGGCGATACGATCAGCGACGCGGAGATGACCGAGGGAGTGCGGCGGGCGGTATTGGCGCAACAAGCTCCGGCCGCTGCGCCCCGCGTCGCGGTGGCGGCGGGCGCAGGCAAGCTGGACGCGGCGGCCGGGGGCAAGGGCCCGGCGAAGGTTCGTGCCGCCAAAGCGCCCGCGGCCCCCAAGCGAGCCGCCGCCAAGCCGGCGGGCCATGCCGTCAAGCCCAGACCCAAGGCCAAGGTGAAAGCCAAAGCTGCCAAGCGGCACTGAAGGCGCGGCGCGAGTCGCTATAATGGAAACTTCCGCCGCGCGCCATGGATCCGTTCGTACACCTGCACGTCCACTCTGATTACTCGCTGCTGGACGGCGCCTGTGACGTCAACAAACTGGTGACCCGGGCCCAGCAGATGGGCATGTCGGCGGTGGCCCTGACCGACCACGGCAACCTGTTTGGCGCCTGGAGCTTTCATGCCGCCGCCCGGGCAGCGGGCATCAAGCCCATCCTGGGGTGCGAGCTGTACGTGTGCAAGAACGCCGACCATGCCGCGCCACCGGAGGGGGATACCTACAACCATCTGATCGTGCTGTGCGAAAACGAGCGCGGCTACCAGAACCTGGTCAAGATCGTGTCGGAGGCGAGCCTGCGCGGGTTTTACTACAAGCCGCGGGTGAGCAAGGCGTTCCTGGCGGCCCACAGCGAAGGGCTGGTGGCGCTGTCGGCCTGCTTGAAGGGGGAAGTGCAGGAGTTTCTGACCGCCGGGCGGCCGGAGGAGGCGCGGCGGGTGGCGGGGGAATTCCGCGACATCTTCGGGTCGGGCAATTTTTTCCTGGAGATACAGGATCAGGGCCTGGAACAGGAACACCGGATCAAGGATGGACTGCTGGCGCTGAGCCGCGGCCTCGATCTGCCGCTGGTGGCCACCAACGATTGCCACTATCTGAACCATGACGACGCGCGGATGCATGACGTGTTGTTGTGCATACAGATGGGCAAGCGGGTGCACGACACCCAGCGCATGCGGTTCGGCAGCGATCAGTTTTTCCTGAAGTCGGGGCCGGAGATGCTGCGCGTGTTCAGCGGCATTGAGGATGCGGTGACGCGCACGGCGGCCATCGCCGAGCGCTGCGACTTTCACCTGCGGCCCGTGGGCCACTCCTTCCCCGATTTCGAGGTGCCGGCGGGCGCCTCGCTGGAGGATTATTTCGAACGGGTGGTGCGCGAAGGCATGGCGGCCCGCCAGAGCTGGATCGCCGAGCGGCGGCGGCTGGGCAAGACGCGCTATGACACGGCCGCCTATCAGGAGCGCCTGGAGAGGGAGATCCGCGTCATCCGGGAGATGAGCTATTGCGGCTACTTCCTGATTGTGTGGGACTTCATCCGCTATGCCCGCGAACAGAACATTCCGGTGGGACCGGGCCGCGGCTCGGCGGCCGGCAGCCTGGTGTCGTACGCGCTGGGGATCACCGACCTCGATCCGCTGGAGAATGAACTGCTCTTCGAGCGTTTTCTCAACCCGGAGCGGGTCTCCATGCCGGACATTGACGTGGATTTCTGCATGAACCGGCGTGGGGAGGTGATTGATTACGTCACCCGCAAGTACGGCCGCGAGAACGTTTCCCAGATCATCACCTTTGGGACCATGGCGGCCAAGGCGGCCATCAAGGACGTGGGCCGTGCCATGGACCTTCCCTATGGGGAGGTGGACCGCATCGCCAAGCTGGTGCCCAACCAGCTGAATATCTCCCTCGATGAGGCGCTCGAACAATCGCCGCCCTTGCGCGATCTGGTGCAGAGCGACCCCAAGGTGGCCGAGTTGATGGAGGTGGCGCGGAAAGTGGAGGGGCTGTGCCGCCACGCCGGCATGCATGCCGCCGGGGTGGTGATTGCCCCCCAGCCGCTGACCGAGCTGGTGCCCCTGTACAAGACCAGCCGCAATGAAATCGTCACCCAGTTTGATATGAACGGGCTGGAGAAGCTGGGCCTGCTCAAGATGGATTTTCTGGGGCTGACCACACTGACCATTCTGGACGAGGCGGTGAAACTGATCGCCCACCACCGGGGTGAGAAGGTGGACCTGAATCGCCTGCCGGAGGAAGATGCCGCCACCTTTGAGCTGTTCTGCAAAGGGCAGACATTTGGGGTGTTTCAGTTTGAATCGGCGGGCATGCGCGACATACTGCGGCGCTATCGGCCGTCGCAAATGAGCGACTTGACGGCGCTCAACGCCCTGTATCGGCCGGGGCCCATCCAGGGCGGCATGATTGACGATTTCATTGACCGCAAGCTGGGGCGCAAGCCGATCGCTTACGAGTTGCCGGAGCTGCAGCCCATCCTGCAGGAGACGTTTGGAGTCTTTGTTTATCAGGAACAGGTCATGCAGGCGGCCAACCAACTGGCGGGCTACAGCCTGGGACAGGCCGACATTCTCCGCAAGGCGATGGGCAAGAAAAACCAGCAGGAAATGGACAAGCAGCGGGCGCGGTTCATCTCCGGGGCGACCGAACGTGGACTGGCCAAGGGGAAAGTGGAGCACGTATTTGATCTGATGGCGCAGTTTGCCGGCTATGGCTTCAATAAGAGCCATGCCGCCGCCTACGCCTGGGTGGCCTACCAAACCGCCTACTTGAAAGCCCACTATCCGGTGGAGTTCATGGCCGCGCTGCTCAATGCCAGCATTGCCTCGACCGACAACCTGGTGAAGTACATCAAGGAGTGCCGGGAGATGCGGCTGGAGATTGCCGCGCCGGATATCAACCTCAGCGGGGCGGGCTTTACCCCCCAGGGCGAAGGGATCCGCTTCGGCCTCAATGCCATCAAGAATCTGGGGGAGAGCGCGGTGCGCAGCCTGCTCGACTCGCGGCAGCAGGGAAGCTTCCGCGACCTGGACGACTTTTGCGAACGGGTGAGCGGCAAGGCGCTCAACAAGCGCGTCCTCGAGAGCCTGATCAAAGCCGGGGCGCTCGACGGTTTTGGCTCGCGCGCCGCCCTGGCCGCCGCCGCCGAGCGCGCCCTCGAGGCGGCACAGCGGAGCGAGAAGGCACGCCAGAGCGGCCAGCATGGCCTGTTCTTGAGCTTCGAGGAAGCCGCCTCCGCCCCGCCGCCGCGCTTGCCGGCCGTGGCCGAGTGGGACGAAGCCACCCGCCTGGCGGGCGAAAAGGAGGTCCTCGGCTACTACGTCACGGGCCACCCCATGGACCGGTTCCGGGATCGCTGCCACGACCTGCGGGTGATCGATCTGGATAGCGTGGACAAGCAGTCGCGCGGCCGGCAGGAGGAGGTTCAAGTGGCCGGCATCCTGTCCCAGGTGCAGGTGCGGCGCAATAAGAAGGGCGAGGCCTGGGCGACGGCCGTGCTGGAGGATTGCACCGGGCGGCGGGAACTGCTGATGTTCGCCGAAGCCTACCGGCGCCTGGAGCCCCAACTGCATTTGAGCCAACCGGTGCTGGCGCGGGTGCGGGTGCTGTCGGAGGACAGCGACGAGGAGGGGCGGGCCCCGGAGTCGAAACTGCAAGTGATGGACCTGCGCGATTTGGCCGGCGCGCCGGTGGCCGTGCCACTGGGGCTGAAACTCAAACTTCCGCTGGACGGGTTGAGCGAGGAGGCGTTTACGCGCTTGGCGGCCGCGCTTGCCACGCCGAGCGGATCGGCTAAGCTACACATACATGCCTACTCAGCCGCAGGGCAGTTTGAGCAAATTCTCGAGGTGGAGGCCGGCGTTGCCGCCGACACTGCCTTCCGCCGGAGCCTGGAAGAAATCTGCGGCCGCGGCTCGGTACGCGTGGTGGAGGGCTAATGGCTGATTTGGACGCATCTTCTCCCCAGCCCCAGCCCCAGCCCGCCGCCGCTCCGGTCGAGATTCCGGATGTGGATTGTGAGGCTTGGCAAAGGGTACAACTGGCCCGCCATCCGCAGCGGCCCAACTTTCTGGATTGGGTTCCGCTCCTGTTCACCGAGTTTGCCGAGTTGCACGGCGATCGCCGCTTCGGCGACGATGCCGCCATTGTGGCCGGCATGGCCAGGTTTCGGGGCCGGGAAGTGGTGCTGGTGGGGCAGCAGAAGGGGCGCGAGGTCAAGGAAAAGATCAAGCGCAACTTCGGCATGCCGCAGCCGGAAGGCTACCGGAAAGCCCTGCGGGTGATGCGGTTGGCCGAAAAGTTCCATCGTCCGATTCTCACCTTTGTGGATACCAATGGCGCCTATCCCGGCGTGGATGCCGAGGAGCGTGGGCAAGCGGAAGCCATTGCTTACAATCTGCGCGAGATGGCACGGTTGGGCGTGCCCGTGATTGCCACCGTAACCGGCGAAGGGGGAAGCGGCGGGGCGCTGGCCATCGCCGTCGGGAACCGGGTTTTGATGATGGAAAATGCGGTCTACTCGGTGATTACACCCGAGGGCTGCGCCTCGATTACCTGGCGCGATGCCAACCTCAAGGCGCGAGCCTCCGCCGCCCTTAAGCCCACGGCTCAGGACCTGCTGCGCCTCGGCCTGATTGATGAAGTCGTTCCGGAACCGGGCGGCGGAGCCCATCTGGACGCCGCCGCCGCCGCTCAGCTGCTGGGCGACGCTCTCGCTCGCCACCTCGACCAGCTCACCAGCCTTTCAGCCGATGCCCTGCGTAAGGATCGCTATCAGCATTTCCGCCGCATGGGCGAGGTCGGTTAAAACGTAGCGCGGCAGCTCGGAGGCGCCTCGAGCCGAGCGGGCGCCCGCTGCCGGGGAAGGAGCAGGGCGGGGCGATAGGAGGCGCGGCGCGGCATTTCTGCTTGGCTCGCCGTATCCGGCTCGGTCACGTACGTCTATGTACGCTCCCTCGCCGTCGGTCGATTGGCGCGGGACCCCGAGTGGCTTCGCCACTCGACCCGCTTGACGCTCGACCGGGCCGGGGACCCCACAAGCCCCAGCCCGGTCGGCTCGGGCTGC
>Ga0134125_10006122_pt1 | contig 13640 bp, 15 predicted proteins | sample KB31751_FD_96464 | JGI IMG/M metagenome (GOLD analysis project Ga0134125, IMG submission 96464) | Terrestrial soil microbial communities with excess Nitrogen fertilizer from Kellogg Biological Station, Michigan, USA - KB3-175-1 | ecosystem: Environmental > Terrestrial > Soil > Unclassified ... | reverse complement strand
GAATAATATCGTCGCAGCTTGTTTGCGACCAGTTGCAACATCAGGAGAAGGAGAGACTATGCCGCTTCCCCAGAGTGAAATCCCAGGCCGTCTTCAGGCCCATTTTGCCGAGCGCGGAATCCGTATGACCCAGCAGCGGCGCGCCATTTTGCAGGTCATGGAGACCGCCAGTAAACATCTGGATGCGGCGCAGATTCTGCGCAAGGCAAAGAAGATCGATCCCTCGGTGGACCGAAGCACCGTGTACCGAACGCTAAAAATTCTCAAGCGCAATGGATTGGTTGACGAGCTGGACCTGATGCACATCCACGGCGAAGGCCATTACTACGAGCGCAAAGTAAACCGTGACCACATCCACATGGCGTGCCTGCGCTGCGGGAAGATCATGGAATTTGTCAGCGATATTTTTGAGAACTTAAAGCAGCAGGTAGAAAAGGACTGCCGTTTCAAAATCATGGTTTCACGGTTGGAAATTGGCGGGTACTGCACTGCCTGCCGGGCACAGCAATAGCTGTTTAACGACGCAGTCTCAGGCTGAATTGCGGACGCTGCACCGGATCATGCACTGCCCTGGCGTATAGCTCCGGCGTGGTGCGGTAACAATGCAGGATACCGCGTTCATGTTTCACGTCGAGCATGGGCGAATCCACGGAATACTTTAACTGCCCGGCCTGTTCGGTCACTTCATTCCCATTCATTTTCCTTACGGTCATCAGTTGCCGAAGGCTCTCATCGCAGTTGGGATCACGCAAGGCGCTCATTTCGTGGACCAGCGAATAATCCAGCCCGTATTCAGAAAGACGCGGCTGATAAGGAAGAAAGGAATACACCAGCTTCACCAGCCTTGACTCATCATGGCTGATTTGCATTTCGGCGATGAAGACTTCGTCGGTGGTGAAGACGCTGGAGCGCGGAAATGATGTCGCCAGGGCGACGATCCTGAGCCGCAGTTGCTCGCGCTGATCGGTTTCCCAATGCAACTCCGCTTGCGGCACCGGACCTTTAAGCAACAACACGACCGCCATCACAAGCGCGATTCGCGCTCCGCGCCACGCCGGATTTTCTTTCTGCTGCCGACGATCCGTCATCCCTGGGAGATCCTTGCCTGCGGCCGTTCCTATAGGATGCTACAAAACCGGCTTTGATTGGGGCACATTAGTGCATCGAATGCTTAAAATCTGAAGGCAGCAAAGCCTTCACGCCGCTTGCTTTGATATCACAAAGACTTTGTTGAACTGCTAACATCCTGTAAAAAAGAGGGATATTTTTCATGGATCTCCGTGCAGCCCGCGTTTGGCAGGTTTTGTCGTTGACATTGTGCGCAATAGTTTTACCTTCGTTGACAACTGCGCAAACCTGGAACCCCCGCTGGAGCGACGAATTCAACGGCCCCACCAATACCTTCCCTGACAGCAGCAATTGGGGTTATGAATACGGAAATCTCAAGGTCAACAATGAGCTTGAGTTTTATTGTGGCCCTCCAGCAGACACCAGCAACCGTCCTCCGTGCACGAATAATTCCAATGTTTTTATGGACGGCAAAGGTCATCTGGTGATTCAGGCTGTTCGTGTAGGCTCCGGCATAGGGCCGGGTAGCAATAGCTGGACCTCGAGCCGCATGATCGGCAGCGGAAGGCAATCATTTACCTACGGAAGGATCGAGGCCAGCATGAAGCTGCCGACGGGAGCGGGCTTGTGGCCGGCGTTTTGGGCCCTGGGAGCAAACATTTCCAGCGTTGGCTGGCCCAGTTCCGGCGAAATTGATTTCATGGAAAATGTTCCTTCGCCGGCGGGAAATTTAGGCACTGCAAAGATCAGCTCCACTCTTCACGGCGGGGCGTCCTTCTCAAGCTGCTACTGCGCAGGACATGGATTGAGTGGGATCTTTACCTTTACAAATAGCGACGTGACTTCATTCCACACCTACGGCGGAATCTGGTCGCCGTATATGGTGCAGTTTTATGTGGATGATCCTGCGAACGTTTTTGAGGTGCGGACAGCGGATGACATTCCTGCGGGCCAGCGATGGGACTTCAATCATCCGTTCTATTTACTCCTGAATCTTGCCGTTGGAGGCACAGGAAGCTGGCCGGGCCCTCCCGACAACAACACGCCGAGTCCGGCGCCAATGCTGGTGGACTATGTTCGCTACTATCAAGCTTCGGCAGTTGCGCCACCGAGTTTAAAAGCCGCGAACGGGATCACAGTGAAGGCAGGGGCGTCCAAGGAAAACACAACGACGGTAAGTCTCAGGGGAGCGTCTGCGGGTGGCAGAACCTATTTGAACTGCTCTACGAACGTTCCCGAAGCCCGTTGCTCCATTGTTACCGCCGATTCGCTCAACCAATCCACCATCAACTTCGCGACGAGCGCGACGGCAACAGCGACGGTAACGCTGACCACGATAGCCGGTGACGGAAGCAACGGCTCAACAGGAAGCGGTGCCGGAACGCCGCCCGGAATTTACGAAATCACAGTGAATGCCTACGGCGAGACCAACGCCAGCACCGCAAATCCGCCCGTCCCCGATGCGCGCGTGCAAATTCCCGTGACCGTCAAATAGTGACAGTCAGATAGCCGCGCGCTGGGTTGTGATCGTTTATAACGCCAGGCCCAGTTCGCTCCCTACCGGCTTCGCGGCGATGGAAGCTGCCGGAGCGTGGATGCCGATCGCCGGAACGGTCCTTCCCACCACCGGTGCAATCTGGCGCACCTGCGTCATCAATTCTTCGAATTGCTCCGGATAGAGTGACTGCATTCCGTCGGAGAGGGCTTTATCGGGCTGGTGATGGACTTCGATAATCAGGCCGTCGGCGCCCACGGCAACTGCCGCGCGGGAAAGCGGAGTAACTTTATTGCGCTTGCCGGTGCCGTGGCTCGGATCCACGAGAATGGGAAGATGGCTTAAACGCTGCACGGCTGGAACGATGCTCAAGTCGAGTGTGTTCCGCGTGTGGTCGGCAAAGGTGCGGACGCCGCGTTCGCAGAGCGCGACATTGTAGTTCCCTTCACTCATCACATACTCGGCAGCCATCAGGAATTCTTCCAATGTGGCGGCCATGCCGCGTTTCAGCAGAACCGGCTTCCGCGAGCGACCAGCGCGCTTGAGGAGCGAGAAATTTTGCATGTTGCGCGCGCCGATCTGAATGACATCGGCGTACTCCTCGACCAGCGCCAGTGATTCGTGATCGATGGCTTCGGTGACAATCTTCAGGCCAAACTTGTCACGAATCTCCGCCATAATGCGGAGACCTTCTTCCTCCATGCCCTGGAATGAATAGGGAGAAGTGCGAGGCTTGTAAGCGCCTCCGCGGAAAAATTGCGCGCCAGCCGCAAGGACTTTCTCGGCGATGATAAAGGCCTGCTCCCGGCTCTCGATTGAGCAGGGCCCGGCGATCACGGCCAATCCTTTGCCCCCAAAAGTAGCGTCGGTGCCCGGAAAGGTGATGACTGTATTTTCCTGTTTGCAGTCGCGGCTCACCAGTTTGTACGGTTTGGTGACCTTAATCACTTCCTGCACGCCGGACATTTCGTCCAGCATGCCGGGCTCGATCTCGCCCTTGTTTCCGGTAACGCCGATGGCGGTGCGCTCCGCGCCGGGAATGGTGTGTGCGCGATAGCCGATAGACTCAATTTTCTGACAAACGGCGCGCACTTCTTCCGGTGTAGCGTGGGCTTTCATGACAACTAACATGGGGGCTCTCTCCTGGTTAAGAACCTAAAGTGTATCCGTGAAAGGGGTTACACGGCAAACCGGGAATGCTAATGGGCCTGCGTAAGCCGCCGGTTTCCAATAAAACATTGATGCACGAAAGGGGCAGAAAACAGCTTTACCGTTTCCGCAGGAATGGTGTTCTCGTCCAATTGCTTGAATTCAAACCGGATGGTGCCTGCAGGCTCGCGAGGCGGATTTACCGTTGCCAGCAAATACCCATAAATGTATTGACTGGCGGCGTTGGCATTTTCAGCTCCGGGCGGCAGCGGATACCGCTCCGCTCCAGCAGTTCCGACGATCCACCCGGGAAGAACTCCACCGTGCTTCTTCCAGTAATCGGTCTGGTAGGTGCCGTCCATGAAGTAATGGGAGTGGCTGGCCAGCACATAAACTTTCTTTTTCCCTTTGTTTTGCGCTTTCAGCAGGTCGCGATAGACCTGCAAACCAGTCTGAACTCCGCGCGGCCACATGTTCATGCTGTGATCGGCGGAAATGCTTTCAGGTAGGGCCTCGTGCATCCCAACCACAATCGTGCGAATTGCCGGATCACTCTGGTCACGCTCCAGGACAGACTCAAACCATTTCATCTGAGCATCGTCAAATTCTTCCTTGGAAGCATTGTCGAGATTGATGAAATCAATTCCGTCGCGGACCCAGTGATAATAAGTTTTCACCACATGGTCGTCGGGATCGTCTTTGAGCCGCTGCGCGCGCAACTCCGGGGTATCGAGCCATGGTGTAAATTGCGTGACGAATTCGGCCCGCGTTTTCGGAAAATAAAGTTCGTGGTTTCCGATCCCTACAAAAAAAGGCGTGTCGCCAAAATATTTGATCTGGCTCTGGATGAAATCCTCCCACGCTTTGCGAAGATACTGTGGGTAGTCCACGACGGAGAGGCGCTTGCCCTGCATCGCGGAGAGTTGCTGAAAGTCCTGATCCATGTCCACGATCCAGCGCAGATCGCCTAAATGCCAGTAGAAAGAGGCGTCGTCATGCTTCACTCCGGCGGCGATTGCGGGCATTACCACATCCCCGCAATTGCGGGAATCGCCGGAGACGGCAAAGTGCCAGGTCTTGTCGGTAGAAGCGGGTTGCGACGCAGCCGGTGGAACTGCGGCCTGGGAAGCCAAAGCGGGCAAAATAAAACAGATAATCGCGACAAAAACCGCCCAGAACTTTCCTGGCAGGAAGCTCACTCTTAGATCTCCTGTTCGCGATTCACGTGCGTGCCGCCCTTTTCGCGCCATCCCTCAATGATCAGGTAGAGCACCGGAATAAAAAACAGGTTCAGCAACGTGGACATAATCATACCGCCGAACACCGTGGTGCCCACCGAGTGGCGTCCTTTTTCTCCCGCGCCGCTCGCCAAGACCAGCGGCAGCACACCAAGGATGAACGCAAACGAAGTCATCAGGATGGGGCGCAGACGGATTCTTGCCGACATCACGGCCGCCTCGATCAGCGACATGCCCCGTCCGCGAAGCTGTTCAGCGAACTCCACGATCAGAATGGCGTTTTTGCTGGCCAGACCAATGAGCATGACCAAGCCAATCTGGCAATAAACGTCATTTTCCAGGCCGCGAATCCATTGCGCGGAAAGCGCGCCCAGCATGGCCATGGGAACCGCCAGCAACACGATAAATGGCAGCACAAAACTCTCATATTGCGCTGAGAGCGTGAGGTAAATCACCAGCGTGCCCAGACCGAACAGAATGAACGAGGTCGTGCCGGAAGCCAATTCTTCCAGTGACAGTCCCGTCCATTCATAGTTAAAGCCCGGCGGCAGCACTTTCTTGCTCAACTCATCCATGGTCTGGATCGCCTGCCCGGAACTGAAGCCGGGCGCGGCTGAGCCGTCAATTTCAGCAGAGCGAAACAGATTGTAGTGACTAATAACCTGCGGTGTAGTGGTCTGCGAAACAGCGATTAGATTGTCCAGAGGGATCATCGCCCCGCTGTCAGAGCGCACGTAATATTGGCCAATATCTTTAGCCGTCGAGCGGAATCGCTGGTCAGCCTGTACGTACACGCGGTAAGAACGATTGTTGAAATCAAAATCGTTCACATAGGAAGACCCCATGTAAACACCGAGAGTGTCAGTAATCTGCTGCAGCGGCACATGCAGGCTCTTGGCCTTCTCGCGGTCAATGGTGACTAAGAATTGAGGATCGCTCGCCGTGAAGCTGCTGTAGAGCCCGGTCAACGATTTGTCAGGCAGTGAATTGCCGGCGAGCGTCAGCTTCTGCGTGACCTGTGCCAGTTCTTCCAGACTGTGACCACCCTGGTCCTGCAACTCATACTGGAAACCACCGAAACTTCCCAGACCTTGTACAGCCGGAGGAGAGAAAGGCAGCACCAGCGCGCCGGAAATCCCCAGGAGCGGGCCGCGCACGCGCTCCACCACCGCATCCGCAGTGTGCTGCTGGCCTTTGCGTTGCGAATAGGGCTGGAGCGTGGCGAAGATGATTCCCCGGTTTGGGGCGGAACCGCTCAAGCTGAAACCACGGATAAAGAATATGTTTCGAATTTCAGGCATCTTCCTCAAAACAGCCGAGGCTTGTTCTCCTACGCTCTGCGTGTAACTGAGCGAAGCTCCTGGCGGCGCCTGGACGGCAATGATGAAATAGCCGAGGTCTTCATTGGGCACAAAACCTTTGGGAACTTTTTGAAAAACGAAGTAAGTAACTCCCAATCCCAGGAAGAAAAGTATGACCGCGACCAGGCGAAGCTTCAGGAAACCGCGCAGGGCCCTCTCATAGCCGTGGGTAATTCCAGAGATCACTTTGTCAACGCCCCTGAAGAACCAGCCCTTTTCGCCGTGAACGCGGCCCAGCAACAGAGCGGAGAGCGAAGGAGTAAGGGTCAGGGCGTTGAAAGCGGAGATGGAAATCGAAAACGCAATCGTCAACGCGAATTGGCGGAACAGAATGCCGGTTGTACCGGGGAAAAACGCTACCGGAACGAACACCGCAACCAGCACCAGAGACGTCGCAATGACTGCTCCGGTCACTTCCTTCATTGCCGCCGAGGATGCTTTGCGGGCGTTGGTTTCGCCTTCCTGAATATGACGCTCGATGTTTTCAATAACAACGATCGCGTCATCCACCACCAGTCCGGTGGCCAGCGTAATGCCGAAGAGCGTCAAGGTGTTGATGGAGAATCCCAGCAGCTTGATGAATGCGAACGTTCCAATTAGTGAGACGGGAATCGTGACGGCGGGAATGATGGTGCTGCGCCAGTCTTCGAGGAAAAGAAAGATGACCAGGATGACGAGAATAATCGCTTCGATCAGCGTGCTGAGAACGTCCTTGATGGATTCGCCCACGGCGTCAGTGGTGTCGAAGGCGTTTTCGTAAATCATTCCCGGGGGGAAGTGTTTGGAGAGCTTGTCCAGTTCTTGCAGCGCGAGGCGGTCCACTTCGAGAGCATTGGCGTTGGAAAGCTGCGTGATACCGAGGCCGACCGCATCATGTCCGTTATATTCGAGGCCCGATCCATAATCTTCCGCGCCCAGTTCGGCGTGTCCGACGTCCTGCAGACGCACAAGCGTTCCGTCCGCGTTGGTCTTGAGAATGATGTTGTTGAATTGCGCTGGTTCGCTGAGCCTGCCAATGGCCCGCACGCTGATCTGGAAGGCTTGTCCAGCCTGGACGGGAGGCTGGCCTACCTGTCCGGCGGCGATCTCCACGTTCTGCTCTTGCAATGCGCTGACGACGTCACTGGCGGTAAGGCCGCGGCTCGCCATACGCCCCGGATCCAGCCACAAGCGCATGGAATATTTGCGCGCGCCGAAGATGACAACGTTCGCGACTCCAGGAACGCGCTTGATCGCATCTACGACATACACATCCAGATAATTGCTCATGAACAGCGTGTCGTAACGCTTGTCGGGAGAATAAACCGCGGCGCCGAATACAAAATTGTTCGACGCCTTCGTCACCGTCACGCCCGTGGTCTTCACCGAAGCCGGCAACACGCCTTCCGCGATGCTGGCGCGGTTCTGGATGTCCACGGCCGCCAGATCCGGATCGCGGTTCAAATCAAATGTCGCGGTGATAGTGCTGCTGCCGTCGCTGCCGCTGTCGGAGGTGATGTACTTCATGCCCTCCGCGCCGTTGATCTGTTCTTCCAGAGGAATAGTTACGGCGGTCTCCACGGTCTCCGCACTCGCGCCTACATAAAAGCTGCTGACGGAAACCTGGGGCGGTGCAAGAGTGGGAAATTGCGCGATGGGCAGCGTGGGAATAACAACCGCGCCCGCAAGAATAATCATGAGGGCGCAGACGGTGGCAAATACCGGTCTTCGTATGAAGAAATCAACAAACATGCAATGAGTCCATAATTGACAGCTAGTAAACGGAACTGGGAGTCAGGAACTGAACTGCAAATTGCGCTTGAACGGCTAACTCTGTGGAGCCACCGGCATTCCTTCCACCAGAAATTGCGTCCCCGAAACAATGACTTTGTCTCCGGGTTTAATGCCGTCGAGCACGACGTAGTTATTGCCTTCCATCTGCCCTACGCTGAGTGGTTGCTGGTGCGCGATATAGGACTCACCCTTGGGCTGCGCGACAAACGCGAAGTACTGTCCGCCGAGGCGCGAAACCGCGAGCACCGGAACCAAGGGCTGGTTGCTGGTTCCCCACTCGATGCGGGCGCGAATGAATTGCGCATTGCGAAGTTTGTCATTGCTGTTGGCGATGCTGGCCTTGGCGAGCACTGTTTGCGTCGTGTTGTCCACCTGTGGAGAAATGAACGTGATCCGGCTGTCGCCCAGCGGATTTCCGTCCTTGTCCACAAGTTGCACGCGCAATCCCGGCTTCAATTCCGGAGCGCGTTCCACGGGCACATAAATGTAAGCCTCCAGGCTGCCCGGTTTGTCCACGGTGGTGAGTTGCGTCGAAGAAGTCACCCGGTCTCCGACGCGCACGGGAATGTCCCCAACAATTCCATTGGTGGGTGCGTTGACGCGGTAATAGTGAAGTTGAACTTGCTGCTCCTTGAGTTGGGCCTGAAGGGCGCTCAACTGGGCCTGGGCCGCGTCGAGGCCTGATTTCGCCTGGTCCATCTCCTGCTTGCTGACGACCCCCGCCTTAAATAACCCGCTGGTGCGCGTGTACTGCTGTTGCGCATATTCGAGGTTGGCTTTTTGCGCAGCCAGCGCGCTTTCCTGGCTGTTGACGGTCGCTTCCTGCTTGCTGGGATCAATCTGCATGAGGGGAGTTCCCGCGGAAACGCGTTCTCCGGAATGCACCGAAATCTGCGTGATTCGTCCATCCACCTCAGGCATGATGACGGCGGAATCGCGTGACTTCAGCGTGGCTACATATTCCGTTGTATCGTGCACGGGCGCCAGTTTGGCGATTTCCACCTTTACCGGAAAAGCCTGCATAGGGGCCTGCGCGCCAGCTTTCGCTTCGCCGCCCCCGCAACTCGCCGCTGTAACCAGCCCGGCGACCGCCATGATTGAAAAGAATTTTGAAAGTCTTTCGCGCACAGGTTCCAAGTGTCTTGCCCTCATTCCAATAAACTAGCATCCGGCTCGAACAACATGCTGCCATCCAGGAAACACCGCTGGAGTATGTAGTCTTAGACGAAAAGTCTTAGACGAAACTAAAGATGCTACGTAAGCGGCTGAGGATGCGATTTTTGATTTGCGCGGAATAAACCGGGAAGAGAGACCGCCCGGCGACGAAGCTGCCGGTGCGTCCAACTATTCGCTGAGGCTGCCGCGTTTGCTCGAACCGACCGCCAGCAGAATAAGGCCCAGCAGACCCTGCCCTGCTACCCACCATGTGTACATGAAAGATCCGCTGCGAATCCCGACATACACAAACGCCAGCAAAATGCCGTCAAATCCGAGGAGCACTTTCCCCAGCGTCATGATGAACAAACCTTTGCGCTGACTCTCTACCATGCCAGCTTCTTCCATGCGCAGCAGTTGTTTTCCGATCATGGGATTATTCTAAACGGCTTTGTTAATTTTGAACACAGTTTCGTGAATCCAAACAGTTAAACCGGACTTATCAGGCCCGGTTTAATACAAAGATGGATTTATTGGGCAAAGGCTTCTTTAAGCCTGGCTAGATGGCGGCTCCGATTTTTCCGTGCTTTTGTGCTTCTCAATAATGACCTCGGCGAGATGGAGCCAACGGTCAAACGGAGACTCAAGAAATTCAGGATCGGAAAACAGCGTCTCACTGGGAGGTACCTGGGGTTTGGTTTCGAACTTCATATTGAGAAACATAGTCTGCCTCTACAGGTTCAGATGGGAAAGCGCGCAGGATGGTTGCTGAATTTCGTATTACGGAAATACCCGATTACTGCTGGTTACCGCGCAGATTGCGAAGGGCAAATAAATTGAATTGTAATTATTCGGTAAAGACGACCGATTGCACGCCGGAAATCTCAAAGCGCTTTCGGCAGCGCATGTTCTTGCACACCATCAAATCGTCCCTGCGCAGCATGTAAGAGCGAGCTTTGGCAAAACGCGCGCGGTCACGTTCGTCGGCGCGGGGTGGAAGCTGGCGCTTTTTGGAACGCACGAGCCAGGTCACTTCATATTCAGCGGATTGGTGGCAGTGAGGACAATTCAGAGATGCCGGCTTTTTCTCCGGCCGCTCATCGAAAAATTCGCGTTCATCCATAGGCCTACCTTCCGCTGCCAGGCTCAGCTCACTGGCTTGTATGAATTATTGCACTTCTGGCGGAATGCAGCTATGGCAAGATAAGGAACGAATGTCGAAGAGACGAAAACCGAAGACATTTCGCGCGGTGGAGGCGGTTAAGGCACTGGCGCGCGAGCGGATTGGATCGCCGCCAGCGGAGCAGGTGATTCCCAATCGGAAGAAGAAAAAGGTTGCTGGGGAAAAACACAAGCCCACGCTCAAGGAATTACTGACTGAGGAGTGACATCCGAGTGTTTACCCTTTTTACTGACATACTCCACCCGGCTGCTGCACGCTGACAGTGGCAACACCGGAAATCACACTTCCGTTGGCTGGTTTAGCAGGATCCTTGTACACGCTTGCCGAAATTTGCAGATTTGTTCCACAACCGAATCCTGAGGTCGCCAAGCCGGGCTGGCTGGGAGTTGAAAAACTAACGATCTGGTCGGACGAAGAAGCCCACACCACGGTGCTGGTGATGTCTCTATTTTCCAGAGGATGAACGTAGTGGCCGGTCGCGGTGAATTGCAGATTCAAGCCCGTGCCGGTGATGGTGGAGTTTTGTGGACTTACATCAATCGAGATCAGCTTATGCTCATCGGCACAACTCAAGAGATTCAGCAGGAGCAAACCCAAACCAAGCGCCGCAAAAGGCCTCGCTACGAATTTCACTATTTCTCTCCTGCGATCAGCGGTAGTTTTCGGAATCCCATTTGGATTGCAGCGGAAGCGCCACTTTAGTAAAACCACGTGGAAAAATCAAGGTACTTTCCCGGCAACCGCAACCCCACATACGACCAATCCTTAGCGAGCCAGTACCTCGCGGACAAGCGCACTGAAATCTTTAACGTCTTCTTCCGTGGTATCAAACGAGCACATCCAGCGCACCACGGATTCTTCTTCATTCCAAACATAAAAAAAGTAGCGCTCTTGAATGCGCGCGATGGCAACTTTGGGAATTTGTGCGAACACTCCGTTGGCTTCCACGGGATAAATGATTTTGACGGCAGGAATTTTGCGCAACTCCTGTTCCAGTAACTTGGCCATCGCGTTGGAGTGCTGGGCATTTTTTCGCCACAGGTCATCGGTTAGCAGAGCGCCCAATTGGGTTGAGCCAAACCGCATTTTTGAAGAAAGCTGCATGCCCTGTTTCCGCAGGAAGCGGAAATCGCTGCCTGGGTCTTGACCGTAGCCAAGCTTATGATCGAAAAAGACCACCGCTTCAGCGCCCATCGCTCCATTTTTTGTGCCTCCGAAGGAAAGCACATCCACGCCGAGGTCACGGGTGGCCTGGCGAAGCGTGAGGCCAGAACTCACAGCGGCATTGGCGATGCGCGCTCCGTCCATGTGCAAAAACATTTTCCGTTCGTGGGCGAAGTGGGAAAGCGCTTTGACCTCCTCCGGCCGGTAAACCGTCCCGACCTCAGTGGCCTGGGTAATGGAAATCACGCGTGGCTGCACGTGGTGCTGGTCGCCAATCCCGTGGCAGACGCGGCTTACGGCTTCCACCGTCAATTTGCCTTCGGGCGCGGGAATCGGAATGAGCTTGCATCCGGTAAGCCGCTCGGGCGCGCCGCATTCATCCACATAAATATGGGCACCTTCCGCGCAGATGACTGCATCGTACGAATGAGTGAGGGCCTGCAGGCCCAGACAATTCGCCGCGGTTCCGTTGAAGACGACGAACACTTTGACGCCATCGCCAAAATGCTCGTCAAACCTGGCCAGCGCGGTTTCCGTCCAGGAATCGTCTCCATAGCCAACAGCATGGCCGTGGTTGGCCGCAGCGACGGCCTTGAGAATGTCTGGATGCACACCGGCGTTGTTGTCGCTGGCAAAGCTGCGGATTGGTTTCATGGCGAGAACACTTTAGCAGAGCCGAGGAGCGCGATTGTGCCGGAAATGAGGCTTTTGACGGAGGAAAACGACGCCGGCAGGTATCCACTGAGTACCTTAGTGACCTTGAATAGGTGACATAACGGCGTTAAGTTAGCTTGATCTGCACGGCTTGGAGTTCAGTATGGTAGTTGTAGCTGTTTCGGTAGCGGGCGTTTTACTCGCGTTTGGTTTGCTCGATCTGGCTGTGGCCACCGAGGAGCGCCATAACCGCAACTTCTTCCGCCTCCGCAAGCGGTAGGACGCGCCGAGCGTCTCGAGTTCGTCCCGTCTTCCGGTCTAGTCCCTTCTATAATGGGTTCTTGCATCTGGCAATTAGCAACTCGGCGCTAAACCTAATACCAAGTGCTTAATACCCGTCCGCCGTATGCGCCTTACTGACAAATTCGGCCGCGCGATTACCGATCTTCGGATTTCCGTCACCGACCGCTGCAACTATAAGTGTGTCTATTGCCGCACGGGGAATGAAGGCCCGCTCTATGGGGATCTTCCCTTCCCGGACTATCTGCGGATGGCGCGCATTTTCACTGGGCTGGGAATCCGCAAGATTCGCATTACCGGGGGCGAACCGCTGCTGCGCAAGGGATTGATCGAGTTCATCCATGAGTTGGCCCAGCTACGGAATGTCGAGGGATATCCCCTTGATCTGGCGCTCACCACAAACGGTCATCTGCTGGCCGAGATGGCGCAGCCGCTTAAGGACGCGGGGCTGCAGCGCGTCACCGTCAGCATGGACGCCGTGGATCCTGACCGCTTCTCCCGGATTACGCGCGTGCCCGGCGGTTTCGAAAAGGTTTTAGCTGGCGTGCGCGCAGCCCGCAAAGCGGGACTGTGGCCTCTGAAAGTGAATTGCGTGCTCATGCGCGGATTCAACGAAGACCAGATCATTCCCTTCGGCATGTTTGCCCGGGAAGAGGGTGTGGTTTTGCGCTTTATCGAATTCATGCCGCTGGAAGAAGACCGTGTTTGGGCCCCAGATACCGTTGTGACGCTGGAAGAAATTATCGCGCGCATGGCCGAGTATCGGACCCTGGTGGAAATTCCCCATGAGCGTAGTGAAACAGCGCGGCGCTACCGCTTTGACGACGGGATTGGCGAGATTGGAATTATTGCGCCCGTCTCGCATCCGTTCTGCGGGCACTGCAGCCGCATCCGCATCACCTCCGACGGCAAAATTCGCACCTGCCTGTTTTCTATCTGGGACCACGATCTCCATGAATTGATGAAGCGTGGAGCATCCGACCAGGAGCTTTCCCGGTTCATTTCCGATGTTGTCCAGAAAAAAGAAGAACGCCACCACATCGGCGAGGCGGACTTCGTGCCCGCTTCCCGGACAATGGTCCATATTGGGGGCTAGTCGT
>Ga0134125_10006121_pt1 | contig 13641 bp, 8 predicted proteins | sample KB31751_FD_96464 | JGI IMG/M metagenome (GOLD analysis project Ga0134125, IMG submission 96464) | Terrestrial soil microbial communities with excess Nitrogen fertilizer from Kellogg Biological Station, Michigan, USA - KB3-175-1 | ecosystem: Environmental > Terrestrial > Soil > Unclassified ... | reverse complement strand
TGGTCGCCGGTCGGCTTGCGCATCGAACTCGGCGCCGATGCTCGCAACATCGGCATCCACGCGGAAGAGGACTTCATCAAGGGCGTTGTCGAGGTGCAGGACGAAGGCTCGCAGCTCGCGGCGCTGTTATCGGCGGCAAAACCCGGCGAGCAGGTGATCGATCTCTGCGCCGGCGCCGGCGGCAAGACGCTGGCACTTGCGGCAATGATGCAGGGCAAGGGCCGGCTGATCGCGACCGACCACGACAAGCGCCAGCTTGCGCCGATCCATGAGCGGCTGTCGCGCGCCGGCGTCCACAATGCTGAAATTCGCACGCCGAAAGGCGAGGCCGACCCGATGGCCGACATCAAGGCGTCAGCCGATCTCGTGCTGATCGATGCGCCGTGTTCCGGCACCGGCACCTGGCGGCGCAACCCCGACGCCAAATGGCGGATGCGCCCGGGCGCGCTGGAGATCCGCATCAAGGACCAGATCGAGGTGCTCGATCGCGCCAGCCGCCTGGTCAAGCCGGGCGGGCGCATCGCCTACATCACCTGCTCGGTTCTCCCTGAGGAGAACTCCGAGCAGGTCCGCGCCTTCGTCGCGCGGCATCCCGAGTTTGCGGTGGTGCCGCCGGAGGAAACCGCATCGGTGTTGTGGGACAAGGCGGACGCCTTCCGCGAGGCCGCGTTGCCATCTCCTGAAGGCTGGCTGATGACGCCGCGCCGCACTGGGACGGATGGGTTTTTCGTGTCGGTGTTGAGGAAGACATGAACTCGCTCCATCGTCATTGCGAGGAGCGCAAGCGACGAAGCAATCCATGCCTCCGCTCGGGAAGGATGGATTGCCTCGCTTCGCTCAAATAACGTCAACAATACTGCCCTATCTCGCCTCCGTCCATCCCCCACAAAGCATGTGGGTCCCTGATCCCCTGCGGTTGCGACGCCGCGCGGGGTGCCGTATCTGCTGTCCATGACAGCCGCCCAGAAAACACGAGACTCGCTAGTATCAGATGTGGCCTCGGCGCATGACAAGATTCTGATTGTCGATTTCGGCAGTCAGGTCACCCAGCTGATCGCCCGCCGCGTTCGCGAGGAGGGCGTCTATAGCGAGATCGTCCCGTTCCAGAAGGCCGAAGCCGCCTTCCGCGAGATGAAGCCGAAAGGCGTGATCCTCTCCGGCGGGCCGGAATCGGTTCATGTCGCGGGCTCGCCGCGCGCGCCGCAGGCGATCTTCGAATCCGGCGTGCCTGTGCTCGGCATCTGCTACGGCCAGATGGTGATGGCGGCCCAGCTTGGCGGCGAGGTCGAGGGCGGGCATCACCGCGAGTTCGGCCGCGCCGATGTCGAGGTGAAGGCCGATAGCCGCTTGTTCGACAGCGCCTGGGGCAAGGGCGAGCGGCATCCGGTGTGGATGAGCCATGGCGACCGCATCACCAAGATGCCGCCGGGCTTCGCGGTGGCGGGCGTCTCGGCCAACGCGCCGTTCGCGATCATCCAGGACGAGACGCGCAGATATTACGGGCTGATGTTCCACCCCGAAGTGGTGCACACGCCCGACGGCGCAAAGCTGCTGCGCAATTTCGTGCGCAAGGTCGCGGGCCTCACCGGCGACTGGACCATGCGCGCCTTCCGCGAGGAGGCGATCGAGAAGATCCGCAAGCAGGTGGGCAAGGGCAGGGTGATATGCGGCCTCTCCGGCGGCGTCGATTCCGCGGTCGCGGCCGTGCTGATTCACGAGGCGATCGGCGATCAGCTCACCTGCGTGTTCGTCGATCACGGCCTGCTGCGGCTCAACGAGGCCGAGACCGTCGTCGATCTCTTCAGGCATCACTACAACATCCCGCTCGTGCATGTGGATGCGTCGATGCAGTTCCTGGGTGAGCTCACGGACGTCACCGACCCCGAAGTGAAGCGCAAGACCATCGGCCGTCTCTTCATCGACGTGTTCGAGGCGGAAGCAAAGAAGATCGGCGGCGCGGAATTCTTGGCGCAGGGCACGCTCTATCCCGATGTGATCGAGAGCGTGTCGTTCACCGGCGGCCCGTCGGTGACGATCAAGAGCCACCACAATGTCGGCGGCCTGCCTGATCGCATGAACATGAAGCTGGTCGAGCCCTTGCGCGAATTGTTCAAGGATGAGGTGCGCGTGCTTGGCCGCGAGCTCGGCCTGCCCGAGATCTTCGTCGGTCGCCATCCGTTCCCGGGCCCCGGCCTCGCTATCCGCTGCCCCGGCGACATCACCAAAGAGAAGCTCGACATCCTCCGCAACGCGGACGCCGTCTACATCGACGAGATCCGCAAGGCCGGCCTCTACGACGAAATCTGGCAGGCCTTCGCCGTGCTGCTGCCGGTCAAGACCGTCGGCGTGATGGGCGACGGCCGCACCTATGAGTACGTCGTGGGCCTCCGCGCCGTCACCTCGACCGACGGCATGACGGCCGACTTCTATCCCTTCGACATGAAGTTCTTAGGCCAAGTCGCGACGCGGATCATCAATGAGGTGAAGGGCGTTAATCGGGTGGTGTATGACGTCACGAGCAAGCCGCCGGGGACGATTGAGTGGGAGTAGTACCAACTTTGCGGTCCATCGTCGTAGGCGGCGGCCGTGTCGTTTGCAGTCAGGCTGGATGAGTGAGACGTGCTTGCGGACGTTTTGAAGCGGAACGGCTTTCAGAGCTTTTTCAGCCGATCGGCTCTCGCCAAAGCCGCGGCTTACCAGGCCGAAGGCAGGGTCAGCGTCGTCGAGAGCGACGAAGAGGCCGGCTACATTCACGCGCTCGTTTATGGAACCGGTCGCCAGCCGTACGTAGTCGAGATATCGTTCAAGCTGCGAGACGGCAGGCTCTCTGACATCATCGGCGATTGCGATTGTCCGATGGGCTACAATTGCAAGCATGTCGCAGCCACCCTGCTTGAAATAGTCTGCGAGGACGACGGAAGCTCCGCAATCCCGAGCGGTCTTGAAGGACGCAAGAGCGCCACTCAGCCGAGCTTACCGGGACTGCAGCCTCTGCCTCCCGAGCTTACCGCCTGGCTTCAGCGGATCGGCGGCGCCGTTCGTGGCAACGACTATCCGTCGAACGTCACGCAGCGGTTGCTCTATTTGGTTCGCCCGTATGGGCGCGGTGCGCGTATGCCTCATCTTGCTGTGTCGGCGATCTCGGTGCGGCTGTTGAAGGACTCGACTTTCTCCGAGACCACCGCGCGAGCCAATTTCTCCAATCTTCAAAGCGATACCGCTCCGGCGTTCTTCCGTGCAAGCGACATCGAGATTGCAACCGAACTTTCGCGCGCACAGCACGCCTATGACGCGCCCGACCTGTACCTGATCAGCCGTGTGGGGCTTCTGCAGAAAATAGTCGACACGGGGCGCGCTTATTGGCTCGATCACAAGGGAAAGCCGCTGAAATGGGCAGAGCCCCGCGCAGGCCGCGTTGAATGGCGCCAGGCAAGCCAGGCTGGTGTGGGAGCGTATCTTGTCGTAGACGGGGCGACCGCGCTGATTGCAGAGCCGCCGCTGTATGTTGATGTCGAGGCCGGGTTCATCGGACCCGTCGAGACCGGACTCTCTCCGCGGATTGCTTATCAGTTGCTCTCCGCGCCGACCATTCCGCGCCCGCATGTTGAGCAGGTAGCGCGCCGGCTTGCTGAGAGGCTCCCTTGGCTCGATCATGGCATTCTGCCGGTACCGCCGGCTCCCGCGATCAAGATCGACGAGGCGCCTGTTCCCCTGTTGCGCCTCATGACGCTGCGCAATCGGACAACCTATTACGCTTACCGCAGCCCTGACATGGCGTTCGCGAGGCTGAGCTTCCGCTATGGTCCCGTTGAGCTTGATGCGAGCGAAAAGGCGCAGCAAATTGAGGCCTTCCAGGATGGGCGAACCTATGTCGTGTCCCGTTATTCGGCCAGGGAACATGACGCTGCGAAGCGCCTCAAGAACCTGGGCTTCGTCAAAGCCACCGCTATCGATCCATATATCGATGTGGATTATCGCGACACGCTGGCATTTCGGGAAGCGGATCGTTGGCTCGATTTCCTCAACCTGCACGCCCGCAAGCTGCGCGAAGATGGTTTCGAAATTCACGTCGATGATGATTTCGCCTACCGACTGGCCGACTCGGCCGATACTTTCGAGGCCGAGCTTCAAAGTAGCGGCATCGATTGGTTCGAGTTGGGGCTTGGGATCGAGATCGAGGGCGAAAAGCGGGACCTGACGCCGATTCTGGCCAAGCTGATCGCCGACCCGGATTTCGATGCAAAGACGATTCGATCCTTGGCAGATGCCGGCAAACACTTCTATCTGCCGCTGACTGATGGACGGCACATCGCGCTGGCCGCGGATCGCTTCCTGCCGCTGATCCTTGCGCTCGGCGGCCTGACGTCGAAAGGAGACTTTTCGGCCGGGATGCGATTGTCCCGCGCTGATGTCGTGCCTCTGCTTGCGCTCGAAAGCGACCATTTCACCTTCAAGGGCGCGGACAATCTCAGACGGCTTGCCGAACTGCTTCGCTCGCATGACCCGACCGGGATCAGCGTACCGGCGCAATTCAAGGCAACGCTGCGGCCTTACCAGGCGCGCGGACTTGCCTGGCTCGATCTGCTCCGCGAGAGCGGTCTGGGCGGCGTGTTGGCCGACGACATGGGGCTCGGCAAGACGGTGCAGATTCTCGCGCTGCTGGCGCTGGAAAAGGCGCGCGGCAATCTCGCAATACCTTCGCTGATCGTCGCGCCCACCAGCCTGATGACCAACTGGTTCGACGAAGCGAAAAAGTTCGCGCCGGACCTGCGGGTTGTCGTCCTGCATGGCGCCGGCCGCAAAGAGAACTTTGCAGCGATTCCAGAATATGACGTGGTGCTGACCACCTATCCGCTGATCGCGCGCGATCGCGATGTACTGTTATCGCGTGATTGGCATCTGGCGGTACTGGACGAAGCACAGACGGTCAAGAACCCCGACGCGGCGACAACGCGATGGCTGCGCGAGATCAAGGCACGGCATCGCTTCTGCCTGACGGGCACGCCGATGGAAAATCATCTCGGTGAGCTCTGGTCGATCATGAGCTTCGCCAACCCAGGCTATCTCGGCGACAAGACAGCTTTCTCCCGCCATTGGCGCGTCCCGATCGAGAAGCGCTCCGATCAGGAGCGCGCCGCGGCGCTGGCGGTGCGGGTCAGGCCGTTTCTGCTGCGGCGAACCAAGACGGAAGTCGCCACCGAGCTGCCCGCCAAGAACGAGATCGTGGAGCGGATCGTGTTGGAAGGCAGTCAGCGCGATCTCTATGATTCGATTCGCCTGTCGATGTCGGAGAAGGTTCGCAAGGCCATCGAGCAGCGCGGTCTGGCCAAGAGCCACATCATCGTGCTCGAAGCGCTGCTCAGATTGCGGCAGGCCTGTTGCGATCCGGCGTTGTTGAAACTCGATGATGGTGCCGAACGGCCTTCCGCCAAGCTCGCCCGTTTGATGGAAATGGTGCTGGAACTCTTGAGCGAGGGCCGCAAGATCATCGTCTTCTCGCAATTTACGTCCATGCTTGATCTAATCCAACGGCGCTTCGATGCCGAACGTATTCGCTATAGTGTCCTGACGGGGGAAACCAGGGATCGCAAGCTTGCGATTGATGGCTTTCAAAGCGGCAACAGCGATGTCTTCTTGATCAGCCTGAAGGCCGGCGGTGTCGGGCTTAACCTGACGACGGCAGACACGGTGGTCATCTTCGACCCGTGGTGGAATCCGGCGGTCGAGGAGCAGGCCATCGATCGCGCCCATCGCATTGGACAAGACAAGGCGGTTTTTGTCTATCGCCTCGTCGCGGCCGACACCATCGAAGAGAAGATGGCCGAACTGAAAGCTCGGAAACGCGCTTTGGCTGAGGGTGTGTTCGGCTCCAATGGACGCCTGGCCAGTGCCCTTACGGAAGAGGACGTGAGGGCGTTGTTCGATAAATAGAAGGGATCGACTGTCTGATGATCCTTCCCTCAGTTGTCGCACAGAAGCAGCTCGCAGAGTGGATGAGCCGAAGGCGTAATCCACCGCCTTGTCTCGTCAAGACGCGCAGAGGGAATGGCGGGTTGCGGTTTTGCTCACCCGTGCTACGTGCGGCGCACGCCTCTCGCGCTTTCCAAAAAATGAGATCATCCAGTGTCGGCTTGGCCAGGTCGTGTTCGTCCTTGGGGCACGAACTTGCAATTCATGAGGTCGATACCATGCCCAGCACCATCCGCCTGCACCGCGTCCTGGCAACCAGCCCGGAGAAGGTCTATCGCGCGTTCCTCGAAGCCGACGCGCTGGCAAAATGGCTTCCGCCCAACGGCTTTGCCTGCACCGTGCACCAATTGGAAGCAAAGGTTGGCGGGACGTTCAGAATGTCCTTCCGGAACTTCACGACCGGCAACAGCCATGCGTTCGGCGGTGAATATCTCGAGCTCGTTCCGGGTGAGCGGTTGCTTTACACGGACAAGTTCGACGATCCCAATCTGCCCGGCGAGATCAGGGTCACGGTCACACTGAAGAGGGTGTTGGTCGGCACGGAGGTGAACATCGAACAGGCCGGGATACCGGACGCCATTCCGCCCGAGGCCTGTTATCTCGGCTGGCAGGAATCGCTGCGAAACCTGGCAAGGCTTGTAGAGCCTGAGATCAATCAATAGCTCGTCGGGTTGATTGGCCGGCCACGTCCGCCGTAGCTCCAGCGCGAAGGCGGGCGGCGAAATCCACCGCCTCAACGCGCCGCGGGCCGCGAATTTTTACTCGATCACTTCGTCCGCGCGCGCGACCAGCATTGGCTCAATGTCGAAGCCAAACGCTTTCGCGGTTTTGAGGTTGATGATCAGGTCGAATTTTGTTGGCCGTTCGACCGGGAGGTCGGCGGGGCTTTCCCCGTTGAGGATACGTCCCACGTAGTCGCCCGCCCGGCGGAACATGGCTGGATAATCCGATCCATAAGACATCAGGCCGCCTGCTTCTACAAACTCGCGTGCTCCAAACAGGGCCGGAATCGAGTTCTTGTTAGCGAAGCCTACTATTGAGTCTCTGTTTCCAAACATCAGCGGGTCCGGAAATACGAAGAGGGCGTGATCTCGTTTCAACGCAGCGAGCACATCCCCGAGTGCGGACGCTCCCTTCACTTCCATCAGTTGCAACTGCAATCCAAGCATGGGTGCGGCGGTTCTGAGCTCGTTTAACGCCACTTCCGCAGGCGGGATAGCGGCGTTCCAGAGCACGGCAACTTGCTCGATCTTTGGAAATGCCTCCTTGAGCAAGCCCAGCCGCTTGGTCGCCAGTTCAGGCGCAAGGGACGTGACGCCGGTGACATTTGCCCCCGGCCGCGCGAGACTGGCGACGAGCCCTAGCTCTACTGCATCTCCAGGGTCGGCCATCACGATGGCGATCCGGCTTGTCGCGTCGCGCGCGGCTATGGCTGCCGGCGTCGCAGCGGCGAGCATGACTTCGACGTTGAGAGCGACGAGTTCAGCAGCCATCGCTGGTAGGCGGTCCGCATGGCCCGCAGCAAAGCGACGCTCTATCGTAACGTTTTGTCCCTCAAGCCATCCACGCTGCTTCAACCCCTCGAGGAACGGTTTGCGGCGATACCTGTCATAGAAAGGTGCAAACTCCCCGCTGGGCGCAATACCTGCTCCGTAGTCCAGGTATCCAACGCGCCGAGTCTTGACTTGTTGTTGTGCATCGGCGGTAAGCGGCCAAGCCGCTGTTGCGGATGCAACCAACCCAATAAAATCTCTCCGTCGCATGCGGCCCTCATTGAGATGATGCCTGCCTGCCGGGACACATGATAGCACACCTGAATTTTCCAAAAGTGGACTAGTTCACACGTGAACAATGTCTTTCGCGGTGTGGGCCTCCGTGCAACCGCCCCAACCAAAACCGATACCGGTCAGCGGTAGTGAACCACAGCATCGAAGCCCGACGATGATTTTTTTGGTGTCCCCGCCTTGTACTACCCTCGCGCTCCGCCGCAGCACGGAGAGGTGAACCGCGATATCGTCCCGCCAGAAAAAACTCCTGCGCCAAACCACGATTGTCCCGAGCAAATTCAACCTGATTTGCTCTGTAGTCTTCAGGCGACGGAGGCAATCAAAGCCCGGTCTCCGGGGAGAGCGCGCCATAAGCCGTAAACCGTCGTGCAGGGAATGCCGGTTCGTTTCGGCGTACCTATGGCGAGACCTCTCGTTTTGCATGCGAGGCTGCGGGTGCTGCAGGTCGCACCTGCAGTCCCTGCGCCACCGTTTTCGGACGGCCTCGTCAATCGAGCAAAACTCGGGCGTGTTCGCGCCACGAGATTGAGAAGGGCTATGCGCTGTCGCTAACTCCCCTCGAAGCTGACGCGACCGTGATCGCCGGGAACCCGCCACATACTAAACCAATCGGTTGACTCTGGGAGCCGCATCCCTATACTAAACCACATGGTTGAATATCAGGCGCCGCAGATCAATTCCATCTTTCACGCGTTGGGCGACGCCACGCGGCGGCGGATGCTGAGCGATCTCGCGCGCGGCGAGCGCACGGTGAGCGAACTGGCGGCGCCGTTTGCGATGTCGCTGGCGGCGGCCTCCAAGCACATCAAGGCACTGGAGCACGCGGGCCTGGTCCAGCGCGAGGTGAGGGGGCGCACGCATGTCTGCCGGCTCGATCCCGGACCGCTCGCCAGCGCCCATGAGTGGCTCAGCTTCTACGAACGTTTCTGGACCAGCCGACTTGATGAACTGGAGCGGCTGCTGCGCCACGAGGACGCAGCCAAAATGAACACCGAAATACGTTGATCTCTACCCGCACCGAACGCGGGGGCGCAGCAAAGAAGGAGTGCACGCGATGAAGACACCACAGATTGTATCGCCGAAAGAGTGGGAAGCCGCGCACGGAGAGCTTCTCGTGAAGGAGAAGGCGCTGACCCGCGCCCGTGACGCACTGGCTGCGGAGCGGCGGCGCATGCCGTGGCTCGCGGTGGAAAAGACATATGTCTTTGACGGGCCGAAGGGCAAAGTCAGCTTGCTCGACCTGTTCGAGGGCCGCCGCCAGCTGATCATCTACCGTGCCTTCTTCGAGCCCGGCGTGCACGGCTGGCCGGACCATGCCTGCATCGGCTGTTCGCTTGGCGCCGATCAGGTCGGACAGCTCGCGCATTTGAACGCGCGCGACACCACGCTGGCCTACGCCTCGCGCGCACCGCAGGCCGACATCGCGCGGCTGAAGGCGCGGATGGGATGGGACGAGATCCCCTGGTACACCATCACCGATAGCTTCGATGCCGACTTCGGGGTGGACCAGTGGCACGGCCACAACGCGTTCATCCGTAACGGCGATCGCATATTCCGCACGTATCTCATCAACGGCCGCGGCGACGAGGCGATGGGTACCGTGTGGAGCTACCTCGACATGACGGCGCTCGGCCGTCAGGAGGAATGGGAGGTGTCGCCGGAAGGCTATCCGAAGACACGGCCATACAAGTGGTGGAATTGGCACGACATGTACGTGCCGGGTGCTGCGCCCGACCAGAGGTGGGTCGAGGTGTCGGACGCAGGTGAAGCCGCCTTTCGTAACAAGGGCGCAGGGGCCAAAACGTGACCGGTCAAGACATGACCGAGATCGACACCGTCAACGCGCCGCAGGCCGCGCGCGTTGACGGTGAACAGACCCATGCGGCCGTGTCGGCGCTGACTCATGCGCTCTATCTCGCGGCCGCGCCGACTTTCGCTGTCATGGCTGTGCTCACCTACATGAGCGGCGGAAATGCGGACATGATGTGCTCGGGTGCGCACGGCGCGTGGCGGCTGAGCGGAATGGTCCCGATGTACGCGCTGATGAGTGCATTCCATTCGGGACCCTGGCTGAAATGGATCGTCCGGCGATGACGTAGGTTGGTTTTGTCTGGCCGGGCGACGAAAATCTCCTGCGCCAAAACCACAATTTTTCCGAACAAATTCAATCTGATTTGCCCTGTCCAGCCTCATCGGCAAAAATATTCAGCTTCCGTTTTTCAGAAACATGTGATTTTCTCCTCGCGTCCCGCACCCACAGAGAGGGGCGCTTCGCGATCGTCACGGACGTTGGGCGCGGGATGCGATGGACGCTTCGAGGTCGGCTGACGAGCGACTCCCGATGCGGACGGCAAAGGCGTGTGGTCCTGTCCCCCCGATGCTGGGGTCAAGTTTTGCGGACGATAATCCGCAAGGCGACGGAGGCAATCAAAGCCCGGTCTCCGGGGAGAGCGCGCTATAAGCCGTAAAGCTATCGTGCAGGGAATGCCGGATTGTTTCGGCGTACCTGTGGTGACTAACTCGTATGCTTTCTTTTGCATACGAGGCTGCGGGTGCTGCTGAGCACCGGCATTCCCTGCGCCCTCCGTTTTCGGAGGGCCAACTATCGAGCAAAACTCGGGCGTGTTCGCGCCGCGAGAACGCGACTGGCTGTGCGTTCGGGTGCTCTTGATATCTGTTTGTATCATCGTCGGTTGTCCACGGGACGCGTTCAATTCAGAGGGATGAGCGATTCCAGTGGCTTGTCCGCGCGCGCCGAAGATTGCCTGTGTCGTAAAATGATCGCCGCGCGTTTTTGTCACATTAAATCAAAAAATGATTATAGGCATTATATTCGAATATTTAAATGCCTGACCTGCTTTTGAATCGAGGGTCACAATGAGTACGATCGAGGAGTTTGGATCGATCAACCTCGTTCAGAATGGGAGCAATTATTTTTTTGTCGATCCGATTGGCGGGTCGTCGGTTGAGCTGAGCTTTGCCGGCACGCCTGTTGTGGCCGGTCAATTTGGCGGGTGGGTGCCGATAGGCGTCGAGCGGACCGCAGGCGGCTATCAGCTTGCCTGGATGATGACAGGGACCGACACCTACACGGTGTGGAACACCGACAGCAGCGGCAATTACGTCTCAAGCTCCCTTGACCCGGTGTCGGGAAGCGCCGCGTTGCAGCCGTTCGAGACCAGCTTTAGCCAAGACTTCAACGGCGACGGATTCATTGGTGCTCCTGTCGTGACTCCTGTGGCGATCGAGGAATCTGGATCGACCAACCTCGTCGAGACCGGGAGCAATTATTTTTTTGTTGATCCGATCGGTGGGTCGTCGGTTGAGCTGAGCTATGCCGGGACGCCTGTCGTGGCCGGTCAATTTGGCGCGTGGGTGCCGATTGGCGTTGAGCAGACTGCAAGCGGGTATCAGCTTGCCTGGAAGATGACAGGCGCCGACACGTACACGGTGTGGAACACCGACGGCAGCGGCAATTTTGTCTCAAGTGCGCTTGACCCGGTATCGGGGAGTGCTGCGTTGCAATCCTTCGAGGCCAGCTTCCATCAGGATTTTAACGGCGACGGTGTCATTGGCGCTCCCTTGCCGACTCCTGTGGTGATCGAGGAATTTGGATCGACCAACCTCGTGGAGACCGGGAGCAATTATTTTTTTGTCGATCCGAGCAGCAGCTCGTCGGTTGAGCTGAGCTATGCCGGGACGCCTGTTGTGGCCGGTCAATTTGACGAATGGGTGCCGATTGGCGTCGAGCAGACCGCAGGCGGGTATCAGCTTGCCTGGAAGATGACAGGGGCCGACACGTACACGGTGTGGAACACCAACGGCAGCGGCAATTTTGTCTCGAGTGCTCTTGATCCGGTGTCGGGAAGCGCGGCGTTGCAATCGTTCGAGGCCGGCTTCCATCAAGATTTTAACGGCGACGGCGTCATTGGTGCTCCCCTGTTGATCGAGGAATTTGGATCGACCAGCCTCGTTGAGAATGGGGCCCGCTATTTTTTTGCCGAACCGACTGGCGTATCGGTTGAGCTGAGCTATGCCGGGGCGCCTGTTGTGGCCGGTCAATTTGGCGGGTGGGTGCCGATTGGCGTCGAGCAGATCGCAAGCGGCTATCAGCTCGCCTGGAAGATGTCCGGGGCCGATACGTATACGGTGTGGAACACCGACAGCGGCGGCGATTACGTCTCAAGTCCGCTTAACCCGGTGCCGGGAGGCGCCGCGTTGCAATCCTTCGAGGCCAGCTTCCATCAAGATTTGAACGGCGACGGTGTCATTGGTGTCTCTCCGTCGACTCCTGTCGTGATCGAGGACTTCGGATCGATCAAGCTCGTTGAGAATGGGAGCAATTATTTCTTTGTTGATCCAGCTGGCGGGTCGGCCGAGCTGAGCTATGCCGGAACGCCGGTTGTCGCCGGTCAATTTGGCCAATGGGTGCCGATCGGCGTCGAGCAGATCGCTGGCGGCTATCAGCTCGCCTGGAAGATGACAGGGGCTGACACGTACACGGTGTGGAACACCGACAGCAGCGGCAATTACGTCTCGAGTCCGCTTGACCCGGTGTCGGGAAGCGCTGCATTGCAATCGTTCGAGGTCAGCTTCCATCAAGATTTTAACGGCGACGGTGTCATTGACGGCGGTTCCGCCGGTGCGCCCCATTTCGTTTACGAAGGCATCGACGGCGACGGCGCGCAGGTTTATGGCGTGACGTGGGACAGTCAGGGCCTCCAGCCGTTCGCAGTTCGCGTGCTGGCGCCCGACCATCCGTCCAATACTTACGACCATACTTTTCTTTATGTGCTGCCCGTCGAAGCCGGTCTTGCTCAGTCCACCTGGGGCAGCGGTCTGGACGAGCTCCAGAAGCTCGACGTGCAGAATCAATATAACGCGACGCTCATCGAGCCGATCTTCCAGCTCGATCCATGGTATGCGGACAGCTCCGCCGACGCGACCATCAACTACGAGACCTTCATGTCGACACTCTTGCCGGCGTGGGTCGATAGTCAGTTCGACACCAGCGGTACCGACGAAAACCTGCTGATCGGGTTCTCGAAGTCTGGCTACGGCGCTCTTGATCTGCTGCTGAAACACCCCTCCGTGTTTGCAGAGGCTGCGGCATGGGATTTCCCGGCCGGGATGTCTTATGGCGATTTCGGGTCGAGCCTGAATTACGGCAGCGAGGCGAATTTCCAGGACAATTACCAGCTGAGCGACACTTTTATCGACGCCTGGAAAGCGCCGTTCACCTCGGAAGATCGGATCTGGATTGCCGGATCTGACATATTTCAGGACCAGGTTTCGGAGTTCGACGCTCTGCTGACGTCGAATGGCGTGTTGCACACGCTTGGACCGGCAACACATGACGACCATAACTGGTCCAGTGGTTGGCTGTCGGATGCCGTCGCGGGGCTTTATCAGTTGGACGGTTCGAACGGTGCTTCTTCGTCGGCTCTGCCGACGGCTCCGCTGTTGGACGGAAGCGCGGGTGGTCAGACGCTGACCGCCGGGAGCAGTCCAACGACGCTCATTGGTGGATCGAATGATATTCTCAACGGCGGCGCCGGCGCCGACACCTTCGTCTTCAAGCCGGACTTCGGGGTGAACACGGTCAACAACTTCACGCCGGGAGTCGATTCGCTTCAATTTGACCTGTCATTCTTCGCCAGTCCGGAGGCTGTACTCGGCGAGGCCGAGCAGATCGGTTCAGACGTCGTGATCACTCACGACCCGCTCAATCAGGTGACGCTGCACAATGCTCAGCTCGCCAGCCTGCACCCATCCGACTTCAATATTGTTTAAGCAATCAAAGACTGTGCGTTTGGCCTTCGAAAATCGTCAGTTCGCCGACGTAGCTATAGGTTGCCTCAGTGGCGCACACGAGCAGCTTTGT
>Ga0134125_10006120_pt1 | contig 13642 bp, 17 predicted proteins | sample KB31751_FD_96464 | JGI IMG/M metagenome (GOLD analysis project Ga0134125, IMG submission 96464) | Terrestrial soil microbial communities with excess Nitrogen fertilizer from Kellogg Biological Station, Michigan, USA - KB3-175-1 | ecosystem: Environmental > Terrestrial > Soil > Unclassified ... | reverse complement strand
GTGGTCATCACGCATGAGATCGTCATGCAGACGTTGCCGGAACCGCTTATTCCATACTCGCCGAGTACGCCGGAATTATCGAACAGAACGTTGGTGGTGGCACCGCCATTGATCGGCGTCGTACCCACGATAAGCGGATTGGTAGTCGGCGCCGTGCCACAATCCTTCAACAATCCCGTAATGCCATCGAAACAGGCAAGATTTCCCGACACAACCGGAGCGGTCGGCATGATCGAGTTGATGACATCGGATTCGTAAGTTCGAACGCCAAGGGGCGTAATCAGGCCCGTTGTGTTATCGGGGTAGGTGGTGGTGATCTCAGTCGAAAGCTGCGCCTTGGTCTTCTGGGCATAGGCGGGGGCAATAAAAAACCCCGCCAGAAGCGGGGCGATCAATATGGCTTTAAGTTTCATGGCGTGAGTCTCACCGCCCAATTGACAATTGAAACGGGCGGGACGACCGAGGCTGGAATGCTTGTGCCGCCTTGTGGAGTGCCAGTGAATGAGGCCGATGCAGCGATAGCCACGTTATTCTTTACCGTTGGAGTCGCGCCACCCGTGCCGATGCTCGCGCCAGCCGGATCAGACCCTCCAAACGTGCCGCCAGATATGGTGACGCCAACACCACCCGACGGCGTATAGGGCGGCAGGTTGGCTACTACGAGAGTACCCACCTGAGAACCGCCGGGGGCTCCCAGTCCCTGTGCATCTCGGACTGAAGAGAACCGGGTTGAGATTCCAGATTGGGTGCCCGTGGCAAGTGCCGATAATGTAATGGTGGTGCCAGAAATATTGGAAATACCCGTTCCGCTCGGAACATTGGGATTGCCCGCAACGACCATCCCTATGGCGAGATTAGTAGCTGATGAAACCGTCGCAGTCGCAGACCCGTTCGTGGTGGTCAGAGCCGCTGTAACCTGTAAAACGTTGGCAGCAGTGCCCCCCATGTTGTCTCTGCCAGCGAGGGATTTGCCGCGATAATCAGGCAGATTGAATGTGGTTGCCCCATCCCCGTCACCGTAGGCAAAGAACGTCACCGTTCCTGAACGGGTGGTGGTGGCATTGGCGGTCATCGTGCAGGTACTTGCCGTGCAGCTTAGTAGCGTCGTCCCGTTCGGGATGCCGACAGATTCAACAGGCTGGCCCCTGGCAAACTGGGTTGTATCCGATAGACCCGTGATCGTCGGACTGCCGCTGGAAAGTGATCCGGTTTGCGACGACGTAATCGCATTGAACAGACTTGAGAACGTGACGCGATTGATCTCCTGACCGTAGGCAAAGGCATAGTTGGCCGGAGCGGTAAAGCCGGCTACCGGAATGACGGTTCCGACCGGAACACCCGCCGTATTCGGCCATGTGACAGGTGAAAGGATATGAAACGTTCCCGCCGTGGCGTCGTAGATGACGGAGACCGCGTTGGTGGCGACCAGTTCACCGCCAGTCAGCGCCCCCGGACCCGTCGCCGAATCCCGCACGATCTCGACCGCGCCGAATCCAGATGGGTTGAGCGTGGCGCCGCCCGTATTGGTATTGGTCGAGATATAGTTGATGACCTGCCCATCGATCCCGGAAAAGGCCGGGGCATTGACGGTAATGGCGTTAGGCGTTCCTGCCGAGGCGCCGGCAAAGATCGTGGTAGTCGAGTCCGTCGATTCGGTTAGCTGATCCCAGATTTGCGCGCCGGCCGGAGCGCAGCCACCGCCCGGTCCTACTGCTGAGACGATCTGGCGATAAGTGCCGGTGCCGTAGATGATCGCCCGGCCCGCCGCGTCCAGCTGAACCGGGTTGGTGTTGGTGATGGTCTGAGCAGAGTTCTGATAAGTATTTCTTGGTGAAAGGGTGCCCGGTATGTAAAACGCCACGCAACCGGCCGCCAACGGTTGCGTGCCGTCAGCCGTCCAGAATTGCTGCTCGCCATTCGGTAACAAAGTACCGGCATTGACCGGGACAATTGCGCCCGAACATGCTAGAATGGCAAGGAAGGCCGCAGCGATGCGGCTCCTGATTTGCATCATGAGATTTCCGGAATGAAGTGGCTGTTGGCTTTGTTCGGCATATCGATTGCCGAAGGGATTTGGCGGGCGGTTATCGAATGGCGGGCGCGGGAAGCAGCCGGTTACGAAGCGGCGGAGCAATGGCGTTTATGGCGAGAGTCGCACCCCGACCCATTCGGCCTAGACGCTGCTGCCGCAGAGCCGCGCCTTCCCTCTCTCGAAGAAGTTCTTTTACAAGCGCGTCAAAGTCCGGATCGCCCATTTTACGAGTTAATAGAGGCGCAATCTGAGAGTGAGCGTTTGCATATCGAGCCGCCGAAGAACCCTCCATGATCGCGTGGGGCGTCATCCAGTCCGGGATCAGCGAAGACGGCTTGGTAAAGTCAAGATTGCCGAAATAACCGCGTTCTACCTTCGGCGGCAACGTCATATCGCGCCGCGCCTGCTTGCCCGAGGTGGGAGAACCGCCGACAACCTCGTTGTTCTTGGCCGACATGTTCAATTCGGCTTTCAAATCGCCAACCAGCTTGTCCGCGCGCTTGTCACCGAACAAAATAGCCAATTTCTTCTGCCCGGCATCGGTCAAAAGCTTGTTTCGCGCCGTGGTGTCGCCAAGATGGCTGTTTTCAATGATGTTCTGGACCGCATCCCGAGCGCCTTGGCGCCGTGCAGCCACTTCAAACGGGGTCAGCAGTGAAATTTCATGCTTTAGTTCATCCGCCGTGTTGGAGCGCTCCCAAGTCTTGCCGCCCTCCTTCATTTGCTCCTTCAAGGTGGCGTATTCTGCGAACTTCTCGCGGGCGGCCTTGTAGGTTGGGCCTGCATTCGACTTGTCGATTGCCCCGATCAGGTCAGATTTGAGTTTCAGCAACTCGGACGCGACGTTTTTGTCAGGCTTGGTCGCATCCAAGGCCGCACTGATCCGGCTATCGAGCGAACGCTTGACCAAATCCCATGCTTCCGTGGTCGGATAGGACTTTTGCGATCCGCCAGTGAAGAAATTCTTCTCAAAGGGGCGGCCGGAAATACCGGCGATCTCTTCCGCCTTGTTAAAAGCGCCCGCTGCCTCAAGGCGCGGGATCAGCGCCTTGATTTCCGGCGTGGGGTGGACCTGCAAGGTGCGGAATTTGTCATACAACGGTTTGGAAAGCGTCTTCTGATCCTGGTCGATCAGGCGACCCAACTTGGCAATATCCACCTGCGGAACGGTGTTCTGGTCGAGGCTCTGTAGAATGCGCCCCTTCTGGTCTCCCGCGCGTTCCCGGTAGGCTTCCCGGACTACCTGCTTATGTGCGCCCGGTACATCCGCAAGCCCACCAGCGAGGTCCGTAGTGCCTTGGTTGACATCGGCCAGCATACCCGATGGTCCAAACCGTTGCTGCGCCTCTGCGACCGATGCCGGGGTTTCGCCATCTACCGCATTCGTCAGCATATTGCGTCCGACCGAATTGACGCCAGCCAGTGGCCCGGTTTTACGAGGCAGCATATTCATCAGGCTGTTGCCGCCGGATGAAACCGCCTCGCCCAACATAGGTGCCGCAGCACCACCAACCATGGCGAGCGGAACGGGACCGAAAAAGCCTTGGTTGGTGGGATTATTGCCTTTAAGCAGTTGGTTCGTGGCCTCGATAGCCCCGGCCCCGGCCGCGCCCTGATAGACCCGCGATCCCAAAGCGTTGCCGGTCATACCCAGCATACGCGCGCCGATGGGCGTTTGAGCGACAGGCCCCAACAACATGCCCGCTCCGGTTACATCGGCCGCCGTGGCCGCTACCGGATGGGCTTGTGCGTATTGATCGTTCTGCTGGGTCTGCATTTGCAGATTGTTATTATAGCGATCCGCAAAACTGGTGTCGGCATATTGCGGCGGCTGGCCTTGCGCCTGTCGGATCAGATCGGTGACAGGTGCAATGGCCGCGCCCGTGGCAGCGGTGGCCTTGTCGAACAATGGTCCCAGAATAGGGACATCGCTCGCCAGCCGATTGTTGAAGCCGGACATATCCGCCACATCACCGCGCGGCTGATCCATGTGCATGATGACGCGGGTGGGCTTGCCCTTTTCCCGGATCATCTCGGTATCGTCGCGCTCGTACTTGTCGAACAGCGCGTCATTCGGATCAGGAGTCGTCGCGTCCGTTGTGTCGTCCGGCTTCCTGTCCCGCGAATATTTATCGAAGATATCGGAGTCGTCACTCACGATGCACGTCCCCTAGAAGTTTCCACTTCTCGGCAATCCGCATTCCATTGGCGACCTTGGCTCGCTCGGCTGGAGGTAGTTTCTTCACGGCATCTTGAGCCTTCTTGTCCATGATGTCATAGACGAAGGCGCGCGGGTCTTGCTGTGTACTCCAGTCCAGCATGAAATGATTGAAATCGCCCGGCTTGGCCTGCCCGCTTCGAACCAACTGGTCAAATTCGCTGGCTCCGGCCTGCTGCATACGCTCCGCACCCAACGCCATCTTGGACAGGTCGGTTGCCGAAAGCTTGTCCATGTGAATGTTAGGATTGGACGTAACTGCCGTGGCAAGGCCGTCATTGGTCTTGGGGCCAAGCGTGGCCGCCGCCTGCGAGGTATATTGCGAAAAGTATTTCTTGAGTTCGTTGTAATTCTTGATCTTCTCAGGATCGATGCCGGCAAGCGTCCCCGCACCAAGAGTTTGCGCGGTGGATTTGATATCGTTCCAGCGATCCGATGAAGGTCCGATATCGGTTTCTTTCATGCCTTCAAGCAATGGAATGGCTTGACGCAACGGGTTGACGCGCTGGGCATATTTGCCGGCCGCCGCCATGGCGTCCGTATAGGCATGAGCGGAGCCCTGTAATGCCTCGGCTTCGCCCGGCGCTGGAGCGGCCTTGATCGGAGCGGCCTGTGCTATCCTTGGAGCCGGATACAGCCCTCGATTGATGGCCTCCTGATCGCCGACCACCCTCGGCGTAGACGGCACTACGGCCCGTGCCGGTGCCCCATTGACCGCTGGCATGGACGGCCCTTGGATGGGCGGATTGCCGGCACCGCCGACATAACTCTGCGACAGGTCGGGATTGACCTGTTGCGTGCTGGGCTGCAGCGTGTTCGGGATAAAGCCGCGATCCTGGGGGGTGCCACCGAATGCCGGCGCACCAATGAACTTGGTCCCGCCACCCGTGCTGATGCCCTCGGTCTGGCCGAGATAGGCTTGGCCCTTCTGCCATGCATCCAAGGTCTGAGCATGGACAGCTTGAATAGCCTGACGCTGTTGAGCGAGAGCCTGCGGCGTATTTCCGCTCGGAAATTGATTCATGAACTGGACGGCGTGCTGCGCCGACATCGCATCGCCCTTGGTCAATCTGCCAAGCACGTCCCAGAGCTTGCCGGTTACGTCCTTTTTTCCCAAGTCAGGGTCTTGCAACAGACCGGACGCGGCATTGTTGATATTGGCAAACCGCTCGGTGGCAAGCTTGATCTGGTTCTGCTGAACCTGCTGTTGACCCTGCTGGTTAGCAAGCAGTTTGTTGCGGTAGTCAATGACCTTGCCCGCCATGTCCAGCGGGTTTTCGGCAACGGCATTATTATAGATTGAGGTATCGACTTCAGCCATCAGGAGTAAGCCGGATAAGAGTTGCCGCCATAATTGATCGTGGTCGCAGGATTGCCGCTACCGACCGCGCCATACATGCCATAATTTCCAAATGGATTCGATCCGCCGCCCGCAAACGCTCCAGCACTGCCAGTTAAAGCGTTGCTAATATTCTTTCCTGTGGCGATATCGGCCGCCGCCTGTGCATTGCCGGCACCGATGGTGTTGCTTGAAATGTTGCTGCCGACCTGCTGCGAATTGCTGATATCGGCGTTACCGGCCGCCGTCGCGTTGAGGCCATACTGACCGGCCGCGCTGGTTCCCAGATTCGCCGTCCCCAGGAGGAAGTTATAGGCATTCTGCTTGTTGGTATTGGCGTTGTTGAACTGGTTCTGATAGGTCGAATCCGCCAAGCCCGTTGCGTATTTCGCCGCCGCCTTGGCCTGCGCCCCGGAAAGGCCCGCTGCTGCGGCTCCAAGAGATACGCCGCGCTCGCCCTGCGAGAGATTGAACTGATAACCCGGTGTGGCTTCCAGCGTCTTTTGATCCATCGTGATCGGTGCAGTCAGACCCGGAATTGCCGCCTCAAGGTTGGTATAATCGCCGACCCCCTTGTTGGCGATCGTGGACAACGGCGCATTGCCGGTATCGAAATAGCCCTTCTGCGCCGCCAAGCCCTGCTGTTGCTGCTGCAACACAGCCGCATTGGCTTGTGCTGCAGCTTGCTTTTGAGCATCGGCAGCCGATTGCGCGCCGAAAATATTAGCTCCAGCCCCAAGAATAGCCGAGCCGGCCAATACCGCTGTAATTGGATCAGGCATTCAATTCCTCGCCATAGAGACGATAGATGTCAGGGCCGACTTCCGCCGCCCAATCGAGACCGCCGCACAACACCGCGCAGGCATGAAACAGTTGATACAAGGAGGCGCGCAGCATGTAGGTCTTAGGCAAGTCATTCGTTTGTGGCTTGGCTTCCATCCGGTTTGCGGCATCCCATTGCGCCCAGACCATGACCATGACCGGATGTAGAAAGGCGAAATTGGCGCGATAGAACTCATTGGCCGGCAATTCCAGCATCACCTTGCGAAAGGTCTTGTCCGCATCGACGGGTTCAACTACGTCTTGGTCAACCAGATCGTCCCAGAGGTGGGCAATCTCCAGCACATCGGCGCAGAACCGCATCGCGGTTTGATTGCCCTTGAACCATTTCGAGAATGCTTGCGTGAACGCGACCTGATCGGATTCCATCATCCTCGGGCACTCGGAACAAAGGTCATGGTTGGCAAACCTGTATAGGTAATAGTCACGGTGTCATTGGCCGCCACCGGGATGAAAACATTCTCGGGGCATGCCAGCGACACGCCGCTGCGGGTCAGTTCGATATCCGACACCATGCCGCCCGAGATAAACACATTGCCGATCGTGAAGGCGGTATAGACAAACGGTGATGTCCCGACTGCGATAGTCGCAATGGGCCGCTCTGCGGAGAGCTGCGAAAGCCGCACAAAGAACTGATACCAGATCGAGGCAATGATTTCCGTGCCGCTCAGCGGAAGCGTATTACTCGGTAATCCAAAGGTCGGGTTGCTGGTGAAAGCAGCCATTAGGTTTCAGCCTGCTCTGGCTCAGGCCAGAGAAATGCACCATTCAAAGCAGTCTTGCAGGGAACCGCGAACTCAAGTTCAAACACGCCGTCCCTGGCTATCCCGCAGGAATCCCATTTCAGGATTTGCGCGTATTGCCCGGTTGTTCCCAACGAACGCGGGCGCTTATTACCGAACGATGCGCCCCTGGTATTGGAAAAGCGCATGGTAATAATGGGCACACCCTCTTGAAGAAACGGCCCGAAGGCGGGACTAAACCCGCTGCTCCACGGCGATGTCGTCAACGAGCCATCATCGTCCAGTAGCATGTCCGGCACCTCGCCGACCTCCATATCTGCCATGAAGCCGGGATAGGAGACCTCGTTGCCGTTGGACCCGACATGCGGAAAGCCACGGATGCAGACAATCGGGAATGTGTTGTCGGTAAAGGTATCGGGATCGAAGGCGTAGAGATCGCCGGTCTTCCAGTCGATCATCACGTTGGTATTATACATATAGGCCGAAAGAAACCCGTTCAGCCGGTGATGGTTTCCGTTGATGTCAATCGAGGAATATTGGTTCCATTGATTGTTGGATTTGTCGAACACCCACGTTTTGTCAGCCGAGGGGAAATCGATCTGATAGAACAGATGCCCCATAATCTGGTAGCAGTAACCAACCGCATCATTCCAGCGCACGTAAGAGCGAATTTCATTATCGATCGCAAAGGTCGAGACCTTCACAACCGAATAGTCCGCCGCGCCCTGCGCGATCCATGGCTTGCCGTCCTTGTCCGCCGTCAGCCAGAACAGGAACTTGTCGGACTGCCCGATGGAATAGGTCGCCGCCACGCCATGCTCGATCACCACGTTGGGCAATTGCTGGAACGGAAAATTTACGTCCCCGGAGAAGTACCAGACCTCGCCTTTCTTGGTACCCAAAAGCCAGAGTTGGTCATTCAAGGCCACCGAGGCAACAAGCGGATCGGCACTAGAGGTCTTGATGCCGAAGTCAAGACCATCCCACGTCACCGCATTGGAGCCGGAAATATAGAACTCGCGCGTACCGGGATGATTGAGCGCAAACACCGTTCGGATATAGTTGACCCAATTTCCTCCCGAGAAATTCGGATCACTGATCGCCGCCATCGCCTTCGACTGAATGTCGATGGTATAGCCGGCCGTGGTGCCGTCCACGAACAGGATGGTGACGCCGTTATCCGCCATCGAAATGATCGAGGTGCCCGGCGCGATGATACCCAACGCTTGCAGATTGAAGTTCGGATCGATGTAGTAAACCGTCTGCCCCGCGACCATGTACCCATTTCCCTGGGAGTCGCAGTAGACGTTACGCCCGATCCCGAAGGTGGGGCATTTCTGGATCAGTCTTAATCCCGGCCTTGGATAAAGCGTGAACGGTACAGGCGGATTGGTCTCGGGCGGATTAGCTTCCAGATAGAGGTTGAAACTTTTTTGAGCATTGGCGATCAAAGAGCGGGATTGATACGCCCCTGACGTAAGCGGAATGCGCGTCATGGAACGTTGGTGACGCTATCTGAAAATGGGTTGTATAATCCGCCGTTACTACCTCCCATGCCCGCAGGCATTGACAATGACGGCACCTGCACATTGCCGGATCGGATTGTATCGCGGCCGTCCTTGGCCTTGGCCTCGATGTCGGGCGCCATCGGTAGACGCCACTCCGCGCGGCATTCGCTCGCCATGTTCCAGCGCATCGCGTAGGTGTATTCCGGGGGAAGGCTGATGTTGGTGGCTGGCGTCACAAGGACCGGCAAGATTACGCGCGTCCCGAAATGCAACTCGTATTGACCAACGATATTCGGAACAGGCAACGGATAGATCGTGCCCAGCGGGAAATTGGAGTCGTAAAAGAACGAGTCGGTCAGGGTCTTGAGTGTCTTGAGCGTTACCCGGCTGTAATCCTCATGCGACATGATCTGACGCAAGGGAATATCAACCGGCAGGCTGTTGCCGGAATTGAGCAGCCGGATAAAGCCATACTCGATGCGATCCGGCCGCGCGGTGACTGGAATATCTCCACCTGGCCCAATGGTGTAGGACTGCTGGCCTGTAACTGTAACCAGATGGTCGATCTCGGCATAGTTCAGCCAGCGCTTGGAGGACCACAGCGCCAGCATGTCATTCAACAGGATCAGCGCACGGGAAATCTGGTCGGCGGAAGGAGGGTTTCCAACGCCCAATACGCCAGCCCGTAACAGGGCCGTCGTGCAGATATCCGTGCCGGTTGGCATCAGACCGCCTCGGAACGGGGTCGGCCTGGACCGCGACGAACGGGCTGTTCCTCGGTCAGAGCATTCTCAGTCTTGACAACCTTGCCCTTCAGCCATTCCTCATCGCGCTTGTTCTGTGCGATCAGTTCCTTGCCGTCACGATCCTTGCCAAGAGACTTCGGGAAAACGGCGATCTCCTTGAAGCGGTTGAACTCGGCCTGATCCTTGGCAATCAGTGCCAAGCCCTCTTCATCAAGGCCCACGTATTTGGGCCACGCCCGGTATTCGTACTCAGGATATTCCATACCGAAATCGGGAATTGCTAAACGAGGCATAGTCACTCCATAGAAAAGCGAGCGGGAGACAATCCCCCGCCCGCGTTGTTAATAGTTGAACAAAATCAACTAGATGGCATCGTAGACCCCGACGATCCATTCAGGTCTAATCGACAATTGACCGAACAGTACGTCGTCGCGGTTGATCGCCTGATCCGAACCCGGCAGGTAGGCCGAGATCGAACGCATCGACACGCCATCGAACTGAGCGCGTGCCGAGTCGATCACGCCACGGGTCGGCATGTACAAATCCGCCGTAACCATGGTGATGGCTTCCGGCGCATAGGCCAGCGACTTACGGTAGACCGCAGAGGCCGCCGTATAGAGCGAGATCGCCGCAGCGTCCGCAGGCGCAGACACAACGGTCTGATACTGCGAGTCCACGCCACCTACGCCCTGCGCCACAATCGCCGGATAGATCGGGATCGAGGTCGCGGCGGTTAGCACGTTTGCGGTCACAACGAACTGGCGGGACATGCCGGTTGATTGCTTGGTGACGCGGTTGACGGCGGTGACGCCGGCAATGGTGATGATGTCGCCCTGGTTCAAAGTGCCGGTGATGGCATTCGTCACCAGAGTATTGCCGGACTGGCCCGCACCATTCACGGTGCCGGCGGTAAACGTGCCGGCGGTGTGCTTGATGACGGTCTGGTCGCGCATCCAGCTAAAGCCAAGCGCCTGCTTGACCGAGCCATACTCATACTGCTCGGAGATACGCGCAACCGGGTTGAACAAGCCCTGAAGCGAAGTCGAGGTGCGCGAATCGGTCCATGGGTCATTGACGATCTTGCGATCACCCTTGGTGCCCATCATCGGGGCTGAGTTGTCGTCCAGAATCGCACCTGCCGTTACGAACGTATTCGCATTCGGGGAGATGATCGCGGTGCCGTTGAAGTTGGCATTGGCGTTCGCAGCGGTCTCACCGATCGCCAGCATGATGGTCTTGGCAACGTTACCGCCAAGGTTATTCATCTTCGGCTTGGTGATGCGCTCGGAATAATCGTCCAAGGACAGCGCCATTTCCGCCGTGGTAAAGCCAGTATCGACGTGACGCTGGGTAGCCACGGTCAGCGTGGTCTGCTGTTCTGCGGTATCCTGCAAGGATAGACCCGGACCATCGGTCACGGTGTAGTCGTTGGGCAGGCGAACGCGCAGGGTTGCGCCGATCTTGGCGCCGGTCTGAGCGAACTGCGGATCGTACTGACGATCGATGGACTTCATGAATTCGTTGGAGTTGGTGAACAGCCGGATCGCCTTGCGGGTGATCTCAAGCCGCGTGAGAAGTGTATTGGCCATTTGTGCCTCGGGGCATAGGTCCGCGAACGCCCTCTAAGCGTGCGGAGATGTGAAGGGGATTTGTGAATTCCTCACCGCCCGAGCGTGAGGAGTTGCGGGCGAATAGTTCGCTTTGACCCAAGGTACAGGGGCAGATGCACTAGCTGCGATTTGAATACGTGCGGTCGCTACGTCGAAGTTTATAGCCTCGATCTCGGCTTGCCCCGAAGGGCCTCACTCAATATCCCCGAAGTTTCCTGCGCTCTTCCGCCACCCGCCGTTCGCGAATGGCTTCCTTGCGATTCCATTCCTCATCGGAATCCCGATCAGACGGACGATCATTGCTCGCACCCCGTCCGCCCAGCGGTTCAATCGGTGCCGGGGTTCTGGACTGCGAGCGTTCGGCCGGCTTACTGGTGGCAATCTTATCCATGGCAATTGCCCTTTTAATGGGGGTCATGCCCATCAGTTCCGTGGCCCTCTCAATGTCGTTTCCGAGAACAAACAGCACTCTTGCGGGGTCGTCGGTTTCAAGTGCAACGTTGAGCAGATCGAGCGGGATACGGCCCTGATCGTCCAGCATGGCCAGATCAGCCTTGGCCTTGCCCCACTTGTCGCCGAAGGTCTTGGAGCCGGCGGCTTCGACCGAGTTGCATTTGGACGTGAAGTCTTCCACGGCGCGAATGCGGGCGGCCTCGGCCCGAACCGCTACCTCAAATTCGGCCTTGGACTTGAAGTCCTCGCGTTGCGGCGCTGGATCGGCATCGGCCGGTTCCTGCGGAACGGCCTTGATGGTTTCCTGTAGCTTGCTAGACAACTCCCGCTTTTCCTTGGACAGGACACTTACGCGCTTGCCAAGGGCCTTGGTGGTCTTGCGGAGCTGTTCCAGTTCGGCCTTGGGATCGTCGGGTTCTTCCTTGACTTCGACTTTTGGCTCTTCAATTTCGGCCTTGACCAGATCGTCTTCCGGTTCGCCCGAATCGACCGCGCCGTTGATATCGTTCGGATCGTCTTGCGGTTCGTCCTTAACAACGGCCTTTGGATCGGGCAATGCCTCGAAATCTGGATCGCCATGGGCGGCGATTTCAGCGGGGTCCAGTGCTAATTCGGGCTGAGTTTCTTTGTCCGTCACTTGCAAACTTTCTCCATGTTCTTGCTAATCTTCTTGTGGTGGTCCTTGACCGCCTTCATGCGCTCGCGATCCGCCTTGATCTCACCCGCCTTGGTCATGGTGCGGTGATCATCCTCGGCGCGAAAGCTGTCCACGCCGGCCCATACCGCAGGCGAGGTCTTGACAATCGAGGTGCCGGATTTCTTTTTAGCTGGCATCCTGTTTCCATTCCATTTTTGCTACCCACGGATGCATGGTGGCAAATGCCAGTGTCCAGCCGACTCCAATTCCAGCAAACCAGACGCCGACATATGCGCCGCTCCACCAGGAAAATACGCTCATGGCAAGACCGGCTATAAGCCCGAACCAAATGATCATCTACGCCCCTACCGTTCTCAGTTCCGGGTTATTATCGACATGCTTGATGTCCTCACGCTCGCGCGGCTGTAAACTAACCTGCAAGAGCTGCTTGGCATGAGGGCTTTCTGACCGCTCTGCATGTTCGATCAGTTCTTCCAAAATCACGTCTTTTTCGTTCTGCGTGACGGCCGGATGGGCAAGCATTTTGATCATGCGGCTCTTTGCTTCATTGACGTAGTGCGGCCAATGATAGGCAACGAAAACGCGCTGGTCTGGATTCTCGACCCGAAAACGCTCGCTTAATGGAAAATGCTGTCCGTCATATACTTCGCCGGCTATTTCCTTCGCCATCATGCGAATGAGCTGGGTGGTCATGCGTCAAGCATCCGGCGAAGCATCTTAGCATACTCGGCACGATCTAAAATCGCCGGCCTATCTGTGATCTTCCGCAAGATAGCGATGGTCTCACCAAAACACATTGCCACCTTCACAAGTATGTCAATATCTTCCTGTGTAGCATCGCGGTACTCATCAATCGACGGATCATAATATTTAAGCATCATGCGCCACGTCCAAATGCAAAATCAATACCGTTTCTCATCAGCCGCGCGACTTCCACGATTCTCATGCCCTGCCTGTCCAGTGCCGCCGCTGCGGTGACGAGATCGCCGTGATAAATCCGGGTGCAGACCTTGTTCGGATTATCCCGCGCCATCCAGGCGAGGCGGTGATCGATCACTTGTGCATTGGTGAGCAATGATAACGTGCCTTTTAGGAGGACTGCGGCTCCTTGGGAGGGACCAGCGCAGGCCCACCATTGGTCACTGATTCAACCGCCTTGAAGGCTGCTTCAATGCCATCAACATTTCGTGCCATAGCGTCAAAAGCTGTGTGAGCCCCTGAAAACACGGCCGGCATTTTAGCCGCTGCTCCTTCGATCTTGGAGTCCAGCATTTCCGCCTCGAACTCGGCATCGTGCGCGAACTTCGCATACTTGGCGGCGAGGCCCTGAAGTTTCAAACCCATATGATATTCCCGGTTGGTCTGTAGGGTAATCCAGCCTAGTTCATCCCTGAACTTGTCAAGGAAGGCCACATCCTATTTCTTTCGCATGTGCTTGAGTGTTTCAGCCAAGCGGGCGCGTTTCGCCTCGGTCTTGTTCTTGGAATGCTCGGCT
>Ga0134125_10006119_pt1 | contig 13642 bp, 12 predicted proteins | sample KB31751_FD_96464 | JGI IMG/M metagenome (GOLD analysis project Ga0134125, IMG submission 96464) | Terrestrial soil microbial communities with excess Nitrogen fertilizer from Kellogg Biological Station, Michigan, USA - KB3-175-1 | ecosystem: Environmental > Terrestrial > Soil > Unclassified ... | reverse complement strand
GTGGGCGCCTCCGATGGCGTTCGCCCAGCCCCCGCCGTTGACAGCCGTCCTCAGCCACGGCAGCCACACGCTGGCCGAAACCACCACGGCGAAAAACGCCACCAGCCAACCGGGGCGCAGTCGGCGAGTCATGGTAGCGAGGTTAACCGACTGCAGCGCCGGCCCCGGTGAGCGAGCGCCGCGCTCGCGTGGCGCCGCCCGGCGACGGACACGCCGGCGCCTCCCCCGCCATCCGGGGCGTCAGGCTTGCAACGAGGACAGGTTGAAGAGGGCGCCCGTCGGATCGCTCGCGGCGGCCAGCCGTCCATACGGGGTGTCCTCGGCGTCGCGCACCACCGCGCCGCCGTTGCCGGCGATCGCTCGCAGGGTCTTGTCGACGTCTTCGGCGCCGAAGAAGATCACCCAGTTCGACGGGATGCCCTGCGGCAAGATCGCGGCGCCGTCCATCACGCCGAGCAATTGCTCGTCGCCAAACCACGCTGTGGTGTAGCGGAATTCGTCGGTATCGGACACGGGCTCGGTCCGCCAGCCGAGGACATTGCGGTAGAAGTCGAGCGCCGCCCGGTAGTCGCGGGTGGTCAGTTGGTGCCAGACCGGGGCGCCGGCCGCCCCGATGAGCTCGAAACCTCGGTGCTCCAACGGCTGCCACAACCCGAACATCGCGCCCGCGGGGTCGGTCACCAGGCCCATGTGGCCCTTGGCGGGCACCTCCATCGCCATGCACACCGAACCGCCCGCCCGGGTCGCCGCGGACAGCGTGGTGTCGATGTCGGCGGTGTGGAAGTAGGTGGCCCAGTGGTCCGGCGACTCGGCTTCGGGGCGGTTGGCCATGATGCCGGCGACGGGATGGCCGTCCTTGGCGACATTGACGTATCCGCCGTACTCGGGTCCGGCGGATTCGAACGTCCAGCCGAAGACCGTGCCGTAGAACTCCTGGGCGCGGGCGGCGTCGGATGTGGTCAGATCGATCCAGCATGGGGCGCCCAGCGGGGCGCTGTCACGGATAGGCACGGTGACCTCCTGGTCGTTTCCTGGCCCCGGGAAAAAGGGGGTTCACCATTATCGACTGACGCCGGGCCGGAAACTCATCGGCGCAGGCGATCAGCGATGAGCCCCACCGTCTCCGTTCGTGCTCGGGTCGGCTCTGGTGAACACCGTGACGAAGTTCCCCAGCGATTGGTTGATGTCGCCGCGCAGTGCGGCGGCGACGATCATGCCGATCGGGCCGAACAGCGCCGGGCCGCCGAGGTGCACGTCGAAGCTGACGATGGAGCCGTCTTCTTTGGGCTGGATCTTGGCCATCAGCTTGACCTTGACGCCGCCGACGCCGTCGCCGTCGAGCGTCATGCCCTCGGGCGGCTTGTAGCGCACCACCGTCCATTTGATCCGGTTGTGCATGCCCTTGACCTCGACGATCGACTCGACGACCGAGCCCTTTTCGATCTCGTCAGGCAATGTGCTGCGCCACACCCGGTGGATGGTCAGCCAGTCCTTGTAGCGGGACAGGTCGGAGGCATGCTGCCAGGCCACCTCGGGTGGCAGCGGGACATCGATGGATCCGGAAAGCTTGGCCATGGCTCAGTTCTGCTGGTCGCCCGTGTCCGCAGCGCCGGTGGCCTTCTTCGCCTGCTCCTGCACCTGGTGGATGGTGTCGGAGTACTTACCCTGCGTCTTCTCGTCGACGAACTCGCCGGCCTTGTCGATGGCCATCTCAACCTTGTCGGCGTTCTGCGACAACAGATCCTTGGCCTTGTCCAGGAATCCCATGCGCCCTCCCTTTCCCCGGCATCGTACTTGGCCGGTGAAAGCGTGCCGGCGGTGAGTTCGGTGCGCTCAGCGCCACAACCGCGGCTGCACGCCCAGCACTCTGGCCCGGATCCACCACACGGCCTCGACCGCGGCCACGCCCAGCAGACCGATCCCCAGCGCGGTCGAGGTCACCTCGACGTTGGACGGATCCAGCAGGAACTGCTTGCGGGCCAGCGGGAGGCTGAAGATCACCACATAGGCCAGGCCCGAGGCGATTACGAGCGCCACCCGCCACCACTGGTAGGGACGTGCGACCACCGCGAGTACCCACAGCGCCGTCATGAGCAAGGTGATCAGGGCCGCGGTCGACGCCTGATCCTGTTGCTCGAAAGTGGCGTGACGACCGGGGTAGGCGACCAGATACGACGCGAAGGTCGCGGTGCCGACGATCAGCCCGGACGGCAGGGCCGAGCTGAGCACGCGGCGCACGAAGCCCGGTTCGGCGCGTTCGTTGTTGGGCGCCAGCGACAGGATGAACGACGGTATTCCGATGGTGAACCATGCCGCGATGGTGACGTGGATCGGCTGGAACGGATACAGCAGCGGATCAGCCTTCAGCACTTTGGACAACAGACATTCGACGCCCACCAAAAACGCCAGCAGCACCGAATACACCGTCTTGGTCAGGAACAGGTTGGCGACCCGCTCGATGTTGCCGATTACCCGCCGTCCCTCGCCGACGACGTAGGGTAGCGTGGCAAACTTGTTGTCCAGCAAGACGATCTGTGCAACGGCACGAGAAGCCGGACTGCCGGCACCCATCGCGACACCGATATCGGCGTCCTTGAGGGCCAGCACGTCGTTGACGCCATCACCGGTCATCGCGACGGTGTGTCCGTGCGATTGCAGGGCATGCACAACGGCGCGCTTCTGATCCGGCCGCACCCGGCCGAACGTGGTATGGGTGTCCAGCGCGTCAGCCAATTGCACCGGGTCTGAGGATAGTCGGCGCGCATCCATCGTCTCGCCGTGCAGCCCGAGCTTGTCGGCGACGGCGCCGACCGAGACGGCATTGTCCCCGGACAACACTTTGACCACAACACCTTGATCGGCAAAGTAATCCAGCGTTTCCCGCGCGTCCGGGCGGACCTTTTGTTCGAGGACCACCAGTGCGACGGGGGTGACATGCCCGGGTGCATTCGGGTGGTCGACGGCCACCTCCCCGGCGCCGACAAGCAGCACCCGCAGCCCTTGCGCCCCGATCCGCTCGGCCTGTCGGGCCGCCGCCGACGCAGGCTCGAGCAACACGTCGGGCGCTCCCATCACCCAGTTGCCGTGGCCTTCGAAGGACACGCCGCTCCATTTGGTGGCCGACTTGAAAGGTGCTGTCGCCGTGGCGGTCCAGCCGGGGGGCTCGTGATAGGTCTCGGCGATCGCCCGCATGCTGCCGTTGGGCCGCGGGTCGGCGGCGGCCAAGGAGGCCAGCACGTCGGCGATCCGATCCCGATCCTCGGCATCGTCGAGCTCGTCGACCCGCGCGACCCGCATGCCGCTTTCGGTCAGGGTGCCCGTCTTGTCCGCGCAGACCACGTCGACCCTCGCGAGTCCCTCGATGGCGGGAAGCTCCTGCACCAGGCAGCGGCGCTGACCGAGCCGGACGACCCCGACCGCGAACGCGACCGATGTCAGCAGGACGAGCCCTTCGGGCACCATCGGCACCAGCGCGCCCACCGTCCGCAGCACGGACTCCCGCCAGCCCGCGTGCGTGGTGAACAGCTGGGTGTAGATCGTCAGCAGGCCGGCCGGCACCAACAGGTAGGTGATGAACTGCAGGATGCGGTTGATGCCGTTGCGCAGTTCGGATTTCACCAGGGTGAACTTGCTGGCCTCCTCGGCGAGCTTGGCCGCGTAGGCGTCCGGCCCGACCTTGGTGGCCCGGTAGGCGCCGGCGCCCGCGACGACGAAACTGCCCGACATCACCGCTCCGCCGACGGCCTTGGCGATCGGGTCGGCCTCACCGGTCAGCAGCGACTCGTCGACTTCCAGGTTCGCCTCTTCGACGACCTCTCCGTCGACGACGACCTGATCACCGGGCCCAAGCTCGATGATGTCGTCGAGCACCACCTCCTCGGGTGGCACCGCCCGCGTCCCGGATTGCCTGCGCACCAAGGGTTTCGCCTGCCCGACGATCGCGAGCTTGTCCAGTGTCTGCTTGGCCCGGATCTCTTGGACCATGCCGACGACGCTGTTGGCGATGATCAGCAGGCCGAACATCCCGTTGATCAGCGAGCCCGTCGACAGCACGATCAGCAGCAACACCCCCAGGATCGCGTTGATCCGGGTGAACACGTTGGCCCGGACGATATCGGTGATGCTGCGCGTCGCGCGTTTCCGTACGGCGTTGCGCTGGCCATCGGCAACGCGCTGGGCCACCTCGGCGTCGGTCAGGCCGTGGATCACCGATAAGCTCATCGGGCGAAGGTCCCCAGCTTCTCCGAGTCGTAGTACTCCAGGTTCAGGGTAGGAGCCGGCGAACCAGAAAACGTCGCTTTGGAAATCGTTCCGGGCGGGGCGTTTTCGTCGGTCAATGGGAACGTGAAGGTGTCGCCGTCCCAGTGGGTGAGGGTGACCGTCCGGTTTTTCGGGCCCATCGCCAATTGCAGGGCGCCGTCGTGTTCGGTCACGATGGCCGGGCCCCAGTAGTCGCTGGCGTAGACGCCCGCGTAGTTGCCGAGCGGCTTGGCCGGGGCGGCGTTGGCGGGGGGTTGCTTGCCGACCAGCGAGCCCACCGGATCGTTCAGCCAGCCGATCGCCTTCTTGTACAAGGGGCCCCAATCCTCGCGGATCTGGCCGTACTGGACGAGGTCCATGAATTCAGCGGTCAGCGTTTCCGGGATGCCGTAGGGTGCGCCGTTGGTCAGCGCGATGATGCCCAAGTCCTCCGACGGCATCGCCACGAAGTTCGTCGCCGCCCCCAAATCGAAAGCGCCGGAATGGCTGTACTCGGTGCGGCCCGAGGAGTCGACCGACGCGTTGAAGCCGTATCCGTAGAATCCGGTGCGCGCCTTGGGGTTCGTCGCGGGCGCCGACACCATCTGCGGGCTGGTGGCGGGCAGCAAGGCTTCCGGCGAGGCGATCCGCCGGCCGTTGTAAGTTCCGTTGCCCAGCACCATCATCAGCCAGCGCGCCATGTCGTTCACCGAGGAACTCACGCCGCCCGCGGGTGATTGGGAGTCCGGGTCACGCTGGAAGCGGGCATCCCACGTGTCGGCGATCTTGATGTGGTTGACCGCACGGTTGGGCCGGGCGGTGAAATCGGCGAAGCGCGAGCTGGTCGACGTCATTCCCAGGGGGCGGTAGAGCACCTCGTCGGACAGGTCCTCCCATGATCTGCCCGCCGCGGCCGCCACCGCCTCCGCGCCGGCGGTGACCCCATAGTTGGTGTAGGCGTAGCTGATCCGGAAGGGATCCAGCGGCAGGTACTTGAGCCGCTCGAGGGTCTGACGACGGTCATAGCCCAGGTCTTCGAGCTTGTCGCCGGCGTGGTCGGGCAGCCCGGAGCGGTGCGAATACACGTCGGCGACGGTCACGTGGCCGGTGACATAGGGATCGCTCAGCGTGAACCACGGCAGCTTCGAGCCCACGGGCGTATCCCACGCGACGACGTTGTCGCTGACCTCGTGCGCGATCACCGTCGCGCCGACCGATTTGGACACCGAGGCCAACTGGAAGACCGTGTCGGCGTCCACCTTGTTGTCCTGCCCCTGCCCCTTGCTCGCGTCCTTGACGCCGAAGCCCTTGGCGTACAACACTTTCCCACCGTGGACAATGGCTACCGCCATTCCCGGGACGCCGGTGCTTTTCATCAGGTCGCCGACCAGGCCGTCGACCTTGGCGACGGCGTCGTCGATGCGCCCGGCGGGGATCGCCACACCGGACACCTGGTTGGGCGGAACGTCCGACAGTGCCGACGGCGGCGCGGCTGTCGGCTGCGCCGGGCCGCATCCCGTCAACCCGAGCAGCGCCGCTGTGACAGCGGCCGCGGCCGCGCGTTTGGTCATGGCGCGACCTTAGCCCGGTAACGATGCGCGCCGCAGGAATCAGAGCTGCCACCACGGGTTCGATTTCACCGGGGCCGCGAGATCAATGCGCTGACCGGGCGCGGGCACCGCCACGTTCACCCGCTCGGGCTCCGCTGCGGCGAGCAGCCGCTCGACCGGTTCGGCCCACGGGTGCGGCGCCAACCGGAAAGTGCCCCAGTGGACCGGCACCAGCAGTCCACCGTCGGTGACGTCCAGGTGCGCCCGCACGGCCTCCTCGGGGTTCATGTGCACGTCGGGCCACGCCGTGTTGTAGGCCCCGATGGGCAGCAGGGTCAGGTCGAACGGCCCGTGGTCGGCGCCGATCTGCGCGAAGCTCTTGGTGTAGCCGGTGTCGCCGCCGAAGTACGCGCGATGGGTCGGCCCACGAAAGACCCAGGATGCCCAGAGCGTGTTGTTGCGCCCGAAAAAGCGTCCCGAGAAGTGCCGCGCCGGTACGCAAACGAGGGTGAGCTCGTCGACCTGTGCGCTCTGGTGCCAATCGAGCTCGACGATGCGGTGCCCGGGTATCCCCCACTTGCGCAGGTGGGCGCCGACGCCGAGCGGGACGACGAACGGCGACCGCTGAGTGCGGGCCAACGCCATGATCGTGTCGAGGTCGAGGTGGTCGTAGTGGTCGTGGCTGATCACCACCGCGTCGACGGCGGGCAGCCCTTCGAGTTGAATCGGCGGCGGATGGAGCCGCTGCGGCCCGACGATGTCCGACGGTGAACACCGGTCGCTCCACACCGGATCGGTGAGCACCCGGTAGCCGTCGATTTCCAGCAGCGCCGTGGAGTGGCCGAACCAGCTGACGGCCAGCCGGCTGGGATCGGCACCGAAGATTCCCGGCGCCGTCAGCGGAATCGGCCCCCGCGGCCGGCTCCCACCGCGATTTCCCATCAGCTCCCACGCGATGAGCCGCAGTTGCTCGCGGTCCATCTTGGTGTCCGAGGCGGGCTCGAGGTTGACGAAGACGCCGTCGCGATAGTGCGGGGACCCGGCCGCCACCGCGGCAATCGAAGCGGGGTGCGCGCCGAGGGCGTCCGGCGCGCCGTGCAGCGCGCGCACCAGCCAACCCCCGCCCGCCAGCGACGCCGTGCCGGCGACCAGCCGTAGCGTCCCCCGCATGGTTCGTCAGGCTCCTTGGAACTTCGGTGGCCGCTTCTCTATCCGGGCCACCTGGGCTTCGACGACGTCTTGACTGCCCCAGGCCTTGTCGAAGAGCTCCCTATGCACTGGCCCGGCCTCTTCGATGGCGCCGTCGTCGTTGAGCACCCGCTTGGCGTGCTGGATCGCCAGCGGGGCCAGGCCGGCGATCTCGGCGGCCCAGGCCTGGGCGTCGGCGAGCGTCCCGAGGCGGTTGGCCATCCCGGTCTGCAGCGCCACGTCCGCGGTCAGCTTTTCCGCGGCCAGCAGCATCGCCCTGGCCCGGCCATGGCCAACCAGTGACGACAGTCGACGAATGCTCCAATTGTCAAGGGCAAGACCATATTTCGACGTCGGAAACTGGAAGAAGGCGTCCGGCGCGACGACCCGGAGATCGCACTGCATGGCCAGCTGCAAACCCGCGCCGATGGCCGGGCCGTTGATCGCACCGATCACCGGGATGAGGGTCGCGTCCAAGACCTTGTGCAGCTCGATGAGCCGGTCGGGGTAGTCGGCGGCGAACGCGTCACCGCTCAGGTCCGCGCCGGCGCAGAACACCGTGCCCTGACCGGTCAGCACGATCGCGCGGACGGAGCCGTCGCCCGCCTTCGACACGGCCTCGCGCAGCTCCTCGACGAGCTGCGAGTTCAAGGCGTTGCGGCGCTCGGGTCGCTGCAACTCGATGGTCAAAACGGCTTCGGCCTGACTGACACCGATCATGGCAGCCACCCTATATAGCCTCGTCACGTGAGTCGTATCACGGCTGCCCAATTGCGCGACGCGGTGCTGGACGAGAATTCCTTCACCCGCTGGGACAGTGAGCCGCTTGCCGTGCCGCTCAGCGCCTCCTATGCGCGGGAGCTGGCCGACGCCCGGGCCGCGACCGGTCTGGACGAATCGGTACTGACCGGCGAAGGGCGGATCTTCGGACGCCGGGTCGCAGTGGTGGTCAGCGAATTCGGCTTCCTGGGCGGCTCTATCGGGGTGGCCGCGGCCGAACGGATCACCGCCGCGGTACAGCGGGCGACCGCCGAGGGTCTGCCGCTACTGGCCTCGCCGAGCTCCGGGGGCACCCGCATGCAAGAGGGCACGGTGGCGTTCTTGCAGATGGTGAAGATCGCCGCGGCCGTCCGGCTGCACACACAGGCGCACCTGCCCTACCTGGTCTATCTGCGCAATCCGACCACCGGCGGGGTGTTCGCGTCGTGGGGTTCACTGGGCCACGTCACGCTCGCCGAACCGGGCGCGTTGATCGGCTTCCTCGGGCCCCGGGTGTACCGGCTGCTCTATGGCGAACCGTTCCCCGAGGGTGTCCAGACCGCGGAGAACCTGCAGCGGCACGGCGTGATCGACGGCGTCATCCAGCTCAACGAGCTGCGTCGCACGCTGGACCGTGCGATGACCGTCATCGCCGACGCTCCCGCGCCCCTGCCCGCGCCGCCACCACCCGAAGCGACACCCGACGTCGCGGCCTGGGACTCAGTGGTGGCATCGCGGCGGCCCGACCGGCCGGGCGTCGGCCTCCTGTTGCGGCACGGCGCCACCGACCAGGTGCTGCTGTCGGGGACCGGCCGAGGAGAGGCGGCGACCACGTTGTTGGCGCTGGCCCGATTCTCCGGCCAGCCCGTCGTGGTGCTCGGCCAACAGCGGATAGCGGGCGGCCGGGCAAGCCCCGTGGGCCCGGCTTCGTTGCGCGCGGCGCGGCGCGGCATGGCGCTGGCCGCCGAGCTGCGTCTGCCGCTTGTGCTGGTGATCGACACCGCGGGGCCCGCTCTGTCGGCCGAAGCCGAACAGGGTGGGCTCGCCGGCCAGATCGCCCAATGCCTGGCCGAGCTGGTGACGCTGGATACCCCGACGGTGTCGGTGCTGCTCGGCCAGGGCAGTGGCGGGCCGGCACTGGCGATGGTGCCCGCCGACCGGGTGTTGGCCGCGTTGCATGGCTGGCTGGCGCCGCTACCGCCGGAAGGCGCCAGCGCGATCGTCTTCCGCGACACCGATCACGCCGCCGAACTCGCTGCGGCGCAAGGCGTTCGTTCGGCTGATCTGTTGGATTCCGGAATTGTTGACGTCGTCGTCGCGGAACATCCCGATGCCGCCGACGAGCCGGTCGAGTTCTCGCGGCGATTGTCGCGCGCCATCGCCGCCGAGGTGCATGCGCTGCGCGCGATCCCGGCCGCCGAGCGGCTGGCCGCCCGGTTCCAGCGCTACCGCAACATCGGTCTGCCCTGACTCCTCGCGAGCAGACGCGGAATCGCACAGAATCAGCTGCTTTGGTGCGATTTTGTGTCTGCTCGCGTCAAGGTGGCGACCAGCTCGCGCCTCCCACCCCCGCACGCAACAATCAGGCAAGATGGGCGGCATGGACACAGGAGCTAGCTCACCGCGGGTCTTGGTCGTCGACGACGACTCTGACGTGCTCGCGTCGCTGGAACGTGGCCTGCGGCTGTCCGGATTCGAGGTGTCGACTGCGGTCGATGGCGCCGAGGCATTGCGCAGCGCCACCGAGACGCGACCGGACGCGATCGTCCTCGACATCAACATGCCCGTGCTGGACGGCGTCAGCGTCGTCACCGCGCTGCGCGCCATGGACAACGACGTCCCGGTCTGCGTACTGTCCGCCCGCAGCTCGGTCGACGACCGGGTGGCGGGCCTGGAGGCCGGAGCCGACGATTACCTAGTCAAACCCTTCGTGCTGGCCGAGCTGGTCGCGCGGGTCAAAGCGCTGCTCCGCCGCCGGGGTTCCGTCGCGTCGTCCTCGTCGGAAACCATCACGGTGGGGCCGCTGGAAGTCGACATCCCGGGCCGGCGTGCCCGCGTCAACGGCGTCGACGTCGACCTGACCAAGCGGGAATTCGACCTGCTGGCGGTGCTGGCCGAACACAAGACAGCGGTGTTGTCCCGCGCGCAGCTGCTCGAGCTGGTGTGGGGTTACGACTTCGCCGCCGACACCAACGTCGTCGACGTTTTCATCGGATACCTGCGCCGCAAGCTGGAGGCCAACGGTGGGCCCCGCCTACTGCACACAGTGCGTGGAGTGGGATTCGTGCTGCGCATGCAGTAACCCGGTCGAGCGGCCATGAACTTCCTGTCCCGGATCCTGACCCGTACGCCGTCGCTACGGGCCCGGGTCGCGGTCGCGACAGCGATCGGCACCGCCATCGTGGTGGTCATCGCGGGAGCGGTGGTGTGGTTCGGCATCACCAGCGCCTGGAAAGAGCGGCTGGATCGCCGCCTGGACGAGGCGGCGGGTTTCGCCATTCCCTTCCTGCCGCGCGGGCTCGGCGAGATTCCGCGTGCCCCCAACGACCAGGACACCGTGATCACGGTGCGGCGCGACGGCCAGGTCAAGTCCAACTCGGACATCACGCTGCCCCCGCTGGAGGAGGGCTATGCCGACACCTACATCAACGGGGTGCGCTATCGCGTGCGGACCCTGGAACTCCGCACGCCGCAGCCGGCGACGGTGGAAGTGGGTGCCACCTACGACGACACGATCGCCCAGACCAACAACTTGCATCGCCGGGTGATCCTGATTTGCGCACTGTCGATCGGTGCGGCGGCGGTATTCGCTTGGCTCCTGGCGGCTTTCGCGGTGCGGCCGTTCAAGCGGTTGGCCCAGCAAGCCCGCTCGATCGACGCCGACGAGCGGCCACAGGTGGCGGTCCGCGGCGCCACCGAGGCCGTCGAGGTCGCCGAGGCCATGCGGGGCATGCTGCAGCGCATCTGGACCGAACAGGACCGGACCAAGGAGGCGCTCGCGTCGGCGCGCGACTTCGCTGCCGTGTCCTCGCACGAGTTGCGCACTCCCCTGACCGCGATGCGCACCAACCTCGAAGTGCTGTTCACCCTGGACATGCCGGATGACCAACGCAAAGAGGTGCTGGGCGACGTCATCCGCACCCAGTCGCGGATCGAGGCCACGCTGAGCGCCCTCGAGCGGCTGGCCCAGGGCGAACTTTCGACGTCCGACGATCACGTCGCGGTCGACATCACCGAGTTGCTCGACCGCGCCGCCCACGACGCCACCCGCATCTACCCCGGGCTCGATGTCTCGCTAGTGCCCTCGCCGACCTGCATCATTGTCGGGATGCCGGCCGGGTTGCGCCTTGCCGTCGACAACGCGATCGCCAATGCCGTCAAGCATGGCGGCGCCACCCGGGTCGAGCTGTCTGCGGTCAGCTCGCGTGCCGGCGTGGAGATCGCCGTCGACGACAACGGCGGCGGCGTGCCCGAGGACGAGCGCACACGGGTGTTCGCCCGGTTCTCCCGCGGATCTACGGCCTCCCATTCCGGGTCGGGCCTGGGATTGGCCTTGGTGGCCCAGCAGGCCGAGCTGCACGGCGGGACGGCCGCGCTGGAAAGCAGCCCGCTGGGTGGTGCCCGGCTGGTGCTGCGCCTCCCCGGGCCGAGCTAGCCGCGCCGGCACCGCCGGATTTTGGCGGTCGACGGCCATCAGCCCGTTCCCGAGTCGGGCAGACTGGAGCGATGGCCAACGGCAGCAAACCGACCGACAACGACACCCTGGCACACATCCGCGAGCTGGTCGCCGAGGAAAAGGAGCTGCGGGCCCAGCTGCAGCGCGGCGACATCGACACGTCAGAGGAACATGATCGCCTTCGGCGCATGGAGATCGAACTCGACCAGTGCTGGGACCTGCTGCGGCAGCGCCGGGCGCTCCGCGAGAGCGGCGGTGACCCGCACGACGCGGAGGTGCGCCCGCCCGACGAGGTCGAGGGCTACCTGAGCTGAGCGACCACGCGACAGACGTCGACGCCGTGGACGTCATCGTCGTAGGGGGCGGACACAACGGCCTCGTCGCGGCGGCCTACCTGGCCCGGGCGGGCCTGCGGGTGCGCCTGCTGGAACGGCTCGAACAGATCGGCGGCGCGGCCGTCTCGGCGCAAGCCTTCGACGGTGTCGGGGTCCGGATATCGCGCTACTCATACCTGGTCAGCTTGCTGCCGCCCCGCATCGTCGACGACCTCGGCGCGCGGGTGCGGCTGGCGCGGCGGCCGTTTTCGTCGTACACGCCCGACCCCGCCACCGGTGGCCGCAGTGGGCTGCTGATCGGGCCGCACGGCGCGACCTTTGCCGCCGTCGGCGCCGCCGACGATGCGCGCGGCTTCGCCGCGTTCTACCAACGCTGCCGGCTGGTGACCGAACGGCTGTGGCCGACGCTGCTCGAACCGCTGCGCAGCCGCGAGGAGGCCCGCGGCTACGTCGTGGCACGTGGCGATCACCGCGCGGCGGCCGCATGGCGGGCCATGATCGAGGAACCGATCGGCGGGGCCATCGCCGCGGCGGTGGGCAACGACCTGGTGCGCGGGGTGATCGCCACCGACGCGCTCATCGGCACTTTCGCCCGCCTCGACGACCCGTCGTTGACGCAAAACGTCTGCTTCTTGTATCACGTGCTCGGCGGTGGTACCGGCGACTGGGACGTCCCGATCGGCGGAATGGGCGCGCTGACCACCGCCCTGGCCACGGCGGCCGCCGGCCATGGCGCCGAAATACTCACCGGCGCGGAGGTTTACGCCATCGACCCGAGCGGCGAAGTGCGCTATCGCATTGGCGGGCAAGAGCACCGGGTCCAGGCCCGGTTCATTCTCGCCGGCGTCACACCGACGGTCCTGGCCCGCCTCCTCGGCGAACGACCGGCGACCCCGGCCCAGGGCGCGCAGGTCAAGGTCAACATGGTGTTGCGGCGGCTGCCCCGGCTGCACGACCAGAGCGTGAAACCCGAGCACGCATTCGCCGGGACCTTCCATACCAACGAAACCTGGACCCAGCTGGACGCGGCGTATGCGAGCGCAGCGGCCGGGCAGATTCCGAATCCGTTGCCCTGCGAGGCCTATTGCCACTCGCTGACCGACCCGAGCATCCTGTCGGCCGACCTACGAGACTCGGGCGCCCACACGATGACGGTGTTCGGCTTGCACACTCCGCACTCGCTTTTCGACGGCAGCTACTCCGGAGCCCTGCGCGACCGACTGACCGACGCCGTGCTGGAGTCGTTGAATTCCGTTCTAGCCGAACCGATTCAGGACGTCCTGATGAGCGACGCGCACGGCCGGCCCTGCATCGAGACGACGACCACGCTGGACTTGCACCGCACACTGGGTATGACCGCGGGAAACATTTTCCACGGAGGCCTGTGCTGGCCGTTCGCCGACGATGACGACCCGCTGGACACCCCGGCACGGCGATGGGGAGTGGCCACCGCCCACGAACGAATCATGTTGTGCGGCTCGGGTGCTCGCCGCGGCGGAGCGGTGTCGGGCATCGGCGGGCACAACGCCGCGATGGCAGTGCTCGCGTCGGGCTAAACTACCGCGCGTCGATCGTCGCGTAGTCGCGTTCGGTGTAGCCGGTGTAGATCTGGCGCGGACGGCCGATCTTGCTGTCACCCTCGTCATGCATCTCACGCCAGTGCGCGATCCAACCGGGCATCCGGCCCAACGCAAACAGCACGGTGAACATCCGGGTCGGGAACCCGAGGGCGCGGTAAATCAGGCCGGTGTAGAAGTCGACGTTGGGGTACAGCTTGCGCTCGATGAAGTAGTCGTCGGTCAGCGCCGCCTCTTCGAGCTCCTTGGCGATGCTGAGCAGGTCGTCGTCGCCGCCGAGCTTGGCCAGGATCTTGTCGGCCTGTTCCTTGACGATGC
>Ga0134125_10006118_pt1 | contig 13642 bp, 12 predicted proteins | sample KB31751_FD_96464 | JGI IMG/M metagenome (GOLD analysis project Ga0134125, IMG submission 96464) | Terrestrial soil microbial communities with excess Nitrogen fertilizer from Kellogg Biological Station, Michigan, USA - KB3-175-1 | ecosystem: Environmental > Terrestrial > Soil > Unclassified ... | reverse complement strand
CTTCGAGCTTAAGGTTAGGCGCTACGACGGCCTTCACGACATGCCTGGCGGCGAGATGCCGCCGCTGGCGGAAACCGCGCCTCCGCCAGCAGACGCGCCAGGGGCCTGAGAACAGCGCTTACGACTTCTTCGGCGTCCACGACAGCGCAAGGCGCGCGAAGGCCCGGAACGAGGCGGAGTCTTCCAGGTGGAACGCCAGCTCCTCGGTCGGCTCCGGCGGTTCGGATTTGTGTTGGAAACTAGCCTAGTTTTGGTCGATCGAGACGGCGCCGTCCACCTGGAGCTCGGCGAGGAATGCCTCGACGTCGGCGCGGCAAGCCTGCGCGGTGACGTCGAACTCCGCCTGCAGGCGCGCACATATGGCCTCGAGCGTCGTCGGGGTCTCGATCAGCTCCCAGATCCGCGCTCCCACTTCCGTGAGCCCAAGGTAGAGATCCTTGGCGGCGCTCATCATCACGAGCTCGTCGCCAACCTTGGCCGCAAGCCAGTCGCCCTGCCTCCGGATGATCACTCGCGTTCCCTCATTGCTGGCCTGGCGACGCCCGCGGTGGACGAGAGGTGATAGCCGAGCCGGCCCATCATGCCACCATGCTGCTCTTCGACGCGCGCCACCTGGTCGCCACTAAGTTCGTCACGCCAAGCGCCCGTCTCACCGCGGCGGAAGAAATGGCCGGGCGCGTGCGGCCGCGGCGCCCCCCGAAAGCCGCTCTCCCGCTCCTGACGCCTGAGCTCAGCGAAGGACGAGAACTCGACCGCCCGGCGAATTTCCTGCGGCGTGGCTTCCGCCCCGGCGAAGGCGAGTACGCCTGCGAGCACGTCAGCTGCATCCGCCATCAGATCCTCGTATCGCACCAAGTGGGTCGGGATATCGGTCTGCTCCAGCCAGCTTGCCACATGCCCGCTCCAGCTGAGCAATCTCTGGCGCAGCTGGTTCGGCTGGCTGAAGCGGTTCCCGCAGAAGGTCGTCTCGCGATCGCCCATGAAGACGATGGCCTCGTCGAGATCGACGCGCAGGTGGCTGGCGAGCGAAGGGGCGATGTCGCGCGGGTCGCGCACCATGACGATCGCCCCCGCAGCGCCGCGCGCGCCGGCAAGCAGGGACTCGCCCGTGCCCGTGGTCACATAGGCGTCGTGGGCCTTCACGAACCGGACGCCGAGGTGATCTGCAACGCCGTCGTCGAGCCGCTGGCCGCTCGCCAGCATTTCGTAGAGCCGCGGCCTCAGGTTGTCGGCCTCCTCGTGGGTAAGGAGCCCAGACTCGATCAGCAGGTGCGTGTCGAAGGCGCCGCGGGCGCTGGCGATGCTGTCCGTCTCGGCGAACTCGTTGATATCGGCGGGCGTGTCGGCCCCAAGGTTCGCCAGCAGCAGCCGGAACCAGGTGTTTCCCGACTTCGGATAGGAGGCCAGCCAGACGGTCGCGGTCACGCGGCCCGCTCCTGCAGCCCGATCTGAGCCCAGTGCCGCTCCAGCTGGTCCGCCGTCTCGTACAACGCGTCAAAGGTCATGGGCCGAGTGAGGTGGAACACCGGGGCGGCGCCGGCGACCGCCGCGCCAACCTGGAAGTACAGATCCCGGGCGCGCAGCGGCTCCACCATCGCGGGATGATAGGCGGTGCGCGCGAACGCGACCGTGGCGTCGACGACGTTCAGCGCCTCGATGCCCGAGGCGTGGGGCGGCCGGCTTTCCCGCAGGTGGTAGACCACCCCTATGGCCGCCGGCTCTGATGCCCACGCTTCAGGCGCGACGTAGTGCTTCTCGAGGCAGGGCCGCACGGGGGCGACCTTCGCCGGGCCAAGGCGCAGCCGATCGATCGCCTGAAGCCACAGCTTCAGAGAAGTCGTGTCGGGATGCGCGAGCGGTGCGGGCGCGATGGTCACGGCGCAGACATCGTCGACCAGCAGGGGGTGTCCGCGTGCGACCAGCGCCGCGGCCAATGTCGATTTGCCAGCGCCCGACGGGCCGCAGAACAGCACGGCATTGCCGCCTGCGCAAACCGCGCTTGCCCGAATGACCGCCCGGTTTCTCAGGCTCACGCAGAGCGCCAGCAGCGGACCGCCGACGAATGCGGCGACATCGACCGCGCCGGCGTTGCCGTCGGCCCGATAGCGGATCTCCCTACCGCAGACCAGGAACCGGCCGATGTCAGGGATCTGGAGCCGCACGCGTCGGCCGTCCGTCTGCCAAGTCGGCGCCTCGGCGGTAGGCGCCTCCAAAGCGTCGGGAACCGGACCGGCCCGGATGACCAGGTCGGGGCCTGGGCCCGGCAGTTCCAGGGTTGCCCCCGGAAGCTGGATGTCGCTGGCCACCGAAAGGCCCGCGGTCCTGTAACAAAACACCTGAGGTCTGCTCGCGCCCTGCCTGCCGCGCCAAAGGCGCGCTGCTCCAGTCCTGCATTATCGCCATCATCAGCGAGTGGGAATCGACGCCTTCTCCGCTCGCGCCTATTTCTCGGCGCGCAGCAGTCGGAGTGAAGTTCGAGCATGGACGACGCGACGGCGCCTTTCGAGGACGGGCCTGCCCCCGCCGGACCTGCGGTTGTGGATCGCGTCTCGCGCTGCATCCGCAGCAGCTGCGCATCCGCCACCCGGCGTACGGCGGGGCTGGTTTGACCGCGCTCGCCGGCTTCTGGCGCCTCGACGGGCGACTGGACGCTGGCGAGCACTGTGCGCGGATGCTGGCGGCGCAGTCGATGTATGGGCCGGACGACCGCGCATCGGCGGCAGAACTGGCCGGCGCGCTCGCCGTCGGTCGCAACCTCTGGCGGCTGACGGCGCAGGACGATCTCGACCGCCAGCCGCTCGCAGGGCGGCGCTGGACCTTGGTCGCCGACGTGCGGCTGGACGATCCCGCTGGCCTCGCCGCCGAGCTTGGCTTGCCGACGACCGCCCAGCCATTGCGCGACGCCGAGCTGATGCTGGCGGCGATCGAGCGCTGGGGCGAGGACGCGCCGGGGAGGCTCTATGGCGACTTCGCGCTGGCTGCGTTCGACCGCGAGCGGCGCAGGCTGATCCTGGCGCGCGATCCGGCGGGGCTGAAGCCGCTGTTCTTCCATCGCGGCGCGGGTCTCTTCGCCTTCGCCAGCATGCCGAAGGGACTGCACGCTCTCGCCGAGCTGCCGCGCGCGCCCGATCTCGGCTTCATGGCGCGGGCGATGACGCTGCTTGCGTCACAGGGCGCGGCGACGTTCTTCGAGGGCGTCGAGCGGGTCGAACCTGGCGGCCAAACCGTGGTCACGGCGGATGCGGTCGCCTCGAAGCGTTGGTGGTCGCCGCAGCGACCCGCGCTGGGTCTGAAGCGCACAGATGACTATGCGGAGGCCTGCCGCGCCGAGTTCGACCGGGCGGTAGCGGCGCGGCTGCGCGGCGTCGGCGCAGCGGCCGCGCATCTCAGCGGAGGGTTCGACAGCGCCGCCGTGGCCGCCACTGCGGCGCGCGTGCTGGCCGACCGCGGCGGCCGCGTCGTCGCCTACACCGCCGCGCCGCGCGAGGGTTACGCTGAGGCGGCCCCCGATCCGGGCCGAATCGTCGACGAGAGCGGGCTGGCAGCCAGCGTCGCGGCCCTCTACCCCAACATCGAGCACGTGATCGTGCGCGCCGGCGCAGCATCGCCGGTGAGCGGCTTCGACCGTGGCTACTTCGTCAACGATTGGCCGACCGCAAACCCCAGCAACGCGGTCTGGGCGCGGGCCATCGAGGAGGATGCGCGGCGCCGCGGCCTCTCGGTGCTCCTGACGGGCGACATGGGCAATATCACGCTCAGCTACCACGGCCTGCAGCGCCTCCCCGAGTTGCTGCGGCAGGGCCGCCTGTCGGCGCTGATCCACGAATGGGGGGCGCTGAACCGGCGCGCCGGATGGCGATGGCGGGCGCTGGCGGCGATCACGTTCGGGCCGTTTGTTCCCGGCCCACTGTGGGAACGGCTCGCGCTCTACGCTCGCGGGCGGCCGGCGGGTCCGCTCGTCTACTCGGCGCTGCGGCCGCAGGTGCTGGCCGCCATCGAGCCGGAGCTGCGGGCCGCCCATCCCAACTACCACGCCCGTCCATGGGCCGACGGATTCGCGGCGCGGCTGTGGACGCTCGCGCGGGCCGATCATGGCCCGTTTGCAAAGGGCACTCTGGCTGGCGCCGGTGTCGACCAGCGCGATCCGACCGCCGACCGCCGTTTCGTCGAATTCTGCCTGGCGCTGCCGATGGAGGCGTTCCTGAAGGATGGGGTGACGCGCCGCCTCGCCAAGGCTGCGCTGGCCGACCGGCTGCCGGCCGAGCTCCTGCACGAGCGCCGACGCGGCCTGCAGGCCGCCGACTGGCACGAAGGCTTCCTCGGCGACCTCGCCGGCGCACGCGAGGAGCTGGCGCGGATAGCCGCCTCGCGCGAGGCCGCTTCGATCGTCGATGTCGAGCGGCTCGGCGCGCTGCTCGCCGATCTGCCGCAGAGCGAGTGGAAGGACCGCACCGCCGGGCAAGACTATCGGCTGGCGCTGCTGCGGGGCCTCTCGGCTGGCCATTTCGTGCGCCGAGCCAGCGGCAGCAACGCGTGAGGGCTTGCGCAAGTCGCGCAGCGTGGGAAGAGTCGCTCGCGCAGGTACGGCCATGTACGGCCGTGGGTAAGGGGTCGCGTAGTGCCAGCATCTGAGCGGCAGGCGGACATCTGCTTGGTGACGCCGCCATACGTGTCGGCCGAGTACCCGCCGCTGGGCGTACCGGTGCTGGCCGGCGCCTGCGCGGCGCGCGGACTACGCGTTCGGCAGATCTACGGCAACCTGATGCTGGCGGCCCGACTGGGCTACCAAACCTATCTAGGCATCGGACGCGCGCCGCTGGTGGCGCAGATCGGCGAGCGGCTCTTCGTGGCGCACGCCTATGACGAGGCGGCGCGCGGTCGCCTGCCGCCGGCGCCGCCGCTCTCGCCGGCCTTGCAGCCGCTGTTCGATGACATCGCCCGGCAGATCGGCCCGTTCCTGGAGGCGCTCACCCAGGCCATCCTTGCCTACCGGCCGCGCATTGTCGGCATCTCGACCAACTTCCAGCAGAACCTCGCCGCCGTCGCCATCGCCCGCGCGGTGAGGAAGGCTGCGCCGGACCTGCGCATCGTGCTGGGCGGGGCGAACATCAGCGACCCGATGGGTCCGGCGCTCGCGAAGCTGTTTCCCTGGATCGACCACTTCTTCGCCGGCGAGGCCGACATCGCCTTTCCTGATTTCTGCGAGCGCGCGCTGGCGGGCGATCCAAACCCGGCGCCGCAGCTCGTGCTCTGCCCGCCAATCACCGACATGCGCGCCGTGGCGGCGCCCGACTTCGCTGACTATTACGAAGAGCTGCGCGGCTATCAGTCGGAAGGCCGGTTGCCGCAGCGCCTGCCGCGGATGACGCCATTGGAGAGCTCGCGCGGCTGTTGGTGGGGCGCCAAGCACCACTGCACCTTCTGCGGGCTCAACGGCGAAGGCATGGGCTTCCGCGCCAAACCCTCCGCGCAGGTGCTGGCGGAGATCGCCGACATCACCGCCAAGTGGTCGCCGCGCCGCATCCAGTTCACCGACAACATCATGCCCCTCAGCCATCTCGCCGAGGTGTTCCCGGTGCTGGAGCAGGCGCCCGAGCCCACCAGCCTCTTCTACGAGGTAAAGGCCAACCTGAAGGACCACCAGCTCGACGCGATGGCTCGGGGCGGCGTCGCCGAGATCCAGCCCGGCATCGAATCGCTTTCGACCCACACGCTGAAGCTGATGCGCAAGGGCGTCTCCGGCCCGCAGAACATCGTGCTCCTGCGCGCCTGTCGCTCGCGCGGCATGGATGTGAGGTGGAGCTATCTCTATGGCTTTCCAGGCGAGCGTGCGGCCGACTACCGGGCGGCCTTGGCGCTGATGCCCAAGCTGGAGCACCTGCAGCCACCCGGCGCCGCGACGCGCATCTCGATGGATCGTTTCAGCCCTTACCACGACAGCCCCAAGGCGTTCGGGGTTGCGCGGCTGACACCATGGGAAGGCTACCGCGGCCTCTATCCCGAGGGCGCGCCGATCGAGGACATCGCCTACCACTTCTGGGGCGACCACGAGACCGAGTTCATGGCCGATGGCGAGCTGGTGGCCGCCTTCCATGCCGCGGTCGACGCCTGGAAGGCGCGTTGGCGCGCAGGGCCACCGCGGCTGAGCCTGATCGATCGCGGCGGTGCGGACGTGGCGGTGATCGACACGCGCACGATCGCCGACGCGCCGTTGATCAGCCTGCCGCGCGCGGCGGAGCAGGCGCTCGGCTATTTCGAGCGCCCCAGGCCTGCCGCCGCAGAGCATCCTTCACAAATAGCTGGCGAGATCACGCGCCTGCTGCGGCTCGGCTTCGTCGTCGAGCACGAGAACATGCTGCTGAGCGTCGTAGTGCGCGAGATATCTGCGCCCGCGCCTAGCGCGGCATCCCCAGCGGTCGCCGAAGATGCTTAGACAGAACAGGCCGGCAAGCGCCCTAGGACTTGTTTGTGGTTCCGTCGGGCTCGAAGGTGCCGGTCGTGTTGTTCTCGGTGTGCTTTGTCAGGGTCATGCGGATGACGGAGGGCGATCGCCACTCACGCTTAGACCCAGTGTTCCAACGCTCGTCGGCTTCACCCGCGCGAGCCATCGCGTCTCTTTCCATCGCCATGCTCAGTCCAGCCGCTCAAACCAGCCGCGCCACAGCCAGCACCGTGGCGAAGAATCTGCCACCCTAAGCACCAACCTCAGCGTTAGCCAAGAGGTTGCGGGATGAAACTCACCGTTGGAGCTGCACAGCCCGGCGCTCTGCAAATGCGGCTCGATTGGCGCATGGGCGATCTGCGGTGGCGCATCTTCCAGGCGGCGCTGGCTGCGGACGGCGCCAATCCCAGATTGGCTGCGCTGCTGGCGCGTGACGCATCAGCACTGCCCCCGGTCCGGCCCTTGGCGGCGGACGATCGCGTCGAGACTTTCGACTGCGGTGTCGCCGAGCTTGATGCGGGGCTGCGGCGCGACGCTGCAGAGGTCGGCCTCGTCAGCGAAGACGCGCGTGGCGCATGGGTGGCGATCGATGACGGCCAGGTGGTCGCCTACTACGCGACGCGCTGGCGGCGGCTGATCAACGCGGCCCAGCCCACCGCCGCGGAGACGCCGCTCCTGCTGGTGCGGCGTCTCGCGCTCGACCGACGCTGGCGCCGTGGTCGCCCCGAAGCGGCGGCCGACCTCTTCGCTCACCTGCTGCACGAGGTGATCAGCTGGCCCGCCCCGCGCCGGCCTGCCGCGATCGTCGCGTTCGCGCTCACGCCGGCCACCAGGCGCTGTTTTCTACGCTGGGGCGCGCGGCCGATCGCAGAGATGGTCAATCCGCGCAGCATCATGATGTCGATGGCCGACATCGAGCGCGCCCGGCACGTTCGACCGTGAACGCTGCGGGCCTGCAGAGGCTGCTGCGCTATCGCGGCTACGGCCTTTCGGTCGCGTCGGCGCTGCCGATTGGCGACCTCGCCGCCGACAGCCAGGTCCGAAGCGCGCCGGATCTCATCGTCCGGGTGGGCCGCCTAGCGCGGCTTGATGAGAGCGCACCAGTATCGCACGGAATCCGCTTCGTCGCGGCCGGCGAGCGCTTCGGGTTCGAAGCGCCAGGCGCTGGCCGCTTCCTGGTGATCGGCGACTCGGAGATCGTCGTGGACCCGGCGCCTGGCGCGACGCCACGCTGGCTGGAGGCGCATCTGAGCAACGTGGCGCTGCCGGTGATCCTCTACCGGCTGGGGCGGCTCGTCCTGCATGCCAGCTGCGCGGCGAAGGGCGGGGCGGCGTACGCCTTCGCCGGCGTGTCCGGCGTCGGCAAGTCGACGCTTGCCGCGCACCTGGAAGAGCGCGGCTGCGACGTGCTCGCCGACGACATGTGCGTGATCGAGATCGGAGCCGGCGGCGCTGTCGTCCTGCCCGGCCCCACCCGGATGAAGCTGTGGCCCGACACCCTGGCCGGGCTCGGCCGGGAGGCGGCCGAGCAGACGCCAGTGGAGACCTCGGCGAAACTCTTCGAGCCGCTGCGGCCCGCTCTCACCAGACCCGTTCCGCTGCGCGCGCTCTACCTGCTGAAACCGGCCCTATACGACGCCAAGCGCCTCACGGGCGCGGCGGCCTTCGATGCGATGAACGAGCAGGTCTACCGTCCCGAGCTGCCGCGCCTGCTTGGCATCGCCGACGCCCACATGGCTCGCATGGCCGCGGCGCTTCGCCAGGCGGTTTGCTTGGCCTATCCGTGGAGAGATCAGACGCTGACTCTCGGCGCCGAACTGGATCGGCTCCACGCCCACATGGAGGCTTTATGACCGCCGAGCGCCCCAGCCTCACCCTCGATCATGTGGTGCGGCGTGCGCAGCGCACCGCGGAGACTATGATTGATGGCGAGCTGATCGTGCTGCTGATCGACGACGGCGCGTGCTTCGGCCTCAACAGCACCGCCACGCGCGTCTGGCAGCTGATCGGCGATGGACCGTCGCCGCTACGGGACGTGCGTGACGCCCTCGTCGCCGAGTTCGACGTCGAGCCGACCGCCTGCGAGCGTGAACTGCTGACGCTGGTGGAGGCGATCCGCGGGGACGGCCTCCTCGAGGCCATCTAGGCTAGTTTCCATCCATAAACAGCACTCCAGCTTCACCAAGAACCGTGACCGGCTGCTGAAAGGCGAGATCGCGGCCAAGTTCCTGGCGAGGTGCTGGGCCTCGCCGTCGGCCCGTCGGAGGCAGAGACCTTCTGGACCGAGTTCCTCAGGAGCCTGGCGCGGCGTGGCCTCCATCCACGAGTTCCTCCGGACAAATCGAGCGAGATCACATGGGAAGATACCGCGCGCCGTCGACGTAGACTGGGCGCCCGATGAGGGGTGTTCGTTGCATCCTGCAGCGTCGCCATTTTCCAGCGGGCCTATGTACGCGACTCATCTTGCTCGATGTTTCTCAGATTGTGGCTCTGGAGGTCCTCCGTTCGATCCGGAGAGGCGGTACCATCGCAGGGGGGCTCGCGGGCGAGCGGACGGGCTTCGGCGCGCGATTGACCCATGCGTGGTCGCCCCGATACGCAGGGCCCGCCATGATGGCCCCACGCGCTGAGAAGGGCGAGCTGCTGATCGTCGGGCCGAGCTGGCTTGGCGATGCGGTGATGATGGGCGCGCTGGTGCGGCGGCTGAAGGCCGAGCGCCCGGCGCGGCGCATCACCGTGCTGACGCCGGCGCACCTCGAGGACCTGGCGGCGCGGCTGCCGGGGGTCGATGCGACGCTCGTCAATCCGTTCGGCCACGGCGCCCTGCGGCTCGCCGAGCGGCTGCGGTTCGGGCGCTCGCTCGGCGGCCGTTTCGATGCCGCGATCGTGCTGCCGCATTCCTGGAAGTCGGCGCTCATCCCGCTCTTCGCCGGCGCGCCGCGTCGCACCGGGTTCGTCGGCGAGGCGCGCTGGGGCGTGCTGAACGACGCGCGCCGGCTCGACGCGGCGGCGCTGCCGCGGATGGTCGACCGCTTCTGCCTGCTGGCCGAGCCGCGCGGCGCGGTCCGTCCGGCCGAGACCCCGCGGCCGCGGCTGGCGGCCGATCCGGCGGCGATCGCTGCGACGCTGGCGCGGCTCGGGCTGGCGAGCGACCCATCCGCCGTGGCGCTCTGCGTCGGCGCCGAGTACGGCCCGGCCAAGCGCTGGCCGGCGGCGCACTTCGCGGCGCTGGCGCGCGCGTTGCGGGCGGTCGGCCGCGACGTCTGGCTGATCGGCGGTCCCGGCGATGCGGCGATCGGGGCGGAGGTCGCAGCGCTGGCGCCCGGCGTCGCCGACCTCACCGGCCGAACGACGCTCGCCGAGGCGATCGAGCTCGTCGCCGCGGCCGGGGCGGTGGTGACCAACGACACCGGCCTGATGCACGTGGCCGCCGCGCTCGACCGGCCCATCGTGGCGCTCTACGGCTCGAGCTCGCCGGCTTTCACGCCGCCGCTGAGCGAGCGCGCGGCGATCCTCAGCCAGGGTCTCGACTGCAGTCCCTGCTTCGAGCGCATCTGCCCGCTCGGCCACTTCAAGTGCCTGAACGAGCTGACGCCGGAGCGGGTGCTGGGCGCGACGCTGGAGCGGCTGGCCGCCTGAGCCGACCCGCCCCCGATGCAAGCTTGCCCTTGCGGCGCCGCCGGCTCTAAGGCGCAGGCATGGCCCATGCTCCCACCCCCGCCATGCGGCTGCGCGCCGACGTCCGCCTGTTCGGCGACATCCTGGGCCGCGTGCTGGCCGCCGAGGAGGGCGAGGACGTGTTTCGGGCCATCGAGGCGATCCGCCAGGCTTCGGTCGCCTATCACCGCGAGGGCACGCCGGAGCGGGCGGCGCGGCTCGACGAACTGCTGCGGGCGCTGTCGCTGCCCGACGCGCTGCGCTTCGCCCACAGCTTCGTGTGCTTCTCGCAGCTCATCAACATCGCCGAGGACCAGGGCGCGCGGCGACGACTGAGGACCGGCGAGGGGAGCGAGCGCTCGCTGGCCGGCGCGCTCCGGCGCCTCGCCGACGAGGGCGTGGGCGCCGCCGATGTCCGCGCTCTGCTGGACCGCGCGCTCGTCATGCCGGTGATCACCGCCCACCCCAGCGAAGTGCGGCGCAAGAGCGTCATCGACCGGGTGAGCCGCATCGCCGAGATCTTCGACGCCCACGACCGGGCCGCCCCGGAAGCGCGCGCACCGCTGGAAGCCGACCTCGCGCGGCAAATCCTGATTCTCTGGGCGACGCGGCAGCTCCGCCCGGTCAGCCTCGGCGTCGCCGACGAGATCGACAACGCCGTCTCGTACTTCGAGCGCACCTTCCTCACCGCCACGCCGCGCGTCTACGCCGACCTGGAAGCGGCGCTCGGCGGGGCGGACGGCGGCGGCGCCCCGCTCTCCAGCTTCCTGCGGGTCGGCTCCTGGGTCGGCGGCGACCGCGACGGCAACCCGAACGTGACGGCCGAGACGCTGCGTCGCGCGTTCCTCGCCCAGTCGCGGCTGGTGGTCGGCCGCTATCTGGAGGAGATCCATGCGCTGGGCGCCGCCCTGGCGCTCTCGACCGAGCACGTCAAGGTGACGCCCGAGCTGGCGGCGCTGGCCGAGCGCTCCGGCGACGAGGCCCCGCAGCGCGCCGACGAGCCGTACCGCCGCGCCCTTTCCGGCGTCTACGCGCGGCTGGCCGCCGCCGCCCCGGCGCTGACCGGCGCGCCGCCGGCTCGGCCATCCCCCATCGAGGGCGCGCCATATCCGTCGGCCGACGCGCTGAAGGCCGACCTGCAGGTGATCCAGGCCTCGCTGCTGGCCCACCATGGCGAGGCTTTCCGCCACACGCCGCTCGCCGACCTGATCCGCTCCGTCGACTGCTTCGGGTTCCACCTCGCGACGCTCGACCTGCGGCAAAACTCCGACGTGCATGAGCGGGTGGTCGCCGAGCTGCTGAAGCTCGCCGGCGCGTGCGACGACTACCAGGGCCTTGCAGAGCCGGAGCGGGTGCGCCTGCTCGAAGCCGAGCTCTCGACGCTGCGCCCGCTGGGCTCGCCGCTGGCGGACTATTCGGACGAGACGCTGAGCGAGCTTGCCGTGCTGCGCGCCGCAGCGAGCGCCAGCGCGCTCTATGGCCCCAAGGCGGTCGACACCTACGTGATCTCGAAGACCACGGCGGTTTCCGACCTGCTGGAAGCCTACGTGCTGATGAAGGAGGTCGGCCTCTTCGCGCCCGGCGATCCGGCCCGCTCGCCGGTGCTGGTCGCGCCGCTATTCGAGACCATCGCCGACCTCGAGGCCGCGCCCGCGACGATGCAGGGGGTGCTGGATTCGGCGCCGATCCGCGCGCAGCTGGCGGCCCGCGGCGTCCAGGAGATCATGATCGGCTACTCCGACAGCAACAAGGACGGCTCGTATCTCACCTCGATCTGGGCTCTGAACGAGGCGCAGCGTCAGCTGAAGGGCGTGGTCGAGGGCGCGGGGCTCGGGTTGCAGTTCTTTCACGGCCGCGGCGGGGCGGTCGGGCGCGGCGGCGGCTCCAGCTTCGAGGCGATCCTGGCGCAGCCCGAGGGCACCGTCGCCGGCCGCATCCGCATCACGGAACAGGGCGAGGTGGTCGCCAACAAGTATGCCGACCCGGCGATCGGTCGCGACAACCTCGAGACCACGACCGCGGCGATGCTGCTGGCCAGCCTCGGCCGGGCGCCGGGCGATGAGCATGCGGGCGGTGCGAAGGCGATGGCGGCGCTCTCGACGGCCTCGATGCGCGCCTATCGCGCCCTCGTCTACGAGACCTCGGGCTTCGCCACGTTCTTCCGCGAGTCGACGCCGATCAGCGAGATTTCCAGCCTCAACATCGGCAGCCGGCCGGCCTCGCGCACCCGCTCCGAGCGGATCGAGGACTTGCGCGCCATCCCCTGGGTGTTCTCCTGGTCGCAGGCGCGGGTGATGCTGCCGGGCTGGTATGGCTTCGGCTCCGCAGCCGCCGGCCACGACCTCGCCGCGCTCGCCGATCTCGCCGAGGCCTGGCCGTTCTTCGCTTCGGCGCTCGCCAACATGGAGATGGTGATGGCGAAGGCCGACATGCGGATCGCGAGGCGCTATGCGGGCCTGGTGGGCGACGCAACGCTGCGCGGCGAGGTCTCGGCGGCGATCGAGGCCGAGTTCGACCGCACGACCGAGGCGCTGCTGGCCATCCGCCGCCGCGGCGCGCTGCTCGAGGACAATCCCGAGCTCGCCGCCCACATCCGCTACCGCCGGCCCTACATCGAGGCGCTGAACCACCTGCAGATCGAGCTGATCGCCCGCCACCGCGAGGGCGACGACGACCATCAGGTGGGCGAGGGCATCCTGCTGACCATGAACGGCATCGCCACCGGCCTGAGGAACAGCGGCTAGCGGGTTCGGGGCGGCGCCCCAGATGCAAAAGGCCGAGCCTGTCCCTCTCCCCCTGCGGCAGCAGGAAACGGTACGCGCCGCGCAGTCGTGGCTAATGCCGATTCATCGCAATTCTTAATGAGGCGCTAACGGGCCCTGGGCGATGCTTCGCGCATGCCACGCATGCCGATACCGATGGCGGTCGAGCCGGACGTTCGTCGTCCGCCGCTGAAGCCGTTCCTGCTCCTGGCGCTCACGCTTGCGGTGCTGGCGTTCTGCGCGACCCTGATGGCCCGCTAGGGCTGCAGGGTCGCAAGGAACAGCTCGCTCCCCGCGCCCCCTCGCATGGCAGGCGTGGGCGCCAGGTCTCCCTACCGGCATCGCCGGCGAGGGCTGCCGAAGCGCGAAGCCGCTCTGGACGTCAGCAGCCCTTTCCCGGTTCCTCGACCGGCACGTTCGCGGCCAGCTCGGCCAGCCAGGCGGCGGCGTTGCCATCCGACGGCGCGCGCCAGTCGCCGCGCGGGCTCAGCGACCCGCCGGAGCTGATCTTCGGCCCGTTCGGGACGGCCGAGCGCTTGAACTGGCTGAATGCGAAGAACCGCTTCAGGAACACCTCCAGCCACTGGCGGATCTCGGCCAGGTCGTAGGCGCGCCGCGCGGCGTCCGGGATGTTGCGCGGCCAGTCGCCGGCCGCCGCATCGGCCCAGGCGTGCTCGGCCAGGAAGGCGACCTTCGATGGGGCGAGGCCGTAGCGCGTCGTGTAGTAGAGATTGAAGTCCTGCAGCGCATACGGGCCGACGATCGCCTCGGTCGACTGGAT
>Ga0134125_10006117_pt1 | contig 13643 bp, 12 predicted proteins | sample KB31751_FD_96464 | JGI IMG/M metagenome (GOLD analysis project Ga0134125, IMG submission 96464) | Terrestrial soil microbial communities with excess Nitrogen fertilizer from Kellogg Biological Station, Michigan, USA - KB3-175-1 | ecosystem: Environmental > Terrestrial > Soil > Unclassified ... | reverse complement strand
CGAGAAACCCTGGCCGCACGAGGGCAGCGCCGAATGGCGTCAACAACACGTCAGGGATGCTCAACGAGAGCAGGAAATCAAAGAGCGGATGAAAATATGTCGGGACTGCTAACGTCGTGTCACGCCGCGCCATTCGATTCCGCTTCGTCGTAGAATCCGATAAACCGAGCCGCTTGCTGGACCAGGTCCGCCACCGGCGTCTCACCGTCCAGCACAATTCCCGCCGAACTGTAGGGATAATTTTCAGCCAACTCCCGCACGCGCGCCTCTGTCAGATCAACCGCGGGATGACCTGTGCGCATTCGAAACCGGTGAACCGCGGCGTCGGGCGCGATCCGGATCTGAATGACGTGCGTCTCCGACCTGAATTCCCGGACGCACGAGCGCAATAAATCCCGACACGCCGGCGTCGTAAACGTCGCATCCAGCACGACCGACCGCGAACATTGGATGATTTCGGAGGCCGTCAGGAGCATCGCTCGATATCCGACAAGCCGATCGTTTTCATTGCGGTCGGATTGGGGCATCAGGAGCGACAGCACACGGTCTCCTTGAATCCACCGGCAATCGAACCTGTCCGCCAGCGCGGCAGAGATCGTCGATTTGCCCGAACAGGGAGGTCCGGCACACACAACAAGCTTCGGTTTCATGCTGTCCCGCAAAGTGCCAGACAATTTCCGACCGAATTCCAGATGATGATGGTGCCGCTAGGCTCTTTCTAGAATGCGGGATTTGCCATCAAACCTGCCGTCATTTGACATGGAGCGCTCCCAAGCAAGGGCATGCCGAACGACCGTATCAAGATCATCGAAGGATGGTTGCCAGTCCAATACCTGCCGAATACGCGTTACGTCCGCGATGACAGAAGCGGCGTCACCAGGGCGTCGCTCAACCTCTTCGGTCTGGAAATCAGCACCGCTCACACGGCGAACGGCCTCAATAACCTGCCGGACCGATGAACCATGACCATATCCACAGTTGAGCACTACGCTCTCGCCACCACTGCGGAGATATGACAGGGCAGCCGAGTGCGCTCGCACAAGATCGCTCACGTGGATGAAATCCCGAACACAGGTACCATCAGGCGTCCGATAGTCGGTCCCATACACCTGAAGTTTCCTGCGTTTTCGTAGCGCAGCCTCAACCGCAACCTTGATCAGATGGGTCGCGCCCTTCGTTGCCTGTCCGGTCCGGAGCAACGGGTCGGCGCCAGCAACATTGAAATACCTCAATGCGACGAACCGCAACCGCTGAGCAAACGCGGCATCCCGTAGCACGGTCTCGGACATAAGTTTTGAACGACCATAAGGTGATATTGGTCTGGTCGGCGCATCTTCGCCCACGAGGCCACCATCAGTGTCGCCGTAAACAGCTGCCGTAGACGAAAAGATCACGCGTTCGACGCCCTCTCGAGCGGCCGCGTCGATCAGATTACAAGTATTGGCCGTATTATTGCGATAGTATTGAAGCGGATCGACCATCGACTCTGGGACAACCGTCGAGGCCGCGAAGTGAATGACGTCGCCCACCCCGTGATCACGAATGGCCTTCCGGACCGACGCCCAATCCCCGACATCGCCCTCTATGAGAACAACATCGTCCGGGATCAACCACCGGAACCCGGTGCACAGATTGTCGAGAACGACGACGTCTTCGCCGGCCGCCCGCAACTCGTACACCATGTGGCTTCCGATGTATCCAGCGCCTCCAGTTACCAGGACAGTCATTGGGGCTTCCTGCTCACGAGGCTTGGTCGGCACCAATAGCCGCCAACCCCGACGACTCGCCTGCCAGCATAACGCCTCTCATTGGAACCGCACTTTGCCCTCGGCTCCAGCTCGATTTTTCCCGTGCCAGGAAGTCCGCGTAAGCCTCGCATAGGGCGTCCCGAAGTTCACGGCGAGCAGACCAACCGGACTCTGTGAGTTTTCGGACATCGAGCAGCTTCTGCTTCGGTCCATCTGGGCGAGATGTGTCGAATTCGATATTGCCTTCAAATCCGACAACGTCGGCAACGAGCTTCGCGAACTCGCCAATCGAAATATCGCGACCTGTCCCGACATTGACGATTTCAACACCAGAATATGTCTTCATCAAATGGATGCAGGCATCGGCCAGATCGTCCACGGACAGGAATTCACGGCGTTGCCGGCCGGAGCCCCAAACCTTCACGACTCCCCGTCGCTCGACTTTGGCCTCATGGAATCGCCGGATTAAGCCAGCCGGTGCATGCCCGTAATTTGGATCGTAGTTGTCGCCGGGCCCGAATAGGTTTGTCGGCATCAGGGATATGAAATCTGCGCCGTACTGGAGCCGATAGGCTTGGCAAAGCTTGATCGCCGCGATCTTCGCGATCGCGTACCATTCGTTCGTGGGCTCCAGTGGCCCCGTGAGCAAAGCGCTTTCGGGCATCGGCTGGGCCGCGTCCCGCGGGTAGATGCAGGATGAGCCAAGGTTGAGCAACTTGGCGACTCCGACGCGGTACGAAGCGCGTATGACATTCAAACCTATAGCCAGGTTGTCGGCAATAAACTCCGCGGGAAAGCTGCTGTTCGCGTATATGCCGCCGACACGGGCCGCACACAGAAAGACCGCATCCGGCCGAGCAGCCTCCATCCACCGCTCCGTTTCGCGCTGATTGGTCAGATCCACATCCCGTCTCGCGGCGGTCAGAACCTCACAGCCTTCGTACTTGAGGCGCCGCACAATGGCGGCGCCGACCATGCCGGAGTGGCCCGCAACCCACAGCCGCTTCCCTTTCAATGTGAAAGCCGGTTTACTCGGCCGCATAACGATGAGGCTCCTTTTCCAAGAGGAGCACGTCCTCGCGCACCATTTCCGCCAAAAGTTCTTCGAACGTCACCTTGTGATGCCAGCCCAGCTTGCTATGCGCCTTGGTCGCATCGCCAAGCAGCAGGTCTACCTCTGCCGGCCTGAAATAGCGCGCGTCGACCTCGACCAGCGTCCGCCCGGAGCGGCGATCGATTCCCTTCTCGTCGACCCCCTTCCCTCGCCAATCGATCGCAATCCCCACGTGTTTGAAGGCTAACTCCACAAATTCCCGAACTGAGTGCATCTCTCCCGTCGCAAGAACGTAGTCGTCCGGCTCATCATGCTGAAGGATGCGCCACATCCCCTCAACATAATCGCGGGCATGGCCCCAGTCCCGCTTCGAATCCAGGTTTCCTAGATAGATCCTGTCCTGTATTCCGTGGTGAATGGCTGCCACGCCTCGGGTGATCTTGCGCGTCACAAACGTCTCGCCGCGGATCGGACTCTCATGGTTGAACAAGATTCCATTGCAGGCATACATCCCATACGCTTCGCGGTAATTAACAACAATCCAATATGCGTAAAGCTTTGCTGCTGCATAAGGGCTGCGTGGCCAGAATGGCGTCATTTCATTTTGCGGAACCTCTTGGACTTTACCGAATAATTCAGATGTCGAAGCCTGGTAAAATTTTGTCGTCTCCGTCAACTTCAGGAGTCTGACAGCTTCCAGGAGGCGCAACGTACCAAGTCCGTCCGCATTTGCGGTGTATTCGGCTGTCTCAAAGCTGACCTGAACGTGAGACTGGGCAGCCAGATTGTATACTTCGTCCGGCTGCGTTTCCTGGACGAGCCTGATCAAATTCGTTCCATCAGTCATGTCGCCATAGTGCAGTACGAAGCGGCGATCACGGTCGTGCGGATCCTGATAAAGGTGTTCGATCCTTCCGGTGTTGAATGATGAGGACCGCCTCTTCAGGCCGTGAACGATATAGCCCTTCCCGAGCAGGAGTTCGCACAGATATGCGCCATCCTGACCCGTAGCACCGGTAACGAGGGCGACTTTTTGCCTTGGTTCGACTGAGCGCATTTTTAAGTTGCCTCTGAGCGACAATACTTTGCTCAAATTAGCCCACCAATGGCGGTCCGCGCCGCCCTCTTAGGGGCTACCCCCAAAATGCTCAGACCGCGTTACGACCGCGGATTTTTTGAACTTCGGGATTACACAGCCTCGAGCACTTCAGTGATCTCCACTTCTCAAGTGGTACCTCATCGTCAACCTAGGCTTTCGTCGCTGGATTCGACATATTTCATGTTGCGCGTAGCGGACAATTCGCCACGCTAAGGTCATTTAGAGCTATCCATGTCGCTCGTTCGCGATCCCGACGATCATGCGCTCCTTGGCGGCCTGACCGCCCCCTTTTTGGCCGTCGAAGCTCCGGAGTGGACCGGCGCGACCGGCTTTCCCATTCACGAAGAGGCTACCCTCTGCCGCCCAGCGCATTCGTCGAGCAAGCGTCTACTCGATATCGCGGTTGCGGCAATGACCATCGTCGTCATAGCGCCGCTACTTTCGGTGATCTGTATCGCGATCAAGACGACGTCAGAGGGACCGATTCTGTTCCGACAGAAGCGATATGGCCTCAATAATCACCTTTTCGACGTTTACAAATTTAGAACCATGTATGTCGACCAGTCCGATCCCAGCGGCGTGCGCCAGACACGTGCCGGTGACGAGCGGGTTACGGCCCTCGGCTCTTTCTTGCGCCGCTTCAATCTCGATGAATTGCCTCAGCTCTTCAATATTCTGAAAGGTGATATGTCGCTCGTTGGCCCTCGACCTCACGTTCCAGGGATGCTTGCGGCGGGGATGCTATATGAATCACTCGTCCCCAACTATTTTGAACGCCATAGAACGAAGCCCGGGATGACCGGTCTAGCGCAGGCGCTCGGATATCGTGGGAGCACCGACGACGCGGAGCTCGCCACATCACGTGTCAAAATGGATTTGCTCTATATCGAGACTTGGTCCTTTGCTCTGGATCTCATGATCATTGCAAAGACGGTTTGGTACGAAATCAAGCACCGCGGTAGTGGCATCTAAGCTGCGGCCGGAACACGGTCCCGATATATCCGAGCACCAGCTGCCTTACGCAACGTTCGCGACCTCTCGCTCGCCAAAGAAAATCGCGTCCTGCTCCGCCCTGAGCTTGTCGGCAATACGGCCAACCGGCACGTCGACATCCGCGTAGGTGAGGACCTCATCCCGAGCAATATCACGCTTAAGTCGGCAGCCTTCCGCCAGGCCGATTGGGAGCAGCCGTTGACGAAATACGGTATCGGAGTTCTCGCATAGCCCATAAGTCATGTAGTGGCCCAAACCATCCAAGACCTCTCCCGCCTTCAGATCCGTCTTGGCCGCCGCTATAACGTCAACGCACGGACCGCCAATCGGCTCGATGGCGGCATCTTTGAAGATCGCTGCGCGTGCGATCGTATTCGGAACTTCGAAATGGCAGAGATGATAGGGCCAGTAGAAGCAGTAAAGCGGTCCATCGCCCATCTTGTACAGCGACAAGTAGTGCTTCTCGACGGTGTCGTCCGTGGTACCGAGGACGAAGACGCCAGGATTTGGCATTGCGCCCACACAATAATCTACGATCCCTGGGCCATCGAGTAAGTCACTAAGGGGATACCAATCGACCGACTGCTGGATAGGTGTGCCCGGGGCAACGGTAGGGCCGTACATACCCCGTTTGGCCACACGCATGCCCGTAGCGTTTGCGACGATGGCGTTTTCAAACGAAATCTTGGTGCCGTCGGCGAACGACGTAACCATCGGGGCCTTCATACCCCACTTTTTCGCAAACCCCTCCTGGGTGGTCGGATTGCGATAAGGGTCATGAAGCCCTTTGATGTTGCCGCACATGACCGGCCGAATGCCCAGTCCTTTCACCCAGCGGTACAAGTTCAGGATCACCCCCGGCTGGTCGCCTTCCGTATTCGTAAACACAACCCCGGCCCGAGTGGCATATGTCTTCAGGATCGGACCCAACGTACCGTCAAGCTCGGCATTCATCGCGACGAAATGCTTGCGATTCTCTATTGCACGAAGCGCGACTCTGGCGCCGAACTCTATCGCGCCGGTCACCTCAACCACGACATCCACCGACGGCGCATCGCAGATATGGAAAGGATCCTCGGTCACAGCCGGAATGCCTTTTCCGATTGACGCCTCAAGTTCCTCCGCAGACGCCACAGCCGCGACATCGACCGTTCCGGAAGCTCGAAAAACATTCAGCGCACCCTCGGCATTCCGATTCGACACCGCAACCAGACGCATGCCATTTGTGTAATGGAGCAACTGGCGCGCGATACCGGCGGCCATAAAGCCCGCACCTATCATCCCGACCCGGATCGGCCGCCCCGCGCGACTGAGGCGCTCGAGCTCTCTGTCTACGATAAACATCTCATGGCCCCTACACTAAGCACTCATCGGTACCGGGAGCCGAGACGGCACGTAATCCGGCCAGGCGCGGTCCTTATCGGAGATCACAGCAGGGTCGGCCGGCCAGTGCACGTTCAGGGCTGGGTCGTCCCACCGCAACCCCCGTTCGGCCGCAGGCGTATAGAACTCGGAAACCAAATATGTCACTTCGGTTCCATCTTCTAGGGTCAGGAACGCGTTCGCGCACCCCTTCGGCACGACCAGCATCCGGAAATTTTCAGCGCTGAGATCGACTGTTATGTGCTTCAGGTAGGTCGGCGAGTCCGGCCGCAGGTCTACGAGTGCGTCGCATATCCGCCCTCGGACGCATCGTAGCAGCTTATCCTCCTGGTAAGGAGCGAGCTGGTAGTGAAAACCCCGCAGCGTATGGCGATGCCGATTGACCGAAATGTTCATCTGCACGATGCGTTCGCAAAGGCCAGCCGCCGCGAATTCCTTCGTACACCAACCTCGTGCGAAAAAGCCTCGCTCGTCGGCCTTTCTATCGAGTTCAACAATTTTGACGCCTGGGATTGAAGTGTCCTGGATGAACATCTTTAACTCCGCCTACTCAGAAGGATGAAACACACGAGATCCGTGCACCTCATAGCCGAGCGACACCATTTTGAGGTGGGACAGCTTTTGCCGCACGGCCTCATGCTTTTCCGGCTTGACGATAAATATCAAAAAGCCGCCGCCACCGGCTCCGCAGAGCTTTCCGCCCTCCGCTCCTGCCTTGATCGCACGCGCATAGTGCCCATCGATCTCTGTGTTGGTGATCTTCGACGCCAACCGCCGCTTGAGCGTCCAGCCACGGTGAAGGGATTTACCGATCTGCTCGAGCTCAAGGTTGGACGACGAACAAAGGCCCCTCAATTCGTATGCTTCGTCACGCATCTTTCGCAAGACGTCGATATTGCGATGAGTGTTGCTACGCTGCTCTCCCAGCACTGATGCAGCCGGCCGCTGATGACCAGTCCAAAACGCCATGATGTTACTGAACAAGTAAGCTCCGGATCCATTGTAGAACGCTTGAGGCTCGACGGTAACGCGCCCACCGCGTTCGAAACGCAGCAGGTTTAGGCCTCCAAAAGCGGCGGCATACTGGTCTTGCTTACCGATCGGTTCTTTGAGGACATCCATTTCGATGTAGCAGGCCTCCTCGGCGAGTTGGCCGGCCGTCACTCTTTCGCCCTTGTAGGCATGGAGCGCATGCAACAGCCCCACGGCGAACGCGCTAGATCCGCCCATCCCGGTCGACGTCGGCACATCGGCGACGGTGCTAATGAATATGGGTGGATCTATTTTGAGGAAACGAAGACACTCGCGCGCAATATTATTTTCAATCTCACCGATTGTGTTTACCTGCTCAACCTGCGAGTAGCTCAATCGAATCGGCTCATTGAAGAGCTCGCTATGTCGCTTAACGGTCACGTAGACGTATTTATCAACGGCAGCACTGAGCACCGCACCATCTTCCTGATTGTAAAACTCGGGCAAATCAGTACCACCACCCGCAAAACTCACCCGCAGCGGCGTCCTCGTGACTACGACTTTTGAATGATTGATCACTCGACGGATCTCAGGCCGCGCCATACCGGCGGCGGCGCTTACCTTCTTGTTCACTGTTCCGAGCATTGCCATGGCCGTCTCCTCAGACCGACGCTAGTGCTGGAGTTTCGATAATCGAACCGGCACGTTCATCGTGCGTCCAACGTAACGACCGATCGAGCGCTCCTTCCGCGAGGAGGTGTTCAAGCCATTTCAACCGCGTGAAGCGCTTGTCCGTAAAGAGCTCAGCTGTCAGCTGCGATCGCTGGAATGCCAAGTACAATTCCTCAGCGCCATTCGGCACCGACCATTCGAATCGGAAATCAGGGAAGCGATCCGCCAACTTCGCGAATTTAGCCTTGTAGGTCCGCTGATCCGCTCCGGCATTCGCCAAGCGAACAACTTCGCAACCGGGGATCACAGACGCAGCAGCCTCGGCGAGTGCGCCAATTTGCCAATTGAGCTCATCCGCTCCGATATTGAATGCCTCGTTATGAACGGCTTCCCGCGGCGCTTCCAACACGCGTTCAAAGGCCCGGGCTACGTCGCGAACGTGCACCACAGGACGCCACGGTGTTCCATCGCTATGGATGGTGATACGCTTCGTTGTGAAGCCGCCTCCCATAAAGTTGTTTAGTACCGTGTCGAAACGCATTCGGGGAGACAGCCCGTAAACCGTGCCGTTTCTGCAGTACGTGGGCGAGAAGTCGTCCGAGGCAAGCTCGCGAAGCGCCATTTCCGCGTCAACCTTGGAGCGCGCATATTGCGTCTGCGGAGCGAGCGCCGAGTTCTCGTCTACTGTGGCGCTGTCCGCCATTCCGTACATGATGCACGACGACGAAAACACAAACCGCTTGACCCCGGCGCTTTTGGCTAAGCGGGCAAGAGTCACCGTCGCGTCGCCATTTATTTCCTTCGTCCAGCGCTCATTGAGGTTGCCGATCGGATCGTTACTGAGTGCCGCCAGGTGGACCACCGCGTCGAACCCCCGCAAATCCGAAGGGGCGAGTTCCCGGATGTCCTTCTTGACAGTGGCAATTGACCCCAGCTCCGGCACCAGGCGGCAATCTGCGAAATAGCCATTGTCAATGCCCATGACTTCGTAACCGCGGCTCTGAAGCCACGGAGCCATAACTGAACCAATGTAACCTTCATTGCCAGTCACGAGGACGCGCATCTTCTTTGCCATGTTTTTACATGTCCTTCTGTGAAACGATGTCTTCTGCAATTTCAAGCAGAGATACTTCGTTTGTTACCCTGCGGAAGCGGCATCCCGCCGCCAACGCGGCCTCCGCGTCGCGGTCATCGTCGCCGACGAAAACCGTCCGCGTCAGGTCCAGCTCGTACTCGCGCTGAGCCTGATAAAGGAGACCGGGCCGCGGCTTTCGGCAATCACATCCCTCATCCCATCCGTGCGGGCAATGAAAGATTGCATCAATGCTGCCGCCGGCACGCTGCGCTTCGCGGACCATCTTCGAATGTATGGTCGTCAGGTCCGCCGCCGAAATCACACCGCGGCCAATTCCCGGCTGATTGGTCGCAACGAACACACGAAAACCTCGCGAATGAAATAGCTGCAAGGCTTCCAGCGCGCCTTCGCACCACTGCCATTCATCCCAATTCTTGACGTAGTCGCCTGGAGCCATCCTTCGATTGAGCACTCCGTCGCGGTCCAAGATCACGCTCGGAGTGCGACGGAAGAAGCGCTCGGTGGCCGCCAGGCGAGCAAACGATCCGACGCCGTAGTACCGATGCCCGGTTCTGAATGCAGTCAATCGACCCTGTCGTGCAAGCGCGGTGTAGACCGCTTCCTCGAACGGCGCATCCTCATCCGGAAGCGCGTCGAGCGCTCGATAGGTCAAAATTGCATAGCTGATTTCAACCTCGTTCAGACCGGGCGAGCTGCGGTCTCGATCGAAGGCCAATACGTCGCCATTATCGGCAAGCCTTACACCGCCCTTGGAATATCCATCCTCGTTTGCATAAACAGTTATAAGCGCCGGCTTCCCTGCTTCGCAGAAGCGAGCCCATAATCTTTCCATTTGCATCGGCCAGAAATTATCGCAGTACAGCAGAAGAAAACACTCATCGATCAAATGCCGGGCCGCGGCGACTCGAGAGCTCGTGAGGAGCTCGGGCGCTGTAATAGCGTAATCTATCCGAATGCCCCATGGGGCACCGTCGCCAAAATAGTTGCGAACGACGTCCGCTCGGTAACCGAGCAGAAGCAGAACGCGCTCAAATCCCTGTTCTCGCAGCTGGACGATCTGGTGCTCAAGGAATGGCCGGCCGTTCACCGGTATCATGGGCTTCGGCTTGTCGTCGGTAAGTGGGCGCATCCTCTCACCCCGGCCGCCCGCAAGAATTACTGCTTGCCGCGGCCGACTGTAAGAGCGGCCCTCGACTGATGCGAGGGGATAGATGCGCTCCTGACGGCTCATAGCCCCGCCTTATCCGCGACAAGACATCGCGTCACGGCGTGGCAGACCGACATATGGACATCTTCGACAAGTTCGTATGCACCGCGCTCGCACTCAATTACGACAGAATGATGCGCGATATTCTTGAGTGCTCCTCCATCAAATCCAAGCAATGCAAACGTCGCCGCTCCCTGGGTCTTCGCGAGTTCCGTCGCGGCGATCAGATTTGGGGAGTTTCCACTCGCCGAAATGCATACGAGCAGATCGTCTGCGGTAACGAAATTTTCAAGCTGCCCCGCGAAAGAACGATCGTACCCTTCGTCGTTCGATAAAGCGGAAAACCAGGAAACGTTATCGGACAAGCTGACGGCCTTAAACGGTCTCTGTCCAGACCGTTTAGTTGCCTTTCCAAGATCGTTCGCCCAGTGGGAGGCGGTCGACGCACTACCACCATTTCCGGCGATGTAGACGAATGATCCGCGATCACGGACTGACCGCAACTGCTGTACAAGCCTGAGAAGCGCCCCGCCCGGAATTCGCGCAAGTTGCTCGCGAACTCCCTCAAGGTGTTCGGAGATGACACGCTCTAATGGTGAATAGCCGACCACCACGTCACGATCGAACGGGTCCGATCTTTCCAGGGCAAACTGCATTGAGGATCCCTCGCCGTCGTCCGTAGGGTGACGACATCACGGGAGCAACTAATCACTCTTTAGAACGATCCACATTTGCTCTTTCGGGGTAAGCCGCCGCGCCCTAACCATGGGCTCATCGTTCGCGTGGGCGGCAGAAACGGCTCTAAGTTACCCCAACAATCGAGGTCACTTTCCGGACATCGGCGCGACACCCGGCTGTTTCACGCCAGGACTGACAACTCATGGTCAAGCGCGGGACCTGACGACAATGTCTTCCGACTGCGGCTCGCAAGGTCCGCCAGCACCGATTTCCGGTGATCCAACTGAGGCAGCCGAGGCAGACCTACTTTCGATAGTATAGCCTCCCAACGGTATGCCCAATCGTGCCGCAGCAGCGAACCCGTTACAGATGCCGCGCGAAGATGGGCAATGCGGTCGTCCTGCCGGTCAAGGGCCTCGATTATATCTCCGACGTCAGAGCCATCCGGGCTAATTTCGATGACCGCGTCGGGCCATGGGAACTGCTCTTTGAACTCCGGACAGTCTGGCGCCGAACCCAAGATCACGGCCCCGCCAGCGGCGCCTTCAAACAACCTGGATGCAAGCACTTGCTCACCTGCAATCTTGCCACTTTTTTCCCCTCCAAGGCTGGCTGGATTGAAGGCGATGAAATAGCGCGATCGTTTGACGGTATTCGCAATCAGCGATCTGTGCTCGCGCCAGCTTTTCACGCGTGAATCTGTACTCGACAGCGAGTCGTACAGATAAAAGAGATTGGAGCGCTCGGTTAACTCCAACAAGCGCTGATGAACAGGAGCCGACCTGTTGCCATAAGAATATATATCGACACATCGCGGAGGCGCATTCGGCGCAGGCGCTGCGGCCAAACAATCAACCGCCGGCGGCAGCCATTGCACCTTCGCGTCAGTATATCTCGCAAGCTTCGAAATCGGAGCCTTATGCAGAAGAAATATATGGTCGAATTCTTCCAGCAGTTTCAAATAGCGGGAATCCGCGGCGACGGTGCTATCCCACAATTCGAATAGATACAAAACCGCGATCCTCGAGCGGCGCCGCCAGCCCTCAATGCGGCTCAATTCCACCAGACTTTGAGGGCTCCAGGCGATATAGACGAACAGATCGTACTCTCCCAGAATTGCGGTCTGCTCGACGCTTGCGCCATTTCGCAGGCCGAGAGACTTGCGCCCGGCGTTGGCAATCCTATTAAAGTCCCGCTGAACGTTGTGGCCATCATGAGAGGGCAAGAAGCGGCCAAAACGCCGCTCTACGAAATTGTCCAAACCAGGAACAACGAGTTCTACGTCGTCGCATTCACAAATAATATTGCAAAATTCATAGCTGACGCTGAAATGCGCCTTGTCACCGGCATTATAATCGGAGGCGACAAGCGTTCGTGCCACTGCTGCACCTTTCCGGTCGGTGTCGTTGAAGCGCGCTAAAGTGCCAGAGCAAGCTTCACTTCGGGCACGCGCTGCGGCTCAGCAAGGGCGTCGGCGGCCTTTTCTCCAATCATGAAAGCGGCAGCCGAAGTGTTAGCCGATGGCACCGAAGGCATGATTGATGCATCCGCGACGCGCAATCTCTCGAGACCGTGAACTCTCAGTCTGTCGTCCACTACCGCACCCTGTTCTGGCCGTGGGCCCATCTGACAGCTACCGCACAAGTGGTAAGCTGTAAGACCGGCCTCACGTGCAAAGCTCAAACAGTCGTCTTCACTCTGCACAGCCTCTCCGGGCATCTCCTCGAAATCATAAAATCTGTTGAACGGCTCAGCCTGCAGAATTCTCCTCAGCGCCCGGATACCAGACACAGCCGCCCGCTGGTCGCGCGCCTCCTGAAGATAATTCGGTTGGATGATTGGCGGTTCAAAGGGATCTGAAGACCGGGCCCTGACGTAACCCCTGCTCTCAGGCCGGAGCTGATAAAATCCCGCCTTGAGCACCGGGATCCGCTCGCCGCCGAGCCGAGAATAGTTTCCCATTGCAACATCAATCTGCGTATCAGGTGACTGCGACGGATTTTCACAGTTGATGAACCCGTAAACAAGCGAAGGGCTGATCGCCAGAATGCTTGGCAGACCAACTGCCCACCTTGCCGCCTCCCGGATGAGCGCCAGGCCATGGCCACTGATACCCTGGGAGCCCCTGATTGCTGCCACCAAGTGGATCATATAATGATCTTGAAGGTTCTTACCGACACCTGGCAGATGGTGAATGATAGGGACTCCTATTTGGCCGAGTTCGTCGGACCCGCCAATGCCGGAGAGTTGCAGAAGTTTAGGTGTGTTTGCTGCGCCCGCCGAAAGAATAACCTCACGTCTCGCCCGCACGAATTCGGCCTCAGCACTACGGCCTCGTTCGACACGAACACCTATCGCACGCCTACCTTCAAGCACGACCGATATTGCTCGAGAATTCGTTCTGATCTCGAGGTTCTTCCTTCCGCGCACTGGACGCAAAAACGCACCGGCTGCGCTGACGCGCCAGCCATTTTCGATGTAACGCTGGTAGTAACCGACACCTGCCTGACTTGCGCCGTTGTAGTCTGGATTGCGTGGAACACCTGTACTCTCCGCGGCCCGTATGAACGCGTCGCACACGGGGTGGCGCCAATCATTGTCCGTTACCGGCAGCAGTCCGTCGAAACCTCTATATCGCGCGTCGCCAGGACCAACACGCCGCTCCGTCTTTTTGAAATATGGCAACACGTCAACGTATGACCAGCCCCGATTTCCTCGTCGGCTCCATTCGTCGAAATCCT
>Ga0134125_10006116_pt1 | contig 13646 bp, 8 predicted proteins | sample KB31751_FD_96464 | JGI IMG/M metagenome (GOLD analysis project Ga0134125, IMG submission 96464) | Terrestrial soil microbial communities with excess Nitrogen fertilizer from Kellogg Biological Station, Michigan, USA - KB3-175-1 | ecosystem: Environmental > Terrestrial > Soil > Unclassified ... | reverse complement strand
CTCCTGCGCGTGGCGGTGAAAGCAGCACTGCCCGGCGACGCTCATGGCGCAGTTGCGGACCGTGCGGTCGTCAACGTCGGGGCCGAGCAACTCGCGGACGATCCCGCTGAGCCGCTGTGACATGGGGCGGGCGCTGTCGGTGAAAATGCACTCAAACCCGGCGGTGGGGTCTGTCATTTCGCGGGCCATGAGCTTGCCGTGCCATGCGGGCGTGCCTTCGCCCAGCATGCGGAAGAGCCAGGAACGGACGAACGCGTGAAGCCGCTGCCGCGGCGAGGCATCGGGCGGGAGCCCGCCGTCGGGCGGGAATTTCCGCAACGCCTCGCCGAGCCAGTGCTGAAGCACCGCGACGTACAGTTTTTCCTTGTCGCCAAAGTGGTAATTCACCGCGGCGATGTTCGCGCCCGCACGACTGCAGATGTCACGAATCGTGGCGCGGCGGTATCCCTGCTCGGCGAAGACTTCGCCAGCCGCTTCCAACAGGCGGAGGCGCGTTTCGCGGTTGGTGGGGTCCATTGCGCGGGGATTATAGGATTGCAAACCGCTGTTTCAAACGGGGGTTTCATCGCCGCAGAGGAGGCAGTCGCCGCGGGGCGTGCGTCAACTGTTTTCCATTTCTCGCGCCGCGGCCCGCATTGGCAGCGGCACGACCTTTGCTCAACCACCTCTGCAATGGCACTCGCACGTTGCGAGCGCAGGCGGAAAGGCAAAAGGTCGTTTTGGCGGCCCGTGCCGCCCGATGGACAAGGAGATCGTTATGCTAGCCGTAGTCACGTTGGGGACGCTGTTCTGGCTCGCCATTATCTTTTTCATCGTCGCCATGGTCGCCTGGGCATTGGGCGCCGGTGGCGTGGCGGGGATGAGCGCGGGCGTCGGTCGCGCCCTGCTGTTCATCTTCCTGATTCTGGCGATCATCTTCATCATCCTCAACTTCACCGTGGGCGGCCCCGCGGTCGGTTAACGGTTGATGTAACACGAAACGGCCGCGGCGTGTCGGAGTCTCCGGACTTGCACACGCCGCGGCCGACTGCTAGAAGCCGGCGATGGCCCGACACGAGCGATCCGCCGGCTTTGTCGTTTTCCGCAACGAGCCTGACGACCTGCGCCGGTACCTCGTGCTCGATTACGGGCGGCATTGGGATTTCGCCAAAGGCCATCTTGAAAAAGGGGAGGACGATCTGACAGCCGCCCTCCGCGAGCTGCGCGAGGAAACCGGCATCACCGACGTTGAACCGGTCAAGGGTTTCCAGCACGAAATCACCTATTTCTTCCGTGATCGCAAGAAGGGGCTGATCCGCAAAACGGTGGTCTTCTTTCTAGGAATGACGCGCACGCCTGATTCCAGGATTGTGGTCAGCCACGAGCACGAGGCGTTCGCATTCCTTCCGTTCGACGACGCGGTGAAGCGCATCACCTACCCGAATGCCAAATCGGTGCTGCGGCTGGCGGAACAGAAGCTTCGGGAAGAGCCGGCTTCTGGTCAGGGCGACAGCTTGTCATCCGACGTGGTCAAGAGTTGAGGCTGTTTAGTCTGACATTCCACGGTCGCAGCACATAGACTTAGGCCGGTGCCCCCAGGAGGGCCAGACATGAGCGAGTCGAATCCTGCACCGACGCCTCCAGACGATCAGGCGCCCCCGCCGCATCCTGCCGAGTTAGAGAATGAGAAGAAACCAAAGCCTCGCCGGCGGCGATGGCCGTGGGTGGTGGGGATCATCGTTCTCGTGCTGCTGGTGCTCGTTCTGCTGGCGCCGATGCTGGCCAGCATGGGGTGGGCGCGGGCACTGGTGGTGAATCAGATCAACAGCCGCATCAACGGGCGTGCCGAGATCGCGGACTGGTCGCTGGGTTGGTTCAGCGGAACCCGGGTCGATGGGCTGGTGATTTATGATCCGTCGAATCGGCAGGTCCTCCAGTTGCCGCATTTTCAGACGGAGTTGGGTCTCTGGGATGTGATTCGGGGGCATTATGATTTGGGCAAATCCGAGGTGGACCGGCTCGATGTTCTGATCAGCCGCGAGCCGGACGGCACGCTGAACTGGTCGCATTTGAGCAAGAGCAGTGCGACCGCGGCGGGTGAGCCCAAGCCGCAGCAACCCGCACCTGCTTCAACATCCGCACAGCGCCAGCCGACGAAAGTGCCGGACATTCGCGGCGAACTTGTTTTGAACAACTGCACGATCACCTATGAAGATCCGGCCTCGGGCGCGCAGCCGGTGTTTCTGAGGTCCATTCAGGGCGACGTGAAGATCCCGGACGTCAACCAGCCGATCACCGATTCACTCTCGGCACAGGCACAATCCGGCTCGCTGCCGCCCGGTTCGATTTCGCTGGAAGGAACCATCGCGGCGGTGAAGAACAACCTGCTCGATCAGGACACGCCGTCGCTGAACCAGACGCTAAAGCTCAGCGGCGTGGAGAATTCGGCGCTGTCGGGTTTGCTCGGCCCCAAAGGAAAGCTCGACCTGGCCGGGCGGACCAACGCGCAGGCGGTGCTTCAGATCAACAGTGGCGCCGATGGCAGCGTCCAGGTCAGTGTCGTCAGCACCGGATTCGGAGCGACGGGAAGTCAATTGAATGGCGCGCAGCTTAAGTCCGATGCGCTGACGTTCGAGCTGCCGAAGACGACGCTGCAATTCCCGAAGACATTGGCCGAGCCGTCGAACGTCAAGGTGCAGATCGGCGGCGGAGCAGCCGCCCAACCTCTGGCGCAATTGAGGAACGCAACCGTGACGGCCGGCGGGGGCGCAACCGCGCGAAATGTCATCGCGGGCGATACGTTCACCATCGACGCCTCCGGGAACTACTCGTCGGATCCGACGGCGCGGGCATTGGCACTTACGCGGTTCGACGTCGGCGACAGCCAGCAGCTCGTTTCGCTGAAAAAAGCTCCGGATGCCGATTTTTCCGCCACGCTGCCGGCTGCTGGACATCCCACGGCCAAGGGGAGCATCGACTTGGCGGCGGACCTCAAGCGGCTCAACGAGATCGCCAGGGCATTTCAGTCCCAGGTCACCGCCAAAGATCAGAACGGAATGGATCTGCAGAACGGCAAATTGCAGGGGCGTTTCTCGCTGGCCACGGCCACGGCCGACCAGATCCAGTTGACGGGCAATCTCGCTCTCACGCAGCTCACCGTCGGGAATGCGGCCAACGTGCCGCTGAAGGACCAGACCATCCAGATTGCGCTGCAGGCGCTATCGAATCATGATCTGTCGCAAGTCAACATTCCAAAGGTTCATGTGGCCGGGGACGTGTTGACGGCCGATGTCACCGATACACAGTTGAATCTCGCCGGTAGCTCGTCGCTGCAAAAGCTGATCAAGACGACGGCCAGCGTCCAGATCCCATCACTTGCAAAGTTGCAGGCCCTGTCACGTGCCTTCTCTCCTCCCAAGCCTCAGCCGGCCGGGACCAAGGGCGCGGAAGCCAAGCCCAAGGAGATTACCGGAGGCAGCATGACACTCACGATGCAAGCGAGCCCCGAGGGGGACAAGGTTCACTTGATCCCCGCCGTGCAAGTGGAGAACCTTGCCCTCGACGGGCAGCCCTATCCGGAGAAGCAGATCCAGATCAATGGCGACATCGGGTACGGGACCACGTCCAGGACCCTGGACATCAATCACCTCACCGCCACGACGGCCACCACAAACGCGCTGAATCTGGTCCTGAAGGGCCGCATCGACGACCTGGGCGGCGCACAGAAGATCGACAACGTCCTGACGGCCGATCTGGATTACGACGCCGGGCCGCTGTGGAAGCTCATCCTGCCTCTGATGTCCAAAAGCTCGCAGGAGAAAATGGCCGCGTCGCAGGTCGCGGGCAAGTATCACAAGCGGTTCGAAGTGCGCGGCGCCTACCCGTCCGGCAAGAGCTTCGCCGAATCGCTTCAACAGCTTCTGGCCCAGGGCGACGTGCAACTCGATTTGTTCGACGGCCAGGGCGTGACGCTCAAGCAAGTTGATCTTCCGGTTGTCCTGAAGGATGGCGTCCTCCAGATCGCGTACCCCGCGGGCGCATCCACCCAACCCACTCCGAAACCCGCCTACTTCAACGGCGGCACGCTCGACCTTGGCGGCTGCACGGTCGATCTCCGCGGCCCGCACCTGCTGCTCACCACCCCGAAGAACCTGAACCTCGTGCAGAACGCGAGCCTGAATCCGATCTTCGCCGCCTGGTCGCTCGGATCGATGCTCAACAATCCGATGTTCGTCAATGCCAGCCAGGCGAGCGGCGTGTTGAACGTCACTGCTGCCAATTGCGATCGCGTTCCGCTCGACTCGGCCATCACCAGCCCCAACGATGGCAACGCCACGCTGAACATCTCGATCATGGGCCTGCACATCGGCAACCCGATGCTCCAGCAGATCGCCGACGCCACGCGGATGAATCTCAACAGCTTTCAGGGAAACGTGAAGGACTACCGGGTCACCATCGCCAATGGCGTCGTCCACCAGGATTTCACCATGACCGTCGGCGAACATCAGCGGCCGCTGCATCTTGCCGGCGACGTCCGCAAGTCCAACAACCAGATGCTCGGCTTCAACCTCGACCTGCCGCTGAAGGACCTGGGTCTCAACGTCGACAAGAACATCCAGGGCTTCCTTCCCGAACAAATCACCATCCCGCTGGGCGGAAGCTCCGACAATCCCATCCCGCAGGTCGATCTCGGCAAGATCCTGGCCGACGCGGCACAGAAGGCCGTCAAACAGAACGTCCTGGGCGGCATCATCCCCGGCAGCACCACCCAACCCGCCGATCAAAACCCCATCCAGCAATTGGAAGACCTGTTCGGGAAGAAGAAAAAGAAGCCCAAGAAGTGACAGAGCCTAAGAGCCTCTAAAAGAACTTATTGAGCCCGCGACGCGGGGAATTTGGCCCTGAGACGAGGAGAGACGACGAGGTGATTCAACCCGAACGAATCAGCGAGGAGGATCGACGAAGTATCAGGGCCAAAGACCCCGCGTCCCGTAGGGTTGGGCCGCAAATGGCCCTGCTGCTTCGTTATCGCAACTCCACGATTCGGACTCGCTTGAATCGCGTCGTCGCTCTGCCTCGCATCAGGGCCATTTCCGGCCCAACGCGGGCTCAATAAGTTCTTTTAGAGGCTCTGAGTACGTCCTCGGCATTTTTCCCACTCCCCGCGCCGTCCCGATCTGGCTACCCTCAGATTCGTTCACGAAGCTGGCCCGGGATTCGGATGAGACGCAAACTGCTCCTGATCTTCGGATTGCTCGGTGCTGCAAACGTTCTCATCTGGCTCGCGGCGACGATCACATTCCAGCATTTCGCCCTGGTCCTGGGCACGGCGACCCTCGCCTACACCTTCGGACTGCGCCACGCGCTCGACGCCGATCACATCTCGGCGATCGATAACGTCACGCGGAAGCTCGTTCAGGACGGGCGGCGGCCGCTGCTGGTCGGCTTCTGGTTCTCGCTGGGACATTCGACGGTGGTGATCCTGCTGTCGATTGGCATCGCGGCGACGGCTTCAAGACTGCAATCGCACTTTCCCGATCTTCAACGGGTTGGCGGCCTGATCGGAACGTCCATCTCGGCGGCGTTCCTGCTCGGCATCGCCGCCGTCAACCTGCTGATCCTGCGAAGTGTCGTCCGGGCGTTTGCACGCATCAAGCGGGGCGAGCCGTATCATCGGAACGATCTGGACTCGACCCTGACGCTCACCGGCCCGATGGGCCGGGTCTTTCGACCGATGCTCCGGCTGGTCGATCGCGGTTGGAAAATGTACGGGCTGGGTTTTCTCTTCGGCCTGGGATTCGACACGGCGACGGAGGTCGGCGTGCTGGGCATCTCCGCCGCCGCCGCCACGCAGGGGATGCCCATCTGGTCGATCCTGCTCCTGCCGGCCCTCTTCACCGCCGGCATGTGCCTGGTCGACACCGCCGACGGCGTCCTGATGCTCGGCGCCTACGGATGGGCCTACATCCATCCCGTCCGCAAGCTCTACTACAACATGACCATCACCGCGATCTCCGTCGCGATCGCCGTCCTGGTCGGCGGCGTCGAAATCCTCAACGTCATCGGCGAACAATTCGATATGCACGGTCCGTTCTGGCGGGACATCGCCGCCATCGGCGATCATTTCGGACTCACCGGAGTGATCATCATCGCCATCTTTGTGGCGACGTGGATGGCATCGCTCATCGGGTACCGCGCGCTTGGATATCACGAGCTCGAGTTGGCCGGGGGAGACACTGCTGCTTAGTTACTGACCGATCGATTAGGATAGCGCGAGGGCATTTCTCCCTCTCCCTCCGGGAGAGGGTTGGGGTGAGGGCGAACTGCGAGAGACGCGCTAGAGCAAGGAGGCCAACTCCGGCATGCCCTCACCCCGGCCCTCTCCCGGAGGGAGAGGGGGTAAGCGGGCGGCCGCCTTTCATGACCCGGGTCCGATCAATGCTCGTGTGTAGCGGCGGGTGTCCACAATTCCTCCCCTTCGTGCGTCGCCAGCCCGATTTGTTCGACCGACCCGCGACGGCCGTTGTACCAGAGCATCCAGCGACGGTCCTTGTCGTCATAAATCGCAAACGGCTTGTAACACGCGTCGGCGTCCCAGCCGCCGACGGTGGGGCGGATGATCGGGTTGTTGCCCAGGCGTTCCCAGTTGCCGATCCCGTCGCGCGAGCGGGCCAGGCCGATCTGGGCGTGGTTGATGTCGCGGAAGCCGATGTAGAACATGTAGAACCATTGATCGTGCGGGACCACCTGGCAGGCGGTGACCTTGAAACGCTCCCACGCGTGGGCCGGGTCGGCGGTGAAGATCGGATTGGGATCGTGCTTTCGCCACTGAATCCCGTCGGGGCTGGTGGCATAGCCGATGGCGTCCGGCTCGTACTGGTCGCCGCCCGAATACCACATCCGGAAAGTCTTCAACTGCGCATCCCAGATCACGTCGGGGCACATCACCGCCACCTTCTCCCACGGCTGATCGGGCGATAACACGGGCTTCTCGCCGGTCCGTTTCCAGCTTTTCCCATCGCTGCTGACGGCGTGCCCGATCCACGAATGCCCGCGGGCCTGGCCGGTGTACCACATGTGGTACTCGTCCTCCATTTTCACAACGGCCGGGCGGTTGATGTCCTGTTCCCAATCGGTCGATTGATTCGGGCTTAATACAATCAGCGGCGTCGACCAGTGGACGCCATCCTTGCTCTCCACCAGTTCGACGCTCTTCTTCGGCCGCCAGGAGAAATACATTCGGTACGTGTCCGCGTCCCTGAGCACCGCCACGTCGAAGCAGGTGCCGAGCTTTCCGCCGAGCACCGGGCCGTGAGGGTCCTTGAGCCAACCGGCAGACGTATCGGCGGCACGGACCGCCGGAGCGAGCAGAAGAACCAGACCGAGAAGAACGCCACGGGAAGGAATCATGCCTAGGAGATATCACAGCGAGGAACGGGTCACCAGTTGGCTGGAGCAAATGGCGGTGCCAAACGTGGCACGGGCGTCTCGCCCGTGCGCCGGGGATGCTCAAAGACCAGGATCGGCCTCAATTTGGAAAAATCACGTCGCGCCGCGGAGGCATTTTCAGCCGGCAGCATGGAAATGCCGGCGCGGCGCGAGTTGGTTTTTCCACAGATCGCCCGTATCGGGCAAGTGGCTTCCACGAGCACGGGCGAGACGCCCGTGCCACGTTTGGAGCGGCGGGTCAGCTGAACCGCTGACACTTCGGGCAGAAATGAGTCGATCGTCCGCCGAGTACGATCCGCGCGATCGGCGTGCGACATCGCCGGCACGGCTGGCCTTCGCGGTCGTACACGCGATGAAGCTTTTGGAAGCCGCCGGCTTCACCATCGGCATCGCGATAATCGCGCAGCGTACTTCCTCGGTGTCGCAATGCCCGGCGGAGGGTGGATTTGATCGCACGGTTCAGCCGGCGGACCTGATCGGGTGAGAGCTCGCAGGCCCGAGACAAGGGGTGAATCCCCGCGTCAAAGAGCGATTCATCGATGTAAATGTTGCCGAGCCCGGCGAGGACGCGCTGATCGAGCAGGGCGTTCTTGATGGCGCGGGTGGTCTTGCGCAGCCGCCCCAGCAGCTGCTGCGGGCGGAGGTTCAGTGGCTCGGGGCCCATGTCCGAGTCGCCGTCGGCGCAATCGCCCAGCCACCAGACGCCGCCGAAGCGGCGGGGGTCGGTAAAGCGAAGCTCGCCGGATGATCCCAGTTCGAGAACCAGGTGCGTGTGCCGGAGCAGCGGCTCGGAGGCCGGCTGCACGCTCAGCCGGCCGGTCATCCCAAGATGAATGTAGAATCGGTGGCCGTTGTCCAACTCGAAGACGATTCGTTTGCCGCGCCGCTCTACGCCGCTGATGGCGTGGCCGGTGAGGTAGCGTGAGAGATCCGTTTCGGGAGGCGTGACAATGTCCTGCCGGTGCAACGATACGGATGCGATTGTTCGACCAACTACTCTGGGCCGGAGGGTGTTTACGATCGTCTGTACTTCGGGCAGCTCGGGCATGCGTCAAAATCCATTATAGCGCCCTCCCGATAGGGGAGATTGCCGCCGCCCGGCCGTATCGCAAGTCACGCCAGGATCTTTTGAACGATATTCCCGCTCACGTCCGTCAGCCTGAAATCGCGGCCCTGGAACTTGTAGGTGAGCTTCTTGTGATCGACGCCCAGCAATCGCAGCATCGTGGCGTGCAGGTCGTGGACGCTGGTGACGTCTTCGACCGCATTGTAGCCCAGATCATCGGTGGCGCCGAGTTGGACGCCTCCTTGGATGCCGCCGCCGGCGACGAGCATGGTGAAGCCCTTGATGTGGTGATCGCGGCCGCTGCCCTGGGCCATGGGCGTGCGGCCGAACTCGCCGCCCCAGACGACCAGCGTATCGTCCAGCATGCCGCGCCGCTTGAGGTCCGTGATGAGCGCCGCGGTGGGGCGGTCGACCTCCTCGGCTTTGAGCTTGATGTCGTGCTTGAGATTGCTGTGGTGGTCCCAGTCGCGGTGGTAGAGCTGGATGAACCGCACGCCGCGTTCGGCCAGGCGACGGGCCAGCAGGCAGTTGGCGGCGAACGAGCCGTCGGCGCCTTTGGTTCCATACATTTCCAGCGTCGCCTGTGATTCGCCCGACAAGTCCATCAGTTCCGGCACGCTCGCCTGCATTTGGAAGGCCATTTCGTATTGAGTGATGCGAGTGGCGATCTCGGGGTCATCGACCAGGCCGTTCTCGAGCGTGTTGAGCTTCTGGACCGCGTCCACCACATCGTGCTGCTGATCGGCGCTGACGCCCTTGGGGCTGCTCAGGTAGAGGACCGTATCGCCCTTGCTACGGAACTCGACGCCCTGGAAGCGGCTGGGGAGGAACCCGGCCGACCAGAGGCGTGCGGCGATCGGCTGATTCTGCCCGCCGCGACCGTCGCTTCGCAGCACGACAAAACCCGGGAGGTTCTCCGCGTCGCTGCCGAGGCCGTATGTTACCCAGGAGCCCATGCTCGGCCGGCCGGAGATCGTCGTCCCCGTGTTCATGAACGTGTGGGCCGGGTCGTGGTTGATCGCGTCGGTGGTCATCGAGCGGATGATGCAGATGTCGTCCACGATCGAGCCGATGTGCGGGAACAGCTCGCAAATCTGCGCGCCGTTCCTGCCGAAGCGTTTGAATCCCCATTGCGGCGCGTAGCAGCGGAGCTGCTGGCCCTGGAGCTGTGCGATCGGCTGGCCCCTGGTGAACGAAGCGGGCATCGGCTTGCCGTTCAATTCGCCGAGCTTGGGCTTGTAGTCGAAGGTTTCCAGGTGCGACGGCCCGCCGGCCATGCCGAGCCAGATCACGCGCTTGGCCTTGGGCGCAAAGTCGAGCGGGTTGACGATGCCCTGGTAATGCGCCGACCTGGGCGCAGCTTCGGCGCCGAACAGCAGTTTCGGGTCGAGCAACGATGCCAATGCGACCGCGCCGGTCCCCCGACCGATCCTGCCAAGAAACGAGCGGCGTTGTTGAAGTCGAATTTGTTGGAGGATGTCCATGGCTCGCTGCCTTCTTGTTGTGGTGCAGGCTTTCCAGCCTGCCTTCCTTTCAATCTGCAGGCCCTTCGGCACGCTCAGGACGGGCTGGAAAGCCTGCACCACAATGTTGTCCCAGTCATCACGATCGCGTGATCGTCTCACTCAGGTTGATGATCACCCGCGAAACGGAAGTCCACGCGGCCAGTTCCGAGAGGTTTACATCCTTCGCCACCGGCGCCTGGCCCTCGCTGACCAGTTTTTCGGCGGCGTCCTTGTTTTGCGAATACTCCTTCAGGTGCTTCTGGAACAACGCTGAGAGGATCTCCTGCTCCTGCGACCGCGGCGCGCGATTGAGGGCCGTCTCGTACGCCCACTTCAGCCGATCCGAGAAGTTCGATGCGCCTTCCTTCATGATGCGTTCGGCAAAGACGCGGGCCGCCTCGACGTAGGTGGGGTCGTTCAGCAGCACCAGGGCCTGTTGCGGGATATTCGAGCGGAGCCGCTCGCAGGTGCCTTCCTCGCGCGAGGGGGCGTCGAACGCCGTCAGGCTCGGGTGCGGGAACGTCCGCTGCCACCAGGTGTAGAGCCCGCGGCGATACTGGTTCTCGCCCGTGTCGGCCACGTACTTCCGCGGCGGGAAGTTCAGCGGTTCCCAGAACCCATCGGGCTGATACGGCTTGACGCTCGGCCCGCCGACCCGGGGCGACAATAACCCGCTGATCGCCAGCGCGTTGTCGCGGACCATCTCGGCGTCGAGCCGGAACCGCGCCTGGTGCGCGTACAGCCGATTCAATGGGTCTACTTGCTTGTCCTGCTCCGACGCCATCGAGCTTTGCCGGTACGTGCCGCTCTCGACCATCAGGCGGACCACGTGCTTCACGTCCCACCCGCTATCCATGAACTCGCAGGCGAGCCAGTCGAGCAGATCCTGATCGGTTGGCGCTTCGCCCTGCGATCCCAGGTCGTCGGTGTTCTTGGCGATGGCGACGCCGAAATACATCCGCCACAGACGGTTGACGAACACGCGGGCCGTCAGCGGGTTGTCGCGCGACGTGAGCCAGTTCGCCAAGTCGAGCCGCGTGAGCCGGCGGCCATGAACGTTCGGCTGCGGCAGGAAGTGGGGGACCGCCGGCAATTCGATCTCGCCCGAGTCGTCCATCCAGTTGCCCCGGTGCAACAGCTTCACCACCCGCGGCTCAGCCGACACCGAAACCAGGCACTTGGGAACGCCATCGAGGAACTTTTCCTTCTCTTTCGTCGCCTCGGCCAATTCAGTTCGCAGCGGAGCCAGTGCCGGAGCAATCGAGCGGTAATACTCGGCAATTTCGCTTTTCTGCTGCGATGAACGCTTCTCGGGCGCAATGGCCAGGAGATCCCGAATGTCCTTCGGCACCGACCACTCCGAAGCCGGCGCGCCATCGGTTGTCACCGCCAGTCGAAAATGCCCAATCTCGTGATCGCGGAAACCGGACTGGAATTCGAGCGTGGCGGCCAGGGTGCTCGTGGCGCTCGTCTCGATCGGCTTCTGTGGCTCGAACACTGCCTCGTGCGCCTTGCCGATTTCCGGCAGAATCGCCCAGCCGGCTTTCTTCCCGCCTTCGAGAAGACTGTTAACCGGATACGTGTCCTGCGAATGATCCGCCGCCGCGCGAGCGAGTTTGATCGGGTGCCCGCCGTTCACGCTTACCTTGAACCCGGTCAGGACGAAGTTGCCGTTCGGCGCGGCGCCCGGTCCATTGGCCGGAAGACTTCGATCCGGCAGCGCTTCGAGACGAATGCCGGTAATGCGGCCCGCATCGATCCCGGCCTGCACCACGAACACGTCCTTCGTCCCGAGTTTGGATCCAAGCACCGACCCGTCCGGCTGAATCGTCAGCGTCCCACCATTCCGTGACGTCGCCGACGTGGGATTCAAGATCGTCCAGTGCGGCTTGTGCTCGGCGGCGGACTGCTTTTCCCACTGGGCCTGCTGAGCGGCCAGTTGCCCGCCGGCAGTTTCAATCTGCTTGTTCAGCTCCGCGATGCGATCGTCGAACTTCTTGAGCTGCCCGGCCTGCCCGGCATCCAGCACCGGCATCCCCGGCTCGCGACGGCCAACGGCGGCCTCCTTCACGTCCGCGAAGAACGCCGCCATGCTGTAAAAGTCCTTCTGCGTGTACGGGTCGAACTTGTGGTCGTGGCACTGGCAGCACGCCATCGTCGCCCCCATCCACACCGTCGAGATGTTTCGCACCCGGTCGCACTCGTACTTGACGGTGTATTCCTTCGGCTGCGCGCCCCCTTCCTCGGTCGACTCGATCAGCCGGTTATAGCAGGATGCGACGCGCGTCTCCTGATCGGCGTTGGGCAGCAGGTCGCCGGCAAGCTGCTCCCGCGTGAACTGGTCGAACGGCTTGTTCTGATTGAACGCCCGGATCACGTAATCGCGAAAGGGCCAGACGTTCATCGGGTTGTCGCTGTGATACCCAATCGTATCGGCGAAGCGAACGAGATCGAGCCAGTACATCGCCATCCGCTCGCCGTAATGCGGCGAGGAGAGCAGCCGGTTCACCAGCCGCTCGTAGGCATCGGACCGGTCGTCATTAACGAACTGGCGCACCTCGGCCTCTGTTGGCGGGAGGCCGGTTAGATCGAAACTGAGCCGCCGGATGAGCGTGACGCGATCGGCCTGCGGCGCGTGGTGCAGCCCGGCTTCGTTGAGCTGCGCCAGCACGAACTGGTCGATCGGGTTGTGAACGAACTGCGGATCCTCCACGGCGGGTGGCGTCGCGCGCTTGGGCTTCTGATACGCCCAGAACCCTTCCCAGGGCGCGCCCTGATTGATCCACGCTTTGATCAGCGCTATCTGCCGGTCGGCGAGCTTCTTGTTGCTCTTGGGGTCCGGCATGCGCTCTGCCGGGTCGGTTTCGGTGATCCGCTTGAACAGCTCGCTCTGGTCTGGATGCCCGGGAACAACGGTGGTCGCCTTGTCATGGGTTGAGAACAGCCCGTCATGCGTGTCGAGCCGCAGATCGCCCTTGCGCTTGTTCTTGTCGGGGCCGTGACAGAAGTAGCAGTTTTCCGAGAAAATCGGCCGGATGTCGCGGTTGAAGTCGATCGTTTTGGGAAGCGGGCGGTCGGCGGCCAAAAGCGCGGAGGAAAGCAGAAACAGGCTGGCGAGAAACGCCGATCCGATTGCGGATGGATGCCGACCGTCATTTCTCACAAATCCGCTCCTCGTCCCGTGTTGCGTCCAACGTACGTTCCGGCACACCTTTTAAGTACGCCATGCGGGAGGTTGCGTTTACCTCTATTCCATTGTAACCGATGAATCGGACTCGGCTTCTCTATTGCGTCTTACGTCGGTTAAGATAAGGAGATCGACAGGAGCTCATTCGATGACAGGACATGCTCGTCGCGCCGTGTTCGTTGGATTCTCGACGCTTGCGTTCGCAATTTCAGGCGTGTCGGCATCGAGCATGGCGGGTGCGGAGCAAGTTGCAACGGAAGCATCGTCGGTGTCTCGTCAGGTCGACTCGGCAACCATGGCCGTCTGGGGCGCGCAGACGCTCGGCGAGATCCATGCCGGGTTCTATATGCCGGACGTGAAGCTCTATGCCGAGGAAATCGGCACGGGGAAAAAGATCCATCCGAGCTGGATCTGGGACGCGAGCATTCAGCTCGGCGCGCTCACCGCGGCGGCGAAGTTG
>Ga0134125_10006115_pt1 | contig 13646 bp, 10 predicted proteins | sample KB31751_FD_96464 | JGI IMG/M metagenome (GOLD analysis project Ga0134125, IMG submission 96464) | Terrestrial soil microbial communities with excess Nitrogen fertilizer from Kellogg Biological Station, Michigan, USA - KB3-175-1 | ecosystem: Environmental > Terrestrial > Soil > Unclassified ... | reverse complement strand
TTTCTCAAATTGAAAAACAAGACCATCATCAGTTAAATCTCCAGATACTATTAAAACATCTGGCTTTAAATCGTTATTGATCTCCTCAACCAAGATGTCAAACGCATCTTGTTTGAATAAGCCTCCGATATGTAGATCAGAAATTTGAATAATTCTCATTTATTATTTTCTAAAAAACAAGGTATACATTGTATATACATATTTGGTACCTTAATGATTTTAAACCTTAAATTATAATAATTACAAAATTTTTTTGGTAAATGAATAAAGAATAAATAAATCGAAGTTTTTCAGTTATGTTCTTTTATAAGCTGTTCTTGGAATTGTAATTTTAATTGGATGCTTAAAAGCAGAATGTATCAACACAATTTCACCTCTTTGTAATTTGTTAATTGCAGACTTGGTAGCATCGTCAATCATCGAATAGGATATTGTTGATAGTTCTGATAATCCAAGCTTTGAACATACATGAAGACCTGTATTATGATTTAAAGTAGGATCTATCTGACTTTTAAATTGTTGTGCTGATAATAATGAGATATGTCTTGATTTTCCAGCGATTAATGTTTTTAAAATTTCTTCTGCAACTGCAGACCGAACTAATGTTCCTGACCCAAAGGAACTAGTATTGAATTCTGAATGTGGTAGAAATCTATTTATTTCGTCAATTAAAATGAGAATGTATTTTGGTTTTTTATTGATGTCCTGATTATTATCTTTGTTGATGTTTTTGCTTTGATGAATGTTAGGCGAATTATCATTTAAAGTATCTTTGGCTTCATTTGATATGTTTTTTTCACTAGAAAAATTGTTAGAGGATTCAGCAGGAGTATGTCCTATGGAATACATTTCATCTATGGTTCTCATGACATCACCTATTACAAATGCTTGTTCTTCTAATGTTGAGAGCATTGCAATATCTATTACAAAAACATCATCTTTTTTTAACTGTTTAATTTCATTGCCAAGGTATATACTTGTAATTTTTTTGTCAACAAATAATGTTGTAGGTCTTCTAAATCTTTGTATACTACCTTTAAATCTTAAAAGTGTTGATTTGTGTGTAACTATCTCTTCTGGGTAATCATTAAAATGAATTAGATCTGTCCAGTTTTTGATATTGTCTAATTTATTATCATTGTTATCATTGTTATTATAATTGATTGGTAATGGCCATGATTCGTATATATAATTTATTATAGATGAGATATTGTATTGGGGATCATTAATTGCTTGTGAGGGAAATAATAGCTCTAGTCTATCATAAATGTCCGATAGTTCATACGAGTATGTTTTAAAGTTTTTTTCAGGGATATGTGCAGAATTAGGTTTACCATTTCTACCTCTTGGAAGGAAATATTTTATGTTTTGGAAAGGTGTTACTTTCATATTTAAAAGATTCATAAAATCCATGTCTCTTTTATCGAAATTTTCCTCACTACTGTTTTCAAGATAAAGTAAACCCTTTTCCTTTGTATTAAATAAGATTAATGCTATTCCCTCTTTTGAAAGTGTTTGATATGCTGCCTGAAGTAGAAATAAAAGATAACTTGTTTTTACATTTCCAGATATTCCAGAAGCATTAACATGTGCAGTGTCTGGACCTAAAATATATGTAACATCTAAGAATATTGGAATATTTGTACCATTAGTCATTTGAATGATCCCTGCAGGAATAGGGTTTTCCATTTCAGGGATTCCTAAAGATTCTATAACTTCGTTAGAATTTGCAAATACTACTGATTTTCCTTCTTCCATGGGCATGTTGATCGACAAAGTAATCCTATTCTTTAGTTTGACCTGTACTCTTGATTCACTTTCATTAATATTTGATGATTCTTGAAAATTATTGTTATTATTGTTATTATTATTGTTGTTATTGATGATATTTGTCATGATCGCGATCTTTGCAATGGTAACTCCTGTTCCTTGCATATCTTTACTGTTTATTGATTGATCTTTTTCTGAGAAAAAAAATCCACTATGTTTAGAATCAAATAATAAAAATGTTCGTTGTAATTCTTTTACTATCCCAATGGTTTTAGTATTGTTTTTATTATCTACAGATACAAAGTCAAATGGATTAATTAATACGCTTGAATTTATAACAATCCAAAATGAATCTATGGTGCTTGAAAATTTTTCTGATACAAATGTTTTTCCTATCTCTTTATTATTAGTGCTCTGGTGGGATAGTTTATTATCGGCAGACATTTCTCTTAATCTAATGTTTTCTTATACTTTATGTTTATTTCTACTTTGTTTTTAAAAAGTTTGTATTATCCACAGAACTATATCTTTAAATTTTGCCTATTACTTTTAACTATTTACTGGTAATGGAGATAAATTAAGATGATTTATAAAGGCTCATAGTTTTATTATTTTTTTTAAATAAATATTATTTATTGTAGATAAAAATTATTACCATAAATCTTTGTTTAAAGTATTTTTGTTGTATGTTTACCCATATACATTGTTGCATGCAAGTAAAATACTTGGTTTTTCTGTTCTTTATGAAAGAATTGATTTACTTTTTTTAGATACTCATTTCCCTTTTATTTAGAATACACAATGGTTTGTAAAGTGTATATATGCACTTAAATATTTTATTATATACTATTAATTTCCTTTCAATAATAGTTTGATAGCATCTTTGAATTCTTGTTCATTGAGTGGAGGAATATTTGCAACCTTGAGGTTTTGTTCGATGTGCTCAGGTTTTTTATATCCTATAAGTGGTGCAATAACAGATGGACTTGAGCGTATAATTTGAATCAGTTTTGCAATCTGATCATCTAATCCCATATAATCTGGAATTTTTGCTCTAAGCAAACGACTTTGAAACAACGGAATGCTTGTAAATACTTTTATGTTTAATTTTTCTGCTGCCTCTAGTATTGTCAAATTTTTCTCTAATCCCACATTTTGATTTTCAAGTAGCAATGCCTCGCTATAAGCTAAATTATAAGGAAGTTGTATAAATCTAAATCCATGTTCTTTGCCCCCAACTTTTTGAGCAATATTAACGACTTCTTCTAAGGATAGATATTCTTTACTATTTTTTTGTACTCTAAAACAAGTCCATGTTGCCATCCCATAATAGCGTATCTTGTTATTTGAACGGTATTTTTCATATGTTTCAAATACCTTTGATAGCATTTCTAAGAATTGTTCTTTGCTAACATCATTATACCAGCTTTCAAAAGCATTATGTATATATATTAAATCTATAGTACTTAGATGCATATTCAAAAGCGATTTGTCAATGCATCTAGCAATGTAATTTGGATTAAGAACATTATAACCAGAACTTATGTCTTTTAAATCAATTAGGCCTGTTGAAATGAACATATTTTGAATATATTCCATTACATCTATTCCTGGATAATCGCCATCATTTGTAATGTATCCATTCTTTGTACAGATAAACACTTGTTCTCTTGATATTATATCTTCTTTTATCAGACGAGATAGTGCTCGACCTATACTTTTTTCTGATTTCATTGCCCTATAATTAATAGCTGTGTCTATTACATTCACAGCACCTGATTTAACTGATTCATAAACTGCATTTTCCATGGCCTCATCATCTTCTGTATTTGGATTGCCAAGATAAGTACCAATACCTATGCTTGATAAATATAATCTCTCGAAAAGCCGAAAGTGACTAGTTGGTTTTCCCTTTTGAACTGCACATTCTAAATATTTTTTAGTTCCATTTGAAGTTGCATATCCATTTAAAACTTCATATGTAGGAGACAATTATAAATCGTTTTAATGTATATCTAAATTAATATGTTTAATGTGTATATGTAATAGTAACACTAATTGAGTAACCTTGTTATTTTCTGATTTATTAATTATTATATTTTCTTATAGAAGTGCTAGTTGTAATGTAAATTAAAACATGTTTAATGTTTGAGAATCGAGAACTTGCTATGTATTGAAATCCAAACACAATAAAAAAAGGACCAGATTGTGGCAAAAGTAAAAGTAGATGATCTTTTATACAAGCAAAATCTTTATTAATAAACTGAATTTATACTCTGAGAATCTATCGACGATATATTATAGTTAACAAATAACTATGAGCAAATTACTTTCTTTTAATATTGCAAGATACTTATAAGCAGTTTTGCAGTATATACAAATTTATAATACATTATTAATATGACCTTTTCTTTGGATATTTATTTAAAATACTATATTACTATCCTTGCTTAATTGTCATAATTTGATAATAGAAAAGAGAATTTAACAGGGACTTGCTTTCTCTTACAACTTCATCTACTATCGTTATAAGCATTTTTCACTATATGTACTAGTTTGCATATTATACTTATCAAGGAGAATCTGAATTTGGCATATAACATATTTCTCTTGCTTCTGAATCACCTGCGCCGTTGGCTATCTTGCTAAATGATAGAAAAATACTATTGTAAAATATATACCAGGCACTAATTCTCTGTTTTTCCTAGAAAAATAATCTCTATAAGCAAATTTGTACTAGTTTGCATAATGCTTTTTCGATGACAAAGATATGCATTTTACTTTCCTTAAATTGCCGATTATGTTCTTTTTTCTATCTAAAAAATCACAGTATCTCCAAGAGTATATCGAAAATGTATCCGGTGTCTCCGAAACTTTGATTTTTGTGCTTACTTTTTTCTTAATCCACCGGAGACAAATCATATATCCGGATATAAAATTCTAAAATGAAAAATGTCTCCGGCTTTTATCACTATATTCTATGCCTATCCGGAGTCACGGAGACATCGGAAAAATATTTGATTTTGCTACATGCGATAGCAATCAATTTTTGTAACTTTTTGTTGATTATCTAACCCGAATATTATTGTTAAAATCAACATTCAATTATAAAATTCATGGATTATCAATAACAGATGTCAGTATTTGCACTAAAGTATCAAAATCCCAGGAACCATCATACCTTGTTCCATTGATATAAAAAGAAGGTGTGCCATTTACACCACTTTGTATGCCACTTAGAAAATCTTCACGTATTCTAGGTACATGTATATGGTTTTCCATATCTTTGTTAAATCTCTCTAAATCTAGTCCTATTATTTTTGCATATTTTTCTAAATGATTATCATCTAGTGCTTGTTGATGTTCATACAAATAATCATGCATCTTCCAAAACTTGTTTTGAGATCCGGCCTCTTCTGCTGCTTCTGCTGCTCTTTGAGCATGAGGATGAACTTGAGTCAGAGGAAAATTGCGAAATACAAAGCGAATATTATCTCCAAAATAATCTTGAATTTGCTTAATTATTGAATAAGCTTGACCACAATAAGGGCATTCGTAGTCACCATATTCGACCAAAGTTATAGGTGCAGTATCTGGTCCTTGAATGTGATCACGTTTTGTGTCAATAGGTAAACTAAGACTTGAATATTTACTACTCATTTTCGTTTCTCATTTATTGTATTGTTTTGTTGTACTTGTTCTTGGTTTTTTTGTACTGATTGGTTATTATTATTGTTCGTATCTAAAGACTCTAAAGCCTTTAAAATCCCTGCAGCACCAGGGTTGATTCCTACCGGAGATATGTAGCTCCAGTGAATGACTCCTACTTTGTTAATTACAAATAATGCACGTTCACAAATACCTTCTTTCTTGTTATATACTCCATAATTTCGAGCTACTTCCCCTTTAGGCTCAAAATCAGAAAGCAGGGGGAAATGCAGGTTTCTTGCCTTTGCAAATGCAAGATGACACCATACTCCGTCTACAGAGATTCCCATGATCTCCGCACCAAATCCTTGAAATTCAGGTAAAATCTCATTGTACAATGACATTTCATCTCCACAGACAGGTGAAAAATCTGCAGGATAAAATGCCAAGATTACTGGAGTTCCAAGAAAATCTTTCAAAGATACTGTTTGATCGGGTGTAGTTTTAAGAGTAAAATCAGGGGCAATAGATCCAGGCTTTAGTGCTACTTCTGCTGTATTATTTGAAAAAGAGGACGAGGACATTATAAATTTTATCTGTTATATTTTCTTTAAAAACAATCTATGGTTTAAGTACAATTTTTGTTACGTCTTCCTTTTTATCAAAGTTCTCATATCCTTTTGGAGCCTCGTCTAATTTCATAGTATGGCTTATAATCTTGGTAGGATCTATCCTCTTGGTTTCAATAAGATGAAACAATTGTTCACTGTATTTTTTGACAGGACATTGGCCCATATGAATTGAAATATTTCTATTCATTAAAATTCCTAGAGGGAATTGATCATATGCATTTGCATATACTCCTGGAATAGATATAGTAGAATATTTCTTTGCAATTTGGCTCATCCATGTTATTATTTGTAGAGGGTTGGACGGTTGATATGCGGGGAGATTTACTTTTTCATGTTCATGTCCTTTGTTAATATTTACATCAGTTCCATGAATCTTTAGGTTTTCTCCATCCATCATTCTGACATTTCCCGCCATATGACCTACAGCCTCATAACCAACAGCATCTATACATATAGCACCTTTTCCTGCAGTTTCTTTTTTAATAAAATCAGTAGGATCCTCATCATCAAAGTTTATGGTCTCTGCTCCCAGATCTTTTGTTTTGTTAAGACGATTGGGCCAGTGATCAACTGAGAAAACTCTTGCTGCACCTCGAAGAAAGCTGCTTAAAACAGCAAAATATCCGACTGGGCCAGCACCAAATACCACAACATCATCACCTGGTCTTACATTAGCCATATCAGCAGCAAAATATCCAGTTGGCAATATATCAGAAAGAAAGAGTACTTGTTCATCTGTTTTTATGTGCTCTGGAACATGTATAGATATATTTGCATTTGCAAAAGGCACCCTTACATACTCTGCTTGTCCACCATCATATCCACCTAAAAGCTGAGTAAATCCAAAAGCAGCTCCAATATCTCCTACTTTAGGATTGGCTCTATCGCATTGAGACCAATAGTTATTCCTACACCAATGACATTGTCCACATGCTATATTAAAAGGAATTACGACCTTATCTCCTTTTTTTACTTCTGTTACATGAGGTCCTGCCTCTTCAACTATGCCCATAAATTCATGACCTAGTGTTTGACCAGGTTGCATACCAGGAACAGTACCATGATATAAATGGATATCCGAGCCACAAATAGCAGTTGAAGTAATACGTAATACTATATCTTCTGGTTGTTGAATAGATGGCTGAGGTTTATCATCAATACGAACATCCATAGGTCCATGCCAAACTAAAGATTTCATTTTCATACATTCCTTTTTTATTATCGAGATTGTGAAGATGTGGCTGGTGATGATTCAAGAGGGGTTGATGCAATATCTTCTTCAATTTGAGGCCATAACTTGTCAAGCATCGCAGGAGTATTTGTCTTTATCCACTCTGCCATATTTTCTTCATCAATCATATTAAGCGATAATTGTTCTATAGTATTTTGAAATACTCCTCCAAGCATCTGAGCCTTTTGTATTAGCATTAGATAGCAAATAGATTCAGCACTTTCACTTATCAAATCCTCCTCTGATCTTTTAAGCTCCCACTCTGGCTTTGTCATGGAATTATTCATTTTTTCAATCATCGGTTGTGGATATTTTGGTAAAGGAAGGCCTACTTTTCCTTGATAAGGTTGACCTCCTAAAGTTGTTATTAATTGATGTAACCTTTCAATGTGAACTTTACTTTCCTCTAAATGATGTTGCATTTGTTGTCTTGCTTCTGGTACAATTGTTTCAGAAATTCTAGTTTGCAGTCTTTCCAAACCTGCATTTTCCATTGCCAGAGCACCATTTAATTCTAAAATGAACTTTTGCCTCATAAATTCTGCAGTATCTAATTTTGTCATAATGATTATGTTATAACATACTATAAATGCTATGTAAACTGAATATTCGTATTATATTTTATATTTATTGGATCTCTTTTATCAAATTAATGTGCAAACTATTGTATATTTTTAAGATATCTTTAATATATTAATTATTAGAAAAGTTAATGAATAAAGCTATCTTTTATGTTAAAAAATCGACAATACTCTAACATGCATTGAAAGCTGAAATAAGTGTATGTGGCATGCGAATCTTGTTATACTGAATGTATGATAATGATGTCTTCTCTAGAAATCAACAACAAACTATGAACATGAATATGGCGCGCTGTATGATGTTATGCAGACTGTGCTGATATGTGCAAATGACATCTATAATGATGGGCAAGGGCAGCAAATATGTAAAACAAATTTTAAAAAATATTTATTATTGCAATTGTGCGGGTGATTGAGAGAGATAGGGGGAGGTGGCTGAGACAACAGCAGGTTGTATTTTTGGCCAAAGTTGACTCATTATTCCAGGAGAATTTGTTTTGACCCACTCTGCCATATTTTCTTCATCTTTCATATTCAAAGTTAGTGGCTCTACAGCGCTCAAAAAAATTCCTCCTGCCTTTTGAGCCTTTTGTATTAGCATAAAATAACAAATTACTTCGGCTTTTTCAAGAATAATGTCCTCTTCTCCTTTTTTTAATTCAGATTCCTGCCTTGTCATAGTATCAGTCATTGCTTTAAACATATCTTGTGGATAACTTGGCAATGGTAAACCTAATTTTTCTTGAGTAGGCACTCCACCTAAAGTAGTAATTAGATTTTGCAATCTTTTTTGATGCTCCAAGCTTTCTTTCATATGCAGTTCCATTCGTTGTCTTGCTTCTGGTACAATTGTTTCAGAAATTCTAGTTTGCAGTCTTTCTATTCCTGCATTCTCCATTGCCAGAGCACCATTTAATTCTAAAATGAACTTTTGAGATAATATCCTGATTTTTAAAGGTAAATTTGCTATATCTACAACGGTATCCTTAACATCTTGTGCTTTTTCTTTAATCTTATCAACTATTTCTCCCATTCTATATTTGGAATAACATAATATAAATAGCCTATAAAGCTTACAATAAAATTTCATTTATTAATTTTTTATGATAATTAAAAAAATTGCTTTAAAAAAGAATTAAAAAGGTGCTAATAGCCGATATATTGTTGAGCAACTATAATATCCAGCCACTTTGGACAGCGCATTATAATTTACATCCAAGTTTTCTAGTTTTGCAGTTTCAGTGATACTGTAAATTCTATTTATAGCATTATCTGATTGTTCTATAAACAAGAATAACAAGGGCTCCTTATTGATATAGATGTTTTATAGATTCATGTTGATAATCTCTAAATGCATCTTCTTCGTCTCTTTCTCGTGTAATTTTGTCTTTTATTTTTTGTAGTTAAATGTTGTTTCTTCTAGAAATAATAATAGTAGTTATCGATATTCCGGATTGTTATATTTCAAAAAGATCTCAATTTCTAGATATTTCAATAAAGTTAAACGAATATAATACTTTATTAAAAAATCTAGTTAAAGTCGAATTATATGGTATTGACAAAAATGGTAAAAAAATTCATTCTAAACTAATCGCAATATTAAGGAAGTTAAATTTTCCTGAAAGATATATTCTATCTAAAATTATTCGTGATTATCATGTAATTGAAGAGCATTATTATAAAGAGCGATCGAAACGAATTGTTGAATAAAGCCATATCATTTGCAAATAAAATGAGATTAATATAGTTTCAATTTACTTACAATGTAAAATTAGTTTGCCCACTGAATTGTATTTTTAATGTTTAATGCATTTTCTATATTGTAATTTATAAAAATACTATTAGTTTGCACTTTTAACTGTTGATAACAAATACTGTGGATATTATATAGGATTTAGAGGGAAAATGACATTTGAATTAAAATTTATTAATAAAAAAAGATAAATTTGCTGATAAATTGTTTTCTTTTCTTTTTTGTTATTCATAAGAGGAATTTGTTATTGATGTAATTTTATTTATAGGACGAAGGATGAAACCTTGAATTAACTTGTTGCAATTAACTAATATCTCTTCTACATAGTAATAAAATACTCTTTATAAAGGAACATATTTTCTTACCCAATTACCATTTCTAAATTTTCTGATAGCATGTATACATTATTATAAATTGTTTTTGTATATGTTTTATATGAGTGAGTCAATAGACAATAAAAATGATATTGATATTAAAACAGAATTAGCTAAAGATCAAGATAATTTGCCTGGAATTAAATCTTCTTTTTCATCTAATGAAGAAATAATGAGAAAAATTCCTTTGTTTGCAGAAAATTTTGATGTTACAAAAAGAATCGATGAAACACAATTAAATCTGACAAAAAAATGGGTAACAACAACAAAAACAATTGAAATTCCTGTAAAATATGAAGAGATTTTAATCGATAATAAAGAATTGGATTCGTATAATGAACACGAAATTACAGAAATATTTTCAAAACTAAAGCACAAAATAACTGATGTATTTTCGTCTCATGGAACTGAAGATAAAGATAAATATGCTGGGCAAAATTATCAACATCCAAATCAAAAACATACATCTAATGAAATAGAGGTCAAAGTATATCATGAAAATTCAAAAAAAGAAAATAATTCAGATCAAAAAAATTTAAACGAAAAACCAGTTCCATTTTCACTTGATAGCAAAAAAGATGGTGATACTGCAGTTGCTTCTAATAATAAAAAAGAAGAAAATATAATATCACTTTGGGGAGAAGAAATAACAATTAATAAAAAAATGGTGAAAATCGGGGAAATTGTTATACGAAAATATCAAACAATTGAAAAGCAGAAGATAGATGTAGATGTTAAAAAAGAAAAATTAACCATTAAATATCCTAATAATCATAAAGAAGAAATACTATAAAAAATGTATTGAAATTATATGTCTTGTTATTAAATATTATTTGATATGTCGACTGATAAAAGTATTGATTGGAATAGTGTAATAAAAAAAGAAGCAGTTGGAATAGGTGGTATAGATTTAGGTGAAGTAAATGAAATAAAAGATGAATATATTGTTACACAAAAAGGCTTTTTAGATAAGAAATGGTATCATATTCCTAAATCTTTAGTAGAAACGTTTGATGGTATTATACTTAGATTAAAAGTTACTGAAAGAGAATTAATTGATTTTGAGAAAACAAATGATAAAAAGCCTGAAGTTACCAAACCTTCTTTTGAATCATCTAAAGCATCAGAGGATGTGGAAACAATAACAGTTCCGCTCATGGCAGAAGATGTAGAAGTAACAAAAAATATTGCTGAAGCTGATGTTAATATAATAAAAGAACCAGTCAAAGAGACAAAAACAGTAAAGATAAATCTAAAACGCGAGGAGATTTTAATTGAAAGGAGACCATCTAAAGAAGGTTCTTATGCAAATAATCTATCAGTGCAATCGACAGAAAGAAAGTCATCCAAGTCACCATCAATAGAGGATTTTGTTGATAAGAAAACAGAAATATCTATTCCATTGAAAAGAGAAGAGGCAGTAATAACAAGAAAACCTTATGTTAAGGAAGAAGTAGTAGTTAAAAAGAAACCTGTAACAGAAACAAAAGAAGTAACAGAAGATGTAACTCATGAAAAAATTAATACATAAAATATAAAATAGAATTTTTATTCTATTTATTTAATAAGGCAAATATCTAAAGTAAATTATATAATTTTATCACAAAGGATTTATTTTATATGGTTCATAATATTATATTCATAAAAAATTTTGTACAAAAATATTCTTGAATATATATATAACAAGCATTAGACACTAAAAATATAATCTATAGGGATATTGAAAAGTTATATTTTATTAATAGAAATTGGATTTTATGACTATTTGCTATCTTTTAACATCATTTTGGTAGGATTAAGCTTCATTTTTAATGCTAGTTTTCAACAAATATATTACATCTTGATTTTTAAATTTTCTATTTTGTTTTATCGGGTTCTTATATTATAGGATCAAAAGTATCTGATTTTAAATTTCTATTTGATAATGATCTATCTTTTACTTTCAACAAACAATCTTTCTATTTTTAATTTGATTGTTTTGTAATATTTGGTATGTTTTTCTTTTAGTAGATATATATATGTATTATCTCTATGTTTTACTTATTTTATTTTATTTGTATTAATTTTTTCATTTTAGATATGCTGTTTCTAATTTTTTTGTAAATCTGAAAAGCAATAAAATTATAAAATCATATATTATGCCGATATATTTCTAACGAAACCCTTATATTGGCAATATCGTTTTTTTAATTTTGCATAGCCATTAACTGACAAAACCTATTTACATGTCTGATATCTCAAAGAAGAATTGGTCCATCATTCTTCTTTGAGTATTGTTATTTTATCTAAAGTCTTTTTCTAATACCGCTATTTGCTTTTAAAATAAAACGTCTTTTATTTGCACTAACAATAAGTTGTGTGCAAAAGCAATTAACCATAACAAACAACTTGATATAGTACTGTTATTGGAACTGCTAAAGTTTGAATCATTACCTATTGTATGGGTTTATAGCATTATTTTGTAATGCCAGCCTGTTCCATAGTTTATATATTTTAGTTTCAATATATAAATATATGAATTAAATCCTTATCTTTGAATAAAATAACAACACCTACTATATAGTTAAAAAGTATTTTGACGATGTATATTGGAATCAATTTCAATAAATATTTAAAATGAAAATATGTTATTATAAAAATTTTAATTATTATATAGTATAGTGTCCAATAGATTAGCAAATAAATTGCTGGATGTATCAAATATTGATGATAATGGGCAAATTTTAGAAATTATTAATCTAAACTATACAGAAGTATTAGTAAAATAATAATATGTAATGCAGCAATTTTAAATACTGCTGTTACCATTGACGATTTTAAAGATATAAATAAATATACAGTAGATAAATATTTTAAAGTATTAAAATACCTAGTATCATTATGCAAATATGCGATAAAAATGTAAAAAGGCAAATTAACTGCAGTTGGCAAATATATTACTTAAATATTAAATTGTAATTGAGCATAAAATTTTTAATTAATATTAGTCTAAAATACCATCCAAGGTGCAAAATTAATCCAGAATGTTTATTGAAAACTGCAAACTTTGTTGATGGGATATTAAACTTTGTTGCTTTATAATAATTTGAAATCTAGTGGACTATTTATTAAAATCGGTATTAAAACGTCAATTGCCTTATCTGATAGGGGGAACAATAACAGGTATAATCATGACATATTATTATGGATTCTTATTTTCAATAATAGTAAACAGCATTATCTGGTTTTTAATCTCGACTGTTGTTAACAAATACTACTGGCATTACACTGGCTTTAAGGAAGAAATGGCCCTTGCATCAAAATATATTTTCAATAGGAAAAGCAGATAACTATTTCTATAACTACCTTTTTGATATAATGTTGATTTTCAATTATATTCCTTTAAAATAGATACATAGAATATAATTGATAAATTTTGATCGTTACTATTTCTTATATCGATAATTAAAATGGTAATAAAATACTTAAAAGTACATTTTATTGAAAACGTTTCTACCTAAATATTTAAACAATGATATATTGTATTTAATATGATCTCAAATATAGAATGGGGCGATACAATAAAAAAAGAAGCTAGAGGAAGCAATGATGAGGATTTAGGTGAAGTTCAAGAAGTTACAGATGGTTATGTTTTAGTTCAGAGAGGCATAATAAATA
>Ga0134125_10006114_pt1 | contig 13649 bp, 15 predicted proteins | sample KB31751_FD_96464 | JGI IMG/M metagenome (GOLD analysis project Ga0134125, IMG submission 96464) | Terrestrial soil microbial communities with excess Nitrogen fertilizer from Kellogg Biological Station, Michigan, USA - KB3-175-1 | ecosystem: Environmental > Terrestrial > Soil > Unclassified ... | reverse complement strand
CTCGAAGGACGAGAAGACCGGCGTGCCGAGCGCGACGGCCTCGCGGTTCATCGTGCCGCCGGCGCTGATCACGAGGTCGGCGTAGGCGATCAGGGACTGCGCGTCGATCGCGCGCTCCGGGATGACGAAGCCACCCGCCGCGCTCAGCTCGTCGCGCTGCTCGGGCGTCCGCGGCAGCACGACCGCCTGCGCGCCCTCGTCGCGAAGCCGGGTCAGCACCGCGCCGAACGTGTCGTGCTCGAAGCGGTGGTACAGCGACACCGCCGGCGGCGTGCGCACAACGACGATCGGCTGCGCGGGATCGAGCGCCAGCTCGTCCAGGACCGCAGGGTCGGGCTCGAAGTCGGAGAGGTAGTACTCCTCCTTCAGCCCCGGGTAGCGGTGGAGCTTGCGCCGGGCGCCGTAGAAGTCGAGCCGCTCGGGCGGGATCGCCTCCGGGACGACGACCGCCTGCGCGAGCCGGCAGTTGACCGTGTGCTGGACAGTCGCCCACTCGTAGTCGAACGTCGTCGAGCACGGGATCCGCAGCAGCGCCGCGGCGACGCTGACGTCGTTCGAGCCGTGGCCGAGCGCCAGGTCGAACGAGCCGTGCCGGCGCGCCCAGCGCACGAGCGCGCCCGAGCGCTGCACAAGGCCCAGGCCCTTCGCGGCGAGCTTCCCGCCGCGGTGACGGCCGATCGCCGTGCACTCGATCCCGAAGCGCTCGCAAAGCGCGAGCGTCTGCGCGAAGTCGCGCGCGGTCACGTGCACCTCGTGGCCGTCCGCGCGCAGCACGTCGACCACGGGCCGCATCACGAGCACGTGCGGGGAGTTCGTGAGGTCGATCCAGACGCGCATGGCGGCGGGTGCGGGCGGCTTCAGGCGAGCGCGTCGCGGACTGCGGCCGTCACCGCGTCGGCGGCGGCGCGGTCGAGCAGCGGGCTCATCGGGATCGCGAGGTGCGTGCGCGCGAGCGCGTCGGTGACGGGGAGCGACAGGTCGCCGGGGACCCACTGCGCGAGCGAGCGCTGGCGGTGGAGCGGGACGTCGTAGTAGGCGCGGGCGCCGATGCCGGCGGCGGTCAGCGCGGCGGCGAGCTGGTGCGCGCGCTCGTGACGCACGACGAACAGGTGCCAGGCGGGGACGGCGCCTTCGGTCGCGGTCGGCAGCGCGACCAGCTCGCCGAGGCCGGCGTCGGCGTAGCGCGCGGCCGCCGCGCGGCGACCCTCCACCCAGCCGTCGAGCGCGGGCAGCAGCACGCGCAGGATCGCCGCCTGGAGCTCGTCGAGCCGCGAGTTCCAGCCGATCCGCTCATACGAGACCTTGTCGCGCGAGCCGTGGAAGCGCAGCACGCGCGCGGCGTCGGCGAGCGCCGCGTCGTCGGTCGCGATCGCGCCGCCGTCGCCGAAGCAGCCGAGGTTCTTCGACGGGAAGAACGAGAAGGTCGCGATCGTCCCGAGCGAGCCGGCGGCACGCGGCGGATCGGGGGCGGACGCGTGGAGTGGTCCCGGGCCGGGCGAGCCTATTGGTCCGGGGGCATTCGGCCGGGCATGGAGCCACGCTCCCGCTGCCTGCGCCGCATCCTCCACGACCGGCACGCCGAGCGCCGCGATCTCGGGGATCGGCGCCGGGTTCCCGAACAGGTCGACGGCGATCACCGCTCTCGTGCGCGGCGTCAGCGCGGCGCGCACCGTCTCCGCCGTGGCGCACATCGTCTCCGGGTCGACGTCGCAGAAGACGGGCGTAGCCCCGGTCGGCGGGATCGCCTCGGCGCTCGCGTAGAACGTAAACGACGGCACGACGACCTCATCGCCGGGACCCACCCCCAACGCCTGCAGCGCGATCGTGATCGCATCCGTCCCGTTCGCGACGCCGACGACGTGCGCGACCCCCAGGTAGTCCGCCAGCTCGCGCTCGAACGCCTCGACCTCCGGACCGAGGATGTAGACGCCGCGGTCGAGCACGCGCGCGATCGCCGCGTCCAGCTCCGCCCGCAGCGGCGCAACCGGGGAGACGGTGTCGAACAGGGGGACGCGCACGACGCGCCGAACCCTAGCGACGGGCGCGCACGGCGAGCGGGAGCGCAGCGAGGCGGCGCGGGCGCGCGGCGAGAGGGCGCCGGCGCGCGACGGCAGCACTCACCGGCGGCTGGGCGAGGCGGCGGGCGCGGCGCTCGGGATGGGATCCTGCGGGATGAGCCGCGTGCCCGTCCAGCGGTACGTCACCGCGGCGGTGCCGCCGGTCGGCGCGTCGATCGAGTCGGACGGTCGGTAGAGGCCGTAGCTCAGCGTCGCGCCGCCGCCGTCCTGCGCGAGGACCGCGATCTGCCCGCTCGGATCCTTCGTGTCGGTCCCGATGAACGTCGCGCCGACGAAGAAGAACGCCAGCTCGCGCCGCACGCCGGCCGGGGAGCGGAGCCCGACGCCGATCAGCACCTTCAGCGGCTGGTCCGGGCGCCAGTCTCTCTCCGACAGCGTCGCGTACCCGCGCGCGGTCAGCGCCTGCTCGGCCGCGTGGAGCGAGAGCGTGGCGTTCGGGTTCGGCGGGGCGGCGGGCGCGGTGCTCGTCGCCGTCGCGGAAGTGGTCGCCTGCGTGGTCGCGTTGGGCGTCGTCACGGTGCGCGTGACCGTACGGGTAGCGACATGTGCGGCCGTGCGCGCGCCGCCGCCGCATCCCGCCAGCGCGAGCAGCGCGAGGGCAGCGGGCGCGAGCGCGGACAGGGTGCGGCGGCGGGACGGCACGACTCGGGCGTTCGCCGCGGCGCGCGGTTCCCCTGCCCGCTCGCGCGCTGCTGAGAGCGCCGACGTGCCACAGGCACGGCCGGCAATCGGCCCCGTTACGCTTCGGCGGTGCTCGTCCTCGCCTCGGTCACCGGCGCGCTCGCCGACTTCGCCACGAACGTCGTCGGCGACCTCGGCCTCGCCGGCGTGTTCGTGCTCTCGCTGCTCGGCAGCGCGTGCATCCCGATCCCGTCCGAGGTCGTGCTGCTGTTCGGCGGCTTCAACGTCGCGAAAGGGGAGTACAGCCTCCTCGCCGCGACGCTCGCGGGCGTCGCGGGCAACGTCGTCGGCTCGTGGATCGCCTACGCGGTCGGCTACTACGGCCGGATGGAGCTGGTCGAGCGCCACGGCGACAAGTTGCACGTCTCGCCGTCGAGACTCGCGCTCGCCGAGCGCTGGTTCCAGCGCTGGGGGCCGATAGCCGTGCTGCTCGGACGCCTGCTGCCGATCGTGCGCGCGTTCATCTCGGTGCCCGCCGGGGTCGCGCGGATGGCCTTCTGGCGCTTCACGCTCTACACCGCGATCGGCTCGATCCCGTGGTGCCTGGGGCTCGTGTACGCCGGCCAGCAGACGCGCCACAACTGGACGAGATGGAAGGACGCGCTCCACTACGTGGACTACGTCGTGCTCGTGCTGCTCGTCGCCGGGATCGTCGTGTGGATCGTGCGGCGGCGGCGCGGCGGAGCGACGCCGCCCTCGGAGCCGCCCGCGGGCGAGCGTGAGCCCGCTGCCGATCTGACGGCGTGAGCGAGAACCTGCCGCTGCGCGAGGCGCTCGCGCTCGGCGTGCTGCACGGCCCCGCCGAGCTGCTGCCGGTGTCGTCCTCCGGCCACGTCGCGCTCGTGCCGTGGCTCGGCGGCTGGCGCTACTGCGAGCTGGACGCCGAGCTGCGCAAGGCGTTCGAGGTGGCGCTGCACGCCGGCACTGCGGCGGCGCTGCTGATCGGGCTGCGCGGCGAGGTCGGCGAGACGGCGCGCGGGCTCGACTGCCGGCGCCTCACGCTGATCGCGCTGTCGTTCGCGCCGGCGGGCGCGCTCGCATTCCTGTTCGAGCGGCCGATCGAGCGCCACCTCGGCACGCCTGCGACGACCGCTGTCGGCCTCGTGCTCGGCGCGTTCGCGATGGCGGCCGCCGACCGCGCGCCGCAGGAGCGCACGCGCGAGTCGGCGGGCCGGGCCGACGGACTCGCGCTCGGGATCGGCCAGGCGTGCGCGCTCGTGCCGGGCGTCTCGCGCAACGGCGCGACGCTCGCGGCCGCGCGCTGGCGGCGGTTCACGCGCGAGGACGCCAACGTGCTCTCGCGCCACGCCGCGCTGCCGCTGATCCTCGCCGCAACGGGGCTGAAGGGCGTGCGGCTGTGGAAGCGCGGGTTGCCGCGCGACGTGCACGCGGCGTTCGCAGCCGGGACGGCGGCGTCGTTCGCGTCGACGCTCGCCTCGATGTGGCTGATCAAGCAGGTCGAGCGGGATCGCTCGCTGTTGCCGTATGCGGTGTATCGGGTGGGTCTGGCTGGGGTGGTGGCGGCTCGGCTTGGGCGCCGGCGCTTGGGGTACGCCGGGGGGCGGCTGACTCAAAGTCCGCGCGCTATCGGCCGATCACCTGGGTGATCGTCATGGCTGCTCGGTCCGACAGCGCTGGTGCTTCGCTCGTCCTGCGTGGCGAGCATGGCGGCGTGCACTCGCTCGCGCATGTCAACGACGGGCTGGGGGCGGCGCTGGAGCGGCGGGGGGTTGAGATCGTGCGCAGCGCGCCGCGCAGCGGGCAGCTGCCGCTTGCGTGCCCGACGATCTCGCATTCGTGGCCGCCGGACTTCGCGCCGGGCAGCGAGGGGCCGACGATTCTGATCCTGCCGTGGGAGGTGGGATCGCCGCCGCGTGCGTGGGTCCAAGCGGTCCGCGACCGCGTCGACCGCGTGTGGGTGCCGAGCGCGTACGTGCGCGACGGCTTCGTCACCGGCGGGATGCCGCCGGGGATCGTGGACGTGACCCCCAACGGCGTCGACCTCGAGCGCTTCGCGCCCGACGGGCCGGTGCATCCGCTGCTTGCGAGCACTGAGGAGCCGCGCGCCGGCTGCACGTTCCTGTTCGTCGGCGGGACGATCTGGCGCAAGGGGATCGACGTGCTGCTCGCGGCGTGGGCGCGCGCGTTCGGCCCCGACGACGACGTGCGCCTCGTCGTCAAGGACTTCGGCGTCGACAGCTCGTACAAGGGCCAGACTGCCGGCGACGAGGTGCGGACCCTCGCCGCCCGCACCGACGTTGCGCCGATCACCTACCTGACGCAGGACCTCGCAGCCGCCGAGCTGCCCGCGCTCTATCGCGCCGCCGACGTCGTCGTCCTGCCCTACCGCGCCGAGGGCTTCTGCCTGCCGGCGCTCGAAGCGATGGCGTGCGGCGTGCCAGTGATCCACACCGCCGCCGGGCCGACCGGCGAGTTCTGCCCGCCCGACGCCGGCTGGCCGCTGCACGCGCGCCGGACCGAGTTCCAGGCGCAGACGTATGCGGGACCGACCGCCGGACCGGCGTGCGCGCTGGAGGTGGATCCCGACGAGCTGGCGCACGCGCTGCGGCTGGCCGCGGCCGCGGAGCCGCACGCGCGCGCAGAGCGGGGGCTTCACGCCCGTCGCGCCGCCGAGCGGATGAGCTGGGACGCGGCTGCCGCGATCGCCGTGGAGCGGCTGGAGGAGCTGACACAGCGCCGGCCGCCGCGCTGGGCGCGCGCGATCGTGCCGCCGCCGCTCGACGCGCGCGGAACCGCCGTCCTCTACGCCCCCGCATGGGACCGGCCGCAGACGTGGGAGCCGGTGCTGCGCACGTGGGCCGCGACGCTCGCCGACGACGACGACGTCACGCTCGTGCTCGTGGCGCCTGAAGGCGGGCGCGAGGCGCTCGCGCCCGCGGCGCTCGCAGCGCTGGAGGCGAGCGGGCGACCGGCCGACGCGCTGCCCGACGTGCTGCTCGACGACCCGGCGGCCGACCGGATCGACGGGCTCGTCGCGCGCTGCCAGGCCGTGCTGCTCGACGGCGCGCCGCCGACGGGCGGTGCTGCGGCGCGTGAGGCGCTCACCCGCCGGGCGTTGCGTACGCTGTCGGCGGATCCGCCGGCGCTCGCCGCGTTCGCCGCACATCTGCGCGACGCCGTCGTCCCGACGGGGCGCGCGGGATCGCTCGCCGCCTGACGCGAGATAATCCAACTCAAATGGTGGGGATTTCCACCATGATCGTGGCTGGTATCGCGACGATCGGTTGGGCAGGGTCCTGGGCCCATGCCGGATCCTGACCCCCGCCTCGTCGCGTTGGGCCGCGCGCTGCGCAAGGCGCGGCGCAGCCGCGACCTGTCGCAGGAAGCCGTCGGCCAGCGTGCCGGCATGCATCCGAACCACGTCGGCACGATCGAACGCGGCACGAAGGATCTGCGCGCGACGACGCTGCTGCGCCTGATCGAGGCGCTCGAGATGTCCCCGGCGGCGCTGTTCTCCGACTACGCGCTGCCGGAAGACGACGACGCGCCCCCTGCGCCGGAGCATCCGCGACAATCCCGCGGGTGACCGACTCCTACGCAGCCGCCGGCGTCGACATCGCAGAGGCGGACGCGGGCGTGCGCGCGCTCGTCGAGGTGCTGCGCACGATCGACCCCGGACGGCCGTCGGCGTCCGTGCTCGGCTCGGGGCACTACGCGAACGTGCTGCGCGTCGCGCCCAACCTCGGGATCGCGGTGTGCGCCGACGGCGTCGGCTCGAAGGTGATCGTGGCCGAGCAGACCGGCCGCTACGACACGGTCGGGATCGACTGCATCGCGATGAACGTCAACGACGTCATCTGCGTCGGCGCCGAGCCGCTCGCGGTGCTCGACTACCTCGCCGTCGAGCAGGCCGATCCCGGCGTCCTGCGCGACATCGCGCGGGGTCTGAAGGCCGGCGCGGAGGACGCCGGCGTCGAGATTCCGGGGGGCGAGCTGGCGCAGCTCCCGGAGCTGATCAAGGGCCATCCGTCGCCGCACGGGTTCGACCTGACCGGCGCCTGCTTCGGCACGGTCGCGCTCGACGCGATCGTGACCGGCGAGGCGATCGCTCCGGGCGACGCGCTGATCGGCCTGCCGTCGAGCGGCGTGCATTCGAACGGCCTGACGCTCGCGCGGCGCGCGCTGCTGCAGGACGGCGGGCTCGCGTACGACCACCGTCCCGCGGAGCTGGGCGGCGCGTCCGTCGCAGACGTGCTGCTGGAGCCGACCGTCCTGTACGTGCGCGCGGTGCTGGAGCTGCTGCGCAGCGACGTGCCGCTCCACGGGCTCGCGCACATCACCGGCGGCGGCGTGCTGAACCTGCTGCGGTTGGGAACCGGGGTGGGCTACGAGATCTCCGATCCGCTGCCGGTGCCGCCGGTGTTCGAGCTGATCGCGCGCTGCGGCTCGGTCGGCGCAGCGGAGATGCAGAAGGTCTTCAACATGGGCTGCGGCTTCGTCGCGATCGTCCCGGCGGCCGCCGCCGACGCGGCGATCGCGCTGCTCGGCGCCCGCCATCCCGGGACGGCGCGGATCGGCGCCGTCACCGCCGACGCCGGCCGCGTCGCGCTGCCCTCGCTCGGGCTCGACGGCGACGAGCACGGCCTCGCGCGCGCGTAGTCGCGCAGGAGAGTCCGCGCGCTCGTCGTACCTGACGTGGAGGAGCACGCGCGCTGGGCGTGCCCGTCACCGTCTTCGAGGAGGCAGCATGAGCAGCGTCGGCGTTGTCGTGATAGAGGAGCCGGAGCCGCGCGGGATGCCGGCGTTCGTCGCCGAGACGATCGGCACGTTCCTGCTCGTCTTCTTCATCTGCGGCTTCATCTCGGTCTCGCACGCGGGCGGCTTCGACCTCGCGGGCCTGGCGCTCGCGCACGCGTTCGTGCTCGCGGTGCTGGTCTACGCGCTCGGCGGCGCGTCGGGCGCGCACTTCAACCCGGCCGTCACGTTCGCGCTGTGGTCGATCAGAAAGATCTCGACGCCCAACGCGGTCGTCTACTGGATCTGCCAGTGCGTCGGCGGGATCCTCGGCGCGCTCGTCGTGCTGCTGCTGTTCAAGGACGTCGGCGATCCGGTCAACTACGGCGCGACCGCGATCAACAGCCAGGTGCTCCACAACGGCTCGGTATGGCTCGCGCTGATCGCGGAGGCGCTCGGCACGTTCATGCTGATGTGGGCGATCATGGGGCTCGCGGTCAACCCGCGCGGCGAGGCGGCGATGGCCGGCATCGGGATCGGCGCGGCGCTCGGCGTCGCGGTGATGATCTTCGGCCCCGCGACCGGCGCCGGCCTCAACCCGGCCCGCTGGCTCGGTCCGGCGGTCGCCTCCGGCAGATTCGACGACTTCTGGCTGTACATCGTCGGCCCGCTCGCCGGCGCGCTGCTCGCCGCGCTGATCTACCGCACCTTCGTGCTGGAGGACCGCGGGCTCGCCCCGCAGCGACCGAAGGACGAGCTGGCCGGGTAGCGGCCGGCCGCGGACGTCGGCGGCGCCCGTTCCGGCGCCGCCGACGCGCGTCGCGCGCTCAGGCGCGACTCATATTAGGGTCACGGTGATCTGCGCCGTGCTGCCCGACTGCCGGATCGTGGCGGCGCCGGACGGCGTCCCTTCGCGGCACGCTATCCCTTCGCCGCTGAAGACCGGGACCGCGCCTTCGACCGCCACGCTCGTGAGCCCGCCACTGCCGGTTTCCCGTTCGGTTCGCACGTGTAGCGGCCTCGCCGCGGTCGATCTCCATAGGCAGTGCGGGTGCAGCGTGCCCACTTCGATGGCTCTGAAGGCGAAGCCGATGAGCTGCCAGCGCAGCGAGGTTATTCTCGGTAGCGTCCCGGTGAAGGCTTCGTAGTTGACCTGCCATTCGGCTTCGGGCTGGAACGCGAGCGATTCGAACCAGCTGTGTTCTAGGTTGCAGGCGCCGAGCGTCTCTCTGGTGATCTGCGCCTTCTGCGCGCCGACGACCTTCCCCATCGTCGCGGAGCTGAAGCTCCCTTCGAGCGTCACCGGGCAATGGAACAGGTCGTCGATGCCGAACATTTCCGCCGTTTTCCTGATGACCAGCGGTTCCGTTTCGGTCCAGACGATCCTGAACCCCTGACTGCTGAACGACAGATTTCTGGCTGAGGAGCCGGCCGCGACTGCGAACAGCGCGGCAGCGACGGTCAGCGTCAGCGCAAGCCGGCGCACGATTTCCCCCTTCGTCGTTGTCCCTCCGCCGATGATACGTCAAGCGGTGCGCTGAATGTGCTTAATTCAAAGCTCGATCGCCGCCTCGCGGATCGCGATCGCGACCGCGTGCGCGCGGCTGGAGGCCTCAAGCTTGCGCATCACGTTGCGCATGTGGGTGCGCACCGTGTGCGGGCTGAGCGACAGCGCCGCCGCCGTCGCCTCCGTCGACCCGCCCTCGGCGACGAGCGCGAGCACGCGCAGCTCTGCGCTCGACAGCGTCGAGGTGCGGCGCTGGCCGTGCGGCAGCGGCAGCGGCCGGGCTGGCGCCGGGGCGGGCGCGAGCTCGTCGTCGTCGCGCTCCTCGAACCACAGCCCGCCCGTCGCGACGAGGCGCAGCGCCTCGGCCAGCTCGGCGATCGAGCGGCGCTTCGCGATCAAGCCGGCGGCGCCGGCGTGCACGGCGGCGGCCGAGTCCTCGCAGTCGGCGTCCTGGGCGTAGAGCACGACGGCGCTGCGCAGCCCGCGGCGCACGAGCCGGCGCACGAGCGCGATCCCGTCGACGTCCGGCAGGTCGGCGGCGACGAGCGCGATGTCCGGCTCGTAGCGGGCGATCAGCGCCTCGCCGCCCGCGCCGGTCGAGGCGCCGCCGAGCACGGTGACGCCCTCGGCCGGCAGCAGCAGCGACAGGCCCTCGCGCATCGGCGGATGCGGGTCGACGATCACGAGGCTGGTCGTCGAGATGGGCACGGATGTAGCCCCGACGACGTCGGCGCGATCGGCGAGCAATTGCACGGGGGTGGTCATTCGACGCCCCTCGGTCAACTCATTCGTACGTAACCGAGTGCATCGGAAAAATCATGCACGTTGCGGGAAACTCTGTCCGAATAGTTGCCTTCGATCGTCTCGATCTTCCCATCGGGGAGGACCTGGTCGACGATCCCGACGTGCTCGTGGAAGACGACGAGGTCGCCCGGGCGCGGCACGACGCCGGGCCCGTTCGGGACGGCGCGGCCGGTGCGCTGCGCCCACGCGTAGAGCTGGTCGACGGAGCCGAAGCCCTCGCCGTTGTCGCCCAGCGGCTCGCCCGCCTGACGCGCGGCCCATGAGACGAAGTACGCGCACCACGGACCGACGCCGCTGCCGGCGGTGGCCGTGCGGTACTGCGCGATGCGCGGCGAGTCGTTCGAGCCGGGCGGCTGCTCGGCGACGCCGACCTCGTTCCCGGCGATCGCGCAGATCGCGTTCGCCGGCGAGCCGCCGACTGCGACCGCGCTGGTCGGCAGCGCACCCTGGAGCAGGTTCGCGAACGACGACGCCGCGGTGGACCCGCCGAGACCGAGGCCGGAACCTGCGCTCGCCGCGACGGCCGCCGGACCGCTCGGCGCAGCCGCGCCCCCGACGATCGCCGACAGCGCCGCGACGTCCGGCGGCACGAGCGCCCGCTCGATCTGGTCGATGCGGGCGATGGCGGCGGCAATCGACACGTCCTAGGTCATCGGACGCGCGCGCCGCATCTTTACCCCGGCCACCGGTACGCGGACACAGTGGCGGGGCGGGCGGCCGAAGCCACCCGCCCCCCACCGTGTGCGTCACCCCCCGGTGACCCGCTCGCGGCCCTTAGTGGAGCAGCGAGAGAACTGCCTGCGGGGCCTGGTTCGCCTGCGACAGCATCGCCGTGCCGGCCTGAACCAGGATCTGGTTCTTGGTGAGGTTCGTCATCTCCGAAGCCATGTCGACGTCGGTGATGCGGCTCTGCGAGGCGGTGAGGTTCTCCTCGTAGGTCTGCAGGTTGCTGTACGTGTGCGAGAGGCGATCCTCGACCGCGCCGAACGTCGCGCGCTGGCCGGAGACGGCGTCGATCGCTCTGTCGACGTCGGCGAGGACCGTCGAGGAGGTCAGGTCGATCGTGCCGACCGCCGAGCCGAGGCTCACGGTCGCGACGGAGATGACCTCGCCGTCGTTGGCGCCGACCTGGAACGTGATCGTCTGCGCCGTGTCCAGCAGGTGGATGTTGTTGAACTGGGCGGTGCTCCCGATCCGCTGGATCTCGCTCGTGAGCTGCGAGACCTCGGAGCCGATCGCCGATCTGTCGCTCGTCGAGAGCGTGCCGTTCTGGTACTGCACGGCCAGCTCGCGGACGCGCTGCAGCATCGAGTGGACCTCGGTCAGCGAACCCTCAGCCGTCTGGACGAGCGAGATGCCGTCCTGGACGTTGCGCCCGGCCTGGTCGAGGCCGCCGATCTGGCCCTTCAGCTTCTCGCTGATCGCGAGGCCGGCGGCGTCGTCGGCCGCACGGTTGATGCGAAGGCCGGAGCTCAGGCGCTCCATCGACGTGGCGACAGCGGTGCTCGTCGCCTCGAGGTTGCGGTGCGCGTCGAACGCCTCGACGTTCGTGTTGATGCGAAGGGACATGTAGGCATCTCCTTGATGTCGTCCCAGGGCGACTCCATGTCACCCATTTGACCCCGTCATCGGCATCCGGGCGGGAAGCTTTAGCGCTCGGCGCGCTGCGCCGCGGCGGCGCGGCGAGCCGCCTGGGCGGCGCGATGGCTGCGCACGGCCCGCAGCTCGGCGACGACCAGATGGCGCCAGACGAAGACCGCGGCGGTCCAGATGGCGACGTAGCCGACGACGCCGCCGGCCAGCGCGCGCAACAGCGCGGCGTCGACCGGCGCGCCCGCGCGCAACGACAGCACGGCCACGAGCAGGAAGCCCCCGAGGCCGCCCCACGCCTTCGCGCGCGCGACATGCACACCGGCACGCGGGTGGTCGGCGACGCTCGGCAGCTTCGGGTCGCCGGCGGCGGGCTTGCCGGCGGCCGCCTTCTTCTTCGCGTCCTTCGCCATGTCGTCCTCCTAGAGCTCCCCGTCGCGCGTGCGCTGACGCGCGATCCGCTCCTGCTCGAAGACGAAGCGCACGAGCTGACGGCGCGCCTCGCGCTCGATCTGCTCGATCGCGATGCCGCGCTGGCCGTCGTCTCCGACGCGCACGACGCGGCCGCGGCCGGCGATCTGCGGCTCGTCCTCGATCAGCCGCAGGCGGAAGTCGACGAGCGCGCCGATGTCGAGCGGCTCCGAATCGGCCCAGCCCGCCGCGAGCAGCCCGTTGCCGCTGACGTTCACGGTCAGCGTGGCCTTCCACTCGCCGGGCTGCCCGTCGGCGCCGACGCGCGCCAGCTCCAGCGGCCGCACGGCGCTCACGCGCACGAACTCGCGCCGCTGGACGACGTCGATCGCGCCCTCGTGATGGAAGTGGACGAGGTCGTGCGCGACGACGGTCCCGTTCCCCTCCAGCCGCACGAGCCCGCGCGCGGCGGGGTACTCGATCCACATCGGCGAGGCGTCGCCGAGCGCGAGCGTCCTGCGCGCGTCGAGCATCAGGACGACGGCGATCTCCGTTTCCGTGACGCGCGAGACGCGGCCACCGTACTGCGCGAGGTCGGGCAGCGTGATCACGACGTCCTGCCGCAGCTTGGGCAGCGGCGGCTTGCCGGTCCCGGTCGCGGCGGGGGTGGGCGCGGCGCTCATGGCAGCAGCCGCTCCGCGAGCGTCGCGGGATCGGCGGGCGCGATGCCGGCGAGCGCGTCGTGCGCATAGGCGAGCGGCATGCGGGTCGTGCAGGCCAGCTCGAGCGCGGCGCCGAGACAGTCGTCCTGCTCGCAGGCGAGCGCGATGCCGGTCGGCGCCAGCGGCGCGAGCCGGTCGTGCAGCGCGCGGGCGGAAGGCAGATCGAGGTCGGTCGGAAGGACCAGCAGCAGCTCGTCGAGGTGGAGCTGGCGGACGCGCTCGGCGAGCGCCGCGACCTCGGCGCGCTCGGCGGCGATCGGCGGCAGGTCGAGCGCGAGCACCTGCTCCGGCGCGCCGCGATCGAGCCGCGCGCGCGCCTGGTCGAGCGTCGCGAGCACGCGCGCGTCGCGACCGGCGCGCTTGTACGCGCTCGCGAGCGCGTCGGCGCAGGCGGTCGAGCCCCGGCCGGCGAACGCGACGGCGAGCCCGCCGGCGCGGTGGGGAAGGGACGTCGGGATGCGGCGCGCGAGCGCTCTGCGGACCGCTTCGCGCAGGTCGCGGGCGAACGGCAGCTCGTGCGCCTCCGCGTCGGCGACGAGGCGCTCGGCGAAGGCATGGCTCATGCCGGTGGCGGTCAGCTCGCGCGTGAGCGCGGGCGCCGGCGTGGGCGGTTGGGCATCGAGGGGGGCGGGCTCAGGCGCTGCCGCTTCGACCGGCGCCGCCGGCAGCGCGGGTGCGGCCGGGTTTTCGGAGGAGCGCGAATCCGACTGTCTGTCAGACGGGTAGATTCGCGGTCCTCCCGCGTCGGCGTCGCCGTCGGCCTCGGCGGCGGCGAGGAGCGCGGCGAACGGCTCGGGCTCTTCGTCGTAGACGTCGATGCGCGGGTGGCCGGGCTTCGCGTCGACCTCGACGAAGCGCTGCTGGAAGAAGCCGCCGACGCCGCCCATCAGGCCGTCGCGCTGGCGGACGACGATCGCGTCCGGGCCGAGCTGGTCGCGGATCTGCGGCAGCAGCTCCTCCAGCGTTCTGCCGCGGAAGGTCGTGACGTCGGGGTCGGCGAGCGCGGCGGGCGGGGCCGCGGGCGCGGCGACGGTCTCTTCGATGGTCGTCATGCTCATCCGTCGATCACTCCAATCGTCTCCACGCTGATGCCGGGCGCGATCTCGTTGTAGGAGCAGACCGCGAGCTGCGGGATCGCCTGCTCCACGAGCCGCCGCAGAT
>Ga0134125_10006113_pt1 | contig 13649 bp, 15 predicted proteins | sample KB31751_FD_96464 | JGI IMG/M metagenome (GOLD analysis project Ga0134125, IMG submission 96464) | Terrestrial soil microbial communities with excess Nitrogen fertilizer from Kellogg Biological Station, Michigan, USA - KB3-175-1 | ecosystem: Environmental > Terrestrial > Soil > Unclassified ... | reverse complement strand
GAGACCAGCGGAAATGGCGTGATCTATGTCTATAATTCCGGACCGGAGGCGGTTAGTTTTAGTGGAACGCGAATTGTCGACCAATCCGGGGGAGCTTCGAATTTTGAATTGAGAGACAACACTTGCGGAGGGTCGCTCTCGCCTTACAAAACCTGCGCGCTGACGTTCAACTTTACGCCTACCAGTCCGGGTGAACATACGGCGTCGTTGAACCTGAATGACGATTCTGAGAACGGCCCGATTGCAGTTTCGATACGCGGCTACGGGTTGCCTACGGCAAAATAACCGCTTTGCCGGAGCGGTGTTGCTTCACGGTTTCGAGCGCTTCGTTTGCTTGCTGCAAGGGAAAGCGATGTGTCACTTGTTTGGCAAATTTATCTCGCCATTCGCTGTGGCCCAGAATTTGGATCGCGCGATGCACGTGGCGCGGCTCAAACCCCCAGCTTCCGGCAAGCGTGAGCTGCTTTCGTGTGATGGTATGCGGATTCATGGCAACGTTGCCGGCATTGGCGTATTGGCCGAGCACGAGATAAGTGCCTCCATCGCGGCATAGTTCCAACCCTTCGGGAACTGCCGCGGGATAGCCGACGCATTCAGCGACATAGTCAGCTCCGTATCCACTAGTGTGTTCGAGCACTAATTTGCGGCGCGCTTCCGCGGAGGGCGTCGATTCGATGGAGATGACTTCGCCGGCTCCGAATTCGCGAGCCATTTTCAACCGGTGGTCTGGAGCACCGATAACGATAATTTTTTCGGCACCCGATTGGCGGGCGAGCGCCAGCGCGGCGAGCCCCACTGGCCCCGCGCCTTGAATCACTACGGTGTCGCCCAAGCGAACCGGAGCGCGTTCAAATCCGTGCACCGCGGTTGTCAATGCGCAGCCAGCGCCTACTAGGGCTTCCGTGGGCAGCGAATCCGGCAGCCGGAAAATGGCCGTACCTTTGCGCAACAAAATGTATTGGGCATAGCCACCACGAAGATGGGGGCTTTCGTCTGCGTTATAAGAAATGCCATAAGCACGACGCGAAACGCATCGCGTGGGCTGGTTTTTTTGGCGGCAGTAGTAACATTCGCCGCAGGAGATGCTGCTTGCCCAGCCGACTCGATCGCCTTCTGCGAGCGGTAAGCCACGCCAGTCGTTTGTCAGATCTTGCCCGAGGCGCTCAATGCGGCCAACGGTTTCGTGACCGAGAATCACCGGAAGCGGAATGGGCAGTTGGCCGAGATAAAGATGAACGTCGGTTCCGCAGATGCCGGCCATTGCCACGCGAACCAATGCTTCTCCGGGGCCGACTTCGGGCGGTAGGGGATAGCGCCGAATTTCAAGCGGCTTTTGATACTCGACAAGAACCGCCGCGGAACAGGTGTCCGTCATAGCTATGCTTTTCTATATCAAACAGGGAGCGAAACTCCAATCAATGAGGTTAGCAGTCACTCGTAACGTCGACATGATGCATTCGCTGGGTAACTGGAGGATTGCCGGATCGAGTAACATTCTGCAGGCGAACTCGGTCGCATAAATGAACGTACATTTCGAGTTGAAAGAGGAAAGGGTAAATACGAACGATGACACCAAATCAACACATCGATGAACCCATCAGGGGTAGCACAGGGGCGGAACTCAGTACAGCAAAAGCGGCCAGCACCATTTGCCTGCTCGCGGGTATTTGGCTTTTCGTTTCACCTTGGGTTTACGGAGCATCTGCGAACGGGAATGCCTGGAATTCTTGGGTTGTGGGCGCATTCATGATTCTCTTTGGAATCATTCGTATCGTACGCCCGGCATACTCAACTGTATTGAGTTGGTGCAATCTCATCCTGGGCTTTTGGACGTTTTTCTCGCCTTGGATTTATGGCTATGCGATGACCAACTCAGCGCGATTTATAAACAGTATTTGTGTTGGGGGCATCATTGCCGTATTCTCCTTCATTTCGCTGAGGGCCGCCGGACCACGTAACGCGCCAGTCAAAAACTCGCCGTATTCCCGGACAGACAATCCACCACCGGCGATGCGGTAGGCCGGCCAGAACCGCGGTCGCGCCCCAAGAAATGGCGGCCCCACGCTTCTGGCTTTGAAGTTATCAGCACCAGGCAGATTCCGTCCCACATTTCTTTTCCGGCGCCGGCGGGCGGGCGGTCGCCGAAGGGCATGATGCCGACCAGCTTTGAATTCAGAAGAAAACGCGATTCCAAGTACTGGCGAACTTCGCGGCACGTTGACGGGAGATCCGGTATCGTTGATCGGGCATGCCGCTTGCCGAGTATCCTTCAATGACGATCAGGTTGTGCGGAAGATACGGGACCAAATCGGACATGGATATCCAATATCGCCGATCCCGTTTTCGCCAGTTTCTGCGTGCCGTCGCGTTGCGACTCGAATAACCCCGGCAGCAGCAACCCACACGCGAGCTTTGGGTTTTTTCGCGAATTGGCTGGCCAAGTACTTAGAGGGGGTGATCTGGTCCAAGTTGTAAAAGCCCCGGCGTTTAAAAAATCCGCGGAGAAAGAAATTATGTTTTACCGCCTCGATGTCATCGGCTAGATTCGTCACGGTTTTCTGTGCTCCGTGCACGGTATCGCGCAGAGCAGCGGCGGTATTTTCGTTGTGGGGCCCTTTCGCCAGAAATGTTCCCACTGCCTGATCGAATTGGCCCGTCATATCCCAGGTATTCTCGACCGTCTTGCGCACTTCAGGCATATCGTTTTGCTGAACGTTGGCGACAATTGCGTTCGCCTTTTGCGAAGCTTGCGCGACGTTGGCGCTTGTTTGCTTCGCGTTTTCAATAGTTGTTGTGACATTCGATGCGACCATCGTCGGTTAGCAATTTGCCGGCGGTGCCGTGGCCTTGCTTTACTCCGGCGATGATTTGGACCGCATCTCCGGTCATCTGCGCGCTATTTGAAGTGATCTTCTTGACATCGCCGCGCGCCGACGCAATCATTTGATCTGCATGTCCAGTAAATGCGTGATGTTATCGATCGCGCCATCGGCAGGCTTCCGAATGTCGGTAATCGTCTCTTGGGCGGTTTTGGCGAGCGCCTTGCCCTGGCGCATCAGTTCGCTCATCTCAACCGCCTCTTCGCTCGGCAGCGTTCCGCCCGGCGGGCATTCCGGAGAGTGATCACTGCCTTTCCCGATATCGACGAATTTGTTGTCGACCATTCCCTCCGTGCTAATGGTCGCGACGGAGTCTTTGCGGATGATCGGATGAAACTTTTGGTCGACTTTCAGTTTCAAACGAAACTTACCGGACGGAGTGCGTGGGACCTGGATGTCTGTAATCTCTCCGGCATCCATTTCCGGATACACGCACTTGGGCGCCCGGTTGTAATGTGTCAATTTTGTTGAATTTCGTATAGATTTCGAAATGATGGGCGAAGAGTTGTTTGCGGCTTCCGATGAGGAACAAGCCGACTGCGAACAGGATAGCTCCGCCGACCAAGAAGATGCCTACTTTTATTTTGCTAGAAGACATCATGTCTCCGATCCCGCAGCCAACTCGCGAACCAGAGAATTGTCGCTTTTCCGAAGGTCGTCGACACTCCTGCACGCGGCAATTTCCTCTTTATCTAAGACCGCAAACCGATCCGCGAATTCCCGCGCGCCGATCACATTGTGAGTGACGACCACGAGACTCATTTTTTGTTTTTTTTCAACTTGAGCAGCAGTTCGTAAATTTCAGAGGCCGTAATGCGATCGAGCCCGCTGCTCGGCTCGTCGATCAGCAGAATGGCGGGATCGAGAGCCAGCGCTCGCGCGAGCCCGACGCGTTTACGCATGCCACCTGAGAGTTCGCTTGGCATCTTTGTTCCTTCCTTGCCAAGCTCCACTTCATCGAGCCTTTCATGCACGACGCTCTGAATTTCATCTTCGGAGTTTTTTGTATGACGGCGCAGCGGAAACGCGACATTCTCACTAACGGAGATGGAATCGAAAAGAGCGGCGCTCTGGAAAAGCAATCCGATGCGCTTCCGTAGATCGGCGAGCGCTACTTTATCCAAGTTCTGAGGCTGGGTCCCTTCGATAAAGATGTCCCCTGGTCGGGCTGGAGCAGTCCGATCAGAAGCTTTAATGTCACGCTTTTGCCGGTGCCGCTTCTGCCAAGCAAGCAAAAGGCTTCGGCGCGGGCGACCTGAAAGGAAACTATGTCGATGCGCCGCGCAAATCTATATTTCTTAATACGTTTGCCGTAAATGACAAGCGCGCGGCTGCCCGCACTGGTGTTATTGCGACGGTTCGTGTGAATTAGTCTCAATCTGCTCAAGTAGCATTTGAGTTTATGCGTTCCTTTTTGTTTTTGATGGCCGGCGTCTTCTTATGGGCGCACCTGGCGGCGGCGAAACAGCCCGTTTATGTGATGCTGTGGTTCGATACAGAAGATTACATCGACACTCAGTCGGATGACGCCGCGCTTCGAATTGCCAGCGACCTGACGCATCTTGGTGTGCGCGCTACGTTCAAGGTAACGGGCGAGAAGGCGCGAGTATTGCGGTCTCGCGGCCGTGAAGATGTGATTCGCGCGCTATCGCATCATTCGATCGGCTATCACACGAATTTTCACAGTGTGCAGCCGGCGCCCGCTGTTTATCTGGAGCAGTTCGGGGTGCTCGATGGGGCCGAAGAATTTATTCGCCGCGAGCGGCCCGGCATCGAAGCCATTCAACGTGTGTTCGGTGTGAAGCCGATTTGTTATGGGCAGCCGGGGTCGTCATGGGCACCGCAGGTGTTTGCAGGATTGCGTCAGTGGGGTGTGCCCGTGTATTTGGATGAAGGTTCGCAAGTCGGCTTGCGCGAGCAACCGTTTTGGTATGGAGGGGTGCTGAACGTCTTTAACATGGGGCAGTTTATGGTCCGACCCAATCTTGAGGACGGAACCAAAGACGAAGCGGTATGGAAGAAGTTTGTTGAAGATGTGGACAAACTTTCGGAAAAGGGCGGCGTGATCAGCACGTATTTTCACCCCACTGAATTTGTGAATGCGAAGTTTTGGGATGCGGTGAATTTTTCGAATGGCGAGGTTCGGCCGCGCGAGAAGTGGGTTGCGCCGCCGCTTTATAGCCGTGAAGAGGCCGAGCGGCATTTTCGTGTTTTGACGCGATTTGTGGAACGAGCGAAGGAAATTCCCAATGTTCACTTCATCACGGCAGACGATGCTTTGCACCTGTATCAGTCGCAAATGCCTGTTTCTTTAAATAAGGCTGAAATTGCAAAGCATCTGCGAGAGCACATCACATTCATTGAGGCACCGAAGGGCGATCTTTCCGCTGCGGAGGCCGTGGCGGAGGTGTTGGGCCTGCCGGCGGATTTTGTGGACGGACCGACCAGAGCCGGAAGGACGACTTATTCGAAGCCTGAAATTCCGCGCTGGCTGTTCGACAAGGGTGTTGCGGATGTACGCGATTTTATTGCGACGGAGCACCGGCTTCCGCCTGAGGTATTTTTAGGAGCCGATACTTTGTCGCTGGCCGATTTTGTGGCTACGTTTGCCGAACACATGCTGACGACGCCGATGACCGGAGATATTCGTGTCGTTCAGGGCAAGTTGGAATTCGAGCAGTATGTTTCATCGCAAGATGAAAAAGCGTTTAGTTGGCCGATTCATCCGCCAGGATTTAAAGCGCCGCACGTGCTGGAGATGGGGCGTCTGCTCGCGTGGACGTTGAAGCCGGCGCGGCTTAAATAGAGGTTGGATCAAAAAGCGCCGAGGTTCTCAATTCAGGTTAGAATTGCGGAGTTATGACAATGGCGAACGTGCAGCGGGACACGTGCTATGCCTGGCGGCAAATCGGCAAGAATCCGGCCTTCAGCGCGACGGTAATCATCACGCTCGCTTTGACGGTAGGCCTTTCGACGGCGGTCTTTAGCGTGCTCGATGCGGTGCTCATCCGGCCGCTGCCTTATAACCAACCGGACCGGATCGTGGCGCTCCAGACGTATGCGCCGCAAGGATACACTCAACCTGCATCGTTTCCCGAATATCAGAATTGGCGGCGCGACAATCAAGTCTTCTCCGCGATGGCCGGATATGCGAATATCTTTGGCGGAGCGAATCTGGAAACGCCGGGCGGTCCGGTAGCGCTCCACTCCGTGCTAACCACAGACGGCTTCTTTGACGTTTTTGGGGTGAAGCCAATGATCGGGCGCGGGTTCCGGCCGGGCGAGGATGAGCCGGGCGCGAATCCGGTTGCTGTACTGAGCTACGAAGTGTGGAAGAGCGCCTTTAGTGGGAACCCGGATGTTGCCGGGACCAACGTGCAACTTGACGGAAGGCCGGTCACAGTTGTCGGCATAATGCCGGCCGGCTTCCGTTTTCCGATCAACGAGACGAACGCGATCTACATTCCGCTGAATATTCCGAAAGAACGCAGGAGCATGGGCAATCACTGGCTGCGCACGGTCGCGCGCTTGAAAGCGGGCATAACCATGGCTCATGCGCAGAGTGCGATGAATGCGCTGTTCACGCATTACGCGCAAGTTTATCCCGGCACAAAAGGGCGGCGCGTAAAGCTGCTCGATATGACTACGTTCACGGTAGGCAATGCATCGGCGGCGCTGCGGCTGCTGATTTATGCGGTCCTGGTGCTGCTGGCGATCGGCTGTGTCAACGTGGCGGGACTGCTATTGGCGCGCGGTGTGAAACTTGAACGGGAAATGGCGCTGCGATCGGTGCTCGGCGCGACCCGGTTGGCATTAATGCGGCAGATTCTTGCCGAATCCGTGATTTATGCGGTAATAGGCGCGGCGTTGGGAGCCTGGCTGGCCTACGGATTGATTTCGGTGACGCGAATGCTGCTCATTTCGGCTTTGAATCGCGGCGCCGATGTTCACTTGAATGTTTTAGCGCTTGGCGCGGCGCTCATCATTGCGATGGTGACCAGTATTCTGGCGGGATTTGTTCCAGCGCTGCGTTTGTCGAAGGAATCGGTTGGCATGCTGGTACGGTCGGGCAATCGCATTGGATCGGACCGAAGCCAGCATCGTTTGCGCGGGGGCTTTATTGTGGCGCAATTCGCGCTCGCGCTGGTGCTGGTTGTTACTTCCGGCCTGCTTCTTCGCGCGCTCGCCGGGCTGCGCAATGCCGATCTGGGTTTCAATCCCGATCAAATCTTGACAACGGAACTGGACCCGTCACCGGGCCGGTATGAACACCGGAATGTTCTTGCGGATTTCTATACGCCGATGCTCGATAAGGTGCAAGCCATACCGGGAGTGAAAGCCGCCGGAGTGATTCAAGTCCTGCCGATTCAAATGTGGGGATGGAACAGCAGCATGCAGATCATCGGGCAGCCACCGCCGCCGCCGAATGTGGAGCATCTGGCGGAACTAAGGCTCATAACACCCGGTTACTATGCAGCGTTCGATGACAAGCTGGTGCGGGGACGCTTGCCCGACGCGAAGCTGGACACGCCTAGCTCGGCGCGTGTGGCTGTCATCAATGAAGCATTCGTAAAAAAATTCATGACGAATGGCGATGACACGATCGGGAAGCAATTCAAAGATGGCGACGATACGGTGACCATCATCGGTTTGGTCCGCAACGTCCGGCAGAACATCTTCGAGCCGCCATTGGCGGAATTCGACTATCCGATTTCGCAGATTCCGCCGAAACTGATACCGATCTATATGCCGGCCATGCATCTGGCGATTCGCACGGCGGTAAAGCCGGAATCGATTATTGGCGAGCTGCGCCGCGTGTTCCATGAAGTGGACCCGACGCTTCCATTCCGGACGCCGGAGACGATGAGTACTGTGGTTGCCGGGGCGCTTACATTTGAGCGGCTGGAGAACTGGCTCTTCGGCACGTTCGCCGCACTGGCCGCGCTGCTCGCATTGGTGGGACTCTATGGGCTCATCACGCATGAAGTGGAAATGTCATCGCGCGATATCGGCGTCCGCATGGCGTTGGGAGCTACACGTCTGCGCATTCTGGCAGGCATCTACCGGCGCGTTGCGTTTTTGCTATGCGGCGGCATGCTGATTGGTTTGGGCATCACCTGGGCAGCGAGCCGGCTCATTCGATCGGTGGTGACGGTGAAAATGGGTCATGATGCTGTTGCTGTGATTGGGCTGGTTGCGGGCTTGGTTGTTACGGGTTTGCTAGCCACCTATCTTCCGGCGCGCAAGGCCGCGACGGTCGATCCGATGGAGACGTTGCGGAGTGAGTAGCGTATTTGGAAGCGAAGGCCGGGCAGGCCCGGCCACTACAAAACGCTGGCGATTAGACTTCGGGCTTGTTCGGTTAGCCGCTGGCGATCCTTTAACGTGAGGCCTTCGGTTGGCAATGGAGGGAAGATACGAACCTTAACGGTTGCCGGCATGGGCGTGCCGGAGCCGAACGGCAGTACTTTATTCGTGCCGATTAAGGCGACCGGAACAATGGGCGCGCCCGCGCGAATGGCGATGTAGGCAGCGCCTTCCTTAAATGATCCGAGTGTTCCATCGTGAGAACGCCCGCCTTCCGGAAAAATCAACATTGAAGTGCCGCGGCTGCGAATCGCCTCGGCGGCGGTCTGCATGGTCTTCACCGACGCGCGCGGATCTTTGCGCGGCACCGGAACATGTCCGGCCTGGCTCAGGTGAGTGCCCAGAAATGGAATCTTGAATAGACCGTGTTTTGCAAGAAAGCGGAACTGAACGGGAATGTTCGAGAGGACCACCGGCGTATCCATGTAACTGAGATGGTTGGACGCGAAGACGTAACTGCCGTCTGAGGAAATATGCTCCAGCCCTTCGACGATAACGCGCACGCCGGTCACGAGCAGCAGAGATCGCGCCCAAGCCCGCGCGACACCGATGGATTTATCGCCGGTCTTATCGATTAGAGAAACGACAACGCTGGCTGAGCCGAAAAAAATCGTGCAGAAAATAATCAGGGGATCGGAGAAGAGATAGGCTCTGAGACGGGCGATCAATCGTCTATTGTACGGGGTCGATCAGGCAGCAGGTGGAACGAGAATCGCTCGTGCTTCGCCTACGAGGAAAAGGGAACCAGTGAAGAAAACGGCCGCATCCGGCGGAGCCTGGCGCGCAAGTTCGATAGCAGCCGGCACATCCGCTGCCGTAATTGCATTCGGATGATCGGTAATTTCCAAGATTGCTTCCGGCCGCAGCGCACGGGGAAAATTCGGTGCGGTCAGGATGAGCTTGCTTGCTAGCGGAAAGAGTTGCGCAGTAACTTCTTCAATCGCTTTATCGCGCATTGCGCCGTAGACGAGCCAAACCGGCCGATTGGAACAGAACTGCTGTATATAGGAGGCAAGACTTTGGGCTCCTGCCGGATTATGCGCGCCATCGAGGATGAAATCGGGCCGGCATGAAACATATTCCATCCTGCCGGGCCAGCGCGCGGAGGCTACACCTTTGTGGATGGCCTCCATTGGTAAACCGAATTCGCGGCATGCAAGAATCGCCGTAGCCGCGTTCTGCACCTGATGGCCTCCTGGGAGATTGCAACTAAAGTTGTTGCCGAGGAAATGGAATGTCGAACCGTAGGGTGTTAGGTCAACAGCCTCGATGTCGTGGTCCGTTGCTTTCATTACGGGACAATTTAGTTCCTCGGCTCGCTTTAAAATCGTCTGTTCCGCTTCGGGCATCTGTGCGGCCATTACCAGAGGAATGCCCGGTTTCAAAATGCCTGCTTTCTCCGAGGCAATGGACGCGATCGTGTTACCAAGAAACGCTTCGTGATCGTAGTGAATGGGTGTGATCACCGTAAGGCGCGGCATGACGACGTTTGTGGCGTCGAGTCTGCCGCCAAGGCCCACTTCCAGGACAACGACATCCGTATTGTCGCAAAAAGCGATGAGAGCCATAGCGGTTACGGTTTCAAAGTAGGTGGGATGATCGTCGATTTTGCCTTCGCCAGCGAGTTGCTCGGCCTTGCGATGGACCATTTCAAAAAGTTCCGCAAAGCGATCCTCGGAGACCGGTTCGTTATCAAACGCAATGCGTTCGGTTGGCTTAACAAGATGTGGTGAGGTAAACAAGCCAGTGCGCAATCTGGCCGCGCGGCAGGCCGCGGCAATCATGGCGCACGTGGATCCTTTCCCGTTCGTTCCAGCGACGTGAATAATATTCAGATTGCGTTCAGGATTCCCAAGCCCATCGAGGAGCGCGCGCATCCGATCTAAGCCGAACTTCGCGCCGGCCTTCAGCTCGTTTCCGAGGGCATAAAGATATTCAACCGACTCGGGATAGCTCATGATGCCTTCACCCGGTAGCGCCGGTAGAAAAGATGCGCGATAAGGAAGAGGAAGACGCAGCCTCCGACTAGCTTTGCCTCAAAGCTCCAGACGGAACGGACATCGGAGGTGGGAATGAATGAGAAGAAAATCGCGAGCAGCGAGACAGCAAGCCCCAGCGCCGCCGGGATACGCTTTCCAAATTTCCATGCCGACGCAAATATATAGAGGAACGGGATGAAAAGAGTGATGACGGAGAGATCGATCGTGATTTGATAGGCGGCGCGAAAGGTTTCGCCAAGCTGGCTGATGAGCAGCAAAACGCCTGCGCCGACACCGAGAATGAGGATGGAAACGTAAGGCGTTCTGTAGCGTGGATGCAGCTTCGCGAATACTGGGGGCAAAAGGTTTCCAATTCCGATCACGAACGGCAAGCGGGCGCTGGCGCCCACATAAGTTCCTAGCTGTCCGCCGAGGCTGAGCACGATGAGAGCGGAGATAGCGACAGGCAGCCATGTCCAGCCGATATCATGCGCCGCTTGAACGCCGCTTTGGGTTAATCCGATAACGGGACTGACCTGGTTCGGGGGAAGGATCGTCAAAATCGATGCTGTGCCAAAAACATAAAACACGGTCACAAGAACAGCGCTGATCCACGTGGCACGAAAAATCGTGCGGCGCGGATCTTTAATTTCTCCGCTCATGATGGGGCTTAGTTCGAGGCCGGTCATGCCAAATGCCATTTGCGACCAGAAATTGATCTTCTGCCAATCCCAATTGGGCGCAAGTTGCAGGCCGGTAGCCGAGCCGCGCTTCAGCCAGACGCCGATGCCCGCAGCTACCAGACAGAGCCAGATGAGATAGCCGCCGATTCCGCCGGCATTATCGACCCACTTGCCGACGCGCAAGCCGACATAATTGGAAGCTACGATGACAACGAGCAGCGCAAGCGCGATAGGCAGAATATAGGCCGGTTTTTCGGCGTAGGGCGCAAGCGACGGATAGGAAGAGGCAACCATGCCCACTGTGGCGATGAGCACGCCGGGAATCCAGAACAGATTATTGATGTAGTAGAACCAGCCCGCCATGTAGGCGTGCCGTTCGCCGAACGCTTCTCTTGTCCAGACGTAAAAACCGCCCTGCTCGGGAAAGCAGCGGGAAAGGTGCGCCACCACAAGCGCGGAGGGCACAAGAAAAAAAGCAGCGGCGAGAATCCAAAGCGTCAATGACCCGGAGCCGGCGTGGGCCGCGGTTCCGATCCAGCGAGTGCTGACCAATGCCGCCACATTGAATAAAACAAGATCGCGCAGTCCCAACTCGCGTTTGAGGGCGGTTGAGGATTCAGGCATTCGGTACGCTCGGTTGCAAGTGCACGCGTCGAGACGAGTCTCGACGCGGCACTCTCTCTAGCAACTCAGCGCAAAAGGCGCCCGACCCATTGGGTCCGGAAGTTTGTGAGTGCTCTGCCGCATACCGGGCGCTTTGCGCTGAAGCGTGCGTGCGCCACAGGCGTGGCTTCAAGATGTGGGGGGCGGTCATTTTTGTGGTTTTGCTAGCATCGGCTGGATTAGGTCAAACACATCTTTGGCGACAATTTCGTTTCCGGCCTGGTTGGGGTGAATGCCGTCGGGCTGCATCAGGTTCGGATCGGAATAAACATGCTGCAGCAGGAATGGGATGTAGCGAAGGTGGTATTTCTTTGCAAGGTCCGGGAAAATGGCCGTAAACGGCTTCACGTAGTCGGGGCCGTAGTTCGGTGGCAAGGTGATGCCGGCAAGCACAACCGGAATGGAGGCGGTTTTGAACTTCCGAATCATTTCATCGAGATTTTTACGGGTCGAATCGACGGGGACGCCGCGCAATCCGTCGTTACCTCCAAATTCCAGAACGACGAGGGCGGGCTTTTCGGCGATCACGTTATCAATGCGCGCTAACCCATCGGCGGTCGTATCGCCTGCGACGCCCTGGTTGTCCACCCGATAGTGATAGCCGGCGCGGTCCAGGCGGTCTTGCAGAAAAGCAGGGTAGCTTTTGCCGGAAACCCCTTGCGTCAAGCTATCGCCAAAAGCGACGATTACCGGACGTGCATCGCTTTCGGACGGAGGACTGGCCGGAGTTGCGGCCGGCGGAGTTTCGGAACTTGTCGCGGCCTGATTGCGTTCCTTAGATTGTGAACCGTTACAGGCCACCATCCCGAGCAACACAAATATGCAAACTGCAACAATAGCCTTAGACTGCATTCGTCTCACATCTTAATCGACTGCGATGACTGATACTCCGGTTCCGAATTCCGCGCGAGAGATGATTGAAGTCTCCCATTTGACGAAAGTGATTCAGAATGGGGCGAATCGCGTGGAAATCCTGCGAGATCTTTCATTTGGCGTGCCCGCCGGCCAGTTTCTCGCGATTATGGGAGCTTCCGGGAGCGGAAAGACCACGCTGCTCGGGTTGCTGGCCGGTCTGGATGATGCCACGTCCGGTACGGTGCTGCTCGACGGCATGGATATTACAAAGCTTTCCGAAGACCACCTCGCACTGATCCGGGGTACGAAGATTGGGTTTGTTTTTCAGTCCTATCAGCTCGTGCCGACGCTTACCGCGCGAGAGAACGTGCTGCTTCCCGCGGAGTTAGCGGGCTTTGAAGGGGACATTGAGAAGCGTGCCGATGAATTGCTCGACCGTGTAGGGCTTGCCAACCGCGGTCATCATTACCCGATCCAGCTTTCGGGAGGCGAACAGCAGCGAGTGGCGCTTGCCAGAGCATTTGTGATGCGCCCCCCGGTTCTGATGGCCGATGAACCGACGGGAAATCTCGACAGCGCGAACGGCAGTCATGTTCTTGACCTGCTCTTAAAGCTGAACCGGGAAGAAGGTACGACGCTGATTCTGGTGACGCACGACCCACAGGTTGCATCGCACGCGGACCGCGTCATCACTTTGCGCGATGGAGCCATTCTAAGCGATTGCCTGCAAAACCGCGCAGTTGTCGAGGCGTAAATGAAGTTCTTCCGTGTGGCTTGCCGCATTGCCTGGCGTGAACTGAAGGCATCGCCGTCGCGATTCCTGTTTGTTGTCGTTGCGGTGGCTATCGGGGTCGGCGCTCTAAGCGGTGTGAAAGGCTTTGGCTCCGCATTCGGCAGTATGTTGTTTCGGAATGCGAAGCAGTTGACGGCCTCCGACCTCACCGCGCAGGTGTGGAGCATGCCAACGGCCGATCAGTTCAAGAAATTGCAAGAAATGGGCGAGCACGTGGGCGCGTTTACGTGGGTGACGGAAACGGTTTCGATGGCCGCGCGTCCAGGCAGTGCGCCGCAAATGATCTCGGTGAAGGCGGTTGATCCCTCCCGCTATCCGTTTTATGGGCATCTCACAACGGCACCGGATTTATCGCTTCAACGGCTGTTGGCAGGTGACGGAGTGCTGGTGAATAACGAGCTGCTCATCCGCCTTCGTTTGCATAACGGCG
>Ga0134125_10006112_pt1 | contig 13650 bp, 12 predicted proteins | sample KB31751_FD_96464 | JGI IMG/M metagenome (GOLD analysis project Ga0134125, IMG submission 96464) | Terrestrial soil microbial communities with excess Nitrogen fertilizer from Kellogg Biological Station, Michigan, USA - KB3-175-1 | ecosystem: Environmental > Terrestrial > Soil > Unclassified ... | reverse complement strand
GGGTTTCGAAGTCCGCGACGTGCACCCGACGCACTACGGCCGTATCTGCCCGATCGAAACGCCGGAAGGTCCGAACATCGGTCTGATCTCGTCGCTCTCCTGCTTCGCCCGCATCAACGAGTACGGCTTCATCGAAAGCCCGTACAAGCGCGTGGTGGGCGGCGTGGTTGTGGACAATGTCAAGATCCTCAACCCCGGCGACACCAGCTACAAAGTGAACGACGTCGTTTCCCGCGAGGACATCCTTAAGGCGAATGCCGGACTCTCCGGCAAGAAGCAGCAGGCCGAATACGAATCGCACTGTGATTACCTCTCGGCGTGGGAAGAAGACAAGTACATCGTTGCGCAGGCGAACGTGGAACTGGATGAGACCGGACGCATTGTTCCCGATCTCGCCAACGCCCGCCAGTCCGGCAATTTCGTTCTGAAATCGCGCGACGAAATCGAGTATATGGACGTGAGTCCGAAGCAACTCGTCTCGGTGGCCGCTTCGCTCATTCCGTTCCTCGAGAACGACGACGCGAACCGCGCCCTCATGGGATCGAACATGCAGCGCCAGGCTGTTCCGCTGCTGCGCGGCGACGCTCCTTATGTCGGCACCGGCATGGAATACGTGACGGCGCGCGACTCGGGCGCGGTGGTGCTCTGCCGCCGTACCGGTATGGTGGATTCGGTTGACTCCGAACGCATCATTGTCCGCGTGGAAGGCACAGCGCACGAGGGGCAGATGTCGCGCGAAGTTGGCGCCGATATCTACCAGATGACGAAGTTCAAGCGCTCGAACCAGAACACCTGCATCAATCAGAAGCCGATTGTGCAGCAGGGGCAGCGCGTGGTCAAAGGCCAGGTTCTGGCCGATGGACCCTGCACCGATATGGGCGAACTTGCTCTCGGCCGGAATGTGCTGGTCGCGTTCATGCCGTGGCGCGGTTACAACTTCGAAGACGCGATCCTGGTCAGCGAAAAACTGATCAAGGAAGACTATTACACTTCGATCCACATCGAAGAGTTCGAAATCGAAGCCCGCGATACCAAGCTCGGGCCGGAAGAAATCACGCGCGACATTCCGAACATCGCCGATGCGTTCCTGCGCAACCTCGATGAATCGGGCGTGATCCGCATTGGCGCTACCGTGAAGCCGGGCGACATTCTGGTCGGCAAGGTGACGCCGAAAGGCGAAACGCAGCTGACGCCGGAAGAGAAACTCCTCCGCGCGATCTTCGGCGAAAAAGCCGGTGACGTGAAGGACGCTTCGCTCTATTGCCCTCCCGGTATCGAAGGCACGGTTGTCGATTGCAAGATCTTCTCCCGCAAAGGCCAGGAGAAGGACGAGCGTTCGCGCCGCATCGAAGAATCGCAGATTGCCCGCCTGCGGCGTAATCTCGACGACGAAATCCGCATCCTGACCGACGAGCGCGCCAAGCGTCTGGTGGCTCTGCTCGAAGGCAAGGAAGTGCAGGCCGACCTGCACGACGAAAAAACCAACAAGAAACTGCTCGGGAAGGGCGATATTCTCGATCGCGAAATCATCGAGCGGACCAAATCGCGCGACCTGAAGCGCGCCCGCCTCGCCAATCGCGATGCGCGCGTCAATGAGCAGATCGACGAAATCGAAGAGATGACCTCCCGTCAGATTCAGGTGCTCGAAAAGATCACCGAAGAGAAGACGGGCAAGCTCAAGAAGGGTGATGAGCTGCCTCCCGGCGTTATCAAGCTTGTGAAGGTCTATATCGCGATGAAGCGCAAGCTCTCGGTCGGCGATAAGATGGCCGGCCGCCACGGTAACAAGGGTGTCATCGCGCGCATTCTGCCGGAAGAAGATATGCCGTATCTGCCGGATGGCACGCCGGTCGAAATCGTTCTGAATCCGCTCGGCGTTCCCAGCCGTATGAACGTCGGTCAGATTCTCGAAACGCATCTCGGATGGGCTGCGAAAGCGCTGGGCGTGCAGTTCGCGACGCCCGTGTTCGACGGCGCGACCGAGAAGGAAATCAAGAAGCAGCTCACCGCCGCGGGTCTGCCGACCTCCGGCAAAACGAAGCTCTATGACGGCATGACCGGCTCGATGTTCGAGCAGCCGGTCACCGTGGGCTACATCTACATGCTGAAGCTTTCGCACCTGGTGGACGACAAGATTCACGCGCGCTCCATCGGGCCGTATTCGCTGATTACGCAGCAGCCGCTTGGCGGCAAGGCGCAGTTCGGCGGACAGCGCTTCGGCGAAATGGAAGTCTGGGCGCTCGAGGCTTACGGCGCCGCTTACATCCTGCAGGAACTGCTGACGGCGAAGTCAGACGACGTCTATGGCCGCGCCAAGATTTACGAGGCCATTGTGAAAGGCGAAGCGGCGATCGAGCCCGGCGTGCCGGAATCGTTCAACGTGCTCATCCGTGAGCTGCAGTCGCTCTGCCTCGACGTCGAATTACAGAAAAAACAGGGCGAGATTCCGGAAGACACGGCTCTCGCCGCGGATTAATAAGACAAGTGGTGAGTGGACAAGGAAACGGAGATAAAGAATAATGAGATCCTCTCCTTACGAACGGGCTAATCTGGCCCCCGACTTTGACTCTATCCGCATCTCTCTGGCGAGTCCGGAGAAAATTCGGAGCTGGAGTTTCGGAGAAGTCACCAAACCGGAAACGATCAACTACCGCACGTTCAAGCCGGAGCGTGACGGTCTGTTCTGCGCGCGTATTTTCGGACCCGTTACGGACTGGGAATGCCTCTGCGGCAAATACAAGCGGATGAAGCACCGCGGCGTGATCTGCGACAAGTGCGGCGTCGAAGTGACGCTCGCCCGAGTCCGCCGCGAGCGCCTCGGCCACATTGAGCTCGCGAGCCCCTGCTCGCACGTGTGGTTCTTCAAAGGCCTGCCTTCGCGCATCGGCCATCTGCTCGATATCACGCTGCGCGAGCTGGAGCGCGTGCTGTACTTCGAAGCCTTCGTTGTGGTCGATCCGGGCGAAGTGGCTGATCTGTCGCTCGGCGAAGTGATTTCCGATGAGCGCAAGCGCCAGCTCGAACAGGAGCACCATGGCAAGTACGTCGCCATGATGGGCGCGGAAGGCATCAAGGAACTTCTTAAGAAGATCGATGTGGAAGCCCTCAGCCTCGAGATTCGCGAGAGGATGAAGGTCGAAACCTCCCAGCAGAAGAAGCTGAAGTATGCCAAGCGCCTGCGCGTGGTGGAAAGCTTCCGCAAGTCCGGCAACAAGCCGGAGTGGATGATCCTCGATGTGCTGCCGGTCATTCCGCCGGAGCTGCGTCCGCTGGTTCCGCTCGATGGCGGCCGTTTCGCCACGTCGGATCTGAACGATCTCTATCGGCGCGTCATCAACCGCAACAACCGCCTCAAGAAGCTGATGGAGCTGCATGCTCCGGACGTGATCGTGCGCAACGAAAAGCGCATGCTGCAGGAAGCGGTCGATGCGCTGTTCGATAACGGCCGCCGCGGCCGCGTGCTGCGCGGCGCCAACAACCGTCCGCTGAAGTCGCTCTCCGATACCCTGAAGGGCAAGCAGGGCCGCTTCCGTCAGAACCTGCTCGGCAAGCGCGTCGACTATTCCGGCCGTTCGGTTATCGTGGTCGGCCCCGAGCTGAAGCTGCACCAGTGCGGTCTGCCGAAGAAGATGGCGCTCGAGCTCTTCAAGCCGTTCATCTATCACCGGCTCGAACAGCGCGGCCATTGCACCACCATCAAGCAGGCAAAGGAACTGGTCGAACAGCAGGATCCCGTGGTTTGGGACATCCTCGAAGAGGTCATCAAAGACCATCCGATTCTGCTCAACCGCGCTCCTACGCTGCACCGCCTCGGTATCCAGGCTTTCGAGCCCGTGCTGGTGGAAGGCAAGGCACTCAAGATTCACCCTCTCGTCTGCACCGCGTTCAATGCGGACTTCGACGGCGACCAGATGGCGGTCCACATTCCGCTCTCGCCCGAAGCGCAGATCGAAGCTGCCACCCTCATGCTGGCCGCCAACAACATCCTTTCGCCCGCGCATGGCGGACCGGTCGCCGTTCCGACTCAGGACATGGTTCTCGGCTGCTATTACCTGACCAAGGCGCGCCCGGGTTCGAAGGGTGAAGGCCGTACGTTCGCTTCCACCGATGACGTTCTGATCGCTCTCGAAATGGGCGAAATCGAAACGCTGACGCCGATCAAGCTCCGCTATACCGGCAAGGTCATCGACCTGACCAAGGCTTTCGACAACCAGAACATCATGCACACCGAGCCGATCGAGTTCGTGAAGCAGTATATGGACACGACCGTCGGCCGCGTGATCCTGAATGACCACCTGCCCGAGCAGATGCCGTTCATCAACGGTCTGCTGAAGAAGAAGGGCCTCGGCATTCTGGTGCACTACTGCTACCTGAAGTTTGGTCTCCAGACCACGGTGCAGATGCTCGACGAAATCAAGAACCTCGGCTTCCTCTATGCAACCCGCGCCGGCATCTCGATCGGCGTCGACGACATGGTGGTGCCGAGTGTGAAGGCCGCTCTGGTGCGCGACGCCGAGAAGGAAGTCGTCGCGGTTGAAAGCCAATATCAGGACGGCGCCATTACCCACGGCGAGCGCTACAACAAGATCATCGAAATCTGGTCCCGCGTTACGGAAAAGGTTTCGGATGAGATGTTCAGCGCCATGGAAGAGGACGACCGTACGGGCCGCATCCTCAACCCGATTTACATCATGGCCGATTCCGGCGCCCGCGGATCCAAACAGCAGATCCGTCAGCTCTCCGGTATGCGCGGTCTGATGGCCAAGCCGTCGGGCGAAATCATCGAGACCCCCATCACCGCGAACTTCCGCGAAGGCCTCAACGTGCTGCAGTACTTCATCTCGACGCACGGTGCGCGTAAGGGTCTGGCGGACACGGCGCTCAAGACGGCCGACTCGGGCTACCTCACCCGCCGTCTGGTCGACGTGGCGCAGGACGTCATCATCACCGAAAACGATTGCGGCACCACGGAAGGCATCATCGTGGAGCCGATTATCGAATCGGGTGAAATCATCGAAGCGCTGCGTGACCGTATCGTCGGCCGCGTCGCTCTCGAAGATCAGCGCGATTACGAAAACAACCTGATCGTGGGCGTGAATCAGGAAATCACGGAAAGCCTGGCCGGACAGATTCAGGCGGCCGGTATCGAGCGCGTCAAGATCCGCTCGGTGCTGACCTGCGAATCGAAGCGCGGCGTTTGCGTGATGTGCTACGGCCGTAACCTGGCGACAGGCCGGCTGGTGGAGCGCGGCGAGGCGGTCGGCGTCATTGCCGCCCAGTCGATCGGCGAACCTGGCACGCAGCTCACCATGCGTACGTTCCACATCGGCGGTACGGCGTCGCGAATCTCCGAGCAGTCCAAGCAGGACGCGAAGTCGGACGGTTTCGCGAAGTACATCAGCGTCCAGTGGGTGCATAACGAGAAGGGCGAAATTATCTCGATGAATCGCAGCGGTATTCTGGCGATCGTTGACGATAAGGGCCGCGAAAAAGAACGCTATCCGGTCGTGTACGGCGCCCGCATTACGGTGGCCGACGGCGATCCGGTGAAGCAGAATATGGATCTGCTCGAATGGGATCCGTATACGTTCTCGATCCTGACCGAAGTCTCGGGCACGGTGCACTTCAAAGACCTGCAGGAGGGCATCACGCTCGCCGAGCAGGTGGACGAAGTGACCGGTATGTCGCAGCTCGTCGTGACCGATTCACCGGACGAAAAGCGGCAGCCGATGGTGCAGGTGAAGGGCGCCTCCGGGCAGCGCAAGTACCTCATGCCGACCCATGCTCACCTCATGGTTCGCGATGGCGACGAAGTCCATGCCGGCGACGTGCTGGCGAAGATCCCGCGCGAAACCACGAAGACCAAGGACATCACGGGCGGTCTGCCGCGCGTGGTGGAACTGTTCGAAGCACGCAAGCCGCGTGAATCCGCCATCATGGCGGAGATCAACGGCGTCGTGAAGTACGGCGAGCTGGCGAAGGGTCTGCGTCGCATCTACATCGTCGGAGACGACGGTGAAGAGCGCGAATACTCGCTGCCGCGCGGCGTGCATATCAATGTGCAGGAAGGCGAGCGCGTGGTGGCCGGCGATCCGCTGATGGATGGCCCGCGCAACCCGCATGACATTCTGGATGTTCGCGGCGAGAAGGAACTGCAGAAGTATCTCGTCAATGAAATCCAGGAAGTCTACCGCCTGCAGGGCGTGAACATCAACGACAAGCACCTCGAAGTCATCTCCCGTCAGATGATGCGCTGGGTGCGCGTGGAAGATATCGGCGATACGGAATTCCTGCCTGAGGAAGTGGTGGACAAGTTCAAGTTCCGCCTCGAAAATCAGAAAGTGGAAGAAGCTGGCGGCGTGCCGGCGCAGGGCAAAGCGGTGCTGCTCGGCATCACCAAGGCTTCGCTTTCGACCGATTCGTTCATCTCCGCGGCATCCTTCCAGGAAACCACCAGGGTTCTTACCGAAGCCGCCATCAACGGCAAGGTGGATTATCTGCGCGGCCTGAAGGAAAACGTGATCATGGGACGTCTGGTCCCCGCCGGTACGGGCATGCAGTTCTACCGTCAGGTGAAGATCGCGGGCGAGGATATCGTGGAGGAGCCCGTGCCCGAGCCAACGCTCGACGCCCTGGCTGGCTACGAAGACGAAGCCCGCCTCACATACACCGGCGGCCTCAGCGAGACCGGGCCGGGAGAAGAGAACCTGGCCGAATAAGCTGGACCGAAGTTAGAACGAAAAGCCGGGCCGCCCGAGACGGGTTGCCCGGCTTTTTGCTGAAATCTGATACCTTGAATGTATGAGCCATACGCTGATGATAGAGATCCCGGATGATGCGTATCAGGAACTCATGCGCTCAGCGAGTGAAAAGGGCAGCCAGCCTGAGCAAATTGCGTCGGAGATTCTGGCGGGTAGGCTGATCGATCCGGTAATGAAACTTGCGGGATGCCTCTCCATGCCCATCTCCGATATCGCAGAGCGGCATGATGACTATATTGGGGCTGGACTGCTGCTTACTCACAACGACGAATCGTGACCGGGCTTTTTATCGATACCTCCGGCTGGGCCGCTTTTCTTCTCCGCTCCGAGCGATCTCACGATCGGGCAGTTTCCCTGAACTACGTGATGACAGAACTTATCGCTCTCCTGACCAGTCCAATGCGAGTACCCCGCAGCGAACAAATAAGGATCGTCGGAACACTCCGCGAAGCAGGCTTCTCCCGTTTGCTGAAATAGGGCGCTGCGCCGAAGCTTCTTCTCCGTTAACCTCCGCACCTCCCCAGCGTATTACCGGCCAAGAGGAGTTACCAAGCAATGAACGGGAGAATCATTCACAGAATCATGGGGATAGGCGCCCTCGCCGTCGCCCTTTGGCCCGCCAGCCCGGCCTTCGCCCAGCGGCCTCATGCTCCAGCCACCGCGCCAGCGCCTATCCAGGGCATCGAACAGCCGGATATCCAGCAGGTCGAGGGGAATTTTCAAGAACTGCTCCAGCGGTACCCGCCGTCGGTCCGGCATGTCCTGCGCGAAGATCCGACCCTGATGACCAACCAGCAATTTCTCGCAACCTACCCGGCGCTGGTTGCCTTTCTTAATCAGCATCCTGAGATTCCGCTGAATCCCACCTTCTATATCGGCACCCCGCAGGAAGAACAGCGCTCCCCTGGTGACCGCGCATTCGATATGTGGCGGGACTTCGTCCAAAGTTTGGCGATCTTCGCCGGATTCGCAATGGCGATCGGTCTTCTGACCTGGCTCATCCGCACTTTCGTCGATTACCGGCGCTGGAGCCGCCTCTCGAAAGTACAGGCGGAAGTCCACACACGCCTGCTCGATCGCTTCAACACCAACGAAGAACTGATGGCATATATTGCGACTCCCGCCGGTTCGCGCTTCCTGTCATCCGCGCCTATTTCGCTCGATACCGGGTCCGCCTCCCGCAGCATGGGAGCACCGCTAAGCCGCATTATGCTTTCGCTCCAGGCGGGTCTCGTACTGGCCGCGGCCGGTGCCGGCCTGATACTGGCCAGTCGGACGGTTTCCGAAATCGAGGCTGCCGAACCGCTCCACATCCTGGGCATCATTTCCATAGCGCTCGGGGCCGGATTCGCGATCTCCGCAGCCGCCTCCTTCCTGATCTCTAAGAAGCTGGGACTTCTCGAACCCGCGCCACGCCAGCGCGGTCTTGAGCTTCCTGAGATGCCCCAATGAAAGGTAGACTGAAGTTGTGTTCCGGGAACTGACTTACAGCGATGTCAGCCGCGCGAAGGCACTTGCCGGCGCCGAGGTCAGCTTCGTGATGGACGAAGAGGCCTTCCGCGGCTTTTACGACCGCAACGCCCGCGGCCTCTGGGCTTATCTCTCCCGCGTCACCGGCGACCGCCAACTCGCCGACGACCTTCTGCAGGAAGCGTTCTACCGCTTGCTGCGCGCGGCTGCGAACACACCGGGCGAGGACCGCTTCGACAGCGAGGCGCACCGCCGCAACTCGCTCTATCGCATCGCCACCAATCTTGCGGTGGACGCGCGGCGCCGCAGTTTCACCCGGCCAGCGGCGTCTGTTAGCGGCGATGATGTGGAACGCATCGCGGCCTCCGCATATTCCGGCGATCATGGCGATGATGCCGCCCGGCGCACGGACGTGAACCGCGCGATGGCGCAGCTTCGTCCGCGTGACCGCGCCATGCTGTGGATGGCTTATGCGGAAGGCGCTTCGCACGACGAAATCGCTGGAGCCATTGGCGTGCAGCCATCCAGCATGAAGCTCCTGCTGTTCCGCGCACGGAAGAAAATGGCGAAGCTGCTGGGCGGGAAAGGGGTCGGCCAGTGAGAAAGATCGAATGTGAATTCGAAGCCGATGTCCTCTGTGCCGTGATGCAGTCGCGCTGGCCGCACCGTGTGGATGCGGAACTGCGCGAGCACGCGAAGCATTGCGAGATCTGCTCGGATGTCGCCGCGGTAGCGGACGCAATCGAATGCGCCCGCGAGGAATCAGCCGAATGCGCGCGCGTTTCTGATGCGCTCCCTGACTCCGGCCGCGTCTGGTGGAAAGCGCAGATGCGAGCGCGCCGCGAAGCTGTCCAGGCAGCGGGGCGCCCCATTACCGCGGTTCAGATTGCCGCCTTCGCCTGCGCCATGGTCCTGATGGGCGCCTGCATCGGCGCCACATCGAGCTGGTTTCAATCCGGCTTGCAATGGATTCGCACGCAGATCGATTCCGGGACGCTGGTTCCGTACGCCATGGCTCTGATCGAAAATCACGGGCTGCTCGTGGCTGCCATGGCCGCGATGGTTCTCGTGGTGCCGGTTGCGGTTTATCTCGCCGTCGGACGCGACTGAGATCTGCGGTGAACTTTCGGAGCCGCCGCGCGTAACAGTGTCTGAAGCGAGGTCTCAGATGCTGTACGGAAAACTTCCTCTGCTGGTAGTTGTCAGCGCCGTGGCTGTCTTTGCGCAGGCGCCCGCGTTCGACGCTGCCTCGATCAGGCCGAACAATTCGGGGCCGGGTCCGAGTTCGATGCGCGTCACTCCAGGACATGTTGCGATGCGGAACGTGTCGCTGAAAAAGATACTTCTGAACGCTTACAGTATCCCGGACGATCGCGAGTACGCTGTGATCGGCCCGGAATGGCTGGCCGGTGAACACTTCGATCTGGACGCGACATTTCCGCCGGATACCCAGAATCCGCAGTTGCGGGTGATGATGCAAACGCTCCTTGCGGACCGCTTCAAAATGAAGGCGCATAAAGAAACACGGCAACTCCCGAATTACACGCTGGTCATCGCGAAGGGCGGCGCAAAGATCGCGCCTGCCGAACCGGGCCAGGCGCAAACGAGCGGTGCAAACGGCAAGTTCACCGCCAGTAAGACGACGATGGGCCATTTTGCGGACCTGCTGGCGCGCCAGACCGGCTTTCCGGTGTTGGATCAGACCGCGCTCGCCGGCGTTTATACCTTCACGCTGCAGTGGGATCCGGCGGCCGGGTTAAACGTGGGCCAGGGAGACACAGCGCCGACTGGGCCATCGATTTTCACCGCGCTCGAACAGCAGCTCGGATTACATCTCGCGAGTGGCAAAGGACCGGTCGAGGTTGTTGTGATCGATCAGATGGAGAAGCTGCCGACCGAGAACTGATATGAAAACCTTTGCACTGCTACTGACGGTCACCGCATGTTTTGCGCAACAACCGCGCGCCTTCGATGTGGCATCCGTGAAGCTGAACACCACCGGAAGTGGTGGCATCAACATGCGGACGCAGCACGGCCACCTGACGGTGGAGAATGCGCCCTTGTTTCAAATCATCCAGCAGGCATTCCGCGTGAAGGAGTTTCAGCTCAGTGGCGGGCGTGGTTGGATCATGACGGAACGCTATAACATCGATGCGAGGATGGAGAAAGACGATATCAGCGACAACGATTTGTGGTTCTCGCTGCAGCCTCTGCTCGCCAGCCGCTTCCACCTGAAATTCCATCGCGAGACGAAGACGATGCCGGTGTTTTCTCTGGTCGTGACTAAGCCTGGGCCGAAATTTCAGGCGCACAAGGAAGGCGCCGAGGGGAAGGACCAGCCCCGGCTTGGCGTATCGATCGGTTCCGGAAAAGGAAAGCTGACGGCCACGAAGACAACGATGGCGAGCTTCGCGGATTCGCTTGGCCACCAGGTGGATCGGATCGTGGTGGACAACACGGGGCTGAAGGGCGAATATGACTTCGCTCTCGAGTGGTCGCCGGAAAATCATGAAGGGTCGATTGTGAGTGCAGTTGAGGAGAAGATCGGACTCACAGGGCTGTCGATTTTCGACGCGTTGCCACAGCAATTAGGGTTGAAGCTGGAGTCTGCGAAAGGCCCGGTTCAGGTGATCGTGATCGATTCGGTGGACCGGCCTTCGTCGAATTGAGGTGCGGTTGTGAACTATAAACTGATTGTTTTGGGATTCGCCTTCGCAACGTTGTTGCCCGCATGGCAGGATCGTGGACCCTCATTCGAGGTGGCTGAGATCAAACCGAGCGATCCTTCCGTCTTGAAGCCGGGGAAGGGAAGGATGCTGCCCGGCGGACAGATCGCGGTTCCTGGATACACGCTGCGTGAACTCGTCATGTTCACGTATGGCGTGACGGACGACATGATTTCAGGAGGTCCGAAATGGGTCGCCGAAGAGCGATTTGACATCGTGGCGAAGGCTCCCCCGGGTGCAAACGATACGGCGTTACGCGCCATGATGCAGGGGCTCCTGAAAGATCGTTTCAGGCTGGTGACGCATCAGGAAGACAAGCCGATGTCCGCTTATGTTCTGACTGCAATGAAATCCGCCGCGCCGCTGAAAAAAAGCCAGGCCAGCGGCGCATCGCAATGCCACTGGACCGACCTCGGTGGCGGAATGCGGCGCCGCGAATGCCAGAACCTGACCATGGCCGAATTCGCGAAGGAACTGCCGAACACGGGCGGCATCGGAATTCAGTTGCCGGTCTCGGACCAGACGGGTTTAACAGGCAGGTACGATTTCCAGTTTGAGGTTGGGATGGCGCGGCGGCCCTCCGACGACGGTGCACCTCCCGATCCATTTGATACCGATGGTCCGAACATCTTCGCCGCGCTTCAAAAAATCGGATTGCATCTGGAGAACAAAAAGATCCCGATGCCCGCGATTGTCATTGATCGGGTCGAACGGCCCTCCTCGAACTAAGCGAATCGAGCAAAATAAAAACGCCGGAGATTTCTCTCCGGCGCTCTGGTTCTTTGAGAAGGAAGGGGACTAGATCACGTCCACGCCCATGGACCGCGCGGTTCCCTTGACCGAATTCATCGCCGCCTCCACATCGAAGCAGTTCAGATCCGGCATCTTGATCTTCGCGATCTCTTCCACCTGCTTGATCGTGATCTTGCCGACCTTCGCCTTATGCGGCTCCGCCGAACCCTTCGCCAGTCCGATCGCGCGCTTGATCAGCACCGGCACCGGTGGCGTCTTGGTGATGAACGTAAACGAGCGGTCGGAGAAAATCGTGATCACCACCGGGATGATGAGACCTTCCTGATCCTTCGCCGAAGTCTTCGCATTGAAGGCCTTGCAGAACTCCATGATGTTGACGCCCTGCGGACCGAGCGCGGTTCCGACAGGAGGAGCCGGCGTCGCCTTTCCCGCGGGGATTTGCAGCTTAACCTGACCAGCAACTTTCTTTGCCATAAAAACCTTTCTTCACTTCCTTCGCGCGGCGCCGTCACGCAGCCTGCGCGTTTTCAAACCTTAAGACGATTTCTCCACCTGCAGGAAATCCAGCTCCACCGGCGTCGCTCGGCCGAAAATCGTTACCAGCACGCGCAGCGTATTGCGCTCCGGATTGATCTCGTCCACCTTGCCCTGGAAAGTCGCAAACGGTCCGTCAATAATACGTACGGTCTCGTTCTTCTCGAAGTTCATCTTCGGACGCGGCCGTTCGGCGCTCGTCGTCTGACGATAAAGCATCTTGTTGATCTCGTCGGCGCTCAGCGGCACCGGCGTGGTCCCACCGCCCACGAATCCGGTGACCCGCGGCGTGTCCTTCACGCGGTGCCAGAGCTCATCGTTCATGTCCATCTGGACGACGACATAGCCGGGATAAAGCAACCGCTTGCTCGTTACCTTCTTCCCATTGCGCAGCTCGACGACTTCCTCTTCCGGAATGAGAATCTGACCGATCGCATCATCGAACCCAAACGCTTCGGCGCGCGTGCGCAGCGATTCCGCCACCTTGCGTTCGAAGCCCGAATAGGTGTGGATGATGTACCACTGCTTCGTTTCGGCAGGCAGATCCGCGGCGGCTTCGGCCGCGGCAGTTTCACCCGCGCCAGTTTCATCCGGCTCACTCTGCGGTGCCAGCGGTTCTTCCGGGTTGAGATCGGATTCAGGAGTCATTACTTCACCATCGCATCGTACGCCGCCACCACGGTCTTGTTCACCAGGGCATCGACCACATAGAAATAGAGCGCAAACCCGAAAACGCTCAGAATCACGACGATCGTCGTGGATTCCACCTTCGCGCGATTGGGCCAGGTCACCCGTCTCATTTCCGAGCGAATCTCGGCCAGATACGAGCGCGTGCTCTCTACCCAGCTTTCTTTTTTCTGTACCAGTTCGTCGGCCATGACTTTACTCTCTACTCTTATTTTCTGCTTTCGGGAAATTCTGGCAGGGGCGGAGGGATTCGAACCCCCAAAGGCGGTTTTGGAGACCGCTGGTTTACCGTTAGCCTACGCCCCTAAGCCTTCAGCCAGCCGCCTCGGGCCAGCGTCACCGCCAGCGCGGCCATCCGCCCGGCTGTCAGCAAAAGTGGCAGTCTTAATATTACCCTACTTGGTTTCCTTGTGCGGATGATGCTTCCGGCAGTACGGGCAGAACTTCTTCATTTCCAGACGCTCGGTGGTCGTCTTCTTGTTTTTTGTGCTGGTGTAGTTCCGGTTCTTGCACTCGCTGCACTGGAACGTGATGATTTCTCTTGGCATATCCTACCTCTTCACAACTACTGTGGAAAAAGGGACCCGTGAGGCCCCTTAATCCAGAATCTCCGCTACCGTACCGGCGCCGACCGTCCTGCCGCCCTCGCGAATCGCGAACCGCAGACCTTTATCCATCGCGACCGGCGTAATCAGCTCCACCGTCAGCGCCACATTGTC
>Ga0134125_10006108_pt1 | contig 13656 bp, 13 predicted proteins | sample KB31751_FD_96464 | JGI IMG/M metagenome (GOLD analysis project Ga0134125, IMG submission 96464) | Terrestrial soil microbial communities with excess Nitrogen fertilizer from Kellogg Biological Station, Michigan, USA - KB3-175-1 | ecosystem: Environmental > Terrestrial > Soil > Unclassified ... | reverse complement strand
GGCCTGGGACCTCGCGGGCAAGTACCCGGACATCCTCGACGATGCCGTGGTGGGCGAGGCGGCGCGCAACGTGCTCGCCGAAGGCAAGGCGATGCTCGATCGCATCGTGAAGGGCCGCTGGCTCACGGCGAGCGGCGTGTACGGCCTGTGGCCCGCGAATTCCATCGGCGACGACATCGAGATCTACGCCGATGCCGGGCGCTCGCGCGTCCTCGGCACCTGGCACAACCTGAGGCAGCAGGCCGAGAAGCCTTCGGGCAATCCCAACCAGTGCCTCTCGGATTTCGTCGCGCCGAAGGATTGCGGCCTCGTCGACTACGTGGGCGCCTTCGCGGTCACCGCGGGCCTGGGCATCGACGCGAAGGTGAAGGAGCTCGAGGCGAAGAACGACGACTACGGCGCGATCATGCTGAAGGCGATCGCCGACCGGCTCGCGGAAGCCTTCGCCGAGCATCTCCACCATCGCGTGCGCACGGAGCTTTGGGGTTACGCCGCCGGCGAGAAGCTCGCGAACGAGGACCTCATCGGCGAGAAATACCAGGGCATTCGTCCCGCGCCGGGCTATCCCGCGTGCCCCGAGCATACCGAGAAGGGCGAGCTCTTCCGCCTCCTCGCCGCGGACAGGAACGCCGGCATGACGTTGACCGATGCGTACGCGATGCTGCCGACCGCGGCGGTCGCGGGCTTCTACATCGCCCACCCGCAGTCGCGCTACTTCGCCGTCGGCAAGGTCGAGCGCGACCAGGTCGCCGACTACGCGCACCGCAAGGGCATGGACCTCGCGGTGGCCGAGCGCTGGCTGGCTCCCTACCTCAACTACTGACGCGGCACCATCTTCTCGATGCCCGGCGTCACGGGCTCGGAGCCTTCCTGCTCCGACGTCTCGTCGGCGACGCCACCGGGCGCGCTGCGGTTCGACATCTGCGCGATCCAGTCGGCGGGCACGGCGAAGTTGAGGTTCTGCCCGGAGCGCGTCTGGAATGTCACGATGCCGACGAGGCGCGACTGGGTGTCGAAAAGGCCGCCGCCGCTGGATCCCGGCGACACCGGGGCGGAAGTCTGGATCACCCGGCCCTGCGGCATGTCGCGCAGCGACGAGACGATGCCCTCGGAAATGGTGAGGTCGAGGCCCAGCGGCGCGCCGATGGCGAAGACCCGCTGGCCCGTGCGCACGGTGTCGATGGAGCCGAGGGTGACCGCCGGCGCGTCGAAGCCGGAGACGTCGAGGCTGCAGAGGTCGAGCTTCTCGTCGGCCACGCGCACCGAGGCCGAGTAGGTCTCGCGCCCCGCGAGCACCACGACGCGCGAAGCTCCGCTCGTCACGTGGCAGTTGGTGATGATGCGGCCCGAGCCGATCGTCACGCCGCTCCCCTGCTTCACCGGTTGCCCGCGATCGTCCAGGGCCCGAACGCGCACGATGCCGGGAGAGACTTCCGCGAAGACCTGCTCGGCGTTGCGTGGCACGCCGGCGGGCGCCGAAGAGGCTCGCGATGGCGCGGCGGCGGCCGTGGCCTCGATCTCGCCACGCGTCGTGGAAGGGGTGGAGCTCGTCGTTGTCGTGGAGATCGTGGTCACGCCCGGGTGCACCGGAACCGGGGCATTGTGCCGCTTCCAGGCCCAGATCAACACCATCAGCACGACGAATGGAACGCCGAACTTGAGCGCGGCCTTGCGAAAGTCGAACGGATCCTCTTCCTTCATCTCCGGGAAGAAGGTACCACGGCGGTCGAGGGCGCCGCGACCGCGGTTCCTGGCAGGCGGAAGCGCTGCACGAGGCCGGCCAGGCGCTGCAGCTCCTGGCGCAAATGCTCGGCCCGTTCCGTCCACGAGCCCACCAGGCGGGCGTTGTGCTGCGTCACCTTGTTCAGCTCGCCGATCGTGTTCGAGAGCTGGTCGATCTCGCGGTTCTGGCGGCTCGCCGCGCCCGAGACGTCGGCGATCATCGACGAGACCTGGGCGATGGATTGGCCCATGTGCACGATCTTCCCGCTCGCCCCCGCCGCGTTGCGCGCGCCGGCCTGCACGCCCTCGACCGAGGAGCCGATGAGGCCGCGGATCTCGCCCGCGGCCTGCGAGGAGCGTTGCGCGAGCGCGCGGACTTCGGAAGCGACGACCGCGAAGCCGCGGCCCTGCTCGCCGGCGCGCGCCGCTTCCACGGCCGCATTCAGCGCGAGGAGGTTGGTCTGGAAGGCGATGCTGTCGATGAGCGAGACGATCTCGCTGATTTTGGAGGAAGCCTGGCTCAAGTCGTCCATGGTGCGCACGACCTCGGCCACCGCCGCTTCACCCTCGTGGGCGGACCCGGTCGCGGCACCCGCGAGCTCCGAGGCCTTGCGCGCCGAAGCCGTCGAAGCCTCGACCGTGGACAGCAATTCCGTCATGGAGCGCGCGGTGTCGCGAAGGCTCGTCGCCGCATGGGCGCTTCGCTCGTTGAGCGTCCCCGCATCCTGCGCGATCTCCTCGGCCACCTCCGCGATGTAGCGCGTGACGACGTGGATCTCGCCGATGGTGGCGATCCAGGCGAGGCGCGCCTTGTCCATGGCGGCGAGCATCTGGCCGATCTCGTCGGAGCGATGGACCCGCGGCGCCACCCCGAGGTTGCCCTCGGCGAGCGCGCTCGCCACGTTCACGGCCTCGCCCACGGAATTGAGGATGCGCCTCGTGAGGAAATGCACGAGCAACGCTCCGATCGCCACGGCGAGCACGCCGACCAGCGCCCCGGCCCAGAGCGTCTGCTGCTGCTGGGCCTGCGCCTTCGCCATGAGCCGCCCGCTCTCGTCGTCGGCCGAGCGCACGAGGTCGTCCAGCGCCTTGTGCATGTCGGAAGTCATGGGCTGCACCTCGCGCTCGAGGCGGCCCACGGTGACCATCTTGGTTTCGTCGGTGTGCTCGGACTGGATGGTCTCGAGAAGCGCCGCGAGCGCGGTGAGCCGCTCCTTCAGCGCCGAGAGCGGGGCCTTCGCCTGCGGCATCGCCGCCGAGGCGAGGTCCACGGAGCCGAAGCAGGACTTCTTGCCCTCCTCGTAGACCCGCGCCTGGGTCGTGCGGCGCGTGAGCGTCCAGGCCACCGCCTTGAACGTGAGCGCCTCGCACTGGGTGCGGATGCCGGCGATCATGTCGCGCTGCGACTGCGCGGCGCGCACCTGCTCGAACGTGGCGCGCGCCTGGCGGTCGATCACCAGCAGCATCGCCATGTTGACGGCGACGAGGGCCGCCAGCCCCACGGGGGCGAGCCGCAGGAGCCGGCGCAGTGTCATCCGCGTCGCCTCTTACTTGACGGGGATCTCGACCACGAGCGCGCCGCCGAAGCCGCCCTCGGTCTGCTTGAGCCCGTTCTGCGCATGGCAGGCCACGCACGCGGGCGCGAGCTTCATCGGGTAGTAGCCCATCATCGCGCTGCCCTCACGCTTCACGACGGGCTCGAGGCTGCCGGTCTTCATGAGGCCGGGCACGACGCCCGAGAGCGCCGAATTCTTCATCACCTTGTGCACGGCCCAGTCGCTGTTGATCAGCTCCGCGTCGCGGTTGGTGGCGTAGGCCTGGACCTTGCCCTGCATGAGCTGGTTGAATTCCTTCAGCACCTGCGCGCGGAAGAACGCGGGAACGAACGCATCCTGGCCGCCCTTGGTGAGGTTCCCCTGGTAGCGGGTGACGACCGAGGTGTAGGCCGTGAGGAAGGCGCGGCGCGAATCGCCCGCCACGCCCTTCGCGCTGGTGTCGAACGGGGCGCCCGCCGCCTTCTGGTAGCGCGCCTTGAACGCGGCGACCATCGCATCGGGAGCGACCTGGGCCTTGTCGACCTTGCCGCTGTTGATCTGGGGCTGGAGGTCGCCCACGACGGCGCTTCCCTCGGTCACCAGGAGCTTCACTTCCTGGGCGGCCTGCTTGGCCTGGTCTTCGGTCATCTGGGCCGCGGACATGGTGGCCGCGGCGAGGCCGGCGAGCAGGACGCCGGCACGGATGGCAGTGCGAATCATTGGTTTTCCCCTTTTTCCCTAGGTGGGCGTTGGGAGGCTAGCACGCACGCCATCCCCACCATGTGACGCGCTTCACAGCCCTTCTTTCAACCGTATTCTTCGCCTTGCTTACTTCTGAGACACTTCGGGAATATGACACTCGGACGCTTGTTGTTATTCCTCGCCGCCGCGGCGGCACCCGCGGCCGCCCAGTGGGCACCCTCCCACCCGGTGAAGCTCATCGTACCCTTTGCACCCGGCGGGCAGCCCGATGTGGTGGCGCGCTCCCTGGCCGAACCCCTCGCCCGCGTGCTGGGCCAACCCGTAATCGTCGAGAACCGTCCCGGGGCGGGCGGCAACATCGCGGCGGACGTCGTGGCCAAGTCGGCTCCCGACGGCACGACGCTCCTCGTGGGCACCAACGGCCCGCTCTCCGTGAGCCCGGCGCTCTACCGCAACCTGCCCTACGACGTGGAGCGGGACTTCGCGCCCGTGACGCTGGTGGGAACGTCGCCCAACCTCATCGCGGTGAACCCGTCGCTCGGCGTGACGACGCTGGCGGGCCTCGTCACCCGCGCGAAGGCCGAGCCCGGAAAGCTCAACTTCTCCTCGGTCGGGAAGGGCAGCATCTCGCAACTGTCGATGGAGCTCTTCGACAGCGTCGCGGGGATCCGCACGGTGCACATCCCGTACAACGGCGGGGCGCCCGCGGTGCAGGCGCTCGTTTCGGGGAACGTGCAGATCCTCTCGCTCAATCCCACGGCGCTGATCCCGCAGATGGAAGGGGGCAAGGTTCGCGTGCTCGCGCAGACTTCCGCGAGACGCTCGCCGCTCATTCCCGCGATCCCGACGGTCGCCGAGAGCGGCTATCCCGGGTTCGAGGCCGACGTGTGGATCGTGATCATGGCGCCGCGCGCGACGCCTCCCGAGGCGCTCGCGCGCCTCAACGCCGAGATCGTGAAGATCGTGCGCGACCCGGCGCTGAAGGCGACGCTGTGGGATCGCCAGTGGATGGATCCCGTCGGAAGCACGCCCGCGGAAGCGGCCGCCGTCATCTCCGCCGAATCGGCAAAGTGGGCGCGCATCGTGAAGCAGGCCGGCATCGAGGTCGAATGAAGGTCGCGCCCACGCCCCTCGCATGGCGCCTCGACGAATCGCTTCGCGAGGTGCCGCTCGATCCCGCGGCGTTCGCGCGCGAGGTCGACGCGCGGGTCGAAGCGATCGCGACGATGAAATCGCAGCCGGCGCGCTTGCTCGCGATGCTCACCGAGGCGGCGCCGCTGCTTCGCATCGCCGGGCGCCTCGAGGAATCGCGCCGGACCGCTTCGGCGGCGATCGCCATTGCGGAGCTGGTCGAGGATGCCGAAGGTGCGTTCGCAGGCGAGCTCGCCCTCGCCCAGGTGCTGCAACGCGAAGGGCAGTTCGCGCTTGCCACGCCGCTCTTCGACCGGCTCATCGCACAGGCTCGCTCGATGCCCGCGCGAGGCCATCGGCTCCACGACGTGCTCTTCGAAGCGGGGCGAAACTTCTTCGACCAGGGTCTGCGCGCCCAGGCCGCGAGGTGCTTCCGCGAATCGCAATCGCTGAGGCGCGCCGACAGGCAGGTGGACCTCCTGGAGGCTTGCGCGGAGGCGATCCGGCGTACGACGGTCATCGAACGCTAGTCCATGGGACCCAGGGTAGAGGCGGCCATCGTCAGGATCCTTGAGGATTCGCTCCCACTTCGGGCTAGAGCGGTTGGATGCCCTGGATCCCTGGTCGGAGCACGAATGCATGGAATGCCTCCGCGAGCCGCTCGCTTTCCCCGATCGCCGCCCTCCAATACTTCATCCGCCCCGCGTCGTCGCCCGCGAAGCGATTGAAGTCGCGCCGGTCGGGAAGCTTCCCATGGGGCAATCGCGCGAGATATTCGCGCGACGGCGCCACGAGCAGGACGTTGTCCAGCCACTCGCCGCGCGCATGCCGCCACGGCATGCCCTTGTCGAGCCAGCCGGGGACGATGCGGTCGACGAAGTGCGGGTAGAGCACGAGCCCCGGTGACCGGTGGTAGGGCAGATGCAGGTGATAGTCGATGATGCCGCCGTCCCAATAGACTCCCCGCGGGGCGCGCGGGATGTCGGGCACGCCTTCGAGCACGAGCGGGATGGAAGCGGAAGCGAGCAGCGCCTCGCCCAGGTTCTCGCGGTCGAGCGCCACCGCGTGGGTCTTGAACGGATCGAACGGCGTGTCGTCCACGAACGGCAGCCGGTCGCGCGCATCGTGGAACACCGTGCGATCGATGAATCGCGCGAGGTGCCGGCGGCCCACGGCGTTCGCCACCGCGGCCATGCCGAAGCCGAGCGTGGTGACGGCGCCCGCGAGCCTCGTGAGCGGCCAGCGCCCGCGCACGGCGAGGATGTGCAGCCGGTAGTGGGGATGGGAGAGGATCTCGTCCTCGCGCCCGGCGAAGAGCGACTTCAGCATCTCGCGCGCCGATTGCGACACGTGGCGCGCGCTGGGGCGCCGCGGATAGCGCTGCTGCGTGTACGCCTCGGTGAATTCGGCGAGCGCCGCGGCCGAATCCTTGCGGCAGGCGGCCGCGAAACGCCAGGCGCCGATGGACGACCCTACCAGGTGGCGCACGCCCGGGGCGGAGGGAAGCCATTCCGTGAAGATCGCACGGTCCAGCCCCGCGATGCCCAGCCCCTTGGGACCGCCCGCCGCACCCGGAACTATCGTGAAATCCGCCGGGTCCATTCCCGCATCGCGGATACGTTGCATCGCACGCCGGCCGGCGCGAATCGTGAGCACGGAATTTGGCATGATGTCGAACATTATGGCCTCGTCGCACCTCTTCTCGCCCCTCTCGCTTCGCTCCGTCACCTTCCGCAATCGCGTCTTCGTCTCGCCGATGTGCATGTACTCGAGCGACGACGGCATGCCGAACGACTGGCACTTCGTCCACCTCGGCAGCCGCGCCGTGGGCGGCGCCGGGTTCGTGTGCGTGGAGGCGAGCGGCGTCTCGCCCGTGGGACGCATCACGCCGTGGGACGCGGGCATCTGGTCCTCCGCGCACGCCAAAGCGTGGAAGCCGGTGGCGAGCTTCATTCGCGCGCACGGCGCCGTTCCCGGGATCCAGATCGCGCACGCGGGGCGCAAGGCCTCCTGCGACCGGCCATGGAATGGCGGAAAGCCCCTCGGCGCAACGCAAGGCGCATGGACGACGCTCGGCCCCAGCGCGGTCCCGTTCGGCCACTATCCGCCGCCGCGCGAGATGACGCGGGACGAGATCCGCGAGGTGGTCGCGCAATTCCGCGACGCGGCGCTCCACGCGCTCGAGGCCGGCTTCGACGTGGTCGAGGTCCATGGCGCGCACGGATACCTCATCCATTCCTTCGTCTCGCCGCTTTCCAACCTGCGCGGCGACGACTACGGCGGATCCTTCGACAACCGGGTGCGCCTGCCGCTGGAAGTGGCGCGCGTCGTGCGCGATGCATGGCCGGCCGACAAGCCCGTGCTCTACCGGATGTCCGCGACCGATTGGTACGAGGGCGGCTGGGACCTGCCCCAGTCCATCGAGCTCGCGAAGCGCCTGAAGGGGCTCGGCATCGACCTCATCGACTGCTCGAGCGGCGGCAACATCCACGACCAGAAGATCGTCCTCGGCCCCTCCTACCAGGTGCCGTTCTCGGAAGGCATCCGCGCGGGCGCCGGCATTCCCACGGCGGCGGTGGGGCTCATCTCCGAAGCCGTCCAGGCCGAGGAGATCGTGGCCCACGGGCGCGCCGACGCGGTCTTCCTCGCCCGGGCGAGCCTGCGCGACCCGTACTGGCCGCGCCATGCGGCAAAGGAGCTCGGCGTGCCCATGGAATGGCCCGACCAATACAAGCGTGCGGAAGTCGGCCCGCTCGGGCGCTGATTTGCGCCGCCTGCTCGGGCATAATCGAAGGCTCTCGGAGGTAACGCGATGATCGACGTTTACTACTGGACGACGCCCAACGGCCACAAGATCACGATGTTCCTCGAGGAGGCCGGCCTCGAGTACAACGTGAAGCCGGTCAACATCGGCAAGGGCGAGCAGTTCGAGGCCGCGTTCCTCGCCATTTCCCCGAACAACAAGATGCCGGCGATCGTGGACCATGCGCCGGCGGGCGGCGGCAAGCCCATCAGCGTCTTCGAGTCGGGCGCGATCCTCCTCTACCTCGCGGGCAAGACCGGGCACCTCCTCCCGAAGGACCTGCGCGGGCAGGTCGAGGCGCTCGAGTGGCTCATGTGGCAGATGGCGGGCCTGGGGCCCATGCTGGGGCAGAACCACCACTTCTCGACCTACGCGCCGGAAAAGATCCCCTACGCGATCGACCGCTACGTGAAGGAGACCTCGCGCCTCTACGCGGTGCTGAACAAGCGGCTCGCGGGGCGCGACTTCATCCTGGGAAAGCACTACAGCATCGCCGACATCGCGTGCTATCCCTGGATCATCCCCGACCGCCAGGGCCAGGACATGGGCGAATTCCCGAACCTGCGGCGCTGGCACGCGGCGATCAAGGCGCGGCCCTCGACGGTGCGCGCGTACGAGATCGCGAAGCAGGTGAACCCGAACCGCGGCGGCATTCGCACGGAAGAAGAAAAGAAGATCCTGTTCGGGCAGGACAAGTCGGTCGTGAGATAGCGCGGGTTCCCGCGGAAGGCGACTAGCGCCTCGCGCGCACGAGCGGCGCGAGCGCCACGAGCCCCAGCACGGGCCCCGGCACGAGGAGCCACGCAACGCCCGCGCCCAGGCGCGGAAGGAGGTCCGTCGCGATGCGGATCGACACGATCGTGATGGCGAACCCGATGCCGTTCTGGAGCGCGAGCGCGCTTCCCACGAGCGCGGGCGGGCACGCGCGCGCCGAGAGCGCCGAGAACTGCGGCGAGTCGGCGACGACCGCCACGCCCCAGGCGACGAGCAGCGCGAAAGCGCCAGCGGTCGCGGCCACGAACGGATAGGCGAACGCGCAGGCGGCCGACCCCGCGAGGGCGATGGCCGCGACCCGCGCGCTGCCGATATGCCGGCTCGCGAGGCCGCCCGCGACGCATCCGATCGCGCCCACGGCGATGACGGTGAACGAGGCCTTCGAGACCGCGGCGGGATCCGTGGCGACCGAGGCGGCGACCAGCAAGGGCACCACGGTCCAGAACGCATAGAGCTCCCACATGTGCCCGAAGTACGCGAGGGCGGAGGCGCGAAACTCCGCAATCCGCGCCACCTCGCCCACCGCACCCCAGCGGAAACGCCCTCCCGAGCCGCGCGGAAGGTGCGGGCCGTCGCCCATGGCGAGGATCGCCGCCCCCGCGAGCAGGGCGAGCGCCGAGGACGTGACCGCGGTCGCCTGCCACGAGAGCCCCGCGCCGAGCGCGCGGATGGCGTGGGGAAGCGCGGTGCCGAGCGTGAGCATCCCCACGAGCCAACCGAGCGCCTGCGCGGCGCGAGCCGGGTCCCAGCTCACCACGAGCTTCATTCCCAGCGGGTAGATGCCCGCGAGGGCGAGGCCCGTCACGAAGCGAAGCGCCACGCCCGCGACGAGCCCATCCGCGGCGAATGCGAACGCCGCGTTCGCGAGCGCGCCCAGGAGCGAGGCCGCGGCGAACACGCGGCTCGCGGCGAAGCGGTCCGCGAGGCCGGTGACGGCGAGCCCCATGGTTCCGAAGATGAACCCCGCCTGGACTGCGATGGTGAGCGTACCGACGTCCGACTGCGAGAGCGTCCAGGCGCGCGCGAGGTCATCGAACGCCGCGTTGGCGCTGAACCAGAGGGAAGTGCCGAGCAGCTGCGCCACGACGACGATGGCGAGCCGCGACGACGTGGACGGCGTCACAGCGCGACTATGCCATGCGGACGCCTCGCGCCTAGTTTTCCGCCCCGGCCTTCTGGTCGTCGTTGATCTTCTTCATGAGGGCGTTGTACTCGTTGATCGTGGTGTTGGCCGCGTCCTCCTCGGCCTTCATCGCCGCCTTGCGGTCCGCGAGGTAGGTGTTGATGCATTCCTGGTAGTTCTTGAGGTCGCGCTCGAACGCCTTGCGGCGATTGTCCGACTGCATGGCGAGGCGCCCCGGGTACTCGGGCTTGGGCTCGCACTTGGGCTTGGGAACGTCGGCCACCGCGGCGAAGGGCAGGGAAGCCGCGAACGCAAGGGCTGCTGCTACGGCGAATCGCTTCATGGAATCGTCCTTTCGATGTCTCGGCGGGCCGCAGTTTACATCAGTCGGGAACGGCCACCGTGTAGTTCAACGCAAGACGCCCCCCATCGGGATACAGAGCCTGCCCGGTCATGTAGGAGGCGTCGTCGCTCGCCAGGAACACCGCGACCTTGCCGATCTCGGCGGGCTCCCCCAACCGGCCCATGGGCGTGCGCGACATGATCTTGCGCTCGGCTTCCTTGTTGCCCAGGACCGCGGTGCGCGCGAGCTCCGTGGCGATCGTCCCGGGGCCGATCGCGTTCACGCGAATCCGGTGGGGGGCGAGCGCGACGGCCATCACCTTGGTGAGCTGGTTGATGCCGCCCTTGGAGACCACGTAGGGAACCTGGTTGGGGATGGCGAGCACGGCGTTCACGCTCGACATGTTGATGATCGCCCCGCCGCCGCCCTGCTTCACCATCTGGCGCGCGGCGGCCTGGCCCGCGAGGAACATGCCCTTCAGGTTCACGGCGATCACGCGGTCGAAGTCCGCTTCCTCCAGGTCGAGGAACTCGGCCGCGTGCACGATGCCCGCGTTGGACACGAGGATGTCCAGGCGCCCCCAGGATTTCACGGTGGCGGCGACCGCGGCTTCCACCGAGGCCTTGCGCGAGACGTCGCACTGGACTGCGGCCGCCTGCAAGCCGGCGTCGCGCAGCTTCGCCGCCTCGCGGCCCGCGCTCTCGCCGTTCACGTCGGCGAGCGTCACGCGCGCGCCCTCGCGGGCGAGCGCCTCGGCGCATGCGAGGCCGATGCCCTGTGCGGCGCCGGTCACGAGCGCGGCCCTGCCCTCGAGGCGCATTACTTCGGCGCTCCCGCCGGGGGCGCCGTGGGCTTGATCGTGTCGAGGTTGAGCGGCTGGAGGTTGAGCGCCGGGGCCGCCCCCACGGGCTTCAGCGACTCGGAGAGCTCCGTGCAGAACGCGTCGTGCCCCTTGGGGCACATCGAGGCGGCGCGTGACTTGATGGAGGGCAGGTCGTCCTTCGCCGCCGGGCTCTTCAGGTGCTCGAACACGAACGCCTTGTAGCCCGGGTCCTTCTCGGCGTCGGCGGCGAGCTGCTCCGGGTTCTTCCACGAGACCGCGACGCGCAGCAGCGCATCGGTGTACATGTCCGCGATCTCGCCCGAATCGCACTGGCGGTAGTCGGCCCAGGCCTTGCGCAGCTGCGGCCATGTGACGACGGCATCGATGGCCCTCTGCGCATTGGCGATGTCGGGGCGGGTACAGGCCTTGTCGGCCGCGTGCGCGATCGACAGGAGGCAGCACGAGGCAAGAGGCACGAGAAGAGGCCACTTCATTTTCACGCCGCCTTTCCGGGGCGCCGCCCCGCTTGCGACAGCCGCTCGCGGATGCTGCGCGCGATGCCGGCCGCGTCCAGCCCGCAATCGGCGAGGAGCTGCGCGGAATCGCCGTGCTCGACGAAGCGGTCCGGCAATCCCAGCATGAGGATGTCGGCGGGGATCGACACCGCGGAGAGCGCCTCGCCGACCGCCGAGCCCGCGCCGCCCTGGACGACGTTCTCCTCGACGGTCACCACGAGCTCGTGGCTAGCCGCGAGCCGGAACACGAGCTCCGTATCGAGGGGCTTCACGAACCTCATGTTCACGACGGTCGCGTTCAGCTCCGCGGCGGCCTCCAGGGCGGGCGCCAGCATCGCGCCGAAGGCGAGGATCGCCACGCGCTTGCCCTCGCGGCGCATCTCGGCACGGCCCACGGGCAACGCCGTCATCGCCGCCTTCACGTCGATGCCGGGACCGAAGCCGCGCGGGTAGCGCACCGCCGTGGGCGAGTCCAGCGTGAAGGCGGTGTAGAGCATCTGCCGGCATTCGTTCTCGTCGGCGGGCGCCATCACGGTCATGTTGGGGATGGCGCGCAGGTAGGACAGGTCGAAGGCTCCGTGGTGCGTGGGGCCGTCCGCGCCCACGAGCCCGCCGCGATCCATGGCGAACACCACGGGAAGGTCCTGCAGGGCCACGTCGTGGATCAGCTGGTCGTAGGCGCGCTGCAGGAACGTGGAGTAGATCGCGACCACGGGCTTCATCCCTTCCACGGCGAGGCCCGCGGCGAAGGTGACCGCGTGCTGCTCGGCGATGCCCACGTCGAAATAGCGATCGGGGAACTGCTGCGAGAACTTCACGAGGCCGGAGCCTTCGCGCATCGCGGGCGTGATCCCCACGAGGCGGGAATCCGCGCGCGCCATGTCGCAGAGCCATTCGCCGAAGACCTGCGTGTAGGTGGGCCTGGGGCGCGCGTCGGCCGCGGGCTTCGACTTCACGATGCCCACCCCGGGGTCGAACTTGCCCGGCCCGTGGTAGGTGATCGGATCCTCCTCGGCGTACGCGTAGCCCTGCCCCTTGCGCGTCACCACGTGCAGGAACTGCGGGCCCTCGAGGCGCTTCACGTTCTCGAGTGTGTCGATGAGGACGTCGATGTTGTGCCCGTCGATGGGGCCCGTGTAGTTGAAGCCGAACTCCTCGAAGAGCGTGGAGGGCGTGAACATGCCCTTGGCGTGCTCCTCGAAGCGCTTGGCGAAGTCCTTCAGGGGCGGCGCGCCCGCGAGCACCTTCTCCGCGGTCTTGCGCGTGGCGGCGTAGAAGCGGCCCGACATCAGCTTCGCGAGGTAGTTGTTGAGGGCGCCGACGTTCTCCGAGATCGACATGTCGTTGTCGTTCAGGATCACGATCACGTTGGCGTCGGCCTGCTTCGCGTTGTTCAGCGCCTCGAAGGCCATGCCCGCGGTCATCGCGCCGTCGCCGATCACGGCGACCACCCGGTGGTCCTCGCCCTTCGCGCGCGCGGCCACCGCCATGCCGATGGCCGCCGAGATGGAGGTGGACGAATGCGCGGTGCCGAACGTGTCGTAGGCGCTCTCCTCGCGGCGCGGGAACCCCGCGATGCCGCCCTTCTGGCGCAGGCGCTTCATGCCGCTGCGGCGCCCCGTGAGGATCTTGTGGCCGTACGTCTGGTGGCCCACGTCCCAGATGAGCCGGTCGCGCGGCGTGTCGAAGACGTAGTGCAACGCGATGGTGAGCTCCACGGTCCCCAGGTTCGAGGAGAGGTGGCCGCCCGTGGCGGCAACCGAATCGACGATGAAGGCGCGCAGCTCCACGCCCAGCCGCGCGAGCTGCTTCCGGTCGAGCCGGCGCAGGTCCGCCGGGTCGTCGAGTGTTTCGAGGAGGGGGTAGGCGCTCATCGGGGTGAAATATTCTACGCCGGGGGGCTACCGGCGCCGGTTCACGATAAAGGACGCGATCTCGCGCAGGCGCCGGGCGCGCGCGCCGAAATGCGCGATGGCTTCCTCGGCATCGTGCAGCAATTCGCCCGCGAAGCGGCGCGCCTCGGCGAGCCCCATGAGGCTCGTGTAGGTGGGCTTGCCCGCGGCCCTGTCCTTGCCGGCGGTCTTCCCGAGGGATTCGGCGTCTCCCTCCTCGTCGAGGATGTCGTCCACCACCTGGAAGGCGAGGCCCACGCATTTCGCGTAGCGGTCGAGCCCGTCGCGATCGG
>Ga0134125_10006107_pt1 | contig 13656 bp, 9 predicted proteins | sample KB31751_FD_96464 | JGI IMG/M metagenome (GOLD analysis project Ga0134125, IMG submission 96464) | Terrestrial soil microbial communities with excess Nitrogen fertilizer from Kellogg Biological Station, Michigan, USA - KB3-175-1 | ecosystem: Environmental > Terrestrial > Soil > Unclassified ... | reverse complement strand
GCCGAGGCGCAAACCAACGCCGCCGCTCATCAATGCAAGGTTCAAGGCCACGACCGGATCGCGGTCCTGGGCATTGATCTTGCCGAGCGCGGCCTTCAGCCAGCGCGGCGGCTTTTGCAACGCCTCGGTGATAGAGATCACTTCGGCGCCGGCTGCTTTCAGTCCGGCGAGGTCGGACAGCTCGGCCCTTAGCTCGCCTTCCACCACCACCAGCCGGTAGGCCGGCAACCTCGCGATCTCGGCGCCGAGCGCCTTCTCGAGCTCAGCCTCGGTGACGGCGACGCCGGTCGCACGAGCGAGCGGCAGAGCCTCGGTGAGGCGGGACCGGAGATCGGTATATTTCCAGGCTTCCACCCGGCGGTGCGGCAGTCCGAGCGCGGCATAGGCGGCGATCGCCTTGGCGCGCAGATCGGCGACCCAGGGATTGCCGGCGCCGGGGAGCCCCTGCTCGGCCGCGTTGAACAGGTCGACAAAGGCCTGCTCGGCGCACGTCTGGAACTGCTTGACCGGAAGCTCCATGCCGTCCCCTTACGCAGCCTCGCCGGCGGCATCGCCGAATTCGGCGTAGCCCGACTCTTCCAGCTCGAGCGCAAGCTCAGGCCCGCCTGAGCGCGCCACGCGCCCGTCGGAGAGCACATGCACCCGGTCTGGAACGATGTAGTCGAGCAGCCGCTGATAGTGGGTGATCACCAGCATGGCGCGATCGGGGCCGCGCAGCGCGTTGACGCCCTCGGCCACTATGCGCACGGCATCGATATCGAGGCCTGAATCGGTCTCGTCCAGCACGCAGAGCGACGGATCGAGCAGCGACATTTGCAGGATCTCGTTCCGCTTCTTCTCGCCGCCGGAGAAGCCGACATTCAAAGGCCGGCGCAGCATCTCGGGATCGATCTTCAGCTCTGCGGCCTTCTCGCGCACGAAGCGCAGGAACTCCGGCGTGGACAGCTCAGGCTTCCCGCGCGCCTTGCGCACGGCGTTGGCTGCGGTGCGCAGGAAGGTCATGGTGGCGACGCCGGGGATCTCCATCGGGTATTGGAAGGCGAGGAACACGCCGCCGGCGGCGCGCTCGCTCGGGTCCATGGCGAGCAGGTCCTGGCCGTTCCAGGTGACCGAGCCTGCCGTGACCTCGTAGTCCTGCTTGCCGGCGAGCACGTAAGCGAGCGTGGATTTGCCGGAGCCGTTCGGCCCCATGATGGCATGCACCTGGCCCTTGGGCAGCTCTAGGTCGAGGCCTTTCAGGATCTCGCGGCCATCGACATTGACGTGAAGGTTCTTGATCTCAAGCATTACGGTGTTTCTCTAAGCGGTTGGGCCGGGCATGGCTCGGTATGGGTGGTGAGGGTGGTGCTAACCAACGCTCCCCTCCAGGCTGATGCCGATCAGCTTCTGCGTCTCGGCCATGAACTCCATGGGAAGGTGCTGGAGCACGTCGCGGACGAAGCCGTTGACGATCAGCGCCACAGCCTCCTCCGGCGAAAGCCCGCGGGAGAGGCAATAGAACAGCTGGTCGTCGGAAATCTTCGACGTCGTCGCCTCATGCTCGAAAGTCGCGCTGGCATTCTTCGCCTCGATATAGGGCACGGTGTGCGCGCCGCATTTGTCGCCGATCAGCAGCGAATCGCAGTTGGTGAAGTTGCGCGCGTTGGTCGCCCTGCGATGCGCCGAGACGAGCCCGCGATAGGTGTTGTTGGAGTGGCCTGCGGCGATGCCCTTGGAGATGATGCGGCTCGACGTATCCTTGCCGAGATGGATCATCTTGGTGCCGCTATCGACCTGCTGATAGCCATTGGAGATGGCGATCGAGTAGAACTCGCCGCGCGAGCCGTCGCCGCGCAAGATGCAGCTCGGATACTTCCAGGTGATGGCCGAGCCGGTCTCCACCTGAGTCCACGAGATCTTCGAGTTCTTGCCCCGGCAATCGCCGCGCTTGGTGACGAAATTGTAGATGCCGCCTTTGCCTTCCTTGTCGCCGGGGTACCAGTTCTGCACTGTCGAGTACTTGATCTCGGCATTGTCGAGCGCGATCAGCTCAACCACGGCGGCGTGCAACTGGTTCTCGTCCCGCATCGGCGCCGTGCAGCCTTCGAGGTAGCTGACATAGGCGCCCTTATCGGCGATGATCAGGGTGCGCTCGAATTGGCCCGTCTGCTCCGCGTTGATGCGGAAATAGGTGGAGAGCTCCATCGGGCAGCGCACGCCTTCCGGCACATAGACGAAGCTTCCGTCGGAATAGACCGCGGAGTTTAGCGTGGCGAAGAAATTGTCGGTGATCGGCACCACCGAGCCCAGATATTTCTTCACGAGCTCGGGGTGGTTCTGCACCGCCTCTGAGATCGAGCAGAAGATCACGCCGGCCTTGGCCAGCTCCTCCTTGAAGGTGGTGACCACGGACACGCTATCGAACACGGCGTCGACGGCAACGCGCGACTCCTTGACCCCCGCGAGCAGCTTCTGCTCCTTCAGCGGGATGCCGAGCTTGGCATAGGTCTCGAGCAGCTCCGGGTCGACCTCGGCCAGGCTCTTCGGCCCTTCCGTGCTCTTCGGCGCGGAATAGTAATAGAGATCCTGATAATCGATCCTGGGGTGATGCACATTCGCCCAAGTCGGCTCCTGCATGGTGAGCCAACGGCGATAGGCCTCGAGCCGCCAGTCGAGCAGCCACTCGGGCTCATTCTTCTTCGCCGAGATGAAGCGGACCACCTCCTCGGAGAGGCCCTTCGGGGCCTTGACCGATTCGATGTCGGTGAAGAATCCGTATTTGTACTTGTCGACGTCGATCTCGCGAACGCGGGCGACTGTCTCTTGCACTGCCGGCATGGCTCTACTCCAAAGTCCTTTTTGTCACGCGGCCGTCAAAGCCGCCTCCTGGCGCTGCCGCATCCTCTTGATCAGCTCGCTCCAGGCACCAATGAATCTCTCGATATCGGCACTCACGGTGCCAAAACCAAGGCTCACGCGGATCGCGCCTTGCGCAAGCTCCTGGGAGAGGCCCATGGCGCTCAACACATGCGAGGCCTCGACCTTTCCCGACGAACAGGCGCTGCCTGCGCTGACCGCGACCCCGGCGAGATCGAGCCCGATGACCAAGGTCTCGGCCTTGGTGCCGGAAACCGCAAGGCAGCTCGTATTCGGGAGCCGCGCCACCCGTCCCGACACCACCACCGTGTCCGGCTCGACGCCAAGCGCCCTCTTCTCCAACTCATCGCGGAGAGCAGCAAGTTCAGAGGCCCTATCCACTTCCGCCGTGGCGAGCTCGGCCGCTACGCCGAAGCCGACGATGCCGGCGACGTTCTCGGTGCCAGCCCGACGTCGCCGCTCCTGGCCTCCGCCCTTGATCAGAGGCTCAACGGGCACGCCCTCGCGCAGCACGAGAGCGCCGACGCCCTTGGGTCCACCGATCTTGTGCGCCGAAAGCGTCATCATGTCGGCGCCAAGCGCGCCGAAATCGAGCGGCAGCCTGCCGGCAACCTGAACCGCATCGGTATGCAGAACACCGCCCGCCGCATGGACGATCTCGGCTGCGGCAGCGACCGGCTGGATGGCGCCGGTTTCGTTGTTGGCCGCCATCAGCGAAACGAAGGGCCTCCACCCTCCGAGATGGTGTTTGGTAAGCTCTTTCTCAAGCACGCCGAGGTCGATAACCCCATCGCCAGACACGGGAATTCGGGTCGTGCTCTCGCGATAGAACCTGCCTCCGGCGAGCACCGAAGGATGCTCAACCGCTGAGAAATAACAGTGCCAGGCTTCGCCGGTTTGCGCGGCAAGGGCGAGCGCATTCGCCTCGCTGCCGCCACTCGTGAAGATCACGTTCTCAGGCTGGGCTCCGGCAAGCTTCGCGACCTTCGCCCGCGCCGATTCAACGAGCGCCCTCGCCTCCCTGCCCTCGGCATGCACCGAGGACGGATTGCCGTGAGTGTCCAAGGCGGCAATCATGCCTTCGCGCACCTCCGGCCGAAGCGGAGCTGTGGCGTTGTAATCGAGATACGAACGCGTCGTCATGCCTCAGAAGCTCGCGGACCGAAGGGGCCGCCGTTAGCGCTTGCACGAGCCCCCATCGCGCATGCTATGAAGCGCGGCCCGAGGCTTGGACCGCTCCATCACCATAAATGGCCGGAGCGTCCTTGTTTGGAACAATTCTAAATCTTATGTTTGTATAGGATTCCTGAGCGGCAGAGTCAAGTTTTGCGGCGGCGGCGCGTCTGCCATTTTCGAGGCTCCTGACCCCTCTTCCCATCGTCGAAATTGTCTCGTTTGAGGTCAAGACTTCATGCCTGAGGTGAATATCAACGGTCCTGCCGGTCGGATCGAAGCCCGTTACCACCACAACCCCCGTCCGAACGCCCCGGTTGCGCTCATTCTGCACCCGCATCCGCAGTTCGGCGGCACCATGAATAACCAGGTTGTCTATCATCTGTATTACGCCTTTCAGCGGCGGGGGTTCTCGGTGCTGCGCTTCAACTTCCGCGGCGTGGGGCGGAGCGAGGGACTGTTCGACAACGGCCCCGGCGAGCTGGCCGATGCCGCGACCGCGCTCGACTGGATGCAGGCCTATAACGCCGATGCCGGCTCGTGCTGGATCGCCGGCGTGTCGTTCGGCGCGTGGATCGCCATGCAGCTCCTGATGCGCCGCCCAGAGGTCGAAGGCTTCATCTCCGTGGCGCCTCCCGCCAATCTCTACGACTTCACCTTCCTCGCGCCTTGCCCGTCGTCGGGCCTGATGGTGAACGGCGCCAGGGACCGCGTGGTGCCGACCGAGTCCGTGCGCGGGCTCGTGGACCGGCTCAAGACCCAGAAGGGCATCGTCATCGATCACCAAACCGTGCCGGAGGCGAACCATTTCTTCGAGGGCCGCATGGACGGGCTGATGGAAGTGGTCGACGCCTATCTCGACAAGCGGCTCGGCAAAAAGAAAAAGCGCGAGACCGCGGCCTAAATCCTAGCGCCTGGGCGCGCGGGCAAGACGTCCGCCGGTGATGGGGTGCTTGACCCCTGTCGTGCCCGGGAAGCTCAAGGGCAGCTTCCGCATCGAGCGCACGGCGAGATAGGCGAAGGTCTCTGCCCCGAAATGGTCCTTGGACCATCCCATCTCCTCGGCGCGGTGAACGGGCTCGCCAAGCCGGTTGCCCAACGCCTCGAGCAGCGCATCGGCCGCCCCGCCAATGAGCCAGAGGCGAGGCCTGGCCGGAAGCCGCTCGCTCAGGCCAAGGATGGCTTGGGCGGTGACGTGGGGGCCTGCATCGAAGGCGATCAAACTTCCGTCCTCGCCGATATAGGTCACGGTAGCGCGGGCTCCGATTTCGACCACGGCGAGCGGACGGGCGATCCCGGCAGCCTCGGCAAGAGCGCGGTGGTAGACCGGATCGAGCGGCCTTCCCTGCCCTCCAGCTTCAAAATCCGCCGCCGCGAAATCGTAGACGACGTCGATGCCGGTCGCCCGCGCCAACGCTTCGCCAAAACCGATCCTGCCCGCCGTCTCGCTTTGAAAGCCGATGAGGGCGACGGCGTCCCGCGCCAGCGCGAAGCTCTCAAGGAAATGCTTGACCGCTTCAGCGCAGAACGCGACCAAGTCTCGCTCGATCCGGGCCGCATGACCGGCGGCGATCGCCTTACTGAGGCTCTTCCGCTGCTCTGGCGTCAGGGGAAAGGTCAGGCTTTGCCGGCGCTCCAGCCGGCGCTCGCCGTCGGTCGCCACCAGGGCGACGTCGATGCCTTCGAGCGAGGAGCCGCTCATTAGCCCGATCACCGTCATCACGCTCTGCAAGCCTGTCTCCTTCCCGTGCAATTCCTGCCTAAACCTGATACAGGCTCGCTGATATTTCTACCCGGGCAGCCATCATGAGCACGACCAAATCGGAGTTCCTCAACGAGCTTAAAGCCCGCGGCTATGTTCACCAAGTGACCGACGAGGCGGGCCTCGACGCGCTCGCAAAATCGGGGCGCATCACCGGCTATATCGGCTTCGATTGTACCGCGCCGAGCCTGCATGTCGGCAATCTGCTCGGGATCATGATGCTGCGCAAGCTGCAGCAGGCCGGGCACAAGCCGATCGTGCTGATCGGCGGCGGCACCACCAAGGTCGGCGATCCTTCCGGCAAGGACGAGGCGCGCAAGCTCCTGACCGATGCGGAGATCGCCGCCAATATCGGCGGCATCGAGTCGGTGTTCGGCAAATTCGTGAGCTTCGGGACGAGCGGCAGCGACGCGCTCATGGTCAACAACGCCGACTGGCTGAATGAGCTCAACTACATCGATTTCCTGCGCGACTATGGACGCCATTTCAGCGTCAACCGCATGCTCTCCTACGATTCGGTGAAGCTCAGGCTCGAGCGCGAGCAGCCCCTCTCCTTCATCGAGTTCAACTACATGGTGCTGCAAGCCTACGACTTCGTCGAGCTCTACCGCCGCTTCTGCTGCCGGCTGCAGATGGGCGGATCGGATCAATGGGGCAATATCGTCAACGGCATCGAGCTTGGCCGCCGCACCGACGGGGTCGAGCTGTTCGGACTCACCACGGCGCTGCTCACCACCGCGTCAGGCGCCAAGATGGGCAAGACCGCGTCAGGTGCGGTGTGGCTCAACCCCGACATGCTCTCCCCCTACGACTATTGGCAATATTGGCGGAACACCGAGGACGAAGATGTCGGCCGCTTCCTCAGGCTGTTCACCGAAGTGCCGCTGCCTGAGATCGACCGGCTGGCGAGCCTGCAAGGTGCTGAGCTGAACGAGGCGAAGAAGGTGCTCGCCACCGAGGCCACAGCGTTGCTGCACGGGCGGGAAGCCGCGGACCGGGCGGAAGGCACCGCGCGCGCGACCTTCGAGCAGGGAACGTTGTCGGAGACCTTGCCGACCTTCGAGATCGCCCGCGCGGAGCTGGAACGAGGTTGGGGCGTTCTCACCGCCAACACACATGTCGGCTTCGTGCCGTCGACGAGCGAGGCGCGCCGCCAGATCAATGGTGGCGGCCTCAAGGTGAACGACAAGACGGTCACCGACGAGAAGCGGCTGTTGACGCTCGCCGATCTCACGCCTGAGGGCGTGATCAAGCTGTCGCTCGGCAAGAAGCGGCACGTGCTGATCCGCCCGGTATAGCGTCTGCCCTCAGGGCTAATGCGCGATGTCGCCGAACGTGCCGAAATCTGGTGGGGGTGTCGTGGTCGAGGCGGCGTTCTGTCCCTCGCCTCTGAACTCGAAGATCTGACGGAAGATTCCCGGCGCCACCACAGACATCGGATTGACCAGCACGTTCGGGGCGTCGAGCTTCCCCTGGATGGCGAAGGTGATGCCGACGACACCTTCTCCCTGCCGCCCGACGAAGATGCCGCCAAGAATTGGAATCGCGCCGAGCGCCGAGTTGAGACCATAAAGGGGCACATAAGTGCCCCCGAGATTGACTGTCTGCGATTTGAAGTCGACGCGGCCGCGCATGGTGGCGCCGAGCTGCGGCCCATTTACATAAGCGTCGTTCAACAGGAACTGCCCCTTGCCAACCGAGAACGGCGCGCGCAGCTGGTTGAAGGCGATGCGGCTTTGCCGCACCTCCTTCTTGCGCTCGCCGCCGAGCGCGGCCTGCGATTGCGGATCGGTGAGCACGTCGCTCACCACGGAATCGCCGAGCACGGAGAAGTCGCGCGCCCATAGGGTGCCGGTCTTCATTCCGGGCTCGCTCGCGTCGAGATTGACCTCGAGCGAGGCCTCGCCGCCCTCGACCTTGGGGTAGAAACCGATGAGGCGGAAGGCAGCGCCAGCGTCGCGCGATTCAGCACGGATGATGCGCGCGCCGTTTGGTTGTTCGAGCTTCACGGAGAGCGGCACGCGGCCGTTGAGCTTGGCGGTGGCGTTCAGCGCGACGAGACGTCCAGCGCGCTTTTGCAGCGTGACCTGGGCGTCGGTGACGCTCGTGTCGTAGAAGCCCACCACCGTGCCAATCCGCGCCGTCAGGTCGACGCTGAACGGGTCTGGTGCATCTGAATCCTCGGCAAGCTGGCCGGCGGAGAACAAAGACTGGAAGAATTGCTTGCCGTTATAGCTCGGGCCATGGGCATCGACCTCGAGCACGTTGCCGTCGCGCACCGTGGCGCTAATCTCGACATGGGTGAGCCGGTCGAAGGAAAAGTCGGAGAAGTAGAAGGATTTGAGGTGCTGCTCGGGGGAGAGAGAGATCGAGCCGTTGATGGCGATGTCGTCGCCGAGGATCTTGAGGTTGGTGAGATCGGTCGAACCGTCTTCGGCTTGCGCCACGTCGAATTGCATGGTGGCGCGGCGCCCGGGGGGTTTGGTCCAGCCCATGTTGCCGAAAATGAGCTGGGCTTGGGTCAGGTCCGCCTGCATGCTGAGGCTTTGCGCGCCTTGCGCATTGCGCACGACGGACAGCGTGACGGGAAGCGGCCCGTGCAACAAATGCGAGATCTTGAGACCGAGAGCCTCGCGCGCATTTTCATCGAGCGTCGTGCTGATCCTGATTGGCGGTTGCCGCTCTTCAGGCTCATAGAAGATGCGCTGCCAAGCAAGCTCGGCCGGCAGGCCCTTGATCAGAATTTGTCCTCGCGCGTCGAGCGCCTGCTCGGTGACGTTCACGTCAATGGCGCCGCCCTCGACGTTGAGATTGCCCACCACGTTCGAGGCGACTACCTGGTCGAGGCGCGCCTCGCCGCGCATCTTGACGTCGCTGAATTTGAGGTCTTCGCGCATCGGCATGTCGAGAACGAAGCTGCCCGTGGCGGTCCCGCCAAAAGCGTCGGGCTTCATGCCCACGGCCTGCATGTAGCCGAGAGGCTCATGGTCGAGCAGCTCGAGCGCGGTCGCGGTGGCACTGCCCGCCTTGAATGTGATCTGCGCCTGTTGCGGATCGGGACGCAGGTCGGGAATGAAGTAGCGGCCTTCGCTGAGGGCAATCTCCTGACCTGACGGCAGCACAATTTTCCCCTCTGGAATGTCCACGGAGAAGACGAGCCCCGATACCTTCATCTTGGCGTTGCCGGTGAGGATCGGCGGCAGCTTCTCGATATAGGTGAGGCTCATATTGGCGAGGTCGAGCTCCACATTCATGGCCTCCGGCGCGAGCTCGGCGCCGGCCTCCACGCGGGCAAGCTCGCCGGGCTCGAGCGAAACGGCGACCTTGCCGCCAAGCACCTCGCCGCCGCTCACATTTTGCATGACCCATTTGCGCGCATCGCCGGCGAGGAATTTGGGCCAGAACCGCTTGAGCACGTCGATCGGCATGGGACTGACCGTGCCGATCAGATGCACCTCCGGGGAGCCCGGCGCATCGGCGACACTGCCGGCGAGCTCAATCGACGCGCTGCCGGAACGGATCACAAAACGGGAGAGCGTCATGCGGCCCCGATCGGGCGTGACGCTGCCTTCCGCCGACCATTCATCGACCTTGAGCGGAGACAGCCCGAACTCCGCGGCGGCGAGCACGGCGTCGTGCGCCCTGAGCTTGAAGATCCAGCTCGGCGCGCCATGGTCGTCGCCCGCCGGAGTGAATTCGCCGCTGATCGTGGCCTGGCTCTGCCCCCATTTGAGCGTTGAGGGCTTGATCTCGAACACGCCGTTCCTTTTGGCATAGCGCACGTGCAGATTGCCTTCGTCGATCTGCATGGCGTTCTGGGGATCCCAAGGCGGCGTGATGTAGCCCTTCTCAAGCTTGAGATCGGCTTCGCCGGAGCGGAAGTGGCCGGAGCTTGTAAGCTCGACGCTGGTCTCGCCGGTGACCGGCAGGTCGAGCACCTTCAGCGCCGCGGCGGCGGGGAAGTTCTCGGCCAGTCCCGATGGCACGAGGTCCTGGATCAGGGCGGTAATGCTCAAACTTTTGCGCAAGAGACGTTGCTCGGTGCGGAATTCGAGCTGCCAATTGCCTTTGCTGGAAGCAAGATCGGCCTGGCCCACAAGAATGCTGCGCTCGTTCTTGTGCTGAAGGTCGATGGAGAAGTCCGGTACCTGCCATAGGGTCTGCCCTCCCTCCCGGCTGAGCACCACTTGCGCATCCTTGACGCCGAAGCGGGTGAGGTAGGAGGTGTTGCCGCGGCGCGCCCGCTCGAAGACATCGGTGACGGTCCGCGTTACGTCGAGCTGGCGTCCGGCGCTCGTCGGCACTGACGGTTTGACAATAACGCTTTGCGGGGGCGTCCCTGGCTGGGCTTCGGGAGTGGCCGGAGCAGCGCCGGGGACGGTGCCCTTGACGAACTTCTCCACGACGCTGCTGGTGGGACGATAGAAGCTGAGCGACAGGCCGTTGTCGGACGCATAGAACACCAGCCGCGGTCCGATGAAGTCGACGCTGCCCGGTGCGATGCGGCCCGACAGCAGCGCCGCGCCGCTCATGCCGATGGCGGCCAGCGGCGCCTGCGCCACGATCGAGCCGTCGGTGTCGATCAGGCGAATATTGCGCAAGCGGAACAATACTCCGGGACCTTCCGGCGAACGCTGCAGAATTGCGTCGTCGATCTTGACATGGAGGTCGGACAGCTCGCCGTTGATCGCATTCTCGATCATGGGGACGAGGCTTGGCAGCGAGATCGGTCCGCGGGCGAGCCGGCCATAGCCGCCGACGATGGCGATCAGCCCCACGACCAGGATCCCTGCGAATATCTCGCGGCAGACATGGGCGCTGCCGGTCGAGATTTTTTTGAGCTCGAGCTGCACCGGCTCGGGCACGAGCTTGACGAGCGCCCTGCCCCTTGCCGGCAGTGTCCTAAGCGCTCTGCTTCCTTCGGAGATCTTGACCAGCGCGCCTGCGACCGGTTCGCTTGACACGCCGCCGAGTCCGGCCTCGCGCCTCCAGCGCTCGACGCTGCGGCGGAGGCTCGCCGTGTAGAACTTGAAACGCGCGGCGACGCGGCGAAGTGCCGGCTGGTCAGCCAATATTTTGGCGCTGTCACTCGCGCTCGCGCAGAACGTGCGCAAGGCACCCACAAGCGCAAGCGGCTGCCTGGCTATGGGCAACAAGCGCTGCCTCAGCTCGCTCATGGCCCTTTTTTCGATATCCCCCCAGAGTCAATGACATAAGAGGCGTGAAAATCGACCAAAGGAAGGCGATGCCCGCGCAAACACCCTCACTCCCATTACCCGAAGGAACCTAGGAGATGGTTCATGACAAGCCGTGGAGGAGGCGATATTCTTGGTTAAGGGTCCTTGCCGGCTTTCGGCAAACTCATTGATACGCGCTGCGGGAAATCGATTGCTTCTTTTGCTGGGGCAACGCGCCGTTCTCCTTTCGGCGCAAGGGGAAGGTTGCGTGTGTTGAGGAGGTACCAGTCATGTTTACAAAAAAGCCGGAGCGGGAGATGGGCGGCGATCCTCTGACCAAAATGTCTGACCGGCCGGTAACCGAGACGACGCCGTTCGGCGAGCGTTCGCCGAGCTACGTAAAGAGCGCAGGCCCCAGCAAGCTCGTACCCTCCATTATCGGCGAAGATCTGATGATCACCGGCAACGTGACCTCGAAAGGCGAGATCCAGGTCGATGGCGAAATCCAGGGCGACGTGCAATGCGGCTCGCTCCTGCTCGGGGACAAGTCGCAGATCACTGGCTGCGTGCTCGCCGAGGACGTCGTGGTGCGCGGCCGCGTGCTCGGCTCGATCAGGGGCTTGCGGGTGACGCTGCAGGCGCAGTCGCATGTCGAGGGCGACATCTATCACCAGAGCCTCGCCATCGAGCAGGGCGCGTATTTCGAAGGCAAGTCGCGCCGCACCGACGATCCGCTGGCGATCAAAGCCGACAAGCCGGCTCAACCAGACAAGCCGCGGGCGGAGCCGAATGCTGCGGCTACCGGTGCCACCCCGCGCGCCGCGGAATAGCCGCCCCACACCTCAAGTTCAGGCCGTTATGTTGACGGCTGCTCGGCGTGGATGCGCTCGGCGAGCGCCGCCTCAATGAATTGGTCGATATCGCCGTCGAGCACGGCCGAGGGATTGGTGCTCTCCACGCCGGTGCGCAGATCCTTGACGAGCTGGTAGGGCTGCAGCACGTAAGAGCGGATCTGGTGGCCGAAGCCGATGTCGGATTTGGCAGCCGCCGCAGCTTGTGCCTCCTCTTCCCTGCGCTTCAATTCGGCCTCATAGATCCGCGCCCGCAGCATGGCCCAGGCCGTCGCCCGGTTCTTGTGCTGCGACCGCTCGTTCTGACATTGCACCACGATGCCGGTCGGCAGATGGGTGATGCGCACGGCGCTGTCGGTGGTGTTGACGTGCTGGCCGCCGGCGCCGCTCGAGCGGTAGGTGTCGATGCGCACGTCCTTTTCGTCGATGTCGATGGCGATGGTGTCGTCGACGGCGGGGTAGACCGACACCGAGGCAAAGCTCGTGTGGCGTCTCGCGTTTGAATCGAAGGGCGAGATGCGCACGAGCCGATGCACGCCAGACTCGGTCTTCAGCCAGCCATAGGCGTTGGCGCCCTTGATCAGGATGGTGGCCGATTTGACGCCGGCTTCTTCGCCGGGGTGCTCGCCGATGATCTCGACCTTGTAGTCGCGCCCCTCGGCCCAGCGGATATACATGCGCTCGAGCATCTGCGCCCAATCCTGACTCTCGGTGCCACCAGCGCCGGCGTGGATCTCGACATAGCTGTCGTTTGCATCGGCCTCGCCTGAAAGCAGCGCCTCGACCTCGCGCTTATGCGCTTCGGCTCTGAGCTTCTTCAGAGCCGACTCGGCTTCCGAGATCACGCTCTCGTCGCCTTCTTCCTCTCCGAGCGAGACGAGCTCGACATTGTCGTCGAGCTCGCGAAGGAGACGCGTGAAGCCGGAGAGCGCGCCGTCGAGCTGCTGCCGCTCGCGCATGATGCCTTGGGCGCGCGCCGAGTCGTTCCAGAAATTGGGAGCCTCGACCTCGCGGTCGAGCGCGGCTAGCCTTGCCTTGGCCCGGTCAGGGTCAAAGATGCCTCCTGAGCAGGGTCAAGGACTGCTTGATGTCGTTGACGACGGCTTCGGTTTCAGTCCGCATCACTTCCTCGCTTCGCGAAATAGCGGAACGAGCCGCCAGGACCGCAGCGTCCCGCCGGCAAGTCTCAGAATTGTTAGCCTCTAGTAGAGTCCGCCGGTGCCGGATGTCAAAGCCCGGTCGTTGCCAGGCGCCTGGAACGGTCCTGGGGCCGGTTGTCCGGGGATCTGACCCGGAGCCGGGAAGGCTGCTTGCGGTGCGGCCTGGCCGAACTCTTCTTGTGGCACACCCTCGGTATCGGTGGCGACCGCACCCAAAGGCTCCTGGGTCGGCTTGAACGCCTCCATGATGGCCTTGGGGTCGCCAGGGCCCGCCGGCAAACCGGTCTTTAGGTTCACTCTGACGAGCTTGATTCCGGGCGGAGCGCGGAACGGAATTGGCGGCTCATCGGCAAGCGCGATCTTGAAGAAGTCGCGGACCACCGGTGCGGAGACATTGCCGCCGGTCTCGCCATGTCCCATGGGCGCGGGATTGTCAAAACCAAGATACACGCCGACCACGAGGTCAGGCGTGAAGCCGATGAACCAGCCATCCTTCTCGTCATTGGTGGTCCCGGTCTTGCCGCCGATCGGCCGTTCCAAAACCTTGAGCTTCATAGCCGTGCCGCGCTGGACGACGCCTTCCATGATCGAGACCATTTGATAGGCGCTCATCGGATCGACGATCTGCGGACGGTCGTCGACGAGCTCCGGCTCATCCTGGCCGCTCCATTCCCTTG
>Ga0134125_10006106_pt1 | contig 13657 bp, 3 predicted proteins | sample KB31751_FD_96464 | JGI IMG/M metagenome (GOLD analysis project Ga0134125, IMG submission 96464) | Terrestrial soil microbial communities with excess Nitrogen fertilizer from Kellogg Biological Station, Michigan, USA - KB3-175-1 | ecosystem: Environmental > Terrestrial > Soil > Unclassified ... | reverse complement strand
TGAAACGCCGCCAGCAAGGTCATGAACAACGTCACTCCCTCGCGCCGGCTCAACTCCCTCAGTTGCGCAGTAATTTCAGCCCCTAACCCGAATTGCTGATGCCCGCCACGATGACTTTGTAAGACAGACCGTGGGCGATCCGTCGGCAGTTCCAGCGCCGGCAACTCACCACCCAACTGCTCCCGCCAGTAACCCAACTGTCGCTCCAGTTCATCGCCCTGCAACCAGCCACGCTGCCACACGGCAAAGTCACCGTACTGCACCGGCAGCTCCGACAGCGGTGACTGCTCACCCTGGCTGTAGGCTTCATACAGTGTCCCCACTTCTTTGATCAGCAGACCCGCGGACCAGCCGTCGCTCACGATGTGGTGCATCGTCAGCAGTATCACGTGCTCTGCTTCACTCAACCGCAACAACTTCACGCGCAGCATTGGTCCATGCGCCAGATCGAACGGCTCACTGCTTTCCGCAATCATTGCTGCGCCAAGCGCTGCTTCTCGCTCCTTCTCCTCGAGATTAGTTAAATCGGTGACCGGTAGCTTTACTTCTTCGGCCAGCAACACTTCCTGGTGCGGCTCATTGTCCTCGATCACAAATCGTGTCCGCAGCACTTCATGTCGGCGCACGATCTCACTCAGCGTTCGCTCCAGCGCTTCGACCTGCAACTCTCCTTTAATACGTATTGCCGCGGGCATGTTGTAAAACGCACTGTCCGGCTCCAACCGATTCAGAAACCACAATCGCTGCTGCGCAAACGATAACGGCAACTTCACACCATCTGCTCTCAACGGCCGCAGCGCCGGCACCATCGCCCGTGTTGCGGTGCTACCGAGAGACTCAGCTCGCAGTCGCTCGATTTGCGCTGCCAACGCCGCTACCGTGGGTTCCTCAAACACGAGTCGCAGCGGAAGCTCGACATCAAACGAGGCGCGGATTCTGGAGACGAGTTGGGTGGCCAACAGCGAGTGTCCGCCGAGTTCGAAGAAACTCTCATGGCGAGAGACCCGCTCAAGCTGAAGCAGATCTGAAAAGCTATATGCCAACAGCTCTTCAGTTGCCGAACGCGGCGGTTCGTAATCACCAGCAGACGATGACGCCGGGACCGGCAACGCCTTGCGATCAAGTTTTCCGTTGGCAGTGACTGGCAGCTTATCGAGGACAATAAAGATAGCCGGCAGCATGTAATCCGGGAGCCGCTCCTTAAGACGTAGACGCAAATCTGCGAGCCCTAACCCCGTTTCATCTGCCGCCACTACATAGGCCACGAGTCGCCTGCCGCCCGGACCGTCTTCACTTGCCAACACTACGCACTCACGCACCTGTGCGTGAGCAAGCACCGCCGCTTCAATTTCGCCGAGCTCGATGCGGAACCCTCGAATCTTTACCTGTTGGTCCACGCGGCCCACGAACTCCAGGTTTCCTGACGAGCGATAACGAACCAGGTCTCCGCTTCGATAGAGACGTCCGCCGGGTTCTTCGCTGAACGGGTCGGAGACAAAACGTTCCGCCGTCAAAGCTGGTTCGTTCAAATAACCGCGGGCCAAACCGTTTCCGCCAATATAGAGCTCCCCAGTAACTCCGATCGGCACAGGCTGCAGCTGCTGGTCCAGCACGTACACTTTGGTGTTCGCGATCGGTCTCCCGATCGATGGCGTCTCTTCTTCGGGCGCGATCTCTCCACTCGTCGTTACTACACTTGATTCAGTGGGGCCGTAGTGATTGACAAAGTTGAAGCCCCACTCCGCGCGCCCTCCGCGTCGCAGGCGATCGCCTCCAGTTAAGAGGGTCTGCAAATCTGCTCCGGCAATACTTTCGTCAAACAGCGCCTCTGCCATCGGCGTTGGCACAAAGCTCCTGGTGATGTGCTCGCGAATTAACCAGGCGGCCAATTCGGCCGCAGAGTGACGCACATCCAATTCAGGCACATGCAAAGAAGCCCCAGCCGCCAGGTTGGGCCAGAGTTCCCAAACCGACGCATCGAAGGCGACGCCGGCCAAGAGCGAAGCACGATCAGCGGGCGTGATGTTGTACGCGCGCAAGTGCCACTCGACCAGGTTCGCGAGACCGCGGTGGGTGACACCAACCGCTCTGGGCGTGCCGGTCGAGCCGGAAGTGAAGATGACGTAGGCCAACTGCTCCGGATGGGGTTGCGACAGCTCGACGAATTCTTCCGCCGCGGATTCGCTCGTTAGTTCTTGCCAGTGCTGATCGACCGCCAGCGCCAGATTAGACCAGGCTGGCGGCACGCGCTCGAGTAACTCAGTGCTTGTCAGCACTACCACCGGGCGCGCGTTTTCCAACATCAGGCCCAGGCGCTCCGGCGGATGTGTAGGATCGAGCGGCAGGTACGCAGCCGAGCTATACGAGGCAGCAAGCGCAGAAACCACAGACTCAGCAGAATGATCGAGCAAGATCGCGACAATGGACTCAGATCCCGCACCACGGTCACGCAGTTTGTAGGCAAGCCGAGCGGCGGCACGATGCAGTTGTCGAAATGTGAGCGATTGATTTGGAGTCGAGACCGCAAGAGAGTTGGGAGTGTCCACTGCGTGCTGGTGAACAAGCAGATGCGGCGCGGTGTTGAGTTCCAGTGGACTTGAGGTCTGATTCCACGAACGAAGCTGGAGCTTAAGCTCGCCGGCTGAAAGTAACGGCAAGCTGGAAAGCCGCAGCTCCGCATTCCCGGTGATGGCCTCGAGGATGTTCAGGTAGTGGCGCCACAAACGCTCGATGGTCTCGCCATCGAAAAGATCCGTGTTGTATTCAATGAGCGTCGTGATGCTGCCGTCAGCGTTGCGCTCGCCGACGCCAACAGCCTGCTCATAATGAGGAATCATGATGACGGTCAGATCGAACTTCGCCGATTGGTTGTGTGTATCGATCAGGCTCAGTTCGAGACCGGGCAATTCAAGCGACTGCTCGGGTGCGTCGTGAAGTGCGAACATCACCTGGAAGAGCGGCGAGTAACTCGGGTCGCGGACCGGCTGCAACGCTTCGACCAGCTTGCCGAAAGGTAAGTCCTGATTGGCGTAAGCTTCCAGGCAACCTTCTCGCACGCGGGTCAACAACTCCCGAAAACCTGGATCGCCGTCGAGCTTCGTGCGCAGCACGATCGTGTTGATGATCATGCCAATCAAAGATTCGATCTCGTACCAGCGACGATTTGCGATACCGGTGCCTACACTGATATCTGCCTGGCCCGTGTAACGAAACAGCAACGCCTTGAACGCTGCCAACAAGACCATGAAGAGTGTTGCGCCTTCACGACGACTGAGCGCGCGTAGCGCTTCCGCGAGCGGGGTGGGAAGCTCGACCGTGAACTGCGCTCCTCGATGAGTCTGTACCGCCGGACGTGGCCGATCGGCGGGTAGCTGCAGGAATGGTGCGGCGCCTGCCAACTGTTTTTTCCAGTACGACAGCAGTTGGTCCATCACTTCACCCTGCAGCCACTGCCGCTGCCAGAGAGTGAAGTCGGCGTATTGGATTGGAAGTTCGGGCAAGGGCGAAGGCTGAGCGGCAGCAAAGGCTGTGTAGATTGAGAGCAGCTCGCGGATTAGCACGCCCTGCGTCCAGCCGTCATGGATGAGGTGCTGTTCGGTGAGCAGCAGGATGTGATGCTCTGGGCCGCAACGCACCAGATTTAGTCTCAGCAATGGGCCGCGTTCGAGATCGAAAGGCCGGCTTCCTTCTTCCAGCGTTAGGCGACGTAGTTTCTCCTCCTGATCCGCCGCGATGAAACCGCTGAAATCCAGCAGCGGTATCGTCACTGGCTGCGGCGGATGGATCATCTGCACGGCGGCGCCCTCGGCAACTGGAAAAGTCGTGCGCAGGATCTCGTGGCGGCGAATGATCTCGCAGAAGGTGTCCTCGAGCGCCTTGACGTCGAGCTTGCCCTTGATCCTGAGCGCACGCGGAACCGAGTAAGAAACACTGGTCGGATCCAATTGGCTAAGAAACCACAATCGTTCCTGCGGAAAGGAGAGTGGAGCCTGTCCATCGCGCGCAAACGGACTCAGCGGCGGCGCCTCGAGGTAGTGTTCCGCGCTCTGATTCGTCTCGACGGCGCGGGCCAGTCCGGCAACGGTTGGCGTCTGAAACACGTGCAGCAACGACAACTCTGAATGAAACGCAGCGCGCAAACGAGAAACTATCTTCGTCGCTAAGAGAGAATGGCAACCCACGTCGAAGAGATTCTCGTGCCGCCCGAGTCGCTTGAGGCCAAGCACTTCGGCGCAGATGTTGGCTACCACTTCTTCATTCGGTGTGATTGGCGCCGAGTAGTCTTCATCGACTTCAATACCGCTGTTTTCGGGCGCAGGCAGAGCGCGGCGATCGAGCTTCCCGTTTGGCGTCATCGGCAGCGCCGGTAAAGAGACGAAGACGCCAGGCACCATGTACTCGGGCAGGCTTTGTTTGAGAAACGCGCGCAACTCGCGACCGTCAATCTCCGGTTGCGGCGCACCGCTCACGTATGCGACCAGACGCTTGTCACCGCGCGCGTCCTCAACAGCCAGCACGGCACACTCACGAATGGCCGGATGGGCATGAAGCGCAGTCTCTATTTCACCGAGCTCGACGCGATAGCCGCCGATCTTGACCTGATGGTCCACCCGGCCCATGAACTCGAGATTGCCGTCAGGCAGGAGACGGACCAGGTCGCCGGTTCTGTAAAGGCGTGTACCGGGTCCCAGGCTAAATGGATTGGGGATAAACCGGTCTGCACTGACATCCGGCCGATTCAGGTACCCACTCGCCAACCCCGCGCCGCCAACATACAATTCCCCCGGCACGCCGACTGGTACTAATTGCAGGTTCCGATCAAGAACGAAAAGCACGTTAGCAGCCGAAGCGCTGCCGATCGGTATGTTGATCTGTCTTTGTCCGTTGAGCTCCGCAGCTGCGCCGAGCTTGAAGATGGCGCAGTTGACCGTCGCCTCAGTTGGACCATAACCGTTGAACAGGACGCAATGCGGACCGACTCGTGTGACAATCTCGTCGACACTGTTTTTCGTCAATTGCTCCCCACCAAGATGTAACAGTTCGAGCGATTCGAGTTTGCCGCCGGGTGCGATGATTTCGCGGAACGCAGTCGGGGTCGTGTGGATCGTATTGATGCCGTGTTCCTTTACAAACTCGGCGTAACCCCATTGCGGGTTCTCACGAAATGTTTGCGGAAAATAGATAGTGCCGCCGAAGAGAATGGTCGTCAGCAACTCGAAGACGCCGAAATCGAAACAGTAAGAGAGGTTTTGGAGCACCCTGGTGCGCTCACCGAAGCCGAAGTAGTCGCGGCTCCACATCAGCAGCGGGTAAAGGTTTTCGTGAGTGATTGGCACACCTTTCGGCTTGCCGGTCGAGCCCGAAGTGTAAATGACGTAGGCCGGCGATTGCGGCAGTGGCTCGATTTCCTCAACCAGCGGCGGATTCTCATTTAACTCATTTAACTCATCGAGACAAAGGACGTGATGCAGCGCTGTGCAAGACTCGGAGAACTGCTGCGCCTGTGCCAGATACTTGCGCTCAGTCACAAGGATCTCGACGCTGCATTCGTTTAGGATGAACTCGACACGCTCCGCCGGGTAAGCCGGATCAATCGGCACAAAGGCATGACCCGATTTCAGGATACCCAGTAGTCCGACGAGAAGCCGGCTACTTTCATCGGCCATTAGACCAATTAAAGCCATTGGTACTCTCTGTAGTTCGGAGCGATTTATTTCAGGGTTGCAGCGTTAGTTTTTACCACCATGCTGCTGGTCCAGGCTGGACGCAATCTTCTTCATTGCGAAACGCCAACTGCCATTTCCTCGGCCTCGAAAGTCGGTTGCCGTATCGTCTGCAAGGGACGGGAGATGCTTTCAATACTGATGCCCTGCTTGAGCGCGATTACAACTCCAGTCGCCTCCGCGTAGTTATGTACCTCGATGACGTTTCCGAGTCCGAGCTTCGCTTGGGTCACGTCGAAAATGGTCTCGTTACTGCGCACAGCGATTACCGGGATGCCTCTGGCCTGGGCGTAGAGTTGTGGAATGCCACCAAGACAACTTGCCGGCGTAACCACCGCCAGCAGGTTCTTGAGAGTGATCGCCGCGGCTATGGGACCAGCGTTCTCCATGGTTATCTGTGCCGCCCGCCGCAGCCCGATGAGAATGCACGCCAGTCCGCTGGTGGAAACAAACTCGCCCGCGCCGCGAGCGTCAACCACGTGGTGCTTGAGATCGAGCTCCTTGATATTGATCAGCGGCGCGTGAGCAGTAGGGAGCTGATAACGCTGCGAGATGAGATAGGAGATGATTGCCTCAACGCCACCCACCGGATTCGGGAATCGCCCGTCGAAGTGTGAGGCGTAGTCGCCGAGCGGCAGGTCCTTAATATTGCTGGTGATCGCGATGGCATTAGCGCCGCGAGCAATCAGCTTTTCGCAGGCGCGGTAGATTGCCTGCGGATTGTCGATCGTTCCGGCCACAGCGCCGGATGGGTTGATGACGCAGCGACCGCCTATTGGTTCGTCTGTTACTACGCAATCCACGATGTTGACGCCGTGCACCGCGCGCACGGTATTGACGATGTTGAAGACAACGTCGAGCATCCACTCGTCGGCCTGTTCGATGATCAGGCCAATGCGATTCGCATAAGGCACATGCAGGTCCACCTGACCGCGCATGAACTGGTCCAGACTGCAACCATCCGTGTAGACGATCTTGTCGTTGAGGCTGATAAAGTCCGAAGCGTTCACGGCGTTCGGGTTGGTAATCAGATGGTCGACAGTGGCCGCCAGCAGATTGGTCACCGGCGCGCCGTCGCCTGCATAGCCGCCGATGCTACAGTCAACTCCCGTAGGAATGATGTTGAGAACGGCAGTCTTGTCACTGTAGTACCGCGCACCTTTCATACTCGGTCGCTGCTCAATATCTGAACTGAGGTCTGAACTGAGGTCTGAACTGAGCGAGGCTTCCACGACGTACTCATTTGCGTCAGCTTCAGAAACGTACCACCTGAGACTTTTCCTTCCGACGATCTCCTCGATAGCGGCGGGTAACGTTCTGACATTCTGAGCGCTTGTTTTCTTCAGTGTGAATCGTTTGTTCTCGATCATCTGGTAAGTCCTCTGATTAAGTTGGCGAGTTGGTCGGCCTGGGCATTCAAATCGCGATACGTGATAGTGCCCTGTGCATCGACGGCGACGATGCCGTCCGGAGTCTTCGCTGCCTGACGGTTGAATAGCTCGTGAACGCAGATCGGATGCGAGTAATCTATTGGCGCTGGGTTAAGGGTGAGCAACTGCTGACGCTCTGTCTCATGCAGAAGCGCAAGCTGCGAGACGCGGGCATCAGGTTCGGCGAGAATGCTACTGAGCAGATTCGCGTAGTGCTGGGCCATCCGCGCGGCGGCGGTCGCGTCGCACAAATCCGTGCTGTATTGCAGCAGCGCTTCGATAGAACTTTCAGCTTCGATAAGCTCGAGCTCCAGCTCGGCGCGAGCGCCTTTTCTTTCAAGCACTAGGGGTCGCCAGCAGAGATCCATGGCGTCCGAGCGCGGCGCAGTTTGCAAAGCCTCGTCGAGCCCGGAGAGTTTCTGCATGATGAAGGAGACCTGGAAGAGTTGCCGTCTACCGTGATCGCGCTCCTCTCGCAAACGCTGAGTAAGCACGTGAGACGGATAATCTTGATGCTCCAGGGCGCCGGCGACTCTGGCGCGCATCTGTTGGAGAAACTCTTTGAGAGTCGGATCGCTTGAGAAGTCAGCCCGCAGCGCAACGGCATTAAAGAAGCAACCGACAACATCTGAAAACTCAGCTCGAGTGCGGGCGGCGACCGGCGAGCCCACCAGAATGTCGTCCTGCGCGGTGTAACGTTGCAGCAGAATTTGAAACGCAGCGAGGAGAACGGTATAGAGCGTCACGCCCTCAGCCTGGGCCAGGGATCTCAGTCCGCGCACCAACTCGCCTTGTAATTGAAAATAGTGCGAGGCGCCGGCGAAGCTTTGAGTTGTGACTTGCGGCCGGCCGGAGAACAGCCTGACCACAGGCAACTCGCCGCTCAGTTCCCGCTGCCAATAAGACCACATTCGCTCGGCCGCCGGCGAAAGCAACAGCTCTTGCTGCCACCGCACGAAATCCGCGTAACGCGTTCGCGGCGAAGATGATGGTGCAATGTCCCCGCGAAGGTGCGCGATGTAGAGTTCCCTGAACTCCTTGAGCAAGAGCCAGCAGGACCAACCATCGAGCACGAGGTGATGGGCGTTGAGCATGAAGATCGACTCGGCAGGACCGACCTGGACCAGGTAGGCACGCACAACGGGCCCATTAGTGAGATCGAAGGGACGATGCGCCACTTCCAGCAGTTGGCGCCGCAGCTCGACATCATCCCAACTAAGGCCGTCAATCTCTTCGAAATACACGTCAGAAGCGGTATGCACCTTCTGTATCGGCTGGTCCTCGCGTAACCCGAAGGTGGTGCGCAACGAATCGTGCCGCTGAATGAGGGTCTGGACGGTCTGGCGAACGATTGCCGCGTCAAGCGACGACGTAGCGCGCATGGCGACCGCGACGTTATAAGCGGTGCTCTGGGGAGCCAATTGCTGGAGAAACCAGAGCGCCTCCTGGGTTGCAGAGAGTTGATACTCGGATTCGCCATCCGTGATCGTCGGCGGGCGCGGCGACTCTTCAGCTTGTCCCAGCAACTGCTGCAGCAGATCCGCCGCGACCTGAGAGACACTGCATCCTTCCAACAATGTCCCGATGGACAGTTGCACTTGCAAGTCGGTCTCGACGCGGTTCTTCAGTTCGAGCGCCCCGAGGGAGTCGAGACCAAAGGAGGTCAGCGAACTCTGAACATTCAATTGCTCCGCATTGACCTTTAGCACTCGAGCGGAGTTGGCGAGCAGGTATGATTCGAGAACACCGGCACGTTGGTCCGGATCAAGTGCCAGGAGCATCTCACGATTTACAAAGATAGGCGCCGTCTCTTGTGTCTCGGCTGCGAGAACATCGCTGGCAACCACATTCAACTCGCCCGCGAGAAACGCAGCACGACACGCGCGACGCTGAATTTTCCCACTGGATGTCTTCGGAACAGCGCCGAGCCTGACGAGTACAACCGCGTAGACCTGCAACTCGTGTTGCTCAGCGATCGCGCGCCGCACGTCCGCGATCACCGTTGCGAGGTCTGGCGGCTGCCGGCGGCCCAACTCCTGGACCACCACCAGGCGCTCTTCGTCTTCGACCTCTATTGAAAAGGCCGCGCCGCAACCGGGGCGCAGGAACCGGTTGCTCTGGTCCACGGTCAACTCGATGTCCTGGGGATAGTGATTGAGGCCACGAATGATGATGAGCTCCTTGAGGCGGCCAGTGACGTAAAGCTCATCATCTTTAAAGAAACCGAGATCTCCCGACCGCAGAAATGGACCTTCGCCGTTATCAGCGAGGTAAGCATGGAATGTTTCTTCCGTCTCTTCGGGCCGGTTCCAATAACCGTTGGCGACGCTCGGTCCGGCGATCCAGATCTCGCCGATTTGATTGCGCGCGCATTCTCTTCGGGTTTCCGGATTGACAATGCGAACGCTCGTGCCGAGTTCAGGACGGCCAACACTTACGAGAGTTGTAGCTTGCGGATCATCAGCCTTCACCTCAACGGCTCGGTTCTGCTTGAGCGCATCGCTTTGCGTTACCAGGAAGACCGCTTCTTCCGCGCACGATCCACCTGTTACCTTCAGGGTCGCTTCGGCGAGCCCGTAAGCGGGATAGAAGGCACTACGGCGAAAACCACACGACGCGAAGCGGGCGGCAAAGCGTTCCAGAGACTCAGCACGAACCGGCTCAGCGCCGTTGTAAGCTACGCGCCAACTCCTGAGATCGAGCGTGGTGAGCTGTGCCTCGCTTATGCTTCTGACACAAAGATCGTAGGCGAAATTTGGTCCACCTGAATGCGTCACCCTCAAGCGTGAGATCGCCTGCAGCCACAGATACGGCTGTTGCAGAAACGTGGTGGGGGACATTAGAAACGCTGGGAAGCCGTTGTAGAGCGGCTGGATGATGCCGTCGAGCAACCCCATGTCGTGAAAGTGTGGCAACCACGTCAGCGAGATGCTCGCCGGCGAGTGAGCAAAACCCTGAGCAATGTACTCAGAGTTGTGCATGAGATTGCCGTGAGTCACCATCACTCCCTTCGGAGTGGCCGTCGAGCCGGACGTGTATTGCAGGTGGGCTGGACCATTCCTTTCGATCTCGATGTCGGTCCATTTATCAGCAAGTTCTTCCGGAGCGGAATCGCCGGCAATCAGGTATATGCGAGCCAACTCTGATTCCGCTTCGAGCATGGTCGCGGTTTGACTGAGGAGGTTTTTAGTCGTCAACGCAAACTGAGGATGCGCATCGGATGCGATAGCTTGCACTCGCGCCAGATGTCGACTGTGCCGTGGTGCGTAGAGAGGTACTGCGACGGCGCCGGCGTAGAGACAACCGAAGTACGCGATGATGTATTCGAGTCCCGGCGGGTAGAGCAACAGTACGCGTTCTCCCGCTGCATTGAGCTGTTGCAGTTGTGCCGCCAGGGCGCGAACTCGCCGATCAAGAGCGGCATAGGTGAGACGTGACCCCACAGCTTCGCCATCAACCAGAACTGTGTATGCGGTCTGGTCCGGCTGATTGAGGGCGCGCCACCTAAGCAACTGCAAAAGGTTGTCCATCGTTTAGATTTCTCTTGTCAGAGTCTGTCTATGGTCGGAATTAGCAGTCGGAGGTTTGTTACCCAAGCTAATCACAGTCTGCCTTTCAGCATGCCGTCGTTTAGTGGTTATTAATGACTTGTGGGGATTGAGGAAAGACGAATCGGCGAGATGAATTCTTCCAACTTAGGCAGAGCTACCGCACTAGAGTGCGGTCTTACATGCGCTCGGCAAATGGCAGAACAATCCCGGCAAATTCTCTTCCATTTGAATGGTTGGTAGACACCTCTGAGGCGACGAGAGCTTTATTGTCTCTAAGCGGCTCTTGACGACCTTCTTTTGAGATCGTCGGGTCTATCTAAATGTCCTCGTATCTTAAGTTAGGGCCTCTTTCGTGTCAATAGAAATTTACGAAATCTCGTTAAAGTAACCATAATTTCGTGCCTTGTTCGTTAGCTATCTGCGTGATCCGGGGAACCGGATTTTGGTGAAACTAAGTGACGGCGCTGGTGTGAAGCTCGGCCAGCGCCACCAGGATTTTGCGTGGTCCAACAAACGGCTGGCGTCCGTGAGATGCCAGCACGTTGTCCAGCATTATTACATCACCCTTACACCAGGGTATGGTCACTGCCGCGTGGTTGTAAGTTTGTCGAATCTCATCGAGCACGGATGCTTCGATCTGCGTGCCGTCACCGTAGTATGCATTGCGAGGCAGAAACTCTTCCGTAAGCTCCGCCAACAACGACTCACGCAATTTCGGTTCGACGTTGGAGATGTGAAACATGTGCGCGTGATTGAACCAAACCGTTTCGCCGGTTTGCGGATGTTTCTGAATCGGAGGCCTGACTTGTCGCGTTCGCAAACGATCGCCCGGCATCCATTCGGATTGCATGTTTGCCGCGCGGCAATAAGCTTCGACGTCGCTTTTTTCAGAAGTTTGAAATGCGTCCTGCCAGGTTAGGTCGATGCCGTGACCGTAATTGCGCGTGTACATGACGTTCTTGCGCAGGAACGTCTCTTTGATCTTCGGATCGATACGATTAAAGACGACTCGATCGCTCGCGATCGGAGTTGCTCCTCCCTCCTGTGCAGGAACGTCGCAGTAAAACCATATTTTCATCGGCCAATTGTGCGAGTACGACATTTCGTGATGGATGGGAATGGAATGTTCCGAAGGGTACTCGGTGGAGGTGTAGATGTTCTGCGCGATTTGGATTCGCGGCGCGGCTCGTTCGTTATATTCGAGCAGCGACGGGCACATCGCCCGGACGAATTTTTCAAAATCGCTCGCGGAGTGGAGCGCAAAATTTCGAAATAGAATCCCGCCATGCTTCCGGAGCTCTGTTTCAATAAATTCGCGCGCGCCCGCGGCCCACGTCGCTGGACCAAGCTTGTCAACGGCGGGCTCGATGACCAGTGGAAAGTTTTCGGGATTCAGGTAGCTGGTCTTAACCAGCGATTGCTGCGACAGGGTTATGACTTTGCGTTTTAGCGACTTGAACCTGTTGAAGTCCAGGGAACGATCGTGATCATTGGACATAGCGTGCTGCCTTTCCTCGATCTTGGAGGGAATTTCTTGCGCGAAGGTTTCGAGCTTTGCCCCAAATCAGAAATCGCGGTTGGATCCGGGTCAGACGGTTAGACTACTTGGTCGCTGCTTTTTACTTGTTGCTTTTGAGTCTTGGGTTTTACGGCCCGGAAATGTTCGCGATTTTCCTCAAACAGCTTGGTTTCACGTGCTGCGTGCTTTTCGGAAATCACGTTGAGATCTTCGATGGTCTTGGTTGGGTTCGCCAGCAAGTCCTGCAATAGAGTCTCGTACGAGTGGTGCATGTCCGTAATCGTCTCGGGATTAAACAGGTCCGTGCTGAAGGTCCAGGTCAGCGCTAATTGCTGGCTCAGGTCTCTTACCCAGAGAGTTAGATCGAAGCGAGCCTGAGCGCCCTCACTAGTGAACGGGTTGAAAAACTGACTGTTGGCGATAGTGGCAGTCTGTATCGCTGCTTTCTCCAATCCGATATGGACTTGGATTATGGGTGCGCGACTCAGGTTACGTTCCGGCTGCAACTCTTCCACGAGCTTATCGAACGGCAGGTCCTGATGTGCATATGCTCCGAGACAAACCTCCTTCACTCGCTGCAATAACTCCACGAATGTTGGCTCGCCGGTTAAGTCAGTGCGCAATACCAATTGGTTGATGAAGAACCCGATCAAATCCTCTGTCTCACGGTAGTTGCGATTTGCGATGGCGGTGCCTACGAGGATCTCTTCCTGTCCGCTCTGTCGATGGAGCAAGGTCTGAAACGCTGCCAGCAACGTCATGAACAACGTCACGCCTTCGCGCCGGCTTAGCTCTTTCAACGCGGCGCTGATTTCAGGTGACAAACGAAAACTCAGTTGTGCGCCCTTATAGGTCGGAGTTGCTGGTCGTTCACGATCGGTAGGCAGTTGCAGGACTGGCAAGGCGCCGCCCAACTGTTTCCGCCAGTAGACCAACAGCCGCTCCAGCTCTTCGCCTTGCAACCAGCCGCGTTGCCAGACAGCAAAGTCTGCGTATTGAATTGCCAGTTCCGGCAATGGTGATTCAGCGCCTCTGCCGTAGGCTTCATAAAGTGTGGCCACTTCTTTTGTCAGCACACTCAACGACCAGCCATCACTCACGATGTGGTGCATCGTCAGCAGCACGGCATGCTCCTGCTCGCTCAATCGCAACAACTTCACCCGCAGCATTGGGCCCGTCGCCAGGTCGAAAGGTTCACCTTTCTCTGCCAGCGCTGCTGCACGCACCGCGACTTCTCGTTCCGCTTCACTCAAACTGCTGAAGTCTGTAACCACCAGTTTGAGCGGCGCTGCTTCCAGCACTTGCTGGCGGGGCTCACCACCCACATTCACAAACCTCGTCCGCAGCACTTCATGCCGCCGCACGATCTCACTCAGCGTCCGCTCCAGTGCCCCGACATTGAGTTCTCCTTTCAGCCGCACCGCTTTGAAGCTG
>Ga0134125_10006105_pt1 | contig 13658 bp, 11 predicted proteins | sample KB31751_FD_96464 | JGI IMG/M metagenome (GOLD analysis project Ga0134125, IMG submission 96464) | Terrestrial soil microbial communities with excess Nitrogen fertilizer from Kellogg Biological Station, Michigan, USA - KB3-175-1 | ecosystem: Environmental > Terrestrial > Soil > Unclassified ... | reverse complement strand
GGACGGCCATTGGACGCTTGCGCGACGCCAAGCGGACCCTGGAGCAGCGGGCGGCTGCCGGTCACGAGCAGGGAACGGCTTCAGGCGGCCCGGCAAAGGAACAGGAGTATATCCAACGGATAAAAGTATGAAGACGGGGGTTCCGCTTACGCTGCGTAACGCGATGGTCGCTACGGGCCTTTCCATCCTGTATCTCCTCGTTTCGGCGTGGCTGATCGGGTATAATGGCGATCAATTGGTCCTTGCGCTGCTCTTCAATATCCTCTTTTATCTTTCTGGTGCGACTCGGCGATTCATCCTCGGGTTTACCGTCTTCATCGTCTTCTGGGTCCTGTTCGACTCGATGAAGGCCTTCCCGAATTACCGGTACAACACCGTGCAGATCGAAGGCATTTACAGGTTGGAAAAGTCCTGGTTTGGGGTGCATGGCCAAACGCTCAATGAATACTGGCTGGCGCATCGGCGGACCTTCCTGGACGTGCTTTCGGGCATCTTTTATCTCTGCTGGATCCCGCTGCCGCTGATCTTTTCGGGGTATCTGTTTTACCGGGACAAGGAAGTCTTCCTTCGCTACACGCTGACGTTCCTGCTGGTCAATCTCATCGGCTTCGTGATCTACTATGCCTGCCCTGCCGCGCCGCCGTGGTATGTGCAGGAATACGGGTTTGCCTTCCATCCGCACACGCCCGGGAATGTGGCCGGCCTTGGCCGGTTCGACAATTATTTTCACGTGGCTGTTTTTTCGGGACTGTATGCCAAAAGCTCGAATGTGTTCGCGGCGATGCCGTCGTTGCACGCCGCATATCCGCTCACCGTTCTTTACTACGGCTTGCGGAGACGGCTTGGACCGGTCAATATTTTGTTTGGGGTGATCATGGCAGGGATCTGGTTCGCCGCCGTGTATACCGGTCATCATTACCTGTTGGATGTGCTCGCCGGGATCGCCTGCGGGATCGCGGGCATCCTGTTGTTCAATTTCGTCTATGCGAGGTGGAAGTGGTTTAACCGTTTGGTGAATGGCTGGGCCCTGGCGCTGGAGCCGCCGGAGCGGCAGCCGCAGGCTACTGAGCGGTCGCAGGTGACAACGGGGCCGTAGCGGACCCGATCCCTTCCACCATGATGTCGACGATGGAGTCGATCTGCAGGTCCAGCTTTGGGCGGAACTGCTGCGACACCCTAAGCGGCGCCGCGAGTCCGCGAAACGCGCTGACCATCAAATAGGCGACCAACTCTATATTGTCTTCGTTTATTTTTTTGAATTCACCGTTAGCGACGCCTTCGGCAAGGATCTCCCGCACCAGTTCTACGTGGGTCGTATCGAATTGTTGCTTCAGATCCGTCATGATACAGTGCAGTTCGTGCAATTCTCCGATCTCGCTTTTCAGCGCGTCGCTGAGGTTGCACAATTCATTCAGCTTGACGAGCCGGCAACGGCAGTAGAGGGTCAGCTTCTCTTTGGAAGATCGGGCCTGGCGGATTGCCTGGCGGATTTGCACCAGCAACTCATCCATTTCCGCGTGAAGCACCGCTTCGAATATGTCTTCTTTGCCGGGATAGTAATAATACAGCGAGCTTTTGGCTTTGCCAAGACTGCGGGCGATGTCGCCCATGGTCGTCTTCTTAAACCCGGATTTCCTGAAAAGGACCCGGGCCGTGTCAACAATGTCCCTTACGATGATCTCATCCCTTTGAAGCGTTTCGGCCATACTGGATTATTCCTTTTGTAGCTACCAAATTTACTGCTTTTCGGCCCCAAATTCGGTTAATCGCTCGTGAATCTTGCCCGTCTGACGGACTATTTATACTTTTGGTTTCTCCATGAAACGACTGAATTGCATCCTCCTCATCGATGACGATGAGCCCACCAATTTTCTCAACAAGCTGACGTTGGAACAGGCAGGGTGTGCCCGGCGCATCCAGGTCGCGCAAGGAGGAGAGGAGGCGCTGGACTATCTCCGGGGAGAAGCGGAGGACTATATCAGGCCGGACCTGATCTTCCTGGATATAAATATGCCGGCTATGGACGGATGGGAGTTCCTTGTGCTCTACCGGAACCTGCCGCAGGACAGGAAAGCGGATACCGTGCTCATCATGCTGACCACTTCCCTGAATCCCGACGATGAAGAGCGGACCCTGGCGATCCCCGAGGTAACCGGGTTTGAACACAAGCCGTTGAACCAGGTCAGGCTGGCCAGGTTGTTCGATAGATATTTCGGCGATTAAATGCCGGAATGCAGATAATCTTTCAAATGGGTGATCGTTTCTTCGTGGGTGAGAATAGTTTCGCGCACCACGTCGCTGATGCTGATGATCCCGCACAGCATGTTGTTGTCGAATACCGGCAGATACCGGATATTCCTCTCGGTCATTAGTTGCATGCAGAATTCCACCGAGTCATTGGGGGAAACGGCGGGGAAGTCCCGGGACATGATCTCTTCCACCGGTGTGTCGGTGGAAGACTTGCCCAGCAGGATCACTTTCCGGGAATAGTCCCTTTCGGTCATGATGCCCCGGTATTGTTCCCCCTCCATGACCAGCACCGAACCGATATTCTGGTTCGCCATGATGCGCAAGGCTTCGAGTACGGTGGTATCCGGGGATACGGAGGTTATCCGCTTCCCTTTGTGGGAAAGGATATGAGATACTTTTTTCATATTGCCTGATTTTGATGAGGGAATCGCTTTTCCCAAATTACAAATTATTTTTTTCAACCCCAACATTAACTTTGAACAGTCCTAAGCTATTTTTCCTGTAAAAAATGCCTCCATATGCGTATAATTCCGATTGCCGTCGTATCGATCCTTCTGAGTTTTCCGGCCACGCTTGCGGCCCAAAAAGACAATAGCAGGCATTTTGACCTGGAGTCGCCCGGGGGAGCCACCCGGATCACCGTGTCGGTTGGCGCAGAAGGGCTGCAATGGTCGGTCAGTCACCGGGGGCAGCCGGTGCTTGCGCCTTCGGCCCTGGACATGGAACTGGCCGACGGAGAGGAGTTGGACGGCCGATCCGTTCCCTTGAAAGCAGTTCGCAACAACAGCGATGAATGGATTGCCGCATTGCATTACAAAAAAGACAGTATCCGGGACCGATATTCCCAGCTGACCCTGCAATTTCCGAAGGCTCGTTATGGCGTGATCTTTCGCGCATACGACGACGGCGCCGCATATCGTTGGTATACCCAACGCAGGGATTCGCTGACGATCCGTTCGGAACGGGCAGATTTTCGTTTTCCCGCGGATGACACGGCCTGGGTGCCGTATGTGAACGATCCGAGCCCCGATATCTGGACGACCTCGTTTGAGAACTTTTATCGGACCATGCCGTTGTCCGCATTCAGAAAGGACACGCTGGCGTTTCTACCCGTCCTGGTCAACCTCGGAGAGGGGCGGAAAGCCGCAATTCTGGAAGCCGACCTGGAGGACTACCCGGGGATGTTCCTCGGAGCGATCGATGGTTCCGGTACCGCAGCGGCGGATTCCGCCGAAGGAGCCGCCTTCGCTAAAGCTTCGGCGGCCGAAGGAGGATTAACGGGGAAGTTCGCACCCTATCCGCTGGTGGAAAGCCAGGGGGGCTATAACCAATTACAATCCCTCGTCAGACGACGCGCCGGCTATATTGCGGTAACGGCGGGCACCCGCGCTTTTCCCTGGCGGGTCGTCGTTTGCAGCGATGAAGACCGGGACCTTGCGAATAACGACATGGTATATCGCCTTGCATCCCCCCCGAGGGTGAGCGACGTCTCGTGGATCCGGCCGGGGAAGGTGGCGTGGGACTGGTGGAATGACTGGAATATTTCAAAAGTGGATTTCCGGGCAGGGATCAATACGGCGACTTACAAGTACTATATCGACTTTGCGGCGGATAACCATCTCGGTTATATTCTTCTCGACGAAGGATGGTCCGACCCCGGAGATCTGATGAAGATCGTGCCCTCAATCGATCTGCAGGCGATCATCGACTACGGCCGCCGGCGCAATGTCGGCGTGTGGCTTTGGGCGGGCATGCTGCCGCTCGACCGGAAGATGGATGAAGTGATGCAGCATTATTCCGCCATGGGCATCAAGGGATTCAAGGTTGACTTCATGAACCGGGACGATCAGCGGATGGTCAGGTTTTACTACCGCGCGGCGCGGACGGCGGCTGCGAATCATCTGATGCTTGATTTCCACGGCGCGTATAAGCCAACCGGTCTGCAGCGCACCTATCCCAACGTCCTCAATTTTGAAGGGGTGCGCGGCATGGAAAACGAAAAATGGTCCAACGACGATTTTCCGGGATACGACGTCACGATCCCGTTTATCCGGATGCTGGCCGGGCCGCTGGATTATACGCCCGGTGCGATGAAGAATTACAACAGGGCCAATTTCAGGCCTATTTTCAGCGAACCGATGAGCCAGGGTACCCGCTGCCACCAGCTCGCCATGTATGTCGTGTACGAGGCGCCGTTCAGCATGCTGTCGGACAATCCGACGACCTACCGGCGGGAGCCCGAAAGCGTTCAATTCATGGCCGGCGTGCCGACGGCTTTCGATGAGACGCGTCCGCTCGACGGGAAGGTCGGGCAATATGTCGTCATGGCGCGGCGGAAGGGTGCCGAATGGTGGGTCGGCGCCATGACCAACTGGGCGGAGCGGGACCTGACGCTGGACCTTTCCTTTCTCCCCACCGGAGACTACCGTGCCAGCATCATGCGCGACGGTATCAACGCCGACCGCGACGGTACAGATTACAAAAAGGAGGAGGCAGCGGTAACGCGCGACAGCAAGCTTATCATACATCTGGCGCCGGGAGGAGGATGGGTGGCGACGATCCGCCCGGTGACGGCGGGGACCTCCTCCGGGCCGGGATCCGCAGGAAATCCGGCCGCCGCGGCGCAAACGGGAACTTCGCTCCAGGCGGGAGAGGCGGCGATCCCGCCGCCCGCGATCGACATCAACCAGGTAGGTTTTTATCCGCGTGCGCCTAAACTGGCCGTGGTCACGGGCGTTCGGCCGGATACCGCATTCTACATAGTTTCGATGGATCAGGGCGATACGCTCTTCGCCGGCAAGCTCGGGCCGCAGATGGCATCCACCAATTCTTCGGTGGATACGAGAATTGCGGATTTCAGCGCCTTCAGCCGGGCGGGAGTATACAGCATGGTCGTTCCCGGCTTGGGCCGGTCGCACTCGTTCCGGATCGGAGGCGACATGTTGTATCCGGTCGCGAAAGTTGCGCTAAAAGGCTTCTATTACCTCAGGTCGGGGATGGCGCTGACACCAGGGTATGCCGGCAAATGGGCCAGGGCCGGCGGGCGGAATGACGACCGGGTGCTCGTTCACCCCTCGGCTGCCTCTGCCGCACGACCGGCGGGGACCGTGATTGCCACACCGGGAGGGTGGTTCGATGCAGGCGATTATAACAAGTATATCGTGAATTCGGGTATTACGATGGGCACCCTGCTGGATGCGTATGAAGACTTTCATGGGTTCTGGGACACCCTGCATACGCATATCCCGCCGATCCCAGGCGTACCGGATTTGCTGAACGAGGCCTTGTATAATCTCCGCTGGATGCTGACGATGCAGGACCCCTCGGACGGCGGGGTGTATCACAAGTGTACCGATGCCGTTTTTGATGGCATGGTGATGCCGGATTTCACCAGGACGCCCCGATACGTAGTGCAAAAAGGGACAGCGGCGACGCTGGATTTTGCGGCGGTGATGGCTCAGGCGGCGCGGGTGCTTCGACCTTTCGGCGCGCGGCTGCCCGGACTTTCCGATTCCTGCCTGCACGCCGCCATAGCGGCCTGGAAATGGGCGCGGCAGCACCCGGACGTCGCCTACGACCAGAATCGGCTCAACACGACATTTGCTCCGGCCATCAGCACCGGCGCGTACGGGGACCGGCATTTCAATGACGAGTTGTTCTGGGCTGCCGCGGAGCTGCTGGTCAGCACGGGAGGCGATCTGTATGGCCAGGTAGTTCGGGAACGGCTCGCCGATCCGATGAGCCTTCCTTCCTGGTCGAATGTTCAAATGATGGGCGACTACACGCTATTGCGATTTTCAAAATCCTTGGCGGCTTCCTGGGAACTAGCGCTTCGCCCTGTCCGGGACAGATTGCTGCAGCTGGCGGACGGGTATGTGGAAGGCGTCGGCCGGAACGCCTTCCATACGGTCATGGGGGAAACACGGCGCGATTTTGTTTGGGGTAGCAATTCAGTGGCGGCCAACCAGGGCATCCTGCTGGTAGATGCCTGGCTTCAGACCGGGAATGACAAATATCTCGGTCCCGCACTCGCGAATATGGATTATCTGTTGGGGATGAACGCGACCGGGTATTGTTTTATTACCGGTGTCGGCACGCATTCGACGCTACGTCCGCACCACAGGCCTTCCGTGGCCGACGGGATCGATGCGCCGGTGCCGGGTTTGCTGGCGGGCGGTCCCAATCCGGGCCAGCAGGACCATCAGCATTACCCGTACTCGGAGCCGGAGACGTCCTATGCCGACCAGGATCAGGCATATGCATCCAATGAGATCGCGATCAACTGGAATGCGCCGCTCGTCTATCTCGCGGGCGCGCTCGAAGCGATCGAGCGGGGCCACGGCGGCTTATAGACACCGCGTGCACGCTACCTGTTGCTGGCACATCGTGCGGCGCTTATAAAGGCCGCACCCAAATGTTCCGGAAACTGATCGGTTCGCTCTTGTCGCCGTGGGCCTGGAGTTTGATCGGGCAGGCGCCGTGGGCCTTATAGTAAGGCAGACCGATATATCGGGTAACGCCTTTCAATTCGAAATTGTTCTGCACCAAAACGCCGTTAAGGAAGACCGTGACCCGTGCCGGCGTGTTCAGGCTGCCATCTGTCTTGAAGGTGGGCGCCGTCCAGACGACGTCGTAGGTCGACCATTCACCGGGCTTGCGTGAAGGATTGGCGAGGGGAATACTTTGTTTATAGATACTTCCGACCTGACCGTTCACGTAGGTTTTGTTGTTGTAGTTGTCGAGTATCTGTAATTCGTAGCCATCGTCGCCTTTGCCGGTCGAAGCGAGGAAGAGGCCGCTGTTGCCGCGGGCCTGGTCGGAACCGGTGATGTCGGCGGGAATGCGGAACTCGAGGTGCAACTGATAATTCGTAAATGTCCGTTTTGTTTGAATATTGCCCGTCTTTTTATCGACGGTCAGGATACCGTCGTGAACGACCCAGGTGGCCGGAGAGCCATCGGAAACCTTCACCCATTCGTCTTCATTTTTGCCGTCAAACAACTTGATGGCATCTGAAGGCGCTGCACCGCATGTTGCGCCCGGGGTAACAACGGGCGGGACCGGGCTGTATACTTCCGTGGTGCGGTGATCCCTGATGGTATCGTTCTGTGCAAGGGCGGCCGAAGCGCCTGCGAGCAGACTGACTGCGGAAAGGAACAGGACCCGGCGAAAAAAAGGACGTGATAACATAGTAGTAGAATTGAAAATGAAGCGACAATTTACGGTATTTTTCCAAAAAAAAGCCGCCCCGGTCCCGGCTAACCGAGCAACGAGCCGATCCCGGCGGAGCCGCGACCGGCTAGAACCTACTGATCAAAGTTGTTTGGCCAGCCTTCCTCGCGCAGTACGGAGACTTTGCCCAGCACGTCGGATTCCAGTTTCTTTTTGAATTCGGCTACCCGCAGGCTGGTTGATGCATCGAACGTGCCGACGATCTGCGCCGCAAGGATGCCGGCATTTTTTGCGCCGTTGAGTGCCATGGTCGCGACAGGCACTCCGCCCGGCATTTGCAGGATGGACAAAATGGAATCCCAGCCATCGATGGAATTGGAGGATTTTACAGGGACGCCGATCACCGGAAGAGGCGTCAGGGATGCGATCATGCCGGGCAGGTGAGCCGCCCCTCCTGCGCCGGCGATCAGTACTTTCAAGCCGCGGCCGACCGCCCGGGTCGCATACTCCACCATCCGGGCCGGCGTCCGGTGCGCGGAAACGACGGTTAGTTCGAACGGCACACCCAATTCTTCCAGCATATCGGCAGCGGCTTTCATGATTGCCAGATCGCTGTCGCTGCCCATGATGATCCCAACGAGTGCTTTGTCCATATGCCGTTATTTACTCACCACTTTTATCGTATTCCGGATCTTGTGCGCTTTGTAGACCAGGTCCTGTTTTTCGCGGCTGATGATCGTGACATGCCCCATCTTTCTCCCGGCCTTGGTCGCCGATTTCCCGTAGATATGAACAAATACGTTCTCCATCTGCAGGACCTCATCGAGTCCTTCATACTCCGCCTCCCCTTCGGCGCCTTCTGCGCCCAGGAGATTGACGATGGCGCCGGGCATGATCAGGTCGGTATTTCCGAGCGGGTAACCGAGGATCACGCGCCACAGCATGTCGAACTGCGAGCTGTAATTCGCTTCAATGGTATGGTGGCCGCTGTTATGCACCCGGGGAGCCGTTTCGTTTACAAATACGTCGCCCTGGCGGGTCACGAACAACTCCACCGCAAAGAGACCCGGGCTTTTGAGTTCCTTTACCACCCGCAGCGAAATCGCCTCAATTTTCCAAAGCGCATTTTGCGGCAGGTCGGCAGGGCAGATCTGGTAGTCCAGCAGGTTCAGCCGGTTGTCGAAGACCATGTCGACCGGTGGGTATAGCGCCGTCTCACCCTTTTCGTTCACGGCGATGATCTGCGCTATCTCCTTGTCGATTTTGATCATCTTTTCGAGCACCGCAGGGGCGTCGAATCCTTTGTCGAGGTCTTCTTTCCCCTGCAGCAACCGGACGCCGCGGCCGTCATAGCCGCCGGTCCCGATCTTATGAACCGCCGGAAGGAAATCGGCGCGTTCACGGAGCGCGGCAAGGTTGGCGGTGACGTGGAATTCCGCCGTCGGAATGCCGTGTTCCGCGTAAAATTGTTTTTGGGTGACCTTGTTCTTGATCGTGCGTAAGGCGGACGGGCGGGGATATATCTTGACGCCTTCGGCTTCCAGTTTCTCCAGGGCGTCCACATTGACCGATTCGATCTCGATGGTGAGGGCGCTGACATTCTTTCCAAACCGGTAGACGTCATCGAAATTGCGGATATCGCCTTTTACAAAATGGTGGCAAAGGTGCGCCGCGGGACAGTTCTCATCATCTTCCATCAGCCAGGTCTCGACGGGGTAGTTGGCGGCAGCCTGCAATAACATGCGACCCAATTGACCCCCGCCTAAGATGCCCGCTTTTAGCATATCCGTTTGTTTGGCCGAAGATAGACGTTTTCGATTGGACTTTTTAAAAATATTGGCTACCTTTATTTCTCGATTATGCGTCCGGATTACTCTCATAAAATTTTCGACGACAAGCGGTTGCAACGCTTCATCTTCCAAAAGGCGCTGGCCCGGGCAGCGGCATCGGCTTAATGTATACCGGGGCCGTAATTCTTTCGCCTCTCTTGCTTCTTTTTTTTAACTTCAAAATATATCGATATGCCAAATGCTGCTGCTTCCGATAGGCGTAAGCAACATGCCGCCGATAAAGATTTTTTGCCGCTGCAGGGCACTGACTACGTGGAGTTCTATGTCGGCAACGCCAAACAGGCCGCTCATTTTTACAGATCCGCATTCGGGTTCCAACCGCTGGCTTATTCCGGTCCTGAAACGGGAAACCGGGAAACGGTCAGTTATGTCGTCAGGCAACATAAGCTGACTTTTGTGTTCACGACCGCCCTCCGGCCGGACCATCCCGTAGCCGCACACGTGCATCTGCACGGGGATGGCGTAAAGGCGCTGGCGCTCCGCGTCGACGACGCCGCAGCCGCCTGGAAAGAGACGACGGCCAGGGGCGGCAAAAGCTACATGGAACCTGTTACCCTGACCGACAAATCGGGCGAAGTCACCATCAGCGGCATCCATACCTACGGGGACACCATCCATCTTTTCGTGGAAAGGAAGACGTATTCCGGCGTATTCCTGCCGGGCTTCCGGGATTGGAAGCCGGAATACAACCCGCCTTCCACCGGGTTGTTATATGTCGACCATTGCGTGGGAAATGTAGGCTGGAACCGGATGGATCCCTGGGTGAGGTTTTATGAAGACGTGATGGGCTTCCGCAATATCCTGTCCTTCGATGACAATGACATCTCCACCGAATACTCCGCCCTGATGAGTAAAGTGATGAGCAATGGCAACGGGTTTGTCAAATTCCCGATCAACGAACCCGCGGAAGGCAAGAAGAAATCGCAGGTGGAAGAATACCTTGAATTTTACCAGGGGGAAGGCGTACAGCATGTGGCGCTTGCGACGGCCAATATCGTGGAGACGGTTACACAACTCAGGGACAGGGGCGTCGAATTTCTGCAGGTGCCGTCGAGCTATTACAGGGACCTGGTTGACCGGGTCGGGCACATCGATGAGGACCTCGGACCGCTGGAAGCGCTCGGTATCCTGGTGGACCGCGACGATGAAGGCTACCTGTTGCAGATCTTTACAAAGCCGGTGGAAGACCGGCCTACCCTGTTTTTCGAGATCATCCAGCGGAAAGGGGCGCAGAGCTTTGGAAAGGGAAATTTCAAGGCGCTTTTCGAGGCCATCGAGCGGGAACAATCCGCCCGTGGAAATCTCTGAGAATAGCTGCCGGATCACTAAAAATACGTTATAATTAACCGGAAAAAGGGGCCTGCCATTTGAAAAATGGCAGGTTTTTTGTTTCTTAGTGTTAACCCTGGCTATGCCTTCCAACAACACATTCCGGCCTTTGATCCTTTTCGTGCTCGCGGGTATCCTGTCCGCGGGCGCCGTTTCGGCCCAGACCGCCGCGCCATCGCTCCACTTTATCGATTATCAGCGATCCATTCCGCGGGTCCTCGACCTGATGAACAGGAAGGAAGATACGATGATGAAGCAATTTCGGGAAAAAGGGCTGGTCTGGCCGGCGCGGTACGTCTATATCCGCTCCTTCAAATATGACAGTGAGCTGGAGGTTTGGGTGAAGAATAATAAAGAAGAAAGATTCCGCCTTTTCAAGACCTACAAGATTTGCGCGATGGCCGGGACCCTGGGCCCCAAACGGATGGCGGGCGATTACCAGGTTCCCGAGGGCTTCTATTACATCAACGAATTCAATCCCAGGAGCGAATATCACTTGTCTCTGGGGCTCAACTATCCCAACGCGTCGGACCATATGCTGAGCGATTCGGTCCAGCCGGGGGGCGACATCTATATCCACGGCAGTTGTGTGACGACGGGCTGCATACCGATCACCGACGGTCAGATCGAAGAGCTGTATTTGCTGGCGCTTCATGCCAAGGACCTGGGGGAAGACTTCATCCCCGTGCATATCTTCCCGGTGAATTTCAATAATCCGCGGAGCGTGGATTATCTCAATAAATACCTGCAGAATTTCTCCGAATACCTGCCCTTTGTCAGGACAATGCGGACCGCGTTCAACTACTTCGAGAAGTATCGGGAAGTTCCATTTGTGATGGTCAACGGGAAAGGCGAATACGTGACCGACGAATCGGCGCCGGCCGAGGCGCTGGTAAGGGTGCCCAATCTCGAGCCGGTGACTGCGGCTTCCGTGCGGAAGAGACCGGTCCATATGCGGCCGGAGCGGGTCGATCCTATTCCGGACAACCAACTGGCCACCTCGGTCGACAAGCTACCCGAATTCCCCGGCGGAAACGTTGCGTTCCAGGTATTTCTCAACCGGCTTAGCAAAGAAAGCGTCCGCGACCTTGCGGGCCAGTCCAAAGCCTTCGTCATGGTGGAATACGTCATCGACTCGACCGGTAAACCGGTTTATGCCAAAGCGATCCGGGGCGGGAACGATGTGATGAATGAGAAGATCGAGGATGCGTTTATGGGTATGCCGCGGTGGGAGCCGGCGACCCATCTCGGGAATCATGTAGCGATGAAGCTGAAGCAGACCGTAATGGTGGGGGATTAGGGGACCGGCAGGGTCCGCCTATCTCATCAACACCTGCACCGTTTCCCTCGTCTGTTGCCTCAATACTTCCGTCCTCCCCCCGGTCAGTTTGGATAAAATTTCCGCATTATAGTGCCTGATCGTCAGCAGCGTCAACTCCCGCTCGACCTGTACATCGAAGAATGCAGCCGCTTCCAGCGCGAGCCTTTCGATCTTGTCTGTCCGGTCGTCCAGGCAGACCTGGAGGCTGACGGCGCCGGTCTGTATGAGGTTCGGCTTAACGCGGATACGCCCGCAGAGGTGGTAGAGCCGCTCGGCGCCGGTTTCCCCGACAAAGGAAAAATCTTTGGAATGAAGGTGGAGCAACACCTGGCCCTGCTTCAGCACGATGATCGGCGGTAGGCCCCGCAGGGACTGCGTATGGATCTCGGTGCCGGGAAGGGACGGGTCGAGGAAGCATTTTACCAGGAGCGGGATTTCGTTGTTCTGCAGCGGTTTTATCGTCTTCGGATGGATGACCTGGGCGCCGTAATAGGCCATTTCGATGACCTCATCGTAGTTCAGCTCCCGAAGGATGACGGCATCCGGGAATTGTTTCGGGTCCGCGTTCATGACGCCCTCGACATCCTTCCAGATCGTGAGGCTTTCGGCGCCGGTCATGGCGGCAAAAACGGCAGCGGTATAATCGCTGCCTTCGCGGCCGAGGGTAGTACTTTCGTTTTCAGCAGTGGCGCCGATAAACCCCTGCGTTACGACCATTTTCTCCGTTTCGAAAAGCGGCAATACCTGGCTGCGGACCTGTTGAGCCGAATAATCCCAGTCGATGGCGGCGTCACGGAAGTTGGCGTCGGTACGGACGATGTCCCGAACGTCGATCCACTGGTTGCCGATCCCGGATTCGGCGAGGTAGGCGCTCACGATGCTGGTGGACAACAGTTCACCCACGCAGACGATCTGGTCGTAATAATAATCGAAGTCCCGCACCGGCTTGTCATGCAGGAGCCACTCGATCTCGGTAAAAAAATCTTTCAGTTGAGCGGCGGCCGGAAGAAAATTCTGTACCAGCAGGTATTTTGCCGTAGTCAGGTGACCGTCCCTGATCTGGCTGAAGAGGCGAAGGGCCTCGTTCCGGTTTCCTGCGTAAAAGGCTTCGGCGACTTTCTCGAGGGCGTTCGTGGTTTTCCCCATCGCTGAAACGACCACCAGCAGCGGCTCACCGGAATGGGAACGGAGGATGGCCGGAAGTCGCTGGATCCGCTCGACGCTATTGACGCTCGCGCCGCCGAACTTGAAAATCTTCATGGCGCAAATATAATGGACCGGGATCGTTGTCGCGAATCCGCCGGTCAAATTTGCTAAAAGGCGCTAAATCTCGGCCTGGCCCCTTACTTTTGTGGTCAAAGAGGATGTCCTTATGATGATCAACCGGAAAGTATTAACGCTCGATGAATTTACGCTCCAGCAACTCAGGAATTTCCCCAATGCAACCGGTGAATTGAGTAACCTGCTCCGGGATATCGGACTCGCCGCCAAAAGGGTCAATGTGGAAGTCAATAAAGCAGGGCTCGTCGACATCCTCGGCGATGCAGGCGCCGTGAATGTCCAGGGTGAGGACGTCAAGAAGCTGGATGTATTCGCCAACAATCAGCTGATGGGCGTTTTGCGGCACGGCATCAGTTGCGCCGGCATCGGCAGCGAGGAGCTGGACGATTTTGTCGTATTCAATGATGAGGTGAGCAACAACTCCAAGTATATATGTCTGTTTGACCCCCTGGATG
>Ga0134125_10006103_pt1 | contig 13661 bp, 9 predicted proteins | sample KB31751_FD_96464 | JGI IMG/M metagenome (GOLD analysis project Ga0134125, IMG submission 96464) | Terrestrial soil microbial communities with excess Nitrogen fertilizer from Kellogg Biological Station, Michigan, USA - KB3-175-1 | ecosystem: Environmental > Terrestrial > Soil > Unclassified ... | reverse complement strand
ATATGGAAAATGGTCCTATCCTGATCCTGGTTGCGGCATCACCAAAAATCTCGGTCCGCCTCTGTTAGCGACCAACGTGAGTGACCACGGCGCCAGGCCGTGGCCTCAGTTTAGCGACTACCTACTTTTTCTTGCCGCACTGAAGCGCGTTCTTAAGATTTTCCATATATCATTTTCCAGTTACCATTTTTCATTTCCGCCGGGTTGCTGGTCCTGACAAAATCGATGATCACCGCCGTCCCTGTTCTGACGATGACAAATGAAAAATGGAAACTGAGATATGGAAAATGGTCCTAATCCTGTTACCTTTCTCACACCGCACCTGCAGGCTAGCAGCCTGCAGTACGTGTCTTGGCCTCAGCCTTGAAACAAGCCGGGCACCAGGGCTTTCGAAGCACCACATGCTTGACACTCTCGAGAGTAATCAAATCGAGCACGATGATCTTTCCAGTCGCCGAAGGCGTCAGACTTTGCGAAAGCGCTTTTAGTGCCTCGAGGCTGAGCAAGTTCGCTGCTATCCCCACGCCGAAGACGAGATTTTCTCGACGACCCGTATCATCTTGTTTGCGGCGATCGAGAAACGTCTCGTAATTAAATTCCTCTTCGGGATTTCCGGCCGTAGCCACCGTGCGCATCTTGTAACAAAGGAAACAAGGCGTCTCGAACGGCACGACCGTCGGTCCGATAATGACCTCGTTCCCAGCTGGAAGACATGAGCTCCAACGAATATTGGCTTTCAAACAGGCACGATTAAGTTTGTAGATGAGCGAAGACTGGCCTTCGTCCAGACAGCAAAGAACGAGGTCCGAACCAGCGATCAATGCCAGCACCTCATCATCATTTTCCGGCACTTGAGTACTGGTTGAGAAGTTGACGTCAGGTGACGATTCACGAATCCTGCGCGTCACCACCTCGGTTCTCAAGTCTGCGATATCGGCTTGAGTAAAGAGCGGCGACAGGTACGTGTCAGCGGGACCAACAGCTTCTGAATCGAAGCAGCGCAACTTACCTACACCGGCAGCGGCGAGCGCTTGTGCGACGCCGGCTCCCGCGCCACCCAAACCAAAAATCGTGACGGTGGCGTTATCAAGTCGATCCTGCATTTGTTCTTCGTTCATTTCCATCTCGTGAAAAAAGTTCGATTGTGGCGCGAGACGGCTGGCCGCATCTGCAGAAAGCTTCTCGCCGTCTGCTTCCTGTAAAAGGTTATGTTCGGCGAGCAATTCCAGGCCAACTTCAAGATCTTCCGGAGCAAAGACGTCAGCGACTTCCGTTTCGATCTCTGACAATGTATGCCGGCCATCCAACAGAGGTATGACCATTTGCTGGAACTCACGAAAGGAATGGCCCTTTAGTTTGATCCGGCGCCGGCGTGAAGCAAATCGCAGAACTTCATCGCCTTTGTGATCGGGAGGTTCAAACCAAATGTAATAGTGGCTTGGAAGTCTGGGCCGTTTGAATTTGGATGTAGGCATTTTGTGCTTCGACTTTTTCCGGTTTTCGACGATTGCGGATCACGGCCAGGCTCAGGTATTGACCCTCCATCTCGATCGTTAGCTTGTTCTCCAAAAACTCCTTCAGGATGTTTTGGATTTCGGCTTCGCTCGCTTCAGCTCCGAAATGCCGCTGCAGGTTCTTCAAACTCTGGGACGAGTCGCACTGCAAATAGATTTGAGCTGGAAGCCCGGTGAGCGTGTGACTCGCTTTCGTCGCAACCGCGCGTGTGTCTCGGAGAACGACTTCATCATCGCCAAGTTGAGCATCAAGCCGTGGATACTGTTCCGGATCCTTCCTGGCGTCCCACCATCCCTGGATGGCCGTCTGCAACACTCCGAGATACTCAAAAACATTTCGACCATCGTCGTAATCAAAATCAAAGAAATAGGCGAGCCGGGACAGCTCCTTTCTGCCGAGCGGGTAGGAATAGTAATAGCCAGGCTTCGGTCGCAGTCGCTTAAGTCCCAATTCCTCCGACTTCATAAAGAACGGACTGAAACGATCGAGTCGTATCGGGGAACAGGAAACTGGTGACTGCAAGTGCGTGAGCAATGGAACCAGCTCTGCCTGACGTTGGTATTCGTCGGGCGACTCGCCCGCAAATCCTGCGAGGACATTCCAGGCGACCTCGATGCCGAGCTCGTCACACCAGCGCAGCAGTTGAATATTCTGCAGGCCCGTGCAGCCTTTCTTCATGAGCCGCAGCACTTCATTGCTAAGACTTTCAATACCGGGCTGAATTGCGCGCAAGCCACCGGCGCGCAGCGTGGCCAGCTGGTCGTAACGCAGATTCGCCTTCACCTCATAAAAGAGCTCGACGTCCACATCGCTCTCGCTCAGTCTTGGAAAGAGAGTGGTGATATAGCGCGTGTCGAGAATGTTATCCACGCAGTCGACTCGCTTCAGGCCATGCTTGCTCGACAGGTAAGCGAGCTCATCGAAGGCTCGCTCGGGACTCTTGCTGCGGAACGCCATCGTGTTGCCGTTGAGGCCGCAAAAAGTGCAGTGCTGTTTGGCTCCCCACCAGCATCCTCGGGATGTCTCTATCAACAGCACGGGATTGATCAATTCTTTTAGTGGAGAAGTCTCAATGCGGGCGTAGAACTCTGAGAAGTCGGGGATCGGCAAATCGTCGAGCGCAAAAATTGGTTCGGGTGAGGTGAGCTCGGTCGTGACGCCGCGCTTTAGAATTCCCGGCAATGGATCCCCGTTTCCTTCGCGCAGCAAACGCTCGAGAAACAATGGAAAGGAAACGTCACCTTCACCGGTGCTGACATAGTCGAGCCATGGAAACGAGCGGATCATTTGCAGACCCATCTCACCTTCACAATTCGCTCCACCTATGATCGTGACCGGAGGGTTTGGCCTTTCTTTGAGCGCGCGCGCCAGCGCGAGACAAGCGCAAGTCTGATTAAAAGTGGTGGTCAAGCCGACCACCTTGGGATTGTGCGCCGCAATCTTGTCCGCGCACTGTTTGATGTATTCACGTCGCTGTTTTCGAGCGGCGAGCACGTTCTCGCGAAAATTCTGTTGCGGAATGTAGTTCGACAACATCCGGGCAACATAGTCGCTCTCATGCGGAATCGAGTCACCGAAAGCAAGGTCGGCAAAAAACCATTCGCCCACCATCGACTCGATTGCGAGTGTGTTGGCCATGAATTCGTACAAGTCATAGCCAATCATTTCGGCAAGGTCGACGTTGAAGTACTCGATCGCGGATTCAAAACCGCGTTTTTCGATCCCGGCTTTCAGCAAGCTGACACCTATAGCTGGCCGGTTTACGTCAGCGAAAGGCATGACGGCAAAGACAACATCCATAACGCCTCTTTGATACCCGATTAGTGGGATTACACTGCGGCCTGACCTGCCGCGTGAGGACGGCAGGCGACCACTTCAGATAATTTGGTTGAAGAATGTGTACGCGTCTAAATCCGGCCGAATTCGGTTTAACCTCCGCCGAGTCCACCGAATCCACCGCCACCAAATCCGCCGCCCGGAGCGCATTGCGGTATGCAGTCCGCCCAGTAAATCGGATTTCTAATGATCGGTCTAATGCAGTCCCGAATAATGCAGTGAATGCACTGCGAGATTATCGGTTGCGGAATACACTGAAGGCACTGAACTGCCGCTGGTGAAGCGCCCGCTGTCGCACCGCCGGCTCCGAGCTTGGCCGCTACTTTGTTGTAGGTAGCCATCTCTTCTTCGGAGATGTGGACTTTCGCGAGCTTATCTTCAAGTTCAGCGACACGCATTTCCAAGGTTCTTTTTTCGTCTGCCATTGCGAAGACTCCTCTTCTGAGGGTTGTGAGCCCTACGAAAATAGTTAGTTGACAGGATGTAAAAAATCTCGCTAGCGGTTCCGAAGGCAAAAGAAGCGGAGCTACGCTTCTCGGATGAGTAAGGGGGAATCGCGTGGTCCAGTTTCGGGTATCTAACCTATCGGAGGCTGCATACTAAGCCCGCTGGCCCAAGGCTGTCAAGAAAATCGAAAACAGGTACTTACGGAGTTTGATAGTTCAGCAGCGATAGAGATCCGAAGGACCGATAGTCAGTAGCCCCGTCCGTTCGGGCCTGCGCAAAGTGACCACAGCACGGCCCAAGCCAAAGGCGAAGGGTCACTGCTTAAGGCCGCAGACTTATGTTGTAGGTTTTGATTTTTGAGTTGAGAGTGGTGGCGTTCATGCCCAGCAGTCGCGCGGCTCGAGATTGATGACCGCCTGTTTGTTCGAGCGCTCGCCGGATTAGATCGATTTCAAACCGCCGCACTTCGTCGTAGAAATTAATGCCACGTCCGATGTCCTGAACGGCGGAGCTACTACCATCGCTGCGAGAGTCGAGCACCGACTGTGGATCGCTGATCTCAGGGCGCAGGCATTCACGAGTGACATCATTGCTGGGGGCAATCACAACGGCGCGCTCGATTGCATTTTCCAATTCGCGTACGTTACCGGGCCACGTGTAGGCTTCTAATAAGGCGAGCACCTCCGGCATCAGGCTCTCAGCGACCTGGCGCGCATTCTCTTCGTTGTACTTGCGAATAAAGTGTTGCGCCAACGGAAGAATGTCTTCGCGACGATCGCGCAGCGGCGGCAGTTCGATTGGAACTACGGAGAGTCGATAGTAAAGGTCTTCTCGGAAGGCGCCGTGTTTGACAGCCTCCTTGAGATCAATGTTTGTTGCCGCCACGATGCGGACGTCAACCCGGCGCGGAACCGTGTCGCCAAGAGGAGTGAACTCGCGCTCCTGAATTACACGCAGCAGCCGCACCTGAGTCTCAGGAGGAATGTCACCAATCTCATCGAGAAAGATCGAGCCTCCATCCGCAACTTCAAATAGTCCTTTCTTCGCGGCTATGGCGCCGGTAAAGGCGCCACGCGTGTGACCAAAGAGTTCGGACTCGAGCAGCTCAGTCGGAATATTCGAGCTGTTAACAGTCACGAAGGGCCGACCGACGCGTGGGCTGGCCTCGTGAATGGCTTTCGCGATCAATTCCTTTCCGGTTCCGCTCTCACCGGTGATTAGAACGGTTGAGCGCGCCGGGGCGACCTGGTCGATAAGCCGAAACACATCCTGCATCACCTCGGAGCGGCCGACGATTTCACCTCGATCGACGGCGCGACTCATCGCTCGACGGAGAGTCTTGCGCTCTTCATCCTTGCGACGACGCTTGATGCCGGCAGCTACAGTGGCAGTGATTTGTTCGTTCTGAAACGGTTTGCGAATGCAACCGAAGGCGCCTTTTTCCCATGCCGCGATCGCAGTATCAAAGGTGGCGTACGCAGTAATCATGACGATCACAGCTTCCGCGTCCATCTTTAAAAACTCTTCGAGAGCGCGCAGGCCACCGATGCCCGGCATGGAGACGTCGAGCAACACCGCATCGTAAGCGCGCCGGCCGTAAGCTTCGAGGCCCTCTTCGCCGGTCTTGGCCAAATCAACGCGATAGCCGCCCGCGAGCAGCAGCGTCTCCAGGACCTCGCGCATTATCTCTTCGTCATCGACGACGAGAACCGAACCTTTTTTGGCCATTCGTCTTTCTATCTTCAACTCTCTAAACGTTGGACGACTCACCTTGTCCGTGGAAGCTTGCCTTCTACGATGACGGAATTGCGGCAATTCACTGTCCGGATCAGGGAGAATTAGTTTAGGCGAGATTTAGGAGATAAACAAAAGGCAACGCCAAGAGTTCGGTCCCCCGCCTGACTGAACATCTATGCGCTGGTCCATGAAGTGGAGCAGTTGGTAATTGGGGTTGTAGGAGCTCGCTAAAGAAGGCGGTTGGAATCGCAGTCCGCTAACGCGGACTAGTCACAACGACCTTAGCTGTAGTTGTGGTAGGGCCGGATCGGCCGGATCTTATTGTTTTGAACTCGGCGGATTATGAACATTGCTGAGATAGTAGTCCTGGATACTGCCTTCGTAATCGTAGGAGACGGCCAGGAACCAGCCGCGTTGACCGGCGTTCACTCCGATTGGGTTGGCTGGCGCAAAAGAGATTTCGCTGGTCTGATCGTGGTCCCTTCGTTTTGGTAAGTTCAAAGCCAGCTGACTACCGAATATGGTGTCGAGCGTAGATACCGGCGTCAAAGTTCTAATGTAGCCTTCATCAATCGCGCGGATACAGACGTCCCTTCGACCTGATTCTGTGTTTGCAGCCGCGTAAGCCTGCTTGAGCTCATCCAGTGAGGATGGTTTGATTCCCGGTTCGCCGTGCGATCTTCCTTTGCTGATGTTCGAAAGAAAGTAGTTCTGAAGAATATTACGCTCGTCGTATTCCACGACGAGAAACCATCCGACATACGCTCGAGCCTCTGTTTTTGAACCCAACGTCGCTGGTGGTTGAGGGTAGTCAGGGAAAAAATGAATGACTCCCGTGTGCATAAGCTTCGTTTCGGTAGGCCTGCTATCAGGGGCAAAGTGAGTACCAAAGATTTGATCGACAGATTCGAGAGGAATCCCCGGACGTAACTTACCCTCGTCAATCGCGCGCAGGCAGATCGATCGCCGCGTGAATTGATCCAGAGCGTCCTCGTACAAGCGTGACAGCTCCAGCAACGACGAGTCTCCAACTTTGGCATTCAAATCAATCGCTGGAATTTTCGGCGCCTCAGAGTGTCCACACGACGTGAAGATAGCGAGGACAAGCAGAGTCAGGAAAGGCAACTGAAATACTGATCTTCTCATGACCAATCGTAGCCTGTTTTGGAGTGCGGTGACCTGTCACCGCTTTAGTAGCTGCGACTTGTCGCAGCCGCACCTTCAAAAAATAAGCTACATTCCAAAGCGGCGTGGCGTCGAGTCGCCACGGACCAAAGCGGTGACAGGTCACCGCACTCCAAAAAAGGTAGTCGGACTTCGAGCTCGAGAAACTGTTTGGCGCCGAAATTGGTTAGTCGCCGGCGGCCTGAAGCCGGGTGCGCGCGTGGGCGGTGGGCAGAGCTATGCGGAAGGTCGTGCCGCGACCGGGAGCACTCTCAACGCTGATGTGACCGGAGTGTTCCTGCACGATGCCGTAAGAGACAGCAAGCCCGAGACCGGTGCCGCGTCCTACGCCTTTGGTCGTGTAGAACGGGTCATAGATCTTGGCTACATTTTCCGGGGCGATCCCGATGCCGTTATCGGAAACCTCAACCATGAGGGAATCGTCGCGACTCGCTGCAGTCTTCAGGGTGATGCGGCCGCCATCAGGAATCGCATCGCGCGCGTTCAACAACAAGTTCGTAAAGACCTGTTGCAACTTGCCGGCATTACCGACAATGCGAGGTGCGTTGAGTTCGTAACTTCTCGAGATCTCGATCTGATTGCGCCGCAGCTGCGGTTCAATCAATTGGATCGTGTCATCCAGCACCCGGTTCAAATCGAGCTCGGTGAATTCGGTCGCGCCTCCGGTTCGAGAGAAGTTGAGCAGGTTGTTGACGATGTTGGTAGCTCGATCGGCTTGCCTGCCGATCTTTTGCAGTAAGGCGTGCTTGGGATCGTTTTCAGACAACATTCCCATCAGCATTTGTGTGTATGACGAAACACCGGTAAGTGGCGTATTAACTTCATGAGCCACGCCAGCCGCCAACAAGCCAATGGAAGAAAGCTTTTCGCGCTGCTGCAATTGTTCCTCGAGCCTGATGCGGCTAGTCACGTCTTCGAGAACAACCAGCGCGCCGGTGCGTTCGGGCGAGTCACCTTGAAGCGGCGCGAGCGAGATATTCAAGACTAACGACCGGCCATTGCGAGTAGCCGTGTGCAGCTTGTAGATATTTCGCAATTGATGAAGATGCCAGCCTTCATTCCCGAGCACCTGTCGCAGCGTATCTGCAAAATCTTCCGCGAAAAGATCCTCGACTTGCTTGCCCAGCGCTTCTTTACCGCCTATTTCGAGAATCTCTTCAAGCGCCGAGTTTGAGTGAGTGACGCGTCCGTCCAGGTCAACCGAAATCAAGCCCACATTAATCGAGTCGACGATCGACTCGTTGAATTCTTTCAAAAGCTTCAGTTCTGAGGCGCGCTGCTCTTGTTCCTGATAGAGCAGACTGTTTTCAATAGCTACGGCGACATAACCCGAAACAGTCCGGAGAATCTCCACGTCTTCCGAAGAAAGCAAAGCGCCGTCCGCCGAGCGGCCGAGTCCGATTACCGCGACCATGCGGCCACGAACGATGCACGGAACGTAATAGTGAAGCGAGCGTCGCACAAACCCGGTAGTCTCCGGGACCAGATCCAGATCATCTGTGCGGACTACGCCGGTTTCGGCTGAGCGCACCCGAATCATCTCGCGAAAATCCTGTGGCACGATCATCTGGGTCGAAAGACCTGCCGCGCGCGCCACGCGGTAGCCGGAAGACGTTGTCGAATCTTCGATGAAGATCGCGACTCGTTCGACGTTCATTACTTGCTGCAGACGACTGACCAGGGCATCAAGCAAGGGCTCGAGCGCGGTGGTGGCGGAAAGCGTGCGGCCAAAATCGAGCAGGCCGTTGCGCATGTCGTAACGCTCGCCATAAAACAAGCGGTCAGTGCGCTCCTGCAGAAAGTTTTTCACTGGGGCCGCAATCACAACAATGATCGCCATCGCTGCGATCGCAATCGCGGCACGTAAAGTAACGCCGGTTCCTGAATCCGAACCCAACGCGTAGATCCCACCCAGATAAACGACAGTGCCTATCGAGATCGCTATCGCCAGCGTCGTCAATGCATAAACAAAGACACGGCGAACAACCAACTCGACGTCCATCAGCCGGTAGCGAATTACTGAATAGCCAAACGATAACGGAATCAGAATCAGCGGCAGAACAGCTGCGTCGGTTAGCCACGGGTCGTTCTGAGCGCCAACAATGTAGCCGACGCCATACAGTAACGTGAACGGAGCGATCGCCAGCGCCGATCCCCAAACCACCCACTTCAATTGTTGACGAACAATCGGAGCGTCAGTCGTCAGTAACCGGTAGATAAGAATTCCGGCGCTTGCCAGCAGCGCGACTGAAAAGTGTATGAAACCAAGTTTGTAGAAAGTGCCAATGAAGGATTCCGAAAAGCTTGGAATGCTTCCCAGGAACGCGAATGGCTCAATCAGCGATCTGCCGATGTGAATTTGAACGCTGATGATCACAGTTCGCAGAAACACCCACGAAGACAGAACTGTCAGCAGCAACGCGGGAATGTACAAAACGATCGCTCGCCAGCGCTTCTCAGCAAACAGCTGATGCCGAGTTGGATAGAGCAAACAGAAGTGCAAAAACAGAGGCGCAAAAAGTATGAAGGCAACGTTGTCGAGATAAGCGATGCCCAAATCCAAATCCCGGTAGGTAGCCGCGGGCGTAAAGACGAGGAAAACAAATCCGGTTAGACAAAGCGTGGCGAAATGCAGAACGTAGGGCGAGCGGCCGCCTTGCTTAAACAGCACGAAGAATCCAACGATCAAAAACACCAGACCGATCAGGTTGATATAAACCTCACGCACGGTCCATTTCTGGATGGCATCCAGATGATCGAGGTCGGACCAGTAAAAGCGGCTTTCGACTGGATATGAAGGGCGTTCAATTAAGTAATGAATCTCGCCGCCAACGCGTGCTTGTTCGAGATAAATCTGAACATCGCGCGCGTGGATTACTTCTTCGTCGCGATTGTGAAGGCGGATGCCCAGCAAGTGGTCACCGGGCATGATGTAGGCGCGCGCGGCGGCTGAATTTGGTTCAACTGCTTTGGCGATGATGCCGTTACCGGTATCGACCCAGGTGACGCCATCTTTGGGTGGAGTTTGATGCTTGGCTCGCTGAACAAGATTCAGGACGCCTGCCGCGACGAGCAAGCCCGCCGCGATCATAACGACCCAAGTTCGAGTTGTAAGTACTGAGCCCTTCATTGTCGAATCAACTACTCACCAGACAAAAAGTTCTAAACTAGCAACCAACGTTCCCTGTACTGTAGAAATAAACTTAATTTGCTCTAAGCCCCAGACTTGGTCTCGCCTGGCTGTTAACTTCAAACTCCTAAGCTCTGCGTTCCCCTTTCCTAATAGCGTCGAGCAGAACTTCGGCAGCATCGGGCATCCAATTTTTCGGACTTTTCCGAGATTTTGGAGGAACGCTTTGGGGCCAGGAGTTAACTCACGGAGCGAAATCCAGCCGGCGCTCCGCCAATTTCGTCAGAACCTCACCGAAATGCCCCCGCGAACTGAGCGGCGCGTGGTGCTGACCAGGGTTAGAACTTCTCCATTCTCCGAACTGGATTGCACGTCCAGCAGATTACGAGCGTCGATTATCGCTTCGGCGTGCAGGGGTAAACCAAAAGTTGGCAGGTCGCGCGTAACTTGAATACTCAAAGACGGGTCGTACACGCCGAGACGGCCCGCGAATGGATCGATCGCAAAGACTGTGGCTTCACGAGAAAAGCGAAACACGGTCCTGACCCGAGTGCCGCGACCGAGACCCGCTCCCAATTGCAATGCAGCTGTTTGGAAAAAGCCGTTCTGGAAGATGTCTGCTGGATTAACTAAGCCTTGCGACGAGAGGCGCTGTCCTCTCCCAAATGAATAACCGGCGGATGCAGTCCAGACACTATTAAGGCGGCGCGTGTAGACCACGCGAACGCCGCGAGCTGAACCTTCCTGATTAGCCACGGTCGAAAGCTTTTCGCCAACAGCGCCGGAGAACCCCGACATCGGCATGCTGAGCAAGCCCACACCACGTCCTGAGGTGGTGTCGAAAAATGCTGTGGCTTCGACACTCGATTCATTATCGAGAATTCGCTCAACGCCTATTTCAAAACGACGGCTACGAGCCATCACTGCCTCGCCGTCTACAAACGCGACTGGTTGTGAGTTGCTGCTTTGAAAAGCCACCTGGACTCCTTCAAAGCCAACCACGTCTTGAATTGTTATTTCATCTCCGCCGGGAGCATACGCGGCCTTCAAGCGCGTACGTGCGTTGGCATCGAACTGAACACCAAAACGCGGTGTCATCGATTGAGCGCTGCTCGCACCGATGAAGCGCGAATAATCAAGCCCAAGCACGATTACCACTCCGTCTCGAACAACCCATTCGTCGATGGCTCGGACAGAAAACTGACCGAGATCTTCAACGGGAAGCTTTTTCCGGCTCATGGCGAGCGAGCTGTTCAGATTAGCTGCGCCGACGCCCACGTTAAGTCGGTGATGATCGCCGGCTCGAATAAGACTCTTGACTTCAAAGCGTTGCGGAGCCCCAGCGTTGTTGGCTCCGAGGGACGTACCAGTCTGACCGGCAAATATCAATTCAACATGATCGCTGGCGGGAACTGCGAAGGCGAAATTCAATCCGGTGAAGCCACCGTCGGCTCCACTACCGAAATAACTTTCGATGACACCTTGAGGGCGAGTGCCTTTGTTCGATTCGGAGTCTTCGGTATCTCTTATTGCGACTTCAGAGTCGGCTTGCGGTTGGGGGCTGTTGGCAGACTCGGCTGCGATGATGGCGTTAATCGTTTCGTCATCGGCTTCCTGAATCTGGAAGATTGATCGTTGCGCCTGGGCTGCACGCAAGCGCCATTTTACGTCGTCGCGGTCTCTGCGAGTTTCCGGCAACGTGTTTCCCGATCCAGCGGGTTCGAGGTTGAACTTGTAAATTAATTCTTGAGAGGCGCGCACTTCGACAGCGTCGAACACGACTTCATTAAAGCCTTGAGCAATCGCGCGTATGCCGTATCGTCCGGGCGAAATCTTCGCGGCAAAGCTTCCGTCAGGTCCGGTTTTCGTCGTTTTGCTGATCCGGGTAGCGCCTTCCTTAATTAAAGACACGACGGCGCCAGCAAGCGGATTGCCTTTATGGTCTCGGACAGATCCCGTTACCGTCGCCAGCGAACCCTTACCGCCATAGGCGATGTCCGCCGGCCCAATAAAGGCGAAGACGAAAAACAACGCGGCGCTAATACTCGAAAATTTCTTCATCGCGGTCATACCTCCTGCTGCTCCGCCACGGGGCCGTGAGCCACGGTTAAAGCGATGACTTGTTGTGGGTCTGCGCAATGCGGGAAAGACTTTTGTACAAACTTATGATCATGCTCCAAACGCACACGCCTATCCTGTTTGTTGAAGCGCGCGGTTCTGTCGAGGAGACTTGACCGGAACCAATTGAAAGCAGGCTATTTTCTGCGATCTCAATGAAAAGTGTCAAGCTAATGGCTGTGCCGGTCTGTGCCGGTAGTGGGGTAAATCTGTGTTGACGCCCAAAAGAGGAATTTTTGGGTAAGTTCCGCTCAGCACTGCCCGATGTGGCCTTGACTGAGTTCCGAGGATTCCTTGCTGCCGTACCACCCAATTAGATCACCAAGCCCGGCAATCGGTTTTAACGAGTTTCTTATTGCTTTGGATCTAGTCCAAAGTCAAAAAAGTAATTCCCAATGATTATGCTGTACTCTCCTGGCATTAGAGGACTCGTTACTTTGATCTTTACGTGCCGATATTTCTTACCTTGATGCATGCAAGTTTGTTCGGGAACTTCTTCAAAAGCGATCGGCATCCTTCGATTCTTGGGTATTCCCTCCCCAGAACTAAAAGTAATCGCGGAAATACTGGCAACCTCTATCTCTCTTCGATCGGATTTTATGTCCAGCTTCGCTAGTATCGCTGCCCCATCGGGACGCATACCGATAGGTAGATACAATTCTTCGAATGTAGGGGACGAATTAGTAACACGAGTCTCAGCCCGACTTCCTTTTAGAGTTACAAAGCCCTTGCCTCTTCCGACCAACGCGCCGACACCCAGTGCAGTCCGGCTCTCAGTATTGCTATATTTCAATTCCACACGTTTTGTTCCATCAATCAAAAACATACTGTCCCCACCACAATCCAGATCGGGATTCTGGTAAGCGCCTGGTTTTCCCCCATTTTTGGCCCGAAGAATCATCGCCTGAACGATCGCATCGGGAACTCCTTCCTGCTTCAGCTTTATCAATGCATCTGTTGAAACGTCGAAAGCCTGATCGCTGGAGTTAATGGTTTGCTCGATTATCTGCGGACTTAGACCAGCCTTAACCATCTTTATGACATCTTCGTTGGTGAGCTTCTGCTGATCTTGTTCAATGGTATTGTTTGTGGCTCCGCCTGGATTACCGAGTACCGAGGGACTGTTTGGAAGTTCAATCAGGCCTAGCTCGGTTATAGGGACAGCCGGTAAAGCCATAGCAGCAGAGCAGATTGCCAGTGACAAGAGGGGCAACAAAAATTTACTTTTCATTTTGTAATCTCCCAAGTGTAAGGTTCTGCGAGGAGCAGCGGGCCACTATATCACCGATCAGAATGTGAAAGGATAGCGAGCCGGGCAACAAAGCTCGCCCCGACAATCACTGTGCAGCCGAAGGCCACCAGCAACACAGAACTACCCCACTATCGCTGTGCCTTTAGGCGGTTGAGCAGAAAAGAGTTGGCTGAATAGAGATTCGTCAGTAACCGGTGCTGAGAGCACCGACTTCAGTCGGGCTGTTAAGAACCAAAAAACCCGACTGAAGTCGATACTCTGAACGCCTCCTTTCAAGAAGTTAGCCGGTCAGTGCGCCAGGAAAAAGTAGGTAAAGCCTAAATGGTGAACTGAGTAGCCGATACCACGCTATATATGAAAGGGCGCCCCATTGGTTGTAACTTGGAGTTGATCTAAGACCTCAAGCAGACAACCGGAAGGAGAGCCCTAATGAGAAGCTAT
>Ga0134125_10006102_pt1 | contig 13661 bp, 4 predicted proteins | sample KB31751_FD_96464 | JGI IMG/M metagenome (GOLD analysis project Ga0134125, IMG submission 96464) | Terrestrial soil microbial communities with excess Nitrogen fertilizer from Kellogg Biological Station, Michigan, USA - KB3-175-1 | ecosystem: Environmental > Terrestrial > Soil > Unclassified ... | reverse complement strand
TGCAGTAGTCCTCTTGGGCAGTAAATTTTCAAATCCTAAATATCACTTTCCCTTCTAACTACCCTGGATGGTCCTAACAGAGTATAGGAGAAATAATAAAGGGGAAATTGATCACCTGGCCTGTTCGACTTGGTGGAGAGGTAAAGTTGAGCCTAAAAGTCAAGATCAAAATACTTGGTACCAAATTTGTATTTCATTTTTTGGCAAAAAATTATTACGCCGCAGTTCATTGGGCACATGTTTTGGTGTCGGAATTTTTTTCGGTATGGGATTATTTTTGTTTTTTTGGATAGAGTTATTTTCCACCCTCATCTCCACCTTTTTCCTTTCACTCGCTTTTGTTGTGCAGAGCCACTCTCACATACGGCGCGTTCACCTAACCTTCACTCGGAACAAAGAAACGAGAAAAGCTTAGGGCTCAATCACTGATCAGATTTGCTATTTTCTGACCAGGCCTGCAAATTTCATCAAGTAGCAAAACAGCGTTTAATTAATCCCAAGACTTGACCTTGTTCAGTCTCGTAAAACAGGACTCAAAAACGATGCTCAAGTCCGTATTTCTTGCCCTGGCGCTTACAGTTGCCCTTGCTTCCGCCCAAGTACCAACGATTGGAACTCCCGCTAATCAAACCTTCCTAACAACTACCATCCAATGGGTTGTCTTTGCATTCGCCGCCGCTGGTGTGCTTGCCTCGATGATTTTCTTTGCCGTCGCCTTCTTCAAGAACCAGTCTAGTCGGCAACGCGTCTATCGTGGCATCGCTGCCTATGCCTTCAACACAATCGCAACTTACTATGTATTCACACTTGGCTCGGCCCAGTACCTCAACCAAACCTCCATCACTTGGGACGGCAGCGCCGTTGCCTCGGCTGGCTGGATCTTTGGAGTCGCTGCCTGGAACGTCTTCTGGGCCATGCTCTTCTATGTCTCTTATATCCCAGCCCGCAACATCCTTTCCCACGCCGTCACTCAATATGGCAAAACCGAGGATATGGCCACGAAATTGTCCGTTGCTGATGCCGAGATTGTCGAAAAGGCCGACTTCCTCAGCTCTCACAAATCAAGCTTCACCATGGGCGCTCTCGTGCTCGCCATCTTCGCCGTTGGTGCCTATGGTATCCTGGCCATGCAAACCGTCTTCGTCATGTCATTGTGGCAATCAGTAGGCTTTGCCATTGCCGCTGGACTTATCATCTATGGTGCCTCGGTCGTCATGTCTATTGGAATCTGGAACGTTTCTACGCTCATTGAGAAACGCTCTGGACTTGATACAGAAGAAATTGGCTATCGCTGGTCGCTTACCAAGAAATTCCTCGGCTTCTACTGGCTTTTCTTGATTGTCAGCACTGTCACTTACATTGTTGCCTGGGGCATTACTCCCTCCGTCGCCTCGGCCCAACCAACCTACACTCTCGAGAATGCTGTTGCAGTTCTCGTTGCCGGCATCCTCTTTACTCATGTCTGCCAGTTCTTCACGCTCCTTTCCATGGACATTTGGGTCAAGAGCGAACATGCTGAGGAACAAAGCGATAGTAAAACAAAGAGGGCGTAGAGAAGTTCGATCAAAGCTTCTAGGCCAAATAGGACCTTTAATGGAAGAAAAACACATGACCACTGTCTTGCATTAATAAAAAGGTTCTTAAATTATTATTAGCAAGTTTCCTCGCCCCCGTCCTGTTGCCTTCATCAACTCAAAAAAAGTTGATGGGCCAAAATCTCTTCGGTTTGTTTTCTTTCCCATGTAAATGAACTTTTCTTTTTATTACTAATAATAGTGCTTAATTTTCTTCTTTGGTAGTATGATTGGGCGATTAGGGTGATGAGATGAGAAAAAGGCTGAAGAAAATAGACAAAAATGGATCGAGATGAATTTTTGTCCGTAATAATTAATATAAAGTGATCGATTATTTAGAAACCTGAATCAAACACTTCTCATTCTTCATTCGTTACCGTTTCGCAATTTAATTGGAAAAAAAATATAGATTAATTCTGTTTGCAATTTTGCAAAGTCAGGCTGGGTCATTCAACATGTTCAAGTCTTCCGTAATTCTTGCAATCCTTGGTTTCTTGTTAGTGACTCTATTAAACCCTTCTTTTGGATGGGTAATGAAAACTGACTATCAGAGGCAAATTGGATTCGCTTTGCCATTAAACCCTGAATTCTACAAATATTTGATGGTTAGTTTACCAACTCCGCAAAACTCCAGCTCAGACACATACGACGTGAAATTCGACTCTGAGAGAAAGAGTTTGTATGTTGACATAAGTGGAAATTGGGAGGATGAAATAACAGAGACTCCCGAGGAAGCACAAAAAGGCCAATCCTACTGGGCCACATTTACCCATGAAGTCAGGCTCGCCATAAGTGGTTGGATGTTTGATAAACAAACGCAGACGCTAGAATTGTTAGGATATTCACTTGAAGACAATGTTTGTGAAAATGCCTTAAGGCTACATGACGTCGCCGAACACTATTCAACTCATCGCTGTGAAATTGGCCGAGTTCTTCCCTACCTCTTTCCCTTCAGTGAGCCTGAGGGAGATTTGATGGAAGATTACACAGAGTCTTTCCAGTTTGTTGTAGGTATTCAAATAATCGTACCCGGTGAACTAGAATTCAGATTAAAGGAGAAGAATGTAAGCAGCTTGTTATCGACAATCCCAAGACCAGACAGTTATTTCTGGTCGCTTAATACAACACGCTACTTGTATAGAAGAGCTCAATTCCAATTATACGAACTTTTGGAAACGAAAGAGTCGGCCTCAGACTTTCTGAACAATTCAGCCTTAGGAACGACATTAATGCCTAAGATTCAATTCGTCGAGTCATGGGCACCCCTCTTGAATCCAGTGACACTTACTCAGGTTTCATCGGTCGTCAAATACAACCCCACGGCCGGAGAATATTATTATATCAATGGCAAGCCAGTTATCTTTGGAAATAGTTGGAGAGATAACGGATTTATCATTGGCGGAGTTTGTGTTTTAATCGGATTGCTGATTGCTATCTATGCAATTAGACGCTTGATTAAACGGCGCGGGATTGAAGACTCTGTCAAACAAGCTCTTGCGGAGACGGATGCCTCGACGGTTACCGAAGAAATAGCGAATATTAAAATAGTGCGTCATCGCCCTGTTGGAAAGATGGTTAAACAATTGAGAAAGGTGTTACAGGGTTGGTGTGGTCCTAGAAGTACAATACATACTCACCAAGGTTCAGAACCGGTCGTCATTGATGCTGAAGAAATTAATACAGCATAACACGTTGCGTAAAGACTCGAATGTAATTTCTCTTGTTAATAAATGTTTTATACTTTATACAAGTCAATTGTTTCTTTTTACATCTCGGTATCTTATCCTTTGTTTGTTTGTTTATTTTGTACGTTGTTTGTACCTGTACCATCCGAGCACAAAAGCGATCAAAATCATGACAGCAATTGCAGTTCCCGTGGCCAGATTCTGTGTTGCTCCATAAATTCCTGATACAACTGGGCCCAATATGTTGAAACTCAGGCAAAATACTATATCGCCACTAACTCTTATGCCATGTTCCATCAATTCTAAGATTTTTTCAACGACTCTAGTAAATCTTGGGCCAAAGAATTGCACGACACGTTCACTAGTCATGGCAATTCTGCAGGCATACACGAATACGTTCATATAAATCGCTATGCTGCTTAATGTCCTAGCAACTCCAAACGCATTCTTGTCTAACGCGTCTGTAAATTTCTCCATGATGGGTGCGAAGTGAAATGCTGGATTGTCCTGTCCTGCGCCAACATAGGAAGTTGACGCGCCGATGTACGGGATAGACGAAACCATTTTTTCCCACCAATCCGAAGTCTTGTGGAAGCTAAACTTGATGAGATCGGCACCGGCTGATAGGAAGGGTTTGAGATCGGGTAAAAGTTCCCGAGCAATTTTCTGAATTATGCCGATAATAGAAGCTATTCCTAAGGTGACAATTGATCCAACGGCAATCGCGGTCCCGGTGAATTGAGATATTGTTGACCAGAAAACTGAGCTATTATCTTTTGTCGAGTCAGATTTTCGGGTGGATACAGGTTGAACGAGTTTTCCGTTTACTCCTCGCTTTATCGTAACATAAATAGTAGTTCCAATCCCAGCAAATAGAGCTACGCTAATAGCCCATGGTATAGATGTGCCGTCAAGTCCTGCGTAAATATCATAATACAACACCATGGACAAACTTGGAGAGATTGCAAATAAGTTGGCGACCGTTTCGGCTCTAACATGACTCATGTTCTGTTTTCTCGATTGTGGCATCTTTAGATTATCTTCCATACCGATCGGTTTAATTCCCGCAATAGATTGGACTTGGGGGTATCGGCTGTCTCCTTGTGGCCCACCATTTGTTGCCAAGGGGGCGCGCCCCATAATTCTATCTTTAACTTCTTTCCAGTCTCTATTGGTTACGTCACCCTTCAGAGTAACCATAAATAAATAGGAAATGGTGTTTGCCATGCTATCGATGGCTGTGACAATTCCAAAGAGCAGATTAAACGTTTGTCCACTCGCTTCTAGTAGATTAAAATTTGCGGCGCCATATTGGACAGCGAGTCCTTCTTTCATAACTTTGCAAGTAAATTTGCGCATGTTTCCTGTATCGATCATGACAACCTGTGGATTTCCTCCTCTTGTAGGTAATTCGCCTCGATAATATCCCAGGTTGACCGACTTGATTTGCTCGTTTTTGGATGAAAAAAGAGATCCAGTCATTCTAGACAAAGTTACGAGGGTCGGAAGGATGGGCTTGACATTGGGTAACTCCTCTCTGAGACAACTCGCGAGTCCTTCCTCGGCTCCAGCAATTCTGTACCAACGTTCTCCATCCGGTTGCGCAAAAGCATTTTGAGGGTTATGAACCATGCTAGCCATTTGTTGAGCAGTAGTAATTGTTTCCAAATCACCGATTGCCCATTTGTACGCTACCCACCCATAAATAACATTTTCGTAGAATAGATTTTGAGCAGGAAAGGCAGCTGTCAATCCTCGAAGGAATTTGAAGTACCAATAGCGGTCAATCTTTTCCGTAAGAGTGGCCATTCCTGGGATTGTCGTTGTACTAGTGACTGGATTTTTCTGCAATCGATAAAGTAGCATCATTGAAACAATAGCTCGTTCGTTATAGCGTCGGCTAATCATTTCTACACCTCCTGTGATAATATCGTAAATTGCATTGCCTTCAATCGAGTTTGTGGGATCGGGTCGTGCATTTCCAATTAGCGCTATCATATTTCCATCTGGTTTTTGGATAGTTGGATCCCATAGTAAAGATCGTGCCTTACCTTGGTTCATGTAGCGTTGTTCGAATATGACATTGAATTTCTGGCGTTGCCAATACTTACTGGCGAATGCTTCTTTTTGGTCATTAGTCCACTGTGCACCCTTTAACGCGGGGAGGTTCAAATTGTTTGAAAAGAGAGAGAAATTTGGCGACATCAGTGATAGTAGAATGCCCAGGAAGCGATGCGATGCCTTTTCCAACGCCGGCGCGTCGCCAATCTTTAAGGCCTTTTTGGAAAACTCGATAGCCGGCTTTGCATACCATTGGTAGATTGAAATGGCTTCGGAACGTCGCAGGCTGCCGTGTGACGATGCATCATAGTCTGGAAAACCTAAAAGATTTCCATCATCTTCTCCTCCCGTTTCTTTGTACAAAATCGACCACGGGTTTAGGCTATTTATACTCGACGCGGGGAAGAAGTATCCGAGAGTTGTGCGGGCGATTTGTATTCGACTCGGACCTTTGCCTTTGGGTTGGTCTGGTTTACGTTTTGTTTCCATCCACTGAGAAAAATATGGCAAACTCACGAGCAGATGAAAAGTTTTTTCTAGGCACATGTATGCACTGGCTAGTACGAATTTGCCAACCTGCATTACATCTACTATTTTGGCTCTGGAAGTGGAAAGGACTCTTTCGTCCGTTTCGATTTTCAATGTATTTTCAAACAGATCGAAAGCATCTTGAATACCGACGACATCCCCTTTTACTTCATTGAGTGCTGTTCGGTCTTTTGATTGTCCAGATTGGCCAAGAATCATTTCCAGGTTCTCTGTCCCTTCATAGCGTTCGATCAATTTCACCAGATTAAGTACGCTATTTTCGGAAGATAAAAGTTCTACGACATTGTTCATGCGCCCTTCAATTGTATTTGCAAACCTATCGACCTGGTATATATAGTTCAGATAGAGTGCATTGTCTGGGTCGGCCTGATCGTCTTTCGCCGCAACCATTTCGCTATAGCCATTTGTAATTTCTTTGATCAGGGATGTAGCGGTACCAACGACCTTTTTAACAAACAAGAGGAAGTAGAGCAAACGACCAGGATCACTTAACACTAGGGTTTTGTTACTACCCGTGTCAGGACCTTCCGCATTTCCTTCTTGAGTGAAGATGGTTTTTAAGGTGTTCATTAGATTTGTTTCTACCTCGGGAAGTTTTATCTCCAGCCCGGTGCCCCTCAGAGCTTCGCCAGAAATTGTCTCGATTTGATCGATTGTGAGTAACTCAATGTCCAAATCGGAGTGTATTTCATCGAATCTCTCGAATTGCGTCTTTATTTCATTGACATTTGTGCTGAATCCGTCATACTTTTTGACAAATTTGCTTGCTTCTTTAGAGAATACATCGCTAGTCGATGGTAGTATACTTGATGTTGTGATGGCTGAATGGGTTGTCATCATTGAAGCGCCTGTAATTTCACTTGTTAATTCAATGTCTTGGTTCATCGATTCGGTTGTCATTGGAGTTGCGGCGGCATCTGCCGCCGCGTTTGATTGCAGGCTCGTTTCTCCTTGAACATTCTCTGGTTGGTATTTTGTATTAATATCATCATCAAACCAAAGTAAATGATGCTCGGTCAATTGGTTCCTATCGACTGCAAAGGCCGGAAGCTCGCCACCGTTTGTAGCCTTCATTTCATCGATAACTTCTCCAACACCTTCCAGTCTCGAACGAGATAGTATTTGCCCAACGGCTGGCATGCGCATTTGGAAGAGGTGCGTAATGCAAGTTTGGGAGAGGTAGCGTGGAGTCCATCTGAGCGGCTCGAACATGTGATGGGCTAAAGTGTGAATAACCGATTCCTTATCTTCTATCTGCGTTTTCAACTCTTTTGCCTTTTCAACGTCAGTTGATAATGCCTGGAGTTGTTTATTAACATATTTTGTAGAGGCAAAGAGAGTTTCCAAGTCAATCTCAAGTGCAGTAGTTGTCGTTGCGTATGGGCTGAATGGATGGTGTTTAAATGGAAACAAGACAGGAACGACGTTGCCATTGGAAGGCGCCGACTCAATGTCTTGTGATAAGAGAAATTCGTAAGGCAGGAAGGAAGTGTAATTCGATAGTCTCGACATTGTAGGTAGCTTGCGATAGTCAAAGAAGCTAAAAGTCCATACCAATCGATCCATTGCATTTGTGAGCGCATCTTCCTTGTACAAACGATCGATCAAGATGGAATTAAGGAAGGTGGAGACGGCCATGTGCAAGCAATCCCAAATATTGCAAACCAGTTCCATCAGACAATAGGCTTGATAGAGATAAGTAGAATTATATTTATCTCCAATTTTTTGCCTCAACGCTCGCTTGACAATGTCATGCCTCACGCGGAACATTTCGGTTGAGTCCTTGACTTTAATTTTGAGTTCACCGCTATTATCCCTTACCAACTGTTCGTACAGAGTCTTCAGCATACCGTAATGGACTTTGAGGTCGATGGAGAAATTGTCAAACGACTCAGATGCGAATCCGCGCAAATTGAAAAACTCCTGAAGAAGGAGAAGCTTTCCTTGACACCAATTCTGCATTGATCTGATTTTCCTACCCTTTGGCATGGTGCTCATATCATTGACACTCGTCAACCCTGCCATCCATTTGTCCATTGTCGGGAGAACTTGAAAGGCCAAATAGGTTGAAATGGGTATTAAGTGGAACTTTACATTCTCAGGTGTCAGAGTTTCTACCCAACGAGTGCTGTAAAATTCAACCACGCTGCTCTCGAACGTGAAGAAAATGTCAAGCCAAGTTGGTTCGGTGTCAACTTGCATCGCCTTCTTCTTTTGTAATTTAATAGGACGTTCCAGTACTTTTGTGGCGTAAGCTGCATCAATGACTTGCTCTGTTCTCAGTGCAAACAATGGCAAATCAAAGTCTGTATCGACTTCTTTCAATGGATCAGTCAAGGTTCGATCGAGGAATTTTTCATCCAGTGGTTGAGTAATGGATAGCGCTGGACCACGATCGCTCGCCTCTTCGCTGGGTAGGTCTGATAAATAAACAGCCGCGGGTTGTTCTTGTATATCCTCAATTGCTTCGCTTAGTATTTTACTCAGCGGATCTTCGTTTATTTTGATTCTGCGTGTTGATGGAAGCTCAATGTCCGCTTCTTCGCCTAATTCGGAGCGACCTCGTTTCTTTCTCGACGAAGGTCCACCTTCTGCCATGGTCCTAGACAATCTCTATACCGAATATGAACTATCTCTGATCGAAACAGCAAGAGAAATAATAAAATAATAATAATTCTCTTTAACCAGACACAACGAGTAAATGATGATTAATTGTTAGACAAAAACTGTACCCCCTCATAACTTTATACTCAAGCACATTTTCCATTATAAAGATGTATACTATATACAATAGATCCGAGAGATCATTCTGGAAGGCTGGAAGGTTGTAGAGCAGCTACCAATTCTCTAAGTGCTACAATTCCTTCCTCGTTGTGTTGGGTTATGAACTCTCTTTCGATCTTGATTTCATTATCGTATTTTGTAATTAGATCCTTTATCTTATCTTTTGCTTCCTGTTCTATCTTGAGCTTAGCTATAGAGTACTCTTGGAAGATCTTTTGCTTTTCGGCCTCCGCAGCCTCGGTTGACATGGACGTAGGAATTCCAAGTATATGATCATCTCTTTGCAGAGCCGCGACTAGCAACTGATAGTTCCTCTCTTCTTCAATCTTTTCTTGTGCATCTTCGCGTTCTTGGAACTTCACAAATTCCATTTCCTTAATACCCTTGTCCATTTCTTTTATCGCTGCGTTAAGTTCAGCTTGTTTTCGGTGTAAGAGGATCTTTGCCTCCATATTGAGTTTTTGTAGCTCCGGGGAAGGCACGATGACTGATGCTAGAATTATAGGAGGCACGGCAGCCGCCGCGGCAGCTGCAGGGACCGGTACACTTGCCACTTCTCTTTCCAAGGACTTGGAAAGCTCTTTTGCCGCCTCTCGTAATTCTGATAATTCCTCTCTTTTTTCCAACATCTCCGTATATCGTTCCTGTATGGCATCTGTCAAAGCTTTAGAATCCAAGTCGCTAGAGTCGAACATTTTAGAAATGCCTTGCGTCAAGCCTTTTGTCAGTTTCCGTGTGCCAAGTGCGAATGCTCCCATGGGACCGGTGACCGACTTCCAAGTGTATGATATTGACATTAGGTATAGCATGGCATAGACGATTATGGCACCAATTAGAACGTAAGCAGGTAAATTACGTGAGGCGAAACTTGATGCCTGAGTCCATGCATACCCAAGACCAAACGGTATTGTGCAGCGAGCGCCAATTTGCACACCAATTTCCGTCCACTGCGCCAATTCGCTTCTTTTTTTGGCACGCAAGACTTGTGGGATGGCCATTTGTAAGAGACGTAATTTCAGCTCGCCAGTAGAAATGTCTTTCATTCGAACTTCGCGATTGGCGTCAAAATCCTCTTCTGATTTCAATAGGTTCAAGTATTCTTCTTCCAGTTTTAGTTCTTGAGGATTGATTTCGCTAATGTCGGCAATGTCAGCGCCTCTATAAACACTAGCTAGATAGCGAAATGTCGTTCTGGCAAATGGAATAACCGCTAGAAGAGTGTCGGTGGTCGTCACCCCGGATAGGGCACTATGAACGAAGTCATCCCATGCCAGGAATTCCTTACTTCCAACCATATGCTTGATTGGTTGTAGAATAAGTGGGCTATGCCTTACGGGAGAAAGTAAAGGCTCCATTCGTGCATAATTTCGCGAGAAAAAATCAAGTCCTGCGCTTAGAGCACCAGGTGACTTCTTCATCACGTCTTTCATTGCTCTGGCGGTTCGGAAAATGTTGAAAAACGGTGCTGCTTCTGATTGTATAGTCTCGAAATCCTTCTCCATTTCCTTCTGAACTAGATCTTGTCCTTCCTTGGCCGCTGCAGCTTTAGCTGCAACCAGATCCTTTTCTTTCATCTGCGCTTTCTTAAGTTTGGATTGCTCTTCAGCAAACTTGAGCCTATCCTCTTCAGCCTCTCTGTCAGCCTTTCTTTCTTCTTCAATAGTCTGCGCAATTCTCTGTCGCTCGGTAAGAAGGTCAGCATCTTGCCTTGCTTTATCAGCTTGCTTTTGCATTTCCAATCTCGTTTCCGCTCGTCTAGCCTCGGCCCTCGTTGCTCGCCTTTGACTCTCCAATTCTCTTTCTCTCTCGCGGATTTCATTACTTACTTCCTCCTCTCTTTTTAATATAATACTACTGGCGATTTCTTCCGATTTAGACCACGCTTCTTGAACCTGCTCATCATATCCAGGGACAAGGGCATTGGGCTTGGCAACTGGGTCGGGGTGATTGATTGCTTCGAGTGGCGCGCGAATTTCCTTGATAGCTATTTTAGCGGCTTCCGGTGGATATCTTTCTTCGATGAATTTGGTCAAGGAATAGGTATTTTTCGCAGCTTCAAGAGTCTTGAGGTTTGCTGGATCTTTCAGTTCTGTCATTTTGTCATACAGTGGAGTGTTCTTTTGAACTAGAGTTGACGTGGTCGTGTCGTTTCCAGTGTTGGTTACCCAGTGGCCCAAGTTGTGCTTGCTAAATTCGTCTATGACGGTGGGTGGAAAATCCTGTTTGATCTGTGTCAGTCTAGCCGGAGTCTGTAACGACGGAAGGGAAAATTGCCAATTGAAGAATGAAAAGGAAGTACTAATTGAAGGTCTGTAAAAGTCTGGATACTGCCGTCTTTCCAAATCTTCTGGGCTAAGAGGAGTTAGAGTCATTGTTAAGGGTGTCGCGGGAAGAGTCGCGTTTTCTGATGGCAGTGGAGTTGCAGGGACAGAAATTTTTTCTATAGGTGCAAATGGCGTCTCTTCTTGTTGTTGCGATTCCGACGGCAATACCTCTTGTGGATTTATTTGCGAAGGTTGGTTCGGAACAGCCACCAAGGCGTTACTTGGGCTTGGTGTTAGGCGCACAGCTTCAGCAAACGCTTCCGTTGTTGATACGGAGGCGGAGACGCCTTCTTTTTGCTTTGCTGCCGCTGCTGCTTCCTTCTCTACTCTTGCCTTTTCTTCCTGTTCCTGTTTGAAACGCGCGACTGCCCGGTCTTTTAAAGGGTTATATGGATTGAAACGTTTTACGATACTCGGGAGTGACCAATATAGCATTTGGCAGGTTTGCAAGAAGATTGTTACTCGATTCTGCCCCTCGGTCGTCGTAGCAATGTATTTGAACCGAAAGAGAGGAGAAAAGGAGGCCCATTCGAGTTGTCTGATGGCGACGAACTTGGCCGTGTCTTCGTGCAGCTTTAAAAGGATGTTGATGCGTTTCTCGTTTTCGATGCGAGCCGCCTTATCGTTGTCCGTTTCTTCAACAACGGGCATCGAATCTTTTTCTAGATGGCCAAGATATTCTCCCAAGACTGCGGCCAGAGATGGATTTTTTCCCGTCTCAGTCTTGTGTCTATCAACGAGAATAGACATTGCATCTAAATCTACAGACATCATAACATGATACCAGAGAATCAGGCGCCAAACTTCGGCAAGAAACCAGCAGTAGAAATTGCGCTTGTCATTATTGTCCGTGACTCTCTTGACTGGATACCATTTTCCGGATGCTGGCGGGCGACGAAGTCTCGCTGTTACCTTAGAGAACCACCCGCGGAAGCCCGAAGGAGGCACATCGTTACTCAGTTCTACGTTCTTTTTTTGGATCACACCGGAAAACTTTTCTAACTCCTTTGGCTCGGTAGGGGCATCTCCCACTTCAATATAGGTTTCAGTAAACCCTTCAAAGATAATAGGTGCCTTGGGTTTGCCAATAAACTTGTCTAACTTGATCAAGTCTGGAATTTTGTACGTCAAACTTAGCGGGATGCCGCTTATCTTTGGTTTGTTCGCTTTGTCGAGAAATGGAAGAATATGATCTTCTACCAATCGCTTGGCCTCGGCAAAGTCTTCGTCCCGAATTCGTCCTTGGTTGAATTGGTGCCAGTCGCCTGGATTCTCTAGAAGTTGCAGGAAATTGGAGCTTGTTTCAACCGAGAATTTCCCTGCAATCCTTTTGAATTCTTCCTTTAGTTCTTGTATTTTGTCTATGACTTCCCCGATTATTCCCGGTGCGTTTCCAATATTCTCGTTTGTCATACTGGTGTATTTATGACGAAAGGGAAGGAAGGATGTTTCAAGGTATCGGAGTGGCTCCTTTTCTGTTTCTTCGATGCCTCCGAATGATAAGACGTTCTCATCGTCTTCAGCGCCCTCCTTGCCACTTACAGGCGTTTCAGAAGTAGCGTTTTCAAGTATGATGCTCGATTGTCTCTCTTCTTCCAATCCTTTTGTTTCTACTGCCGCTTCTGTAGATGGAAGTGTTATTATTTCGCTCTTCTGGGGCAATCCCAACTCTTTTGCATCAAAATCTTGCAATAGAAAATTTGCAGATGCAAATAAAGGCATTTTGTAACGTCTATTTAAAATGGCTAATTCAGGAGATTGAAATTCATCAGTGGCCATTCTTTCATCCTTCTCGGCCAACTCTACCATCGTTTTGAAGCTTTCATATGACGCATGGGATTTAATGAACTCACCGGCGATGTTGGCCACTACCTCAAACTCGATCCTAGCCAATTCTTCCATTCTGCTTTGCTCAGGATTTGCTGGTTCGTCGACTGAAGGCAACTTGCTCTTTACAGTCAAGTATCGCACAGCTGATAGACACAGTGAGGGGTAGAAGGATTGGAGTTGAAAATCGCATGCCAAACGTGTAACTTGCGGGATTAATTGGGCCTGGGCTAGTTGGAATTTTTTCTTCGATTCCTCGGCCCATTCCCACCAATCGAGGCTGTCATCCGAAGTCGTATCCTTGTCTCTGAGAAACATGGGAACGGCGGATGCATTTCTGGCCAGGTTGTAACTCGTTCCAAGAGCGCCAAACGACTGACCATCTCCTCCCGAGAAAAGGAAGGCATTGGCCGTTTCCAAGGGATTTCCAGCAAATCCATCTTTCGGCATTTCAATACCAGCGCTTTTAGATAGGATCGAGACAAGATCATGCTGATCGATGGCCGTAACGCCTCGCCCACCGTTGAACCACATTTGCAAGGCAAGCTCGGCTGTTCCTTCTCCCAAGAACGAGCCATAATAGACAAAGTCGACAATCTTTGGAGTCAGACGCAAGTTTCTTCTGTCTTCTTCGTTTGGGATGAGAGATTGCAAGACTGCTTGCAGATCTGGATTTTCACTGAGGCGATTCCGTGAGACGTAATCTTGTGCCTTCTTTCCAGTCAAAATTACATCCTCGACCTTGTCAAATATAGATAGAAAGCCTTGTGGTGGCGCTGGTGCCAGGCCGAGCGTATCTCCTTGTCGGCGAAGCTCGTCTTCGGTCTCTGCTATTTTTTGAATGTCATAAAACAAGA